>Ga0247837_1000751_pt1 | contig 69999 bp, 62 predicted proteins | sample LaCtaG_2_FD_187115 | JGI IMG/M metagenome (GOLD analysis project Ga0247837, IMG submission 187115) | Freshwater microbial communities from meromictic Lake La Cruz, Castile-La Mancha, Spain - LaCruzMarch2015_14.5m | ecosystem: Environmental > Aquatic > Freshwater > Lake | place: Spain: Castile-La... | reverse complement strand
CCTGCATTGCTAACCTAGGTGATGTAGTTGGAAGTGGAGACAGAGGGAGTCAACTGTACACACATACTCGTCCTGACGTTCTTGAATGTACCATTCATTGTAATAGCCGCAGATCTCTGCTGCCATTCCCTTCATATCAAGTATACTGAGGACAGATTTGTCCTTGCAAACAATTCCACTGAGCATGATCAACACTCCTTCGTCTGCTGGGTAGAGAGGCAGCATCGCGTCCTCCAACACTCCGCCTAGCTGCGCTTTCTTTCGAAAGCCTTCCGAAATTCAGACCCAAAAGGTGGTAGTGTAGAGCCACTTAAGTTTGCGCACAGTCAAAACTTCTATAAAGGTATAAAGGGACTTCTAGCTCAATGAGATGCTGCCCGGCATCCAAAGCTGCCAGTTCCAAGTCCAGTTCTGGGAAATCGAGTAGACAAGCTATACATAGACGGACACATCCCAGGCAACTCCCACCTCGTATTCCGCCAACTACTCGACGAGAACTGGACCTTCAAGTCGAAAGAGGAAGTCCGGCAGGGACTGGACCTGAGCCGGCCTGTAATAACGATGTGTCATGGCTGTCATTGGCTACCTGCTTTTGGTCTACATCGAGAAAGCAGACATCAAGATGTACTAGGCAGCTGGCTGGAGTACAAAGCCGCCCTCCCAGTCGTTAATCCCGAGTTAGAAACTCTCCATTTCTACACCTTTCAATTAGCCAATTTCAGCCTTTAAGCCCGCAGCTGTCTCCTGGCGATTTCCAGCAGGTCTACTAAGTCTGTCTGTGCCTTCTGGGAAGTGAGTTTCTCCATGAAGTCCAGTGCGAAGCTGAGCGCTGCTTTGAACGTGCTTCCTCTCGCGGGTTTTAGGCCTTGCACAGGGGCAAAGCGTGCACTTGCACTACAGCCTGCTACAGTGCCACTTCCTTCTCCAAGTCCCCTATTTTTGCCTTCAAAAGGCAGTATACGTATTCAGCGCCTCTTTCGACTCCCGGTACTGCTGCACCTTCTGCACCAAACTTTTGTTGAAAGTCTGCTTCATCTGCCTCTTGAACTCGTCCTCCAGCTCTGCCCCTCTTTTTACCTTGCTGGCCAGTCGGTCCTCTAACTGGGCCACTTTGGCTGTGGAGTCTAAAGAGTGGTGTTGCGCGGTTAGCAGGCGAACCTGGTTTTCCAAACGGTCAATAATTGCCTGTTTTTCCGCAAATTTGCGTTCCCAGACCTGTTCCCTCTCTTGCTGCAGCTCTAAAGACTGCTTGCCATACAACACTTCCTCCATCTCCTGATTCTTCCTCGCTAACTCCTCATTCAACTTCTCCAACTCCCCCACCTTTGTACTTAAGTCCTCATTCTGTGCACTCACTTCCTGCCTTCCTCAGCTTCCTTCTCCTACTCTGTCCTAATGGCTCTCACTCCCCTTCAAAGTTTCTTTTTTGCCCCAACACAAAGGCTCGGATTCCCTCCATCCAGGCTTCTCTGACCCTAACGCTGGAGCCTGTAACTTGCTGCAGACGATGTCTTCGTTGCCTGTGGTGACGCTGGTGAGGCTAGAGGCTGGGATAGTGCGCAGTCCTCTGGTAGAGTCATTTTTATGCACTCAGCGACCTCAGTTCCGCATCGAAGAGAAACATGCGAGGCTGCTTCTTGCCGTGCTTGTAAGTGTATTTCTGGAAGACTTGGGATTTCACTAGCAGCGATTTTGACACATTTAGCTGCTGGTAGTGGTCGTTCGCGTCCAAAACCCGAGTCCAATAGGCGGAATTATGCGTGAAAAAGTCCATTTTAGTGGATTTCTTAGGACTAAGTTACTGATTTGGCAGTTCTCAAGGACGGTGGATTTGCCGGTTGCACGCAACCTGAACTGCTTAAAGTGGCTTTGATGGCTAACCAAAACCACAGGGCCGTGTTTCCGCGCATCCAGCAGTAAATGTCGAAGTCGATCACAGCGATACTTGGTTTCTTCAGGGTCTTCAAGGCAGTTCGGTTACAAATCCTCTATTTTCTTGGCCACTATTTGGCGAAATCATGGAAGTTGCTACTCAAAGTTTGAAACTTTTCGGTGGTTATGACATCGAATTGCTATAAGGCTTTGGGAAGTTGGTCGAGCAGGCCCCAGTTCCACTCTTCGAAGTCTTTGCCGGGCCAATTCGTTGATTTGGCAGGTGTCATAGTGCAGAATCTTGCTGTTAGGGACAGCTCCGATATAGTCCCTAGCTGTTCCGTCACTCAGAGATATATGTGAATTTCAGGCTTCATCGAATGATCCCACAGGTCTCCTAAGTCCGTTTTAAAGGCGAAACAAACACTTTCCGCACCTGTAATTGATGCGCTTTCGCCCGATTCTGCAGTACTTGGGCTCTGTGGGAGCGTGCAGACCAAGGGTTCGGAACAGTGTGAGTATGTACCCGTCTTCGGCTTACCGCCTGAAGCCAGCCTTTACACACAGTTGCTGTACTAAGTCGAGTGGGAGCGGAATTGCACAGACAAGCGCCAGTAGAAGGCCTGATATTATATTATTAAAGCCTTGGGGACAGTTTGCCCGGTCTCTCTTTTCAGTCTAGCTGCAACCCTCTACCTACAGGCTGTTGCTAGCTAGTAAGGGAGTGGTTGTATATGGAAATAGACAAGGTCTAGCAGTTAAGCGGACTATGTCCAGGCTCGATATTTACCTTCAACCCCTCCGCCTCTTCCCTGACTTCCCCGGTCACTTTCCACTTGGGAAAGCTGTACCTCTTCCTATAAACCAGCAGTATCCTCCACAGCGCCCCTGTCAATATCAACAGTGCCACCAAGCATCCTACAAAACTCCCCAAGTTCGTAGTATTGCCCAAGTCCTCCCCTGTGAACACCAGCACAGAAAGCAGCAGTCCCGCACAGGCCAGGATGAATGGCACGAAGTAGCAACTCGGCACTTTCAGCATGTTGGACAGGGAACAGACCTTGTACTTGAGCGGAGTCACGCAGTAGGGCTGCTGGCACAGCTCGCAAACAGGGATTTTGAGTCGCTTGGTGTTGATCCAGGTGCTGAGGCAGTCTTCGTGCACGAAGGCCATGCTGCCTTTGCACTTGCAGGGCAGGGAAAGGGGCGGAGTACTGCCGAGGCAGATTTTACAGGTCGACAGAGACAGCTCGCGGCCGAACTTCAGGTCGTGTACGACTGAGGCTTCCAGTTGGGTGTTTTCGGCTTCAGGGATAGCGGCGAGTTCCATATGCTATCGAAATAAGACATCCTTAAGCACTAAGTCCCTCTCCCTGCATGTCTGGCTGCCATTCAGACCACTCAAGTCAGTTATGCACGTCTAGAAACACACTAGAGTCGATAAGGTCTGCTTAAAGCTGTGCAGACAATATATAGTGCCAGCCTAGGTCTGTATATCTGCTAGGATATACAGAGTCTGCCTTGTTTCAATTGAAATGGAGACAGTGCTTCTTCCTTTACTCGCTCAACTGTGGCGGATTCTGAATATAAACAGGGTGGATTGGAGGGCGAGCTGCATCAGATGTGAGAAAACAGGAGGGAGATATAGTAGCTAATGTATGGAACTACTGAGGAATAATATCGACACTGATACAGAAATCAAGACTAAGCCAGTTGATAGCCTCTACTTCGAAGCCCATTAATTTGAGCTTCCAAGACTTTAGTATGCTTAAATCCGCGAGCTTCGATACCTTCCTGCTAGAGGAAGTATCAGCAGCCCAGGGTATATTCGCTATCTATGCTTTGGCACCGGCCCTTGCTGCACAAACTTCCTTCTCGCGCCTCTCCTCACATCCGGCATAGCCATCCACTCCGCCCTCTCCACAGCCCAGGCGCAGTCCAGCAGCTTGTTCGTCTCCGCTGTGCAGACCAGTTCCTCTTCCTCGGATGTGGCTTTGTCGAGGCAGAGGTGCATAGCGTTGATGGGCGCTTTGCAGGTGGAGTTGAGTTGGCCGAGCCAGGAGTCGACAGTGGACATGCAGACTTCAGGGGAGGATAGGGCGGCTTCGCAGGTTTCCTTGTTGAGGATAGAGGCCTTGCTGCAGTGCTTCTGCTTAGCCAGAAACTGGCAATACCCCTCCTCGTCCAGCGTGTACGCGTACCCTAGTGTGTGTTTGCCCACGTCTGAGGACGTTTTTAACCCACACGATATCGCTACCACGAACATATCTAATGAAGGCACACCCCCGGCCTGTTTCCAGCTCTCCAGTGGGAGCTCAGTTGCGCCAGCTCCAAGGCGCCTTCAAGTACAGTCTCGGGGCTAAGCACCAGATCCTGAGAGCGATTACGGCCGTTAGAGACCTTGGCGCTGAGCAGTACCTTGCAGGCTTTCAAGCGGAAAGCTTCGATCGGATGAGTAGAAATATCAAGTCCAGCAGTGGAATTAGGCATCCTTCGAAGGGTGGAACAGGGTACACAAGGGTGGGCGCTAATATTGGCCTGTCGCAGAGTGAGAAAATCGCGAGAGCTACGAAGATCCAAGTGTTGTCCACACGTGCGAATTGGATAAAATGCCACGGCAAGGAAGTGGACTCCCGCGTGTCTTCCCAGGCTGTCAAGGCTTTGTTCTCTGCACTGGAAGACTCGGAGGGAAGGCTCAACTGCGGCTCTTTGATCGGTCACATACTGACTACTGGACTCGCTGAAAACGTCAAAGACCTGAAAATTGCGTTTGAGTCTACATTTGCGTGTTGCAATGTTTACAATTTCCGTCTGGACGAGGCTTTGTTTTCCAGTCTGTTCCACACCAAAAAGGCAGTGGACCGCACCATATCAGTCCTCAGACAGGTCGACTCAGCCAGAAACCCGCCCACTCGGTCTGCCGCCGACCCACAGCCCCACTGGATCTTCCCTACCTTTACTCGGTCCATATCGATTCTCCAGTCTTGGTGGAGTGACCTCACCCCGACCAAAGCTGAATACGTGCATATAAGGAAGTTGGCGGATTTCTTGGTAAGTCAGGGGATTGTGGGGAACAGACATGAAGGACAAAGGCTGATCCGGGCAGTTGGCAAGCCGGTCGAAGAGGTGTATGTGCTGCAGACGCATTACCTAAAGCTGTTCTACCCAGCCTTACTAAAAGCCACGGTCGTTAACATGACCCTGGGCCTGGCTTGCGACTCTACGCAGGGAAATGGCTCCTCTATGCGACTGCGCATGGCGGATTTAGAGCGGAAGGTAATGCTCTCTGGACTCAAATCCCACAAAACAGTATCGAAGGAAAAGACTGCATTTGCAGTGTATAGCGACTTTGTGAAGGCAGGGAGGCTCTATGTGCAGAGAGGGAAAGTGCAGGAAGCAGGGAATGCCTTGATACCCAGCATAGCGAAGGATATGACCTTTGAGCTCAGAGGCTCTCCGTCGCCTAGTGCTAAGACAGCGTGGGAGACATCTATTGGCTCGGCCACTGCTAAAAGCCGTCTCAGCGATAACTGTCGCAGTTCCTCCCTGTCCAGTGACTCTCCGGACCCTCCCTCCAGCTCCCACTCCCGTCTGCAGCAGCAGAAGTACTTCAAATCAGCAGGAGTGCCGATTCTGTCCAAAGAAGCACGGCTTCAACGAGAAACGCGCCTCCACCAACACTTCGAGAATATGGTGGAGTTCGCGTCTGAACTGGACCAAGTGTTGGCAGGGTGCAAAGTGCTAGGCTAACACACTAGTGCAGGTAGGCTTGCAGCCGAGCGCGAGGGGAAATGAAGCGCCGAGTGCCAGCGATGCCGTTTTCTATCACCAGACGATGTTCATTGGTGAAGCTGTCGGGTGCACTTGTTAGTCTGTAGGGCGGAAAGGACACACTGTCGTCAGCCTCCGCTCTTGTCACTTTGTAGGCAGTGAAGCTACGGTCTCGGCTCTTCATTGGAGGGAGTTTGGAGTCCGGCTGGCGACTTCGAGCTCTTCGAGAGGTGTTAAGTCTGCTCCCTTCTCTCTGCTGCTGACGTACACTAGCCTTGGCGTTCAGCTCCTCAGTCCTAGACCGTGCGGACTCTTCATTAGCGGAAATGCTCTTTGTTAAAGGGTGGTTCGGCCCTAGCTCCGTCACAGCCACATCCGCGCCTTTCCGATAGAACTCCACAGCGTCCGCTTCTCTCCGCAGGAACTCCAACTCCACTGCCACGTTATGATAGGCAATTACCAGCGTGGTCGCTGCATTGACTCTCAGTCCTGACTCTTTCCCAAATGCACCTTCATTTCTCGCCTTCGCATCTTCCAGCACCTTAAAAGCCTCAAACGCACACTGCAAGCCTTCAGAGTGTTTGCCCATTTGCGAGTATATCGCACACAAATTCAACTGAGTGCCGGCTCGGTCGATCCAGTCCATCTCCCCTCCTTCCATCTCCATCGCCTGAGTGAGGTAGCGGAGAGCCACGTTCGGCTGCTTCCTGCGTTTGTAGTAGCAGCCCAGGTTGTTGAGAGTGATGCCCAGGAGTCGGGAAGAAGTGGGGGAAGGGGGGGAGGAGCGCAGTAGGGACTCGGCTTGGTGGAGTAGGGAAAGGGCTTCTGAGTACTGGGCTGTGCGGAGGCGCTCCATAGCCAGCTTATTCCACCGCAGAATCAGGGTGTTTGAGTTGGAGTCGGGGCTGGACGTGTCCATTTGAATACTATTACTACCAGACAGACTGAGGACTAACTGCTTGTAGTTGTGCTACTTGCCATGTTGTGACCGTTGAGAAACGCTGAAAACTCCAAATAAACAAGAGGAAGTACAGTAACCGTTTCCCCTTAAGAAGTTTGACAGGTAGTAGACCTCAATGGTGCAGGCCTCCACAGAGGTAGACTCTATAATAGTACCCAGCTGCCTACACCAATAGCTCTATTACTCAACTCTGCAGTTTGACCTGCTTGAAGTAGTACACTCGAGCGGGTATGGAGCTGCTGCGGCCATAATGCTTCACTCGCAATTGCTCTATTCGCCTCTCAGTCCTATACTTCTCCATTATCTTCTGGAGACTGTTTGCGCCCTGGGACTGCACCGCTGGTCTCTTCCTGCATATCCGCCTCGAGGATGCAGCAGGGGTGGCGTGTTTGGAGGTGGACGGAAAGCTGGGCACTTGCAGCTCTGCAGGCTTGGAAGGAGCAGGGATTTCGAAGAGGGCAGGGCTGGGCTCGTTGGCGCGAGGGAAGAGGTTGGAACTAGAGTGACGCATTCTGGTGCTGAAGACAGGCGAGGTCAGCGGCTCATCCTCTGCCAAGTAGTTGGCCTCCATGTCCAGGAAGAGCTGGTCCAGGTCGTCTGCGAACTTCCGCTGACTCTTTGCGTAGCTTCTGGTGATGATTTCCTTGAAATGCGGGTTGGAAAAGAGACTGGAACGGGGAGGGGAGCCTCTCACACTCATACTGGAAATGGTGATAAGTTGGGGGAGAAGGCCAGCTTTGCCTCCGCGAGGAGTCGGCGTGGGTGAAATCTTGGTTTCTCCCGTTTCAGTGGGAGAGGCAGGCTGCGGCACTGGCGGAATCGTGTCTTTAGACTCAGAGTCCGAGTCCTTGAGCAGTTGCTCCGGAGTAGATATGCGAAAGGCAGTCAAAGGCTTCAAGTCTTTCTTCGTCTTCTGCATAACTTCCATAGTCTTCACAGACATTGGAGTTTTCGGGGACGCAGTTCCATGCAGTGCGCACTCCAAGGCTCCAAGCACCCAGATTTCCCCTCGGTCGTTGGCTAGGAACTCGAGCTCAAGACTAGCCACTTTGCGTCGCTTTAGAGTGAACACTGCGCTGATGATGATTTTGCTGTAGACTAGGAGTTTGTAGTACAGGCGGTCGTTGGTGGCGGGGTGCAGGAGTCCTTTGCGTCTCTGCCAGAAATGAGACACGAAAAATCCGTCAGTTTCCTCCAACTTGACTACATAGAACGCAGCAGTCTCCACTCGGTCGAAAGCAGGCTGCAGCGCAGTGCACCTGCCCAGGCTCCCCCTCGGTGAGGACAGTTCCACTAACTTGTCATTATCAACCGCCACTCTCATTCCCTTAATTACAGCTGTGCAGATTTGAGCACTCTGCGGGTTGTCGCGGTCTCTGCGGGACTTGAAGGTGTTCAGTGCGTCTGCGAGAGTCAATACGCTTTCTTCTTGGAAGTTCCTGCGCTGGGTTGAGCCTGGGGAGGCACTGGGGGCGATCCAGAGAGTGACTTCGTCTTGGTGGAGGAAGATAGTCTCGAAGAGAGGCACTGCAGTACTGGAGCTGGTCAGAATGGAGCAAAGCCAGGCGAAGTCCTTCGCTTCCGTCTCAGCTGCCATCAATATACTATGTGAGAGTATAGCGCGACGTTCGATCAGTCCTTTTCCATCCTGTGCTCCCGGATTCACAACTAACTTAAAAGCACTGTTTCTACGCCTTTCCGATAGTGAGTAGCTTTAAGTCCTTCATTATGAGCACTTCCTACTGGAACTTGAGAGGTAATTCCCAACGTTGCGCTCTCAAAGCAGGTAATTGAAAGGAAGTGCGCAGCTCGAAGGTCTAGAAATAGAGAATAGGACTAGGCTTTATTGCCACATTTTCCGCTGCGGCGATAGGTCTGAGAGTGGGGCCTAGCCTTTGGAGTGCTGCGTTTTGGCTTCTTCTTGGGCGCTGTTGATATCGCGTTTTCCTTCCCCTCAGCACTGACTCCAAAGGACCCATACCCAGTCCCCAAGTGCTTGGATACCTCACTCAGTCCTTTCGTAGAAGCACTCCCTTCGGTGCCGCGGACTCGCCCTTCCGTCGTGCTCGGCCGAATCTCCAAAGACTTACTCCCTTCCTGCGAGTCCACTCTGTGCCAAGAGTCCAGCATCGAGGCTTCCTTACTGCGCAGTTCCCGCTCCAAGATCTCTCCCAGTCGCTGCACCTCTAACATGGACGCCTTGGTCTGCACCTCTTGCTCTAGTCGTTGCAGCCGCTCGATGGAGCTTTTCTTCGGACTGCCTTTTGTGGTGGTTTTGAGCAGGTCGAGTTCCTGTCGGAAGCTGTGGAGGGCGCTTTGGACTTGGGTGAGGAAGAGGTCTTCGCGAGCAGTGCTGGCTTCTTTGGAGGCGGTGAGGGTCACTGCCAGTTTCCTTTCGAGACTTTTCTCTCGGTCGGGAGTACTTTCTCGGAGCAGCAGCCGACTCACTCGCTCCTCCACGCTCTGCAGGCGCTCTTCCACTCGTACTCCCACTTGACCTCTCGCCTCCAAACCACCCACCCGATACATCAAGTCCGCCAGCACCTTTTCATTTGCCTCCAAGGCTGTAACCTTCTCTTGCAACGCAGTTATCAGCGTGTCTTTCCTTGCAGCATACTCTTGCTGCAGCTTCAACACCTTTGATACATTTGAAATCTTGACTTCCAAGCCTGTTACTGCAGTTTCCAACCTCTCCACCTTGCTAGAGGCTATATCCAGTGCGCCTAGGCCTGCCAGAGCTGTTTTGAGCTGCTGGCTGAGTTCCTTGTTCACTGCTTCTGCTTGTGTGTGCACGATTGGGCGAGTTAGCATATATAACGGAGAAGGGAGTTAGAGGCTAGTTAGAGATGATGGGGCTTTGAATGGACTTGGCGACCTCAGGTCCGTGCAGAATCACCACCAATTGATTAACCTTCATTCGCATATCAACACTCCAGACCACATAAGTCCCACAGAAGTCGCACATCCCTCTAATCACCCACAGCAGTGCCAGAGTATACACGTCACACCCCAGCGAGCCTGCAGTGCAGAAGTCGTGCAGAAGGAAGGGGTAGAAGCAGCAGAGCAGCAGCAATTCGCAGTGTTTGAAGTAGCTGTAGGCGGACACTTGCCACAGGTTGAAGTTGGGCAGGCCGAGGAGTCCGCAGAGAGCGAATGGGAAAGCGAGAATAGCGAAAATGTCGCTTAAAGCTGTTTCCACTTCATATCTACTCCCCCCTTGCCAATTCCACAGCACCAAGCCCAACTCCCACACACTCATCACAGCCAAAACCATATCCACCACTCCAACCACCACATATCCAGTCCTCAGCGTCAGCGTATCCCACCAAACAGCCTCCGCCGGAGTCCCGAACACTCCCCAATACCGCCTATACTTGACCTGCAAGTCCATATATAAGGACTAGAATGAGCTTTTTGGAGCAGTCAGGCGGTTCGTACGAAGACTTGTACGTGGAAGGCAGAGGACTGGATGGCAGTGGGGAGAGGGAGGAGTCCTTCGAGGAACGCATCCTGGCCTACCCTGGCAACTCCGCTCTCACTAGTGACTCCCGCTGTTCCCCGACCCTTCCTTCCACTGACCCGACCGAAACTCTGCTCAAGCAGGAGGAGTTCCTTCGTCTCCAGCACGAACGCACTATCGAAGATCTGCACAACCGCATGGCGCACCTGGAGCAAGAACTGCAAGGCGCAGGCAGGAAAGGCGGCAGAGAGGGCGGGGAGAAGGAACTGAGGGAGAGGCTGGAAGCTGCAGTGAGGCAGAGGGAGGAAGCGAAGAGGGAGTGCGAAGTGCTGAGGGAAAGGGTAGCGAAGGTGAGGGAAAGAGGGAGGGAGGAGGGGAGTGGGCAGGATTTCGCGAGGAGGCTGGAGGAAACGAGAAAGGCGAATGCTGCTCTTGCTCAAGAGCTGAAATCCCTGCAAACTGCCAACTACATGACCGAGGACCGTCTTTCGTCTCTCGAAGATCGCATATCTGCTCTCGACCACGCCTACGAACTGCAGCTGCAAGTCACTGCTGCACTCCAAAGCCGTCTCAAAGGGTCCAGTCGGCCGAAGGAAGTACTGCAAACTGTCACCCGACAAATCGCTGAAAACGAAGCGAAGGTGCGAGCACTCGAGGAAAGACTGGCAGAGGCGGAAAGTCACTACCTACTCCTAAGTCGCGTAGTGAGCAACAGAGAAACTCCCAAGCAAAATCGAAGGATTTCCTCTGGCTCTTCGAAGGAGTACTCAGGAGAGCAGTCCTACCTCCGGCCTATTGATCGACAGGCGGTCAAGAGGAAGAAAAAGCCGAAAGAAGTGAGGGAAGAGGTGGAAAGGCCTAAAAGACGGCCTCACTCTGAAAAGCCCAGAGACTCTTCGAGGAAAAAGACTAACAGTCGTTCCTGAATATAGCTCTAGACCAATGGAACAGAGTATTAACCGGCCTAGATTTGATACAGTTAGGGACTTATATCAGTGAGCTGTTACAATCTATATGAGGAAATCGTCTATGTAAATTAGCGATACCCCCTTAGACAGGACTATTCTCAAGGACCAGCTCAATCGGACAATGGTCGCTCGCCCTGACCTTCTCATATATGACCGAGTCCTTGACTTTCGGCATCAACGCTGGACTGACCAGTGCATAGTCCAGTCTCCACCCTTGTTCCTTCCTCCACTCCGCCTCATTCGCGAACCAGGAGAACTGTTTGCTCGCTGGGTGCAGACTTCTAAAGCTGTCCACCACTATGTTCGCGCCTAATAGACCTGTGAACGACTCCTTCTCTCGACTTGTGGTTCCAGGGATGGTATCGATGTCTCGGTCTGACTCACATATGTCGATAGAGTGGTGCACGACGTTGAAGTCTCCAAGGCAAAGGAGGGGCTTGCCCAGGGAAGTGAGGGTGTGCAGGTAGGTGCGAAAGGCTGGGTCCCAGCTGCTAACGCGGTAGTCGAGGCGGGAAAGAGAGCCCCCGGAGTTGGGAGTGTAGACCACTACGAGGAGGAAGTGGGAGAATTCTGCAAGGAGGACTCGGCCTTCAGAGTCGTGGGCAGCCACTCCAATGCCCATTTGCACCCTTATAGCCTCCGTCTTACTCAGCACCGCTACTCCCGAATATCCCTTCTTCCTGACTGAGCAATTATAGTACTGATATCGGAAGGCCTGTCTGAGCCTCCCGTTCATCTCGTCTACGTGAGTTTCCTGCAGTTTGTGCTCGTTGAGACATAAAATGTCTAAGTTTGCGGGCTCAATGAACTTCAGAAAAGCGTCTTTGTCCACACAGGACCGGAGACCATTCACGTTCCAGCAGGCAATTCGGACCTCTGACCCAGGGAATTGGCCGCTGGGCGGGGGAGTGAGTCTGACTGAGGAGAAAGGCAATTTGCTCTGGATGGTTGCTGGCTTCGCCCTCTTCTCTATGGCAGTTTCCTCTGTCTCCCGCCTTCTCTTCAATGACTCCATTATACCCGCCTAATGCGAGTGACTTCCTTTACTCCTGCTACATGCACTGATATCTCTGCTGAAACCGCCTGCAGATCCATTGCTAAGCAGCGTGTATTAGATAGTGCATAAAGACATGCAATGTCTATGTCCCTATTCTACCTGGTTAGACTAAGTCTCTGGGGTCTGTAAATAGATTCCTTGTCCACGCGTTCCAGTAGTCTGTGTCCGGCTTCTTGTGTAGGTACAGCAACTCATGGATTTCCGAGGCGAAGCAGTGTCTGTCAGGGTCCGAGGAGTCCACAGTCCAACTCACCATATCAGCGGAACTGCTGCAAACTCCCTTCAAACCCTCTATCAGGTCGTCATACTGAGCTTCTTTGGACTCGGCTGTGCCTGTGTAGTGCAGGCCGAATAGAGAAATCTTCTGCTCGCCTTTGGGGTGAGTGACTGCGAGACGCCAGTGCTTGAGAAACACCCATAGGAACTCTCCCAGCAACAGTCCTACAAGCAGCATAACAGCCCCCCAGAGCAGCTTCAATATCTGCGGTCCAATCCAGTCGTACACAGCCAGCGCCCCCCACACTCCCACTATGAGACTCAGCAAGGAAAGCACTAGAAAGACCATGTAGAAGCGAGACCTCTGCAGGTACTCCACTGGGTACCAGGCCTGCACCACTGCCCTAGCAGTGTGCTTGGTGGTATGCCACAGGGAAGCTTCCGCCCGATTGCCCGCTGCGTCCAGCACACAGTAAGTGCCTAGGTACTCGGGGGAGGTGAAAAGGTCGTGGAAAGAGACGGGAGTCAGGTCCTTGTCTGCGTAGAAAGAGGAGAGGTGGGTTTCTGCCTCTTGGGGAGGGACGGAAATCAGTGCTTTGGAGGGTTTGGAGGAGGCGTCTTCGATGTGAATGGCCTTTCTGGTGGCTATTTTGTAGCCTAATTCGCCTCGAAACAGGGCTTCTGCAGGTCGGTTGCCTACGTACACTGCGGCGTAGAGCAAGGCAGCGCCCTTTGCAAGCAGTCTTTTCTCCATCTCTTGAGCCAAGGCCAGGCCGACTCCCTTCCTCCGGTACTCATCATGCACCCTCAAGTCAAAGATATACCCCGCAGTGATAGGCCGATTGTCGTAATAGACAGCCTTCACTGCCCCACTGACCACACCAATTACCTTGCTATCGTCCACCTTGGCCACTAGTGTCAGACTCGAAGGGAACAGATTCACACGGTAGTGATAAGGCGATAGGTACAGTCGAGCGTACTTGATGATATAGAAAGGGAAGTCGGAGGAGAGAGGCTGCGCACAGTCCAGTTCTAAGCGCTGTATCGCTGCTGCGTCTTTCTCTGGATTGTAGTTGTGGAGGGAAAAGCCTGGTAGGGAGGCCGTCATTAGACTTATATGGAGCCATGTGACTAGGATTTAGACCTGTGCAAACATCAATAGGCAAATTAGCCTGTAGTGGACGGATTCCCATAGCTCCAATAAACCGAGCATAGACCTTACCAACGTCCCATCATGGAAGTATTATTGTAAGGAAGATGCGAAATGTGCAAATAAGGATCGTGGGGACCAGGACAGAGGTGTCCAACACCCTGCTTGCCCGCAGTCACACTGTACTTTGCACCCAGGTCTACACGGTAGAGCTCAAATTGCCGCATCGGACTTTGCTGTCTGAACATCGCTATAGCGAATTCCGCTCTTTGCATTTGTCTGTAGCCGCCAAATAGATGCCGTCGGCTACCTGCCTGGTAACTCCCTTCCCCAAGCCTGTGCTGATGCCGCTAAAGGCCACGGTGGTGGAAGAGAGGCGCCTGGCTTTGGAGGGATTTATGACTGAGACCATTGCTAGTCCGCAACTTGGTCGAATGCTACTGCTCTTTCTGGGACTTTCTGTAGGGGAAATCGACTCTTTGCAAGCTCCTCCCTCCCCCTGCTCCTCCACTCCTGTCCCCAAGCTTTCCGCTATTCAATCCCTCTATTTCCGACTCCGAGCTTCCCCCAATAACCGCCTTCAAGCTCTTATTGACTTCGACATGTGTTACTTCCAGCACTCTGAGTTGACTCTATCAGATGCAACTCGGTTGTTGCTGGGAGATGTGGTGCCTTTGGCAGGGGACGATATATGCGGGACGAAGGCTTTGGCTGTGCTTTCGAAGCTAATTACCACTGGAGTTGCTAAAAATAGTCGTGAATTTCGCTTGGAATTACTGCGACTTTCAGTGGATTTACTGCGAGGAATGCACCTAGATAAGCATTTGAAGGGTGAATTTGCAGGCGGTTCCTACGAAGAAGCCTTCATAGTGGCTGCACTGCTGGACCAGGGCTTAGGCCAGAGCGCTATGCTAGCCATCTTATCAGGCTCTCAAGAAGCCTATATGCGACTCAAGGCCTGGCGATCCCGGGAAATGCTAGAAGCCCCTGAAAAGACCATTCGTAAACACAGTGACGAGTGGAGAGAGGCTGACTGCTCGATTTACCCCGGCCTGTCCATACAGTATCAATGCGATGAAGAGGGCTGTTTGCACCTGGCTATTGCTTTGCGCATAGAGGCTACGCCCCAGCGAGTCGCGGAATGTGTGCTAAACCCGGAAATCAGGTACCAGTGGGACAAGTGGTTGCTCTCTATGGACCACGTGAGGACCCTTTCTCAGACCTGCACTGTCACTTCCTACGTATTTGACTATGACTTCCTGCAAGTCTCAGTACTGGCCTATATCGAGCAAAAAGCCCAGCCTTCCGGCCTCCTTATCAACTTCAGACGAGTAACAGACGCCAATCACTCACAAACTATCCTCTCTTCCAGTCCGTTTCTATGCTCCTATAGTCTCGTCCCGTTAGCAGGAACTGCAGGCTGCCAGGTGCTTTACCAAGCCAGACACACTGAGGACTTCCGCAGGTTCCTGACGCAAGACCTAGTGGAAGAGCGCAATATGCTCAAGTCGACTTGGTGGCGGTTGAAGCAAATGGCAGAGGAGAAAAGTCTCCCTGGGGATTTGCCCGGCTTGAGCCAGGCCTGTGATAGGAAAATACTGCACAGGAGGGAAAAGAGACATCGAAGTGTGAAGGAAACTCGGGCAGTCGATAGAGTCATTTAGGTATCGCTGTTACCTCTCTAAGCCATGTATAGGAAGTTATGGGACTAAAAGCGATGGGCGGGAGGTCTGCGAGGGAAACTGGCATAGGCGGGCTCAGCTGCTTGCGACACAGCTCTGGAGGACAGCAGGGACTGGGAACTTTCAGCTGGGGTGAAGGCGGGTGGGGCCAGACTTTCAGTATCATCCATCTCCGTAGGGATATTATTCTCAAACACCTGCGAATGCATCTGCACTGAAGTGAGTCTCGACGGTCCTCTCTGCTTCCTCTCCAGAATTTCCTCGATTTTGACTCTCAGTCTGAAGTTCAAGTCGTTGTGGTTGATATCCAGGGTGAGTAAAGGCTCATTTTCCTCTGCAAGCGTCTTTAGAGCCTTGGCTCCGTCTGTGCCAATGCGGTTGTAGGAGAGGTCGAGGTTGGTCAGACTGGGGTGACGATAGAAAGTCATAGCCAAGTTCTGCGCTCCCGAGTTATGTATTCCTTGTCGGCTCAAATTGAGGTATTTGAGGTGCGAATTGACTCCTAAGAGGATGAGCACAGCCTGCAGGCCTCTATTTCCCAGGTAATTCATGCGGAAACTGATGCGGTCCTGACTCATGCAGTTCTCGTCCTCCTCCAACGCCTGCACCAGCCCGGAGTTGGCGGGGAGACTCAGGTCTTTGCAGAGACGCAGGTAGCTGTCGGCCATGTTATTAGGACCTACGCCGAGCTTTGAAGAGACGACGAGTAGTAGTGAGGACTGTTTCGGTGGTGCGGATAAGCCGCACCCGCTGTACTGGAGTATCGAGTAGGAGAGTGTCGAGGGAGGTGGAGAAGTGGTAGGTGTAGAGGTTGCTATGAAGACGCTCGATGTGCAGCACTGGGGTTTGCAGCGGCTTGGGAGGGTGGGAGGCCAGCACTTGCACGACATTGTCCATTTCGAACGGTCCCGAAGGAGATTCTTCTCTCATAAGTTCCATCAAGTCTGCAACCCACTCATCTGAAGCCTCGGGGTCTAAAGCCTTGTAGAACGCTGGGAAGGTGCTTTTGGATAGAGGAGATGTGAGTTGGCGCAAGACCACCCGAGCGTTTCTCTTCCGCTTAGCCTCATGAGCATCCAGCACTCCATTCAAGAAACTGGCGACTGTGACAGTGTCCTCCGCCTCTTCAGTGGGCAGCTCTTCCTTCAGTCTCAGCACTGTGAGTGCCCCTCTGCCTCTCAGCAGACTCCATAGCGCTCCGAAGACTGCCTTGGGCAGGTGCAGTTCCAGCTGGTCTCTGAGGACTGCTGCGAAGTCGCTCCTTTGGAAAGGACTGGCGATGATTCCGAAGGCTTCATCGGGCTGCTTGTTTAGACTGCGGAGTTTCCAAGCCAGTAGGTGCAGTCCGTACTTGTCGTCAGGCAGGGAAACCGGCCGAATGCGACTCAGCCAAATCTGAGCGACTGTCGGGTCCGCCTGGAAATCAGGGTAGTACGTGTGCAGAATGAGCGACAGAGGCAACTGTCCGCCTTGGGAAAGGGTGTTGTTGGGCACTTCTCGAGAGTAGCTGAGACGCTGCCAGTACTGCAGAGCCAGCAACTCCCCTTCCAAGGTCGCAGGGTGGGGGTCACACAGTCTCATCACTCTCGCAATAAAGCCCGCATACGGCTGGTTTTCTCTATAGAGTTTCCCTAACGTGAGGGCGATTTTGGCAATGTGCTGCAGACCCTTGTCCTTCGAGCCCATAGTAGCGATACTGTGGTGCAGCAGAAAGGCAGGGAAGGTGGGAGGGCGGGTGCTATTGAAGAGCGTGTCACTGTCCTGCTGCACCTTATCCCTGAAACACGCCTCAATGAGTCGGTAAAACTCCTGGTCCGAAAGCGGGAACTTGAACAGCAATTTAACGTGTTGGACGCCTCTCGCGATTTCATTGCTTTTCACCATTTCCCCCCTTTCCTTCGCCAAAGGCAAATCCGCCTTCTCCAATTCCCTCACATCCACCTCCGTCAAATACTCCGCCTCCAGCACTGGCGGCCACTTCGTGTCCCCTACGTCTCCTAATGCCTCCAAATCGCCCTCTCCCAGTGCTTCCGGCTGCACTCGTCCACACCACTCTGAGAGGACAGCGGCTTGGTTGACTTCTCTACGCTTGCGCAGGAGAGCGAGGACGTAGTGCAAACTGTGCATCTTTAGCTTTGCGTTGTCGACGCTGCAGACGTCGAGGATGGTTTCTGGCTTGGAGAGAAGTTCGCTTTCGCGGAGCTGGATGAGAGCGTCTTTCAGGGTGGCAGAGTTGTCCTCCTGCACAGCTTTGAACTTGCGCAGGGTGAGCAGTTCCTCCTGCCGCTCTCTCAACTTGTGGTCTTTCTTATCCATTTCTTTGGTCAAAAACACAATTTCGTCGCTTTTTTGCCTCAACAACTGGTCCAATTCGTCATTATCAAGGGTCAACTCCTCCACTACGTCCGATAGTCCTCTCTCCCCAGCCTTGATTCCCAGCACATTCTTATGCAGCTGCTTCGCCTTTTGCACCAGGACTTCCTCCCCGTCCTTCCTGACCGTCTTGTCCGCCAACTCCCCTGTCTCTATGCGGATTTCCTCAGGCAAGTTCAACTCCCCCAGTACAGTTCGGGTTTCTCTCAGAGTCTTGGACAGCAGTTTATCCAGCAGCAAAAAAGCCCGGTATAGAGCGTCCCAATGCCTTCCCAGCATCTCACTCACTTCCTCCACTCCCAAAGTCCGGTTCCATAGAGACCTGAGTACACCTTGCGCTTCGCTCTGCTTGAGAGTCGCTTCCAGCCGCTCAATGGGCTCCAAACTGCCTGGGTGGGATATGGACACGACCTGTAAAAGACGGAGTGCGATGTCTCGAAGTCTGCCGTTTAGCCTTACAAGCAGGGAATTGAGGTCTGGGGACAGGTCTGAGTCGACTTGGTCCAAGGGGAAGGAAGGGTCTTCAAGGGCTGGACTGAGAGGGGAACTAGGGCGGAAGGGGTTGGAAGCCCGTTCTGGGCTTTTACGCTGTTTTAGCAGTAGTAAGAGCAGTCGCTGCTTGGCTAGTATCAGTTTCAGCCTTTCGGCTGTGTCTTTGTCTGCGAATTGCCCGGCTTCTGGCTCTTTTTCCCCGATTGTCTCGAGTGCAGATGTCTCAGTGTCCCAAATTTCCTCTAGAATTCCCTCGTCTAGGCCGGAATCAGGCCGATTGGAAGCTTTACTGTGGCTGAATTTGCAAATCAGCTGCAGAAGCTCTATCCAGGCTCTGATTTTCACCAACGAAATCGCAGGTTTTTCCCTAATATGACTCGCTTCAGTCTCAAAACTGGCCAATTCAGGGTCATTTGCTTGCGTTTTCCCCAAAGCGACTATAGCGCCTTCCGCTAATTCCCTTAATGGCCTTTCAATCGACTCATATTTCCCAATCGTAACTTTCCGACTCTCCTCAATGCGTCTTTTCTGCTTTTCCAATAGAGAAATGAGGTCCTGAAGTCGCAACAACTGCTCAATAGTCCCTTCCTCGCCCTCTATTTGCCTGTGGACAGTCTCCTCCAAAGGCTGCAAATCGAGCGAATTCGTCTCCGGGTCGGAGCTACGCATCAACTGGAGCGTAGCAAGTGACTGCAGCACGTTTTCCTTCTCCTTCTCTATAGCCTGTTTCAAATCCGGGCAGGTTTCCACCCCAGGCCCAATGCCTCTGTAGGGCGTGTCTGGCTTGTCCCCTTCCCACTGCAGCTTGATATAGTCCTCCCCAGCCCTGTGCAGCATGAAGCCGCGGTACCTGGGGCCGTCCTGCTGCAAGCGGTCTTCGCGTCTCAGGTCCGGACCGAGTTCCAAGCGGTCCGTCCAGACCTTTTGGCAGGCAGAGCCTTGCGTCTGGGACCAGGTCTTGGGCCCTGCCTTGCGCCAGGACTTGCTTTCTTCGAAGAAAGGGGACTTCCGCCAATTGGAGCCCCAGGAGAAAGGGCCGTGGATATGGGTCAGTTCTCCGACTTGGGAGTCGGGAGTGGTGCTAATGCGCTCGGATTCGTGGGTATTCGGAGATGTGAAGCTGGCTTCCGTCCAGCCCCACTCTTCTTCCTCGTTTTCCTTCCCAGAGTTGAGCAGAAGCACAGTTTCTCCCATTTCTACGCGCTTTTGGTACTTCACGCCTTCTGCCTTTTCCCAGGTCTCCACGGTCTTGTGGTCGAAGAAGGTCTTTTCCACCTCTCCGCTTTCCCCGTCTTTCCCAATTCTGGAAACGGCTTTCACCTCGCAGCCCTCTTCCCTATAGGAGCGCTCACAAGTCCAGTTCTCTGTGCCCAGCACATGGACCAGGTGCAAAGCTGTGCCACTGTCCTTCGAGAAGTAGTCCTCTACCTGCGCATCCTGCGTGAAAGCCTCTGCGAGGGTGTCAGTGGCCTGGGAAAAAGGCGCCTGGAGCTGGCGAAGACGCTGGTAGACTGGCCAATCCGCCAGTTTGACTAGAGAGAAGCGGGGGTATTCGCTGCGCCACCACGACTCCGCCTCAGCCATTATGACCTACGCCTACCTCCACTCCCTTCTCTCGCAGCCTGGCCCCCAGCTCTCCACTCTCCACCGCCCTCCTCACTTCCCTAATTCCACCCACCGTCTCCCCGCCTACAATCAGTACTGGTAATTGCTGTCGGTCTGTGCACACTCGCACCGCCTTCGCTACCAGCTGAGCCTCTGCTGTTTGGAGTGTACGCATGTACTCCACTTCGAAGGACTCGAAGGGGATGTGCAGACTACGCAGGAGGCGACGCAATTCTTGGCTGTCTGGGGACTGGGTGCTGGAGTAGAGAAGCACTGGGTAGTCTTTCACTTGGCTGCGCACCACTTTTTCATAGTCTCGCTTGGGCAGGTCCATAGACAAGCCTCGACTCTGTGGAGAGCACTCGCACCCCATAGGCATTACTCCTCCAGTCTAAAACACGGAGCAGCACGCAGACTTGCGAGCCACTTCCACGTCCAGTCGCTCCACTTCGAACACTTCCGCCAGCGGGAGGCCTCTCTCCTTATCAATGAACTTGACGCATCTAGGACGAACTCGTGGTCCTACGCTCTGCGCAGGCTTCCTAAGTATGGAGTGCAGGTCTGAGGTGAGTGCCCGCTTCATCGTAGGCGCTCTGGCTATGGGCAACACCTTCACTCCTGCCGGCTTCATTATTAGCCCTAGGCCACCTACATGCCTGCGGCATAGGGAAACATCATTGGGTAATGGTGAGCCATTATAGGCAAAGCCGAAGGCGAAGTCTGCCACCAACAAGAAAGCTCATATGACAGGGAGGATTGAGGAAACAGCACCGCTACACTAGCGCTAAGCAAAACTTGTTAATTTCCCCGTTCTAATAGCAAAAAAGCAGCGAATAATTCAGAGATTTAGACTCTGATATAGACGGAAAAGCACGATTATAGACAAAAACCTGTTTTTCGGCTTTGAAGCTCGGAGCTTGATTTATTGGCAACGATGTAACAAAAATGATGGCTGGTCCAAGAGATATAAGCGAGGAGTTAGGGTCCGCAGGCAGATGGCTGGCAAACGAAGCAATTCTGCTACCTAGAATCGACTTCACAGTAAACACGAAGCCTGGATTGGACGCTTTCCTCTCCTTTGCCTTCGCGGAAATGATATATGCGCCTACCACACGCATCATGCAGAACACTCACTGTCCCCACTCTGAACGCAAGCACTACGCCAAGAACATGTGTTCAGCCTGCTACCACAAGACAGCCCGGCCTTCGCGAGCCTGGAAGTGCGCCCACCGTTCCCTGCCTTTGTATGCCAAGGGTCGTTGCCACGACTGCTACGTCACTCACTACTACGGGCGTAAACCCCACTCTAGCCATTCTTCGTAATTTCGCTGGGAATTGATCATAGGAGACATACGTTGGGTGATATATGGCTGTAGGGGAAATTGCACGTATATCATGGGAGCTGGCCACAGTCCATCTCTGCGCAGCCTCGAGAGTGCTAATTATTTCCTCGTCACTCCTCATCTATTTCTCCCTCAGCTAAAGCCCAATTTGCAGCTGAAAGTCTCTTTTCTGTATCGCTCCAATCTCCCAACCTCGCCTACTCCTTCTCTGCAGCCGTCCTTCTCTCATAGTATTTCCTCGACTTTGGGTAGAATCGAGCCTGGGATAGGGCGGAAGTTGAAGCTGGGTGACAGGGAAATGGCAGCGGACAGTAAGGATTGAGGAAAGCCGATAGGCTTGCAGTCCATCTGTCTAGACCATTTATTTGCTTAGGGACTCTTGGCAGAGCACTGACCGGGTGGGTTTGGCTTGGGAAACGGGACTTAGGTGGGAAGTAGGGAACTAGGAGGGAATTCACAGAAGAATTAGGTGGCTTTAGCGGGAAAGCGACTAGGAGGATAGCGAAGGTTTGAAGGATTTCCGAAACTATTACTTTGAGTAGGGATTTTGGGCACTTGGAGCAGTCTGCGAGGTCGGTGAATTCTATAGAAAAGCGAATAGATAGAGGCTAGCATTATTTCATACAGAGATGGAAGCTGTGGTGCCTTTCTGTCCACTCTGCCAAACCAGCTTCACTCACGCTGACAGGGCAGCCTACGTCCTCTCCTGCAACCATCTCGTCTGCAGCTACTGTCTAAACAAGCAGCTCTACAACAACGAGTACTACCGATGCTACTTCGACGGGACCTACACATCAGTGAACTATGTGAGAGAGCTGACAGGACTGGCATGGGCTCTGAGCAATGAGTACTTGGAAGTGATGCAGATCACTATGGGCATGCAAGCGAAAAGGATGGACGAGGTGTTGAAAGCTCGCTTTAATCTCTACTATGAAAGGGCCACAATTCCTTGTAGGACTTCGAATTGCGCATTGGCTGTGGGTGGGAAATGCGGGTATGACCATACGAACAGATTCTATAAAAAGACGAATTGCGCCTTTGGAAACACCTGTCCGAATATGAACACATGTATATTCCTCCATCCCGGGGAGACTAGGCAGACTTTCGCTCTAGAGACTTCCAGCACTCCCAGACCCTCACACGAGAGAGCTGCATTTCCCCCTGTGAGTCCCCCCTCCAGCAGTGACTATGACCCCAACTCCTACTACAGCACTATGACTTACCAAGCGCCTTGCCATAACCACTACGCTTCAGATCTCCCCACAGTCGAAACCCTTTGGACTTGTCCCAACTGCCACTCCTCCAACAGAGCCGAACTCTCTTCCTGCCCACAGTGCTCCTACTATCGCAGTTAGTTAGCTAACTCATTACTAGAGCTAGAGACAGTTAGGAGGAGCTCGTGTGGGAGACCTGCTTTGTCTCAGGAGCATTGAGAGGTGAAGGGACGACTTGTCGAGAGAGGGCTTGGAAGTGATGGAAGCGCTGAGGTGGAAAGTGGAGCTGGAGCCTTCTAGCCGTGTGCGGCCGCTTCTGCTATGCTTACGAGACGAAATGCCTGATGAGCACTGCTCCGCAGTTATAAAGATTTGCTTCATTTGCTGCTTTTGAGTCTCAATCGTGACTATTTTTTTCTGTCTATCCCTCACCCTGTTCTCCCCCGCGCTTTCCTGGTACAGATATCGATACCTCTCCTTCTCCTCCCTCAATTCCCTGAATTTGGCCTGGTACTGCTCCATCAGTCCTGCTCTCGAGGCTATCTCCAGCTTCAAAGAAGTGACCATTTCCGCAGTTTGCCTCAATTTCGTCTGCAAAGCACGTCCAGCCTGCCTACTCAAACTAGGCGTTTGCTCCCCTGCAGCGGAGCCGGGCTTAGGGCTTTGCTGCTTGCTTTGAGGACGACTGGTTTCCTTACTGTTAGAAGACTCGGGATGGGATTTGAAGGCTAAAGGCCTCAGGAGAGGCAAGGGAACGCCTCGATTTAAGGCTGAAAAGGTCCCTAATTATCGCATACTGTCGGAATCGAATTGCATCTGGTACTACTGGTAAGTGGGTTTTTGGTATCAACACCGGGACTATTCCACTATTAAACTCCCCACTCCGTATCCCCTCTATCAGTCTGTGGTACTGCTGGATCACTTGCAGCAGTTTCACGTTTTCCCCTTGGTACCGGGCGATATGTTCCTCCCGCTCTCGACAAAAAGCCCGGAAATCCAGCTCTGCCCGCATATAAGCCTTGGAACGGTCTCGAATTAGATGCACGAATTTCTCCTCTTCGGAGTGCAGAGAGTCCTTTAAGTCGCGCTCACTAGAGCGTAAATTGAGTCGGTTGCTAGTTTCTACAGCGTTGCGCCCGGCTTCCCGCTCCTCTGTATAGGCTTCCCCTGCCTGGCCTCTGGACTCGAGGATTCTATATAGGCCGTTGACTGCCGCGGACTGCTCCTCTATCATTAAGTGTCCGTGGTACAGCAACTTCTGCAGTTCCTCAGTCCTATCGATTTCTCCCCTGTCCAGTCCCGCTGCAGCGTCTGTCTGCGCAGTCTGTATGGACGACATGAGGTGGTTCACCTGCACTTGATATTCCTGCATCTCTCGAGTCTGCTTCTCTTGGTTACTCATTGCAACAAGCTTCACTTCAGCTAGAATTTCCTTTTGGGTGTCGAGTCGTCCCTCCATTTCCTCCTTCCGCTGCTTCAGTGTGTCCGCCTTTTCCATCGCTTCTCGCAAGTTGCGGACTGCAGTGGCTTCCCTGGAGTACGGATCCGACACCGCCAAAGTCTCCAAATCGAAGTCCAGCCCCAGCTTCTGCGCAAGTTCCTTCAGTCTTTTCCCATGCAGGAACTCAAATTGCTCGAGTTGGAATTTCAAGTCGTTGATGTCTTCTCGCAGTTTCTTCATACGCATGTCTTTCAGCCGGGCTTCGTCCAGCATGTCTTTGCTCAGCACGACTCCGTCTTGGGCCAGGCTTTTTATTTTCCCGGCGTATTGCAGGACGCTGACGATGTCGTCGAATTGCCCGGGTAGCGGGTGGATGCAGGCCAGCAGCACAAAGTTACAAGCCGAGTTCAAACACCTCGACAGCAGTGCCGTAATCTTGCTCTCCTTAAACGGAATAATCAAGTCCTTATCCTCCGTCTGCTTCGAAAGGCTCTCCAGCACTCTACTCAGCGACACAAAGCTGCCATGCACCGAGGTAATATGCTGTGCATTGATCTGGTCCACAGCCACAGAGTCCTTCCTCGCCTTTTCCGACCTGGCTAAGTCCCCAAACACTAACAAAGACACTGGATGCGTCAAATCCCCCTCTCTTTCAATCGTTATTATTGCGAAAGTGTGCATCAGGGAGATTGGGTTGAGCATGGATTCTTGGGATTTGCGGAAGGAAAGGCCGGAACGGAGGATTGAAACGGCGTCGGAGAGGGAGGAGAGAGGGAAGGCTGTGGCAGTTAGTAGGGTGAAGCCGCCTATTTGCTCCTCGAGTCGCAACTCGGAGTGGGTGAATTGCTGGATTGTGGATGGGTCTGAAGGGAGAAAGTCGGGAAGGTTGGCTCGGCCTAGGTCTCTGATCTTATCTTGGGCAATATCCACGAAACTCATAGTGACCTGCATCCCTGGCGCTGCTCGCTTGGCCTCCAGCACCATCTCCAGGGCCATTTGCACCATTCCCTCTCCCTGACTCTCTTCTCCCCCGAATATAGAGAGTGACTTGCCTGCCTTCCTTTGGCCGTAGGCAAGGCAACAGCCGTTACACCCGTCTAGCACTTGTTCCACCATCGGACGACAGCAGTTGAGGAATATCTCCGAATTCGCACTATCAGGCATGAAGACTTGGTCGAATTCGAAGTTGTGTTCAACGACCACAGAGCGCGGGTCCATCAGGAGTATCTCCTTGTTCCCTTTGAGGGTGTAAATGGGCTCCTTCCCTAGGAACTCAGTGGGCGCGATTCTTGCAACTGCTGTGATTTTGATCTCACTCTTAGGCATTATTTCCCTCAGTTACATACCAGTGCTAGCCCTGTGTCTAAGTTAGCAGTAGGCAGGTCCGCCCTTTGTCCTTTTCGTCCTTATCATGAGCTGGATTCCTTCGAGCATCTGAGTAACGTCTACCTGAAGTCGGTGGGAAACCGTCTTGGCCTTGCCCTCCTCCACTCTCAGCTCCTGCGTTTCCTTCCTTTGCAGGTCAATAATGCTCTGCACCGCATGCTCAGTGGCCACCAACTCTCGCTCCAGCTCCGATATTCGGTGCTGAGCAGTGGCCAGCGAGGCTTGCAGCACTTGCCGGTCCCTCTCTGAGGCCTTAAGGTCGTGGCTCAGACGCACTTCCCGGTCCTGCAAAGTCGCATTATGTTCCAACAAACTCCGCAATTCAGCCTGAATTCCCTCAATTTGGCTCTCCATCAGTCCCAAATGGTCCTCTTCGACTTCCCTTTTCCCCTGATTTCCCTGGTCTATTTGTCTTTCCAGGTCTTCGCTTCTGGCCCTTTCCCGGTCCAAAGCCTCCTCCAAGGCTCTAACTCGCCCGTCCTCTGCATAAGCCTGGTCTTCGTCTTGCTCCCTCAAAGCCTCTTCGAGGTGCTTAATGCGGTCGTCCTGGGTCTTGGTCTCTGCTACTTGTCGCTCGAGTCCGGACATTACGTCCTTGGTGTAGGCTAGTTCGCGAATATAGCGCTGGATTTCTTCAGTCCATTGAGTCCTGTGATATTCACTTACTTCTCAGCTTTAAAGGCATCTAAAGCCAACTGAAGCCCGGATTTATCCAACTCCAACGACTTCATTAGCTGTTCCAAACGCAAATTCTCACTTTTCAGCGCTGAATTTCCCCTCTTCCAAGTATCTTTTTTCTGCCTCGATTTCTCCTTTAAACGGACTAAATCCGCTTCAAGTCTCATTTTGTCCTCTTGAATTCGGTCCATTTCCCGCGCCATTTCGCTTACTTTGGAAGCCTCTTTTTGGGCTGAAAGCAGTCTTTCTCGAAGCAGTGCGTTGACTTCGGCTTCCCTTTCCCACTCCCTGCGCCACTTCTTTCCTTCGAAATAATCGCTTTGTCGACTGCTATTACTGCTCCTAACCTCGTCTTCCGGCTCATATCTCCTCTCAGTCTGCAGTCCACTCCTCGATATAGCAGTCCTATCAGTATTCAACGCAAAGTTACTGGACGCAGACTTCCCCGGGTCAGTGAAAGTCGAAAACAACTCGTCCGAATCATGCAACTGCGTCGCTTTCCTGCTGATTTCCATAGGGTCAGTGGGCATTCTAGGCGCAGTTCTCTCCTTTGTAGGGACAATGTCTGTCAGAGCGCCTGTGAGGACTTCTTCCTGCCTGCGGACCACTACTTCCCTCAGTCTCCGCTTGGCCATGGACAGGGAAAAGGGGGATTCCGCCCTGTAGCTGGCAGTTTCAATAGGCGTCCTACACCTCCTGTCCTCCCCCAGGCTTTCCTTCATCTCCCTCACCTGTCTGCGCAGCAGCTTGCAGTCCACCACCAACTGCGCTGAACTGCTCAGCTGTCCTGCCCTCTCTTCTATTTGATGCAGCAAAGCCACCAAAGCCGCTTCCTTGTCCCTCACCCAGGCTGACACATCTGCAATGCAAGCAGGACTTCGGACTGCTTGCTGGATTTCACTCTGCAAAGTCCTGATCTGAGCCAAGTACTTGACCTCGTCCTTGACAGGGTCTGCTGCAGGTCTGGGCAGACGGACGGTTCTTTTAGACATAGGGGATTTAAAAGGGGAAGAAGCATGGAGGAGTGGTAATGTCGAGGTTTGTGGTCACTGGAATGGAGGACCCGCTGGAGTTGATGGTTGCAGCGGTCAGAGAGTTGAAGGGAGACAAGACGTGGGGGGAAGAGCATGCTAGAGAGGGCAGGATTGGGGCGTCCCCCCAGCTCCTGACCACTCTCCTCCCCCACCTCGACCTCCTGCTTTCCCAAGACCAAGCCCTCGCCCACCTAACCGTGGCCATTTACCTGCTCCAACAGCTGAGCAGCGACCCCTCCTTCCCCTCCCTCACCTCCGCCTTCCTCTCCACTCTCACCAGCTCCACAGACCACTGCAACACCCGCCTTCAAGTCCTTGCCACGCTCTACGACTCCTTCCAGTCGGACCACCCTTTGTTGTACCAGGTCTTCACTGCTATTTGTGTGTATGCGAAGGAGAGTGGGTGTGCGACTTTGGTACTGCCGCATTTGCAGCATTTGCAGAAGACGATGGATGCTTGGAAAGGGATATCGAGGGAGCGGAAGGCGGATTTGTACTGGCTGGCGTATGAATTGGCCTCGCAGCCTGCACTTCGCACGACTCTACTGCTCCACACTCTCGAGCACTCCGAGGGAGCGGGAGAGCGAGTAGAGAAATGCGTGCTGGAAATAATGAAACTGACCAACGCCCATCAGCTGCTAAAGGCACTGCAGCTGCCGGTGGTAGTGGCCTTGAAGTCGCCTGTTGGAGACCTGGGAAGAGCCGTTTCGGAAGGGTCAGTGGCGGCCTTCGAGCAGTTCTCCCAAGCCCACTCCAGCTTCTTCCTCGACCAATCTATCGACCGCGAGCGCATGAAGTCCTTCCTGCGTATCTTCGCAATCTGCGAAATCGCCGAGCAAAGCGCCATCTTCACCTTCCAGCAAGCCGCAGAGCGCATCCAAGTGGCAGAGGAAGAAGTAGACCTGTGGGTCGTGCAGGCCATCACCAGTGGACTGCTGGAGGCGAGGATTGACCAGGGCCTGGGCAAAGTGCACGTGGTCAACATGCACCACAGGTTCACGTCTGTGAGTTCGACGCAGGCGCTGCTCACTGCCTTTTCGAAGTGGGAAGCGGCGTTAGGCCAGGTGCAGGCTTAAGACTAGGTAGGGAATGGGAAAAACTGGAGGGAAGGGGGAAATGCTTGCGATTTATGTCTGTTTTCCTATCATTATAGCATATAAAGCCTAGGTGAATTCGACTTCTCCTTCCCTATATACCTGCAAGTTCTTGTTAATGGCTGAGTGTCGCCCGATTCAGGTCAGGAAGCGGCCTGAGAAGGGGATTTTTTGCTTCACAGAGACCAGAGCAGACAAGCAGAAGCCGCGGCTCACGGATATTGTGAGGTCGTGTGAGGAGCTGCAGCAAGGGGTGGCGAGCACTTGGGAAGGAGTTAATAGTGATGTGCGGAAGTCTCTGGAAGACTACAACGACACTCTCAGCAAAATCCACGAAGCACGCACTCACAGGTGGAGAAACCAAGAGCGCTACTCCACTACTCGCAACCACATCATTTCCATCCTTTCTGGTAAGAAGAAAGCCCCAGACAAGGAAGAAGAAGACGTCTTCACCCACCTCCTCTTCCCCCGACGCAACCCAGCCTCCATCACCCCCGAACTCACCAGCCAGTTCAAGTTCACAGTCCCCGAAGTCCTCTCCCCCCGCATGACCCACCTAATGCAGATCAACCGCCGTCCATTCGGCAGCAACTTCACCCCTTTGATGACTGGCAGGCCACACCAGGCTGCAGAGGACTGGTCGCCGGACTTCCTGGCGAAGTTTCTCAGGGAGGAAATTGGGAAATACAATGTAAAGCGGATCGATCGGCTTTTTCGAGTCCCGGAAAAGCTGGGAATGGAACTGAATTTGAGAGAAAATGAGGGTAGAAATGCAGAAAGGAGGGAAGAACAGGCAGACCCAGTTTCCATGTTTCTCCTCACAAGGAAGCGAAAGCCCACCTATATCCAGCGCAAGGAACTGCAGGCCCTGTCCTCTCTTTCCCTGAAGGAGTTACAGACCCTGGAATCCGGTCTACAGAGCGATTCCAAGACTGATAGCACGAGAATAAGCCCGAAAAGAAGGACTGGGAGGCTGGGAGTGGGCAGTCTGAGACAGGAGGGGAGGGGTAGTGGGCCAACGGAATAGTGGTAATATGGGACAGTTGAACTGTAGTGTGTGCAACTGCAATGGGAAAGAGGAAAAGCAGTTTGAAGTCTCTGCACCTGCGGAAGACATCTTCCAGACTCGCAAGGAGCCTAGCACTGCCCAGAGCTCCTCCAGCCCTCCCAAGTCCCCAGCCAAGCACTACAATTTGCAGCTCATCACCAAGATTCAGGCCCTTTGGCGAGGCCACCAGATTCGCAAGCAGTACCAGCACCTCTACTCCCTCAAGCGACCCAAGTCGCTCTACTTCTCAGAAGCAGACCGACTGGAAACGATGCAAATAAAGGCGGCTTCTCACTTTAGAGAAGACCGTCCTGCTTACTGCTTTGCCTCTGGAGCTGTGTATACAGGACAGTGGAAGGGTAGGAAGAGGGATGGGAAGGGAGTGCAGGTGTGGTCGGATGGGTCGAAGTATGAGGGAGACTGGGTCAGTAACCATGCGGAGGGCAAGGGGGTGCTCACTTTGGCGACTGGGGAAATTACCACTGGCGACTTTCTGCAAGATCAGCCTCACGGCTTTGTGACAATTCAGCGGGCTGATGGGTCTCTGTACGAAGGCGAAGTCTGCTTCGGGGTGCCTGAAGGCTACGGCGTGGAAAAGTGGAAGGAAGGGATGAAGTACGAAGGGTACTATGTGAGTGGGAAGAGGCAAGGCAAGGGCACCTATTGGTGGAACGAAAAATCCAGTTACACCGGGGAATGGATGAACAACATGCTCCACGGGAACGGACTCTACATGTGGGGCGACGGCAGGACCTACGACGGCGGTTGGCGCAACAACATGATGGACGGCAAGGGAGAATACAAGTGGAAGGACGGCCGCAGGTACATAGGCGAGTACGTCGAAGACAAAAAGCACGGCCAGGGCACCTACTACTGGCCTGATGGGAAGAAGTACGTGGGCCCCTGGGTGAATGGCAAGCAACACGGCATTGGGATTTACTACTACCCCAATGGCACTGCGAAGCGCGGGGAGTGGACAAATGGCGAGCAGGCGAAGTGGCTCGACCAGTAATGTGAGAATAAGCCTATTACTAAAGAAGGAGGTTTTGGTCGTTTGTGAAGGCTCTGTAGATGTTGTAGTCTCTGCCCACCATGAAGGTAGGGCCGTAGAAGGCTAAGGCCAATTCGCAGTCCCACAGCCATTTCGTGTATGTCTTTTCTAGGAAGCGGGCGTCCATGGACGAAATCCGCTTCGCGATTTCGGACCTGGGCACTCGCCGGTTCATGTAGATTAGCTGGCTGGCGAGGGTTTGGATCACTTCGCTGCCGGTTTCTGTGTTCAGCAACTCATTGTAAATCTTATTTTTCGCCCTATACAGCTCTGCCTCCATTATATAGGACGTCGCCCTCCTCATCGCCTTCATACACCCCGCCGCCGCCAAGTGCGCTCCCAGGTCCAAACAGCTCACATAGTGTCCAATCAGTCCCGAGTTCTTATACGGCACATAGAGACACTCATGTTTCCCCACATCTTCATTTTCCCCCAGCCAAGTATGCAAGTAATTATACTGCAATCGAGCGTGGTTGATGAGGGAATCCCGCTTAGGGTCGTAGTCGCCCATGAGTCGCTGAAGGATCAGAAAGGCGAAGTAGTCGGGGTGTTTCCAGGATGGTGCGGGGAAAAATAGCCCCATGTGGGTCATGTCTACGTCGTCATCTCTGATATTCACCTGTGAGCCGGTCAATAAGGGCTCGTCTTCGCCTATGATTGATAGCTCCGGCCGAGAAATCGCGACTTTTCCCATATGCTTTTCTGTCAAGTCCACGAGTTGCTGATGGTCCACTGGGCCTCCGCCCACCACCACCATGCGCGGGCCTATATAGTGAGTGGATACGAAGGTGCGCAGGTCGTTGGAGGTCAGTTTGGGGATAGAGCGGCGGTTGCCGAGGATAGGCTGGCCCATTTGATGGTCGCGGTAGGCGGCGTAATGGACGTTTTCAAGCACTAGTTCCCGTCGGTCTGCATCGACCTCATTCGCCTCCGCCAATACCACATCCAACTCCTGCTCCACCGCCTTCCCATCATACTTCGAGTTCAAAATCATATCCGTCATAATATCCATGGCCCTCGGCACATCCCTCGGAAACACCTGCATCTGATACAGCGTCGTCTCCCTCGAAGTATACGCATTCAAGTTCCCACCCATGTCCTCAATTTCGCTTTCCAGACGGATGCGAGAGCGCCGATAGGTGCCTTTGAAGTGCAAATGCTCGAGTAAGTGGGCGGTGCCGGCGTTGGACATGGACTCGTTGCGGGAGCCGGCTTCGATCATGATGCCCACTGTGGCTAGGGGCCCGGGCCAGTGGTCGGTAGCGACCCGGATCTGGTTGCTTAGGGTCGTCATTTGGACTGGACGGTCGAATTTGAGCGCTTCTGGGACCTCTCCAGTCTCCAATTCCCCGAAGTTCCGCAGGATTGCCTTGGAAAACTGCGTCTGGTCCTGCTCGGGGTAGAGGGCGTTCAGCTTCGGCCGAGTGGCCATGCAGCGCTGCAGCAGCCTGGCCATTAGATAGAGCTATTAGGTGGGTTTGGCTGGGAACTGTCTGAAGGAACGCAGTTTTAGACGGGTTTGGTGGAGTTGGGAGGAGAGGTCGGAGACCTTGGACAGCATTTGCTCTGAATTCTCACTGCAAATAGCGTGAAAGTTCGTCTTTTGGCTTCGCGAAATAGCAATTTCCGGCTTCAAAAGTTCGAATTTGTTCAGATTTCTCGCAACTTCCTGCTGTTTAACTCTGTAAGTGTAATACGACCGCAGCTTTTTGGGTCTGGCGCGAGGCAGCGGAGAGGCCGAGGACCGCGGCAGCTGGGGCGAGGGTTCAAAGCACTGTTTGCGCATAGTGAAGGAGCGCTGGGAGAGACAGGACTGGAGAGTGTAAGTGCCTATGCAAGGAGTATTGACCTTGGCAGGGCGGAGACGGGACATAGAGCGGGTCCTCAGCTTGCAAACAGGCTGAAACCTGGCAATCGGCTCCTCCCTCGTTTCCTTCTTCCCCGCAATACACTGCGTCTCAGAGCCAACATCCCAACTACTAACTCTGGCAAAGCGCTTACTGGGACGGTAATCAGTCAAAATCTTCTGTAGGCCAAAATAGGCTCGTAGTGCTGGCGTCCTTTCCCACTCCTCTTTTTTACTTTCGCCCATTTCTACAGGTCTGAGTTCGTTTGGACTGGGCTTGGCTGGGACAGGGAGTGGACTATTTGTAGGGACTTGGGGACTGAAATTGGGATTGCGGGTGATTACAGTATGGGAATAGCAGGTATTGGGAGTGAAAGTAGGGAAATAGGGAAACTGCCTTATTCCCGCCTTAGCCTATAAATGCCTCTCTTTCAATGTGCATTCCCGTGTTTTCCCGCAATCCCGGCCTAGAACTTACCGAACTAGTGATAACTCTTCCAGTCACACAGCAAATTCCCTGCTTTTCCCTCCTTTCTAGGAAGTATTAATAGGAATGCCCATACCGACCTGTCTCCCTACCTTGTCTCCAGGCCTTTTCGAGACTGTGCAATTTCCATCTCAGGCCGATTCGCTAAACGAGATAGTAAATGGGAAGTTGCATTTCTGTGTGTCGGTCTGGAGCGATGGTGCTGCCCTCCGTGCCACAGGCGACCACTGAGGAAAGAAGTAGGATGGAACTGGTGGCTCGGATCAATCAGAAGAAGCAGGCAAAAGTGCCTCGGCTTGATATAAGCAAAAACGTACTCTACGCCCAACGAAAAGAACGACTCAGTAGCCGCCTTTCCAGCAGCTCAGTCTCTCAAGTAGGCAGCATCGATCCTGCCTAAGGACGTGTTCTATTAAAAGTCGCTAGTAGTCGACTTCTCTCTCTTTCTCACATGTTAGGAACTTGAGACTGAGGGAAAGATGCATACAAATGTTCAACTTTTTACCTAGAAAAAGACATAATTGGCGTTTCTGGGGCTAAATTGGCGAAAAGTTAATTGCCCCAGGAGATGCTGAATTTCACACATGCGGATTTTGGGTATATTTAAGCGATTTAATTCTGACTAATTGGGGTAAGGCTCAAGGGGGGCAGAGACGAAAATGCGTTTTATATAGATTCTGACTAACGGCTCCTTACGGCTTTGGATGATTAAGGTCGCTCAGTCGGAATGTGGGTAAAATGAGAACAAATATAGCTAATTTATCAGTTTTAGCATAATTCTGGGAGTGGAATTTGGCTGGAATGTATGATTTAAGCAACAATCGCAAATCCCAAGTTTTATATTTTTAGTGCTGACAAATCTGCTAATTTGCCTTATTTTAGACTTTTATACACATCCCTCGTTTCCCTGCACAGCCCACATTCCCCAATCCGCATTTCCCAGCTTCCTTATAACCCCATGAGAGACGCATGCAGTCCTTCCCACAGCGAATAGCCTGCATCCATCTAATAACCATACAGATGGAAGAAGCCCCAAAGCCCAAAACCGCAGACGACCTGAAGAACGTGCAAATGAGCGTCCTAATCGCCAACGCCCTGGACTCCGAGGGAGCGCATACCTCCTTCGGCCGCCTGCCACTGGGCGACGAACGCTCAGCGCCGATATTCGGCTTCGGCACTTCGACTCGCGATCAGGCCCAAAAGCAGTTTCTGAGTGAGGAGTTGTCTATGGGAGTGGGGAAAGTGTCGCCTGGGCCGAGGTATGTAGTGCAGGAAAACCTCAATTTCAAGCGGCCTGCCACAGTTTCCTTCGGCAGAGATGAAAGAGTGACACTGGGCAGGAAAAGAGTCTACGACCACTACGAGGTGAAAGACACCTTCACAGACCCTATCAAAAGCAAGCACTACGTGCAGAAGGACTACGGCACTACGAAGTTCGGAACAGGGTCGAGGGCTCCGCCCACTCTCAACACTGTCAGTCCCGGCCCGCAGTACTTCCCTCCCCATCGGCCGGAAATCCCCACCACGCCGCAGTACACGCTTGGAGCGCGCAGGACCAACCCTGCTGGGAGTGCACTAGTGAACCAGGTTTCCACCACAGCCCTAGGCGGCCCAGGACGCTATGCACCTGAAAACGCGGCTTTTACCAGTATCCATCAAAACATCAAACACTGGTCCTTCACCAAGCGAGAGCGGAAAACCGTCGATATCCGCATCACTAACAAAAACCAGACTTACGACGTGAACAGTGTAGCCTGCGGACCGCAGTACCGCAGTGGCAGACGCACTGCGCCTGCAGTGGGCTTTGGGACTGCTACTAGGGACCAGGTCAGAAGGTTGGGGATGTTTGGGGAGATGATGGCCACGCAGCCGGTGCAGGTCCGCATTCAGCATCCAGCGAATTACTAATTTCAGCTTTTTTAAAACAATTCGCTCCATTAGGACTCTGTCGCGGACTCATATATTAATGGACCCGCAATGGACCTTCCGCCAAGCAGAACAACGCCTCGCTCACGCCTTCAGGCTCTACAAGGCCAAATCTCGCCTCCAGGCCAACAACCGCCTGACTCGAATCGCATATCCTCGAGGATACAGCCTCACGCCCGTGTTCATTATCGGAAGTTTCCCAGAATCCCAGTGGCAAAAGAGCTGCGGTCTGGCCTTTTCTCTGAGTTACAAGGAGTTCTTTATAGAGCTTTGGCTGCGGCCGGGAGACACCTTTAGACTGGTGAGGAACGGACATGAGTTTGTGCATGAAGGGTTTCCCATTAAGCAGGATGCACTGAGGGGGACTGTGAATGTCGCATACCCGGATGAAGTGGACGTTATTCAGCTAAGAGACATACTCTCGAAGCAGGTTTCTCCCACTCACCTGGTCTTCCTGTCTGCTATTTGCAGCCTAGGGAAGACGGAGGAAAGGAACGAAGACTCCGGCTTCAGCAGTCGCCACTGTGTGGGAGTGGCAGATGGAGTGTCTGCCTGGAGGAAACTGGGCATAGACGGGGGTGAATTCGCGAGGGAGTTGATGCAGGAATGCAGGGAATTGGCCCCTTTTCTGTCTGTTTCTCCCTCGGCTGCTGCGACGGCTGCCAGCTCACCTATCGCCTCTCCTTGTGCGGAACAATGCTGCTCACTAGGCGAACTAGTGAGCACGGCCTATGCCCGAGTCACCGCAATCGGCAGCAGCACAGTCCTGCTTGCCCACGTGTCCTCCAATCGAATGTACATCTACAGCCTGGGAGACTCCCAAGCCATTTTACTCCGCTTCCAAGGGCTCATCCCCTCCATAGTCCTCAAAACCAAGCCCCAAACCCACTCCCCGGAAGCGCCTTTCCAACTCGCCCGGCTTCCAGACTCACTCCCAACTTCCGACTTCCTCAACGACTCTGTGCAAGATGGAGTCAACTACGAGTCCACAACCCAAGCCGGAGACCTGCTCCTCCTCGGCAGTGACGGCCTTTGGGACAACCTCTTCGAGCAAGACATTTTGGAACTTGTGGCTGGCATTGGGATGAGTGAGCGGGGAGCATATGAAATTGCGTCTCGTCTGGCGAGGGAGGCGTATCGGAAATCGCATGATGGGGAGATCACTCCGTTTCAGCACTCGGTGGAGGCGCTGTATGGCAAGGGACACTGGACTGGAGGCAAGCCGGATGATATTACGGTGGTCGCGGCTTGGCTGGACTATAGTAATTCGCATTGATAATGCAGAGAGAGTTTTGGCTTCGGAAATTAGAGGTAGGCAGTTGGTGGATGTAGGGGAAATGTTCATGTTTTGGCTTGTAATTTAAGGCATTTTGCAGCTTTATGCGACTTTTGCAAGTCGAAAATCCCTTTCATTCACCATAAATTCCCACAAATCCCCAACAAGCCCCTGTCAAAGCTGCCAGCCCATTGCCATTTCCGAGAGACAAAATGCAGTAATAGTGGTCTATGGGGTGTGTCTGTAGCGGCAAGGAAGACAACGACACCTGGGCCCCGCCCAGTCGCAGAAGTATCATGATATCCAACCTGGACGATTTAGTCATCACGCCTGGAGCCTTCATACATGAAAACTTGGAAGATTTCTTCTCCACTTATCGCCTGACTGATCGGTTTCTGGGAAAAGGGAACTTTACAGAGGTCAGGGAATGCGTGCATTTGAGATCTGGACAGCAGAGAGCGGTTAAGATCATTCACAAGTCGGGAGTATCGAGAAGAGTACTATCGGACACATTGCGACTGAGAGAGGTTAGCGTGCTTAAGCACCTCTCTCACCCAAACATCGTCCGCGTTTTCGAGTTCTTCGAAGACCGCCTGCGCTACTACATCGTCATGGAGCTCTGTCCAGGCCGCGAGCTATTCGACCTGATCCTAGCTTCAGGCCACCTGAGCGAGGTCAACTCCGCGCACATAATGGAGCAATTGCTATCCGCGGTTTCATATTGCCACAGTTTGCATGTCGTTCATAGAGATTTGAAGCCGGAAAATGTGATAGTGGAAGATAGGGAAGGGGACTTATATGTAAAATTGATCGATTTCGATTCAGCGACTTTCTTCGACGTTTCACATCAGGTCAGAGGGTACTACGGGACGACTTACTACATGGCTCCAGAGGTGATATTGGGCGACTATGATGAGAAATGCGATGTATGGAGTCTGGGGGTTATTCTATACGTCCTGCTGTCAGGCAGACCGCCTTTCTGGGGGTATACTGACCGAGTGGTGAAGTCCGCAATAGTGAATGATCCTTTGTCACTGAATGGCAAGGAGTGGCTTTCGGTCTCGACCTCTGGGAAAGACTTGGTCGCCCGCATGCTCACAAAGGACCAGAGCAGGCGTATATCTGCTAGTGAAGCCTTTCTGCATCCCTGGATTCAAAGCCTGCACTCCACACCCGACCCTGACCCTGCCACCGCCCTCCAAGTAAGCGCGAACATGAAGGATTTCCACACTTTGACCAAACTAAAAGCAGCAGTCACTACCTTTGTAGTAAGTCAGGTCGTGGACTCGCATGAGTTCCGGGAGCTGAGTGATATGTTTCAGGAGATGGACAGAGACGGGGATGGATTGGTATCGGAGAGGGATTTGGTGGGTATGCTGGGGCGAGTTATGAGTAAGGAAGAGGCGGAAATCGAGGCGAAATCGGTCGTTAGAGTCCTTAGTCCGAGATCAGATGGCTTAATCGACTACAACATGTTTCTATCCGCAACCGCCGACATGCGGAAGTTACTCAGCGAGTCCAACCTCCACTCCGCCTTCATGCTATTCGACTCCCACGGCACCGGGCGCATTCAAAGCGAAGACCTTCGAGAGTTGCTATCAGCGGGAAACCTGTTGGAAGACTCTGTGTGGAGGGGAGTGATTCAGGACTTAGACGACTCAGGGAGGGGGGAGATCAGCTTGAAGCAGTTCTTGGCCACTATGGCTGGGGGAAGGAGCTTTATTCAGGCGGAAGAGGAGGAGATTAGGGCGGCTTCTCCGCTAGAAACTGGGGACGTAGGGACTAGGCAACCGGCTGGGGAGTAGGACTGTGAAATAGGACTGCGAAAGTAGTAAAAAAGATGTGGACAGCTTTGTTGCTCGGCAGCCTCGCCACACTGAGTCTCGGCCTGCTGGACTGCAGCGTCAAACAGCAGCATGTGGCCCAAAATCAAGTAACGGCCTTCAGTCTTTCCGACCTGCCATACGCATACGACTTCCTTGCCCCGGCCCTATCGGCCAAGCAGGTCTATTTGCACCACGACAAACACCACCAGCGCTACGTAGACAACCTCAACGCCTGTGTGCAGGCTGATCCTGCTAAGGCGGGTCTCACCTTGCTCCAGCTCCTCAAGAACTATCCGGCCTGTCCTTGTGTCCAGAAGCATGCTGGTGGGCACTATAACCACCTGATGTACTGGTGGACTCTCACAGCTCCGCAGTGCTCGGGCAGTCCTCAGGGCCCACTCGCCCTCGCAATCAACGCAAAGTGGGGCTCTTTCGCCGGCTTCAAGTCCGCCTTCGACACCGAAGCCAAGGCCAACTTCGGGTCTGCCTGGACCTGGCTCTGCGCCAATGCCACCGATGCAAGTCTCCTGATAACCTCCACAGCCAACCAAATCAACCCTTTGATGCAGGGACAGGCCACGGAGTGTCTGCCCGTCCTTACTTTGGACCAATGGGAGCACGCCTACTACGTCCAGTACCTGTACAAGCGGGATGACTATACGGACCACTGGTGGCGGGCGGTGGATTGGAGTGTGGTCAGCGGTTTCTATGCCAACTACGCACTCAACGGCCAGGCGGTGCCCTTCTAGGCTAGATTACATTAGGGTCGCGGCGACATTTGGCGGGACTGTAGGATCTGCATGAGGTCAGGCCGGGGGGGGCGGAGGATGCGGGTGGGACGTGTGTAGGTCGTCAAGCCAGCGGCCAGCCCTTTCCCAGCGCAGTGGCGTCCTCCGCCTATAGCTCTTCACCAGCGGCGGCAGCTGCACAGGCGGCTTCGGATTCCAATTCACCACCTGGCCCAGGTCCCTAGTCTTGTGAAAAAGCGCAGTTCTGTTCTGCGGACGGTCCAGGAAGTCTGAGAGGTCTGTGTAGCTGTGGCTGCTCCGTAGGTCTGGCTCTATGCGAGCTGTAACTCTGCGCTCTAGGTGTAGCTTGCGATGTGGCCGGAGGCTGGTTTCGGGCTGATCAGGAGTTTTTGCTTGCAACTTCGCCCTTGGTATCCACACCATCGGCACATGCAAAGCCGTCTGTCTCACCGGCGCTTCCGACCCTCCCTTGCGGTAATAGTCCAATTTGGCATTGTGGGAAGCGTCTCTGGTCCTGCGGACTAGCTTCAGTCGCTCTGGAGAGGCAGCCACAGGCTTCAGGACTGCGAAAACACTGCGGCAGGGACTGGGCTCGGCAGAGGCTTGGGACTCTTTGCGGCGTAGCCAGGGTCCGAGGTCGTCTTCGTCCATTTTACTTGTCGAAGGCTTGTTTGGGCTTAGTTCGCTAGTTGACGGATGCGGTGTAAAGGGAAGTTAGGTTAATTTGGGTTTTTTTCTTGTTATAGTGAGAAAAGGCGGAAGAGTGGGAAGTCATATATTCAAAAGTCAAGAAATTTACTATAATTTTAGATCGATTTTCCCGTTTTTCTGTCTTTCCCAGCAATTTATGCTTTTAAGCCTACTTATCCCTCTCTGTTAACTTGTTTTTCCCATTAGCATTAATCCTATGTGCGTAGCCGCTTCCCCTCAGCAACTCCCATATTCCGCCTCTCAATTCCTCTAAAATGCATAGTGGCCGCAGCGGCTTCAGCAAGACTTCCAGCCAGTCCGGCCTCAAACACAAGGCAAAGCACGCAGTTTCTCCCTCAGAATCCCAGCTTCTCCCTGCAGTTTCCCCTCCTTCAGCCACTGAGTCGAAGGCGGAGTCGGAAGGGACGGACCCTGTGCTTGCACTGAAGGCTCGAGATGTAGTGATTGAGGACCTGCGCAAGCGAGTGCTGCAACTTGCCACCCAGGCCAAAAGACTGGACACGGAGTCCTTCGCAGCCAAGGAAAAGCAGCTGAAACTGTTGCTCGAGGACAAAGCTTCGCTTTTGAAGCAGCAAAAAGGGCTGGAAAGCAGTCTTTCCGACCTGCAGTCTCAACTGCAGGCCCTGGACTCCAAGCACCAGGAAGCCCTGCAGACTCAGCAACTCCTGTCAGATGCACTCACAGAGGAAGGGGAAAAGCTGAAATCGCAATTGATGGAAAGGAGTGAACAGCTGAATTCTGCGAAAACTGACATTGCGCAGATGTCTTCAATTGTGCAGGAAATGACGAGTCTGAATTCGGAGCTGAATGAGAAGATTTTGAAGATGAATCAGGACATGGAGCAGGTGAATAAAACTGCCTTTGAAGCCTCTGCAAAGGCGCAACAGTGCGACGAGCTGGAGAAGGAACTGGTCGAGGAGAAGACAAAGACGCAGAGACTGGAAAGGGAAGTGGAGGAAAACGAGCAGGCGAAAGCCAGGCTCAAAAGCGCTTTGGCAGTTATCGAAACTGTCGCTGAAGACCTGAAAAGTGTCGAAAATGAGGAAGTCAGGAAGGCAATTGAAGCCTTGCAGGCCATTCCCTACCTACTCCCTGCGCCCAATCCAGCCCACTCCTCGGACCCTAACACCCTGAGTACTCAAATCGCACACCTCAAATCGCAACTAAAGGACGAAAAGCGCGAATTCGCCCGAATCAGCAAAATCGACGCAGTGCAGCGCAATCGCATAACTGCACTTGAAGCAGAAAAGACCAAACTCAGGGCGGAACTCAATTACGTCATTGAGAAACAGAAGAAACAACTCGTGGTTTTGAAGGACCATGTGAAAATCAGCACTGAAAAGGCGCAAGATTTGGCTGATCGACTGGAAAAGGCGAATTCGGACTTGGTGGCGGCTCAGACTAGTGTTATTCACCTTACAGCGAGAGTAAATGCACTCAAATCGCAGGCTGTGGATAGCAAAAAGACGGAAGAAACGCTAAAACAGACCATAAAATCGCTGAAAAATGCACTTTTGGACGTGCAATTCGATAAAACTGCGTTTGAAGCGTCTCTTCAGCTCAGGGAAAGCAATGCCAAGGATGCCACTGCACGTTTGGAAGCCGTCACGGAAGAGATGTGGAAAAAGGATAATGAATTAGTGCGCAAAGAGACTCAGAGACTGAAATTGCAAGAGGATTTTAACGCGCTCAAAACGTCGCTGCAAAGTTCACATGTACAGTTCAAAATCAAAATGTCGGAAGAAATCAATAAAGCCAATAGTCGGATTGAGGGTAAGGAGCAGGAAATCAGCGAATTAAAGCGGCTGGTAATGCAGACCGGCCAGTCAGTGCCTGCAAAGAAGGCAAAAGGTCCACTGTGGAAGGTCGAAGAAGCTTGGAAACAGATGCGGATCTTGCGGGATAGAGCGAGGAACGGCACTGGGGAAGAAGCAGACCGACAGGTGACCGAGACACTTCGAGCTAGGGGCAACGCAACCATCGCAGGGCTGGAGAAAGAGGTAAGTCTGGACACCGTAGTTACTGCAGAGGAAGCCGCAGGCTTCCCCCTGGTAAAAGAAGCCATGAAGGGAGCTGCAACTACCACAGTGCAGGAACTGATTGAGGAGATGAAAGTCTACCTCAACCAGCCATAGACTAACATGGCTTTCAGCCTCAAAGCTGCGCTGTCACCCACTCGGTCCAAAATCCGTGAGCTGCAGGGCAGAACTCGAGAGCTGGAGACTCGCAATGCCGGGCTCCGCCTACTCATACAGACGGAAATGACTTTGGAGGCTGAGCAACTGCACGACCTGGAAGAACTGCAAGCAGACATATATGATACAGCGCAGCACAACCAATCCATCGCCCTGCAGAAGCAGGCTCTGGCAGGGGAACTAGCGCAGGCCACAGCCGACCTGCAGGCTGCTATGGAAGCTGTGCAGACTGAGGAAAGACAGGGAAGTGAGGAACTGCTGGTCGCGAAACATAGAGAAGAGATGGAAAAGATGGTTCTGCAAAGGCTTTCGAAGGCACATACAGAAGATATTGCAGTGCTGAAGGGGCGATTTAATGCAGTTTCTAAGCGAATTACAGTGCTTCAAGCTGAATTAGCCGCTGCAAAGGCCGCCAAACAGCCACTTATGCACTGGATAGCCTCGACTTTGGGGGGAATCCAGCAGGAAGCGCTGCAAGAGCTACAATCACTGGCTAAAGAGATCAGTTAGATGAGCAGCAATTGATCCTTCTTAGTAGTGTCTTCGTTCCCGAAGGTAGCGAGACTGCGGACACTGTAGGAAGCTCGCATGACTCTATCAGTTTGATGCAGTTTCGGGCCGATGATCGTGACCAACGCATGCGCCTCTGTGCCTTTGATATGCGTAGACGCGTGCATTGCTTCCTCCTGCAGCAAGGACCGCTCACTGGAGTCTTTCTGCAGCAGTTCCAGCTCTGGCAAGGCCTCAGTTTGGCGGAGTTGGCCGAGCATGTAGACAAGGTCTTGCAGGAAAGGTACTGATCGCTTGACTGTCTGGTACACAGCCAGCAGAGCCCCACTGTCTCGGGACTCGTAGAGGGCGTAGAGGGCTGCGTAGCGCTTCCAGAGGGGCTGTTTGTCGTCCAGCGCTTCTGTGACTTCGTCTCTATGCGGCACTTTCGGCTCTTCGGGCAGTTCCGAAGCCTGCCAAGACGCACTGCTCACCTGCTTCCTCAGCGTCTCCCGCTCCGCCCGAATCAGAAACTTGAACAGCGCTAGGTCACTTTTGGACGCCTGCTTCGGCGTCCTCCCGTCCGAGTTTCTCAGAAACACCTTCGCTCCAGCCTCTACCAGTATCCTGACAATGTCAAAGTGCCCAGCGTGGCCTGCGAGGTGCAGACTAGTCCAGAGGTGCACTCCGCCCTGGCAGTCAATGTCGAACTTCTCCTTGCCTTGAGTGGTCAGTTTCGCGTTTTGGTACACTACCCACTTTATCGCTTCAGTCTGACCTCGCCGGGCTGCTAGGTGAATAGGAGCCCAGTTTTCATTGTTAAGGGCGTTTACTAGTGCGCCGGCCGCTAGCAAGGCCTCTGCCAGAGCCGCGCATTTCCGCTTGTTCTTATTAAACACTCCCAACACAATGTGAAGCGGCGTGTTTCCCTCGCAGTCCCGGGCGTTCACATCAGCACTGCGGCGGATGAGCTCTTTGGCCAGCCAGGTTTCGTGTTTGTAGGTCGCTAGATGGAGGGGACTGCCTACAGCCCCTCCACCCCCGCTCACAGAGGCGCCTGTGTCCAGTAGCAGCTTCACAGCTCTTGTTTTTTCGTCCTTTATGGCTAGTAACAGAGCTGAACAGTCGTCTTTGTCTCGTAGATTCACGTTTATGCCCGCCTCTATCAGTCCATACATTACCCCTAAATCCCCCTCGGAAGCCGCTATATGCAGTGCACTTTTCGCCTTCGTATCCGTCTTATTGATGTCAAACTTCTCCTCACTGAAGTGCTCCAGGAAGGTTATCAACTTGCACTCTCGCACTCTCTGTCGGTACAGCTTGCCAAAGAGAGTTCTGAGGCTGCCAATCATAGCTTCGCCGATGTGGCCTTTGAGATTGCGGGGTAGGGGAGGACTAGCGTAGCGGAACCACTCGAGAGAGAATTCTCGCAGGGTTTCGAGGTGCTGGAGGGTCGTAGGGAGGGTGGAGAGGGAGTTGCCGTGTAGGTGCAGAGTGGACAAGTTGCCTAATTCCCCCAACTCTGCAGGCAAGTATCTGAGTGTGTTTCCTTGCAGAGACAGCGTTTTTAGTGCTGTCAGATGACCAATGCTGGAAGGCAGGCAGAAAATGTGGTTGTCACTAAGGGTCAAAGACTCCAACAAAGGCAGTTCTCCTATAGTGGACGGCAAAGCACTCAGTGAGTTGCTATCCGCTCGCAGCACTCTGAGTCGAAATAGCTGGTTAATAGTCTCTGGCAGCGACTCTATTCGATTGCCGCGCAGGTCCAGCATTTCCAAATGCCGCAAACATGACAAGTCTTCCTCCAGTGTCGTCAGCTGGTTGTCTCGCAGGTCTAAGTGGAGCACTGTGGCTGCGGAACTGACTAGTAGTTCTCTGGGCAGGGACACGAGCTTGGAGTCTTTGAGAACCAGGTCACCGGCTGCGGTGACTGAGGGAGTGGGGCGGGGCCTGCCGAATTGGTCGGAGGCGAAGGAAAGGGAACTGTTGGGGGCGTGCACGTCTATCACGAGAGTCTTATCCACGTCGTACTCCATTGCTAGGATAGAGTGGGGACTGGGAGATAGGGAAAGCCAATTGGCAGAGGGAGTTCTTAGACCTCTTCTGCGAGAATACCAGGGCTAGTCAGTAGTTTTGGGGAAATTTTGCAATAGCTAGCAGAGGGAATAGTCCCTTTTTAGCTGCTTTCAATACTTTGCGACTATCCGCACTCAGGAAGCCTGCTTTTTGCAGGGAAGTTTATGCTAATGCAAGACTAGCGCCGGATTAATAAGAGAAATGGGAGGAAAGAGACCAGCACTGCTTAGGTCCCAAATATTGACAATCGAAAAAAAAACTGCAATTTTAAAGAGAGAATTACGATATATTTGATATTACAAGTGGCTTTACATGCTCAGTACGCAACAACTTCAAAGTGACGTTTAAAAGCACTCACCTACTAATCGTAAACTCTAAGGTGAGTTTATTTCCCAGTTCTTTCCTCTCAGTGGCAACACTTTCCGCTAAATTAACGCATAGAGTACGTTAGTCTATTCCACAAATATACCCATCCAAAGCAGTTCCAAGATAAAGGTATATGAACACCCACACATTTGAGATATCTGCAAGAGCATTAGCACTGCAGAAGCTATTTACTACCTTCGTCTTTTACCAGACCCATGGCCTTCGGTCGCTTGGTGAAATCGTGCATCGGGTCCGTGTTAAGTTGCGTCTCTATCTTCCCACAGCAAGCCTGCAACTCTTCCCGCGCCTCTGGCTCGTCCACGAAGATGCCCTCTCCTTCGTAGCGCCGGGCCAGCCACAAATACACCTCCAGTACTGCTTATTCATTACGGAAATAGGTATGTTCCAACTTCTCCAACTTGTCCCCTTTGTCCCTAATTGTCCGCAGCCGAACCTTTTTCTCCATCTGAAAATCCTCCGCGAATCGTATAATTCCCTGTACATTTGATACGATTTTCACACGCACAGGTGCATGTGTGAAAGTGAACACATCCTTCAGCGCCATTGGCACATGCTGCAGCTTTTGAGCCAAAAACACCACATCCGTCATATGTTGCAGGAAGTACTGTCCGTCCAGATGCACCAGGTCCGCAAACTTGTGAAGGATTTCAGAGTAAGTGAGTGTGTGATTGCTGTGTGTCTGCAGGTCGTTGGCGAAGGCCTGGAACTGGTCGAAGGGCGGGAACAGAGCCGCCCGCTTCAGAGCCGTATCAGACAATTTGTGCTCAATGGCCTGTTTGACTCGACGACAGTCCTCCGGGTCCATGGCAGTCACGAACCCGGGCTGCAAGTGTCTCCCAGCCCTGCCTGCGATTTGTCTGATTTCGTACCCTGTCAAAGGCCGGACTTTCTTCCCGTCGTTTTTCTCTGTCTCGAAAAACACCACTCTGGAGATATTGTAGTTCAGCCCCAGGCCGATGGCGTCAGTGGCCACTAGGACCTGCGCGTTTTCCCGGTCATTGAAGCGGCGGGCCTGGACACGCCTAGTTTCCGGCGGCAAATTCCCATATATAATCGAGCATTTGAAGCGCTTTTCTATAAGACTCCGGAGACGGTGGCAAGTTTTCCTGCTGAAAGCGACAATGCAGTCCCCTTCCCGCAAGTCCTCCAACTTGCTGATACCCGGCTGGACAGTGAGTGGACTTAAACGCTTGTATTCCTTCATAAGGAGCAGATCTCCTGTTGATTCCATCAAAGAAGTGACAATTCCTTTCGCCCGTTCATCCCCTGTGAGGTGTATTTCCGTGCACGGCAGACCTAGTAATGCATGCGTCCACGCAGAGCCTCTATCCGAATCCGCTATCATCTGAATTTCATCCACAACCGCCACATCGTAGTAGTTGTCGAAGTCGAGCATTTCAATGGTGCAAGCAGTGTGCGTTGCTCCTTGCACTGCAATCTTTTCCTGACCTGTCAGTAAATTGCACTTCACTCCTGCAGCATTGAGCCGCTCATACACCTCAGTAGCCAGAAGACGTAAAGGCCCGCAGTAAACTCCGTTTGTAGCGGTTTTTAGCCTGTTCAAAGCTGCGTGTGTTTTGCCGGAGTTGGTGGGACCCCAGTGGTACTCGATGCGTCTCGTGAGTTCGCGGGCGCGGGGGAACCACTCATGCGGCAGTCTCAAGTCTGTAATTTTGGCTAGCGCTAGAGCCGATTCCCACTCCTCTCTATAGTGCTTTAGCAGGTAATCCTTCGCCTCTAAGGCGAAATCCCTCTCCAATAGTCTGCTTTTCAGCGAATCGCTTTGGTGGATTTCCTTCGCCATTCGCAAAAGCACACGCGATGACATGACAGACCAGGCTTTCCCCAGCTCATCAGGCCCTGTAGTCAGTGCTTCTTTGCAGAAATGGGCAATAGACATGCCTTTGGCGGCTTGCAGAGCCTGGGCGAAGTCAGGGCCGAAGGCTTCGGTTATGAGGGACAGGGAACGGGCTTGTTGGTCGAGTGCGGATTGGGCTTTTATGCGGGCGATCAGAGGAGAGGTGGCTTTCCGCTGTGCGAAATAGCGAAGAAGTTGGCAGAACATTAGCACAAATAGGCAGATCCAAACAGTGGCTTTAGAGCTAGTCTACGCTGATCATATGGCTGCGCCACTGGTCCACCCACTCTTGCACGTTCAGTCCTTCGCTGTCTCGAACCCAGGGTAGGAGGTACTGCGCAGGCTGCGTTTGCCAGGTAGGGATGAGTTCAGACTGCAGGCAAGTGATAGCTTTTGCTTCCGAATTGAGGGCTATTTCGATGCCTTGGAGCCGGGAAATGCCCAAAGAAGGCGTGTCTGCCTGTAGCCATTTGCGGTGGATTTGAGTGACTTCAGCCACTAGGTGGGCTGCCGAGTCTAGAGGAAGGACAGCACTGGGAACTCGCAACTGCCCAATTAATTGCGAATTGGGAGTATACAGAGGCAACTCCAGCGCCTCCAACACCCGCTGTACCTTCCCATCCTCAGCCTTGTCCCTGCGCACTTGACTAGAAGCCAGGGCGCCCAAGCCTATCACAGCAGGCCAGTAGCCCTGCACTGCGGCCACTTCCCTGCCAACCACTCCTTGCAGTGTCCTGCCCGCTTCCAGCACAGTTCTCGTCTTGGTCACGAAGTGCTTGCTCACGAAGTCCTTGATGCGCAGTTTGAGCTTCGGCAGGTTGCGATGGTAGGCTGCATTGGAATCCACTAGGGAACTGTAGCGGGCTAACAACGCATCTCTCTCAGTAGCAGCTCTCGGAGTCTTCCCTGGGTTCGCCTGCAGTAAAGCCAAGCGACTGGCTAGAGAGTCTCGAGTGGACTCCAGACTCAGCAGCCCTTGTTCAAGTGCACACAGCTCTGCTTTGAGGCTATTCACCTCCAGCTCCAACTGCAAGTAGTGCGCGAGGCTTGGAGAGTGGGGCTGCATAGCGGCCTTGGCAGTGCGGACCTTGCGGAGGGTCTTGCGCAGGTCTTTGGCCTTGCGGAGCACAGACTCGACTTGCAGGAAGTGGTCCCACTCCCGATCTCTCTGTGTGTTCACTTCTTTCCTCAGACGCACTAGGAGCTCCCACGCGTCTTTTCTCTGAAGCGTGCCCTTCTGTCCCTCTTTTTGATACAAAAACCCTTGCTTCAGCGCTGCTTCGGCCAGACTCACTCCGCTGCGCTCCGCAATGCTTTCCTTATCCCTCTCCGCCATGCCTACAAGCGTCCTCAAGGCCTCAGGCAAGGCAGATAGCACCTCAGCAGCTTGCAGTATTAGCAAAGCCGAGTCAGCAGGAGGCAGTGCTGTATCTGTACACAGCGCTTCCAGCTGACTTCCAGCCGCTAGCAGACGCTCCTCGGCCTCGGGGAGAGGCTGCGGGGCTAGCAAAGGACTGGAAGTCGCAGAAAGAGTGCTTGTGAGCTGGGTGAAGTCTTGTATATTTGTGTGGAGTCGACTGGTGAAGGCCTGTTGCACGTCTCGTTGCATCGATTTTACCAGGAAATCTCGCTTGAGACCTGCCAATTTCCGCTCCAAAGCCGAAATTTGTATCAATTTCTCCGATTTCCTGGCTGTTTGTGGAGTTTCTGCCTGCCGCTGAGACTCGTTTACCCTCAAATTGAGGCTGATTTTCCTCTTTGTGGCTTCATTCACGACCGTAGAGAGCAAAAAGAGCACCACAGGCCGGGCATGTCCCTGGCAAATCAGCTTCAAATCTGCTTTGGACACAGTGCCCGGGTACCCCAGCTGCCCATACAGCAGGTCGAAGAGGCGGGCTTCCAAGTCCATTATAGAGGGAATGGAGTCGAAGGACAGTCTGTGGCATGTCTTTGCCTTCCTCAGTGCGGAGGAGCAGACTTCGGTCAAGCGGGGTAGGGGCTAGGCAGTGTGCAAGGACTGGAGAGATCGAGTGGAGGCAATGGGCCTGTGGCGAGAACTCTTCACCTCGGTGGCTGACTCCACCCGCAAGTACCTCAACAGTCTGCAGTCCACGCAGAAGCAGCTCCGCATACGCACTCTTCGACCCTACCGCCCTTCCAAAATGCCAGACCTGCCCTCTCACCCCCGCCAGCCCGAAGAGTCCAAAGCACCTCCTTCCGCCGATCACGGCAAGCAGTGGTTTCCTATCCCCGAGGCCATCGCAGAGCGTCTCCGGCGTGCGACTATCAATAAAGTGGGAGTACTGAAGAAAGACACAGCCTTCGTCGAAGCGCTGTACCTAGTGATGGGGCAGTGGATGGAAGTGATCCAGAAGACTGTGCTGCAGGTTACTCAGTCACCTATGCCCAACAGTGCACTCGAGGAAGTGGCCTATTGGAAGGACTCGGAAAGGGTACTAGGCTCGCTACTGGGAGAACTAAACGACGTCAACGTCGCGAAAGTGGACTTTATCCTCGCTGGCTCCACTGTGCATGCGAAGTACTTGAAGGAACTTGCAGGACTGAAGCAGGCCTGCAACCAGGCGAAGGCGCTCACCATGCACTTGTCTCCCCTGGAAAAGCACATGCGCAAGCTAAGCACATTAGATGGAACAGTGCTGGTTCTGAGCTCTCTGGTGTCCTCTCTCGAGGCAGTGCAGAGCTGCTGTCCCTACCTGACCAGAGACCGCGCCTTGGAACTGCTGGGCAAAATTAGTACTTCCTAGGCAGAGGACCGAGTGATGGAGACACTTCGGACTGAAGTCTCAGTGCAGTCTATCGCCCGGGCACCCTTCGACAAAGGCCAAGACACAGTCCTCAAAGTCAAGTCCATCTTCGAAGCCTTCCTCAGATCCGCTTTCCTGATGGAAGGGGAAAAGCGGGGAGTCACCGCAGCTCCGGGACCCAGAAGCTTTTCCTTCCGGCCTGCCTCTGCCCGGGTGCGCACAGTGCCAGCGGACATCGCACTGAGGAAGCTGTTCGCCGGGTGTTTGAGTGTGTGTCAGGACTTGAGCAGGATGGTGGGCGTATTCCAGGAACTCAGGGAACTGAGTGAGAACCCGGAATTCGAAGATACAGCGGAAGAAACTTTGCGCATTTATACAGATTCGAAAGAAGTCTTTGACCTTTTCGCACCGGAAAACACTCTGCAGTGGAACGGTCTGTTGCAGACTTTGCTAGAGCGACTGGTGGGTGTGAAGCGAGGCCCTGTGCCACAGGCCCAACTGGAGGAGGCGGAGGCTGACTCGGACGAAGACCTGGACGTCAGCATCGTTCAAACCCAGTGGAAAGTGTGCTAACCAGATTTCTCCTATGTCTTTAGACTTAGGTTGGGCAGTTCTGCATGATTTGGTTAAAGTGCTTACTTTTAGAGAAATGCTATTTCTAGTCTCTGTCATCAAAAGGCTGAGTCGGTGCGATCACCTCCAGCTTCAACATATCCTCCCTTGATGTAGCAATCGCCGATTCCAATGCACTAAAGCAGAGTGCATCAGGTATATGCGTGTTTCCAAAGCAAAACAGCTCCAAAGCCGCCCTCTGCTCCCTAGTCAACTGCTGCTTAAATTCCTGCTCACACCGAGTTTCGAATTCACTTAGGGAAATATACTGATGGCAGACTGCAGTGGTCATTTCCCCTATCTTACAAAGTATGCCTTCATCCATGTAGCTGGCTAACTCTTCCAGTCTTTTGGGGATTTCGAGTTCAGAGGCAGTCAACCAGGCAGGCGCGAGCACAGCACTGAGGGTGGTAATAGAGCGAGTTGTAGAGTCAGGGAACAGATGCGCACTTAGAAGAGCGCTTTGGTCCGCATTCAGGCCGAAGTCCTTAATTAGAGCCTGTTCCAGTCCTGCAGCAGTTAGCGGGATAGGGATATGTCTCGGCACTTCCCATAAATGATGGTTGTTAGCAGCCATATGCAGTCTAGCCAGTTTCACTACATCTTCAAGTCGTTCCCACTCAGGCAACACCCCTAACTCCAGTTCCTTCACATGCACAGACACCTCCCCTTTCCACAGGACGTTCACCACTCGCTTGGCCACCAGTGTGGACAGTCCAAAGTCGGGACTGATGAGGCAGGCGATGGCTGTTTCTTGGGGACAGGAGGCGGGGAGACTGGAGCGAAAGGTGGTTTCGAAGTCTGTGCGAGAGACATTGCGCAGGGCGAAGTGTCGACAGAGGTGCTGAATGTGGAGTTGGATGTCTTCGTATAGGGGGACGGGTTGGTACTTCTTCAGACCTGTAATTAGCTTCTCTGCGTTCAATTGGCTGTCCTGATAGAGACTATCCAGCAATGCGGTAGTTTCCTTGCCTTTCAGACCCAACTCCTTCAATACAGTTTCAACCTGAGTCCGAGTTCTTCCCTTCAGTTTCTCGAGCAAAAGCGTCTTGAGGGTTCGCTTGTCCCACTGACTCTGCAGCAGGCGTTTCCACAGTGCACGGTACACCTTCCCTAGACTAGGCGCTTTAACTTTCTGCACCTGCGCCAGTTTGTCTCTCTCCTGCGTTACTTTCTTCAACTGATCCTCCAGAGTTTTCACCTGTGTCTGCAAGTCTCTGAGACTCGACTCAGTGTCTTTTGTGCTGCTATACATGCTGTCTTCTGGCTCCTTCTTCTGCTGGGGAAGTAGGTCGAGGAAGGGACGGGGCTGGTGTCGAATGCGCAGAGCAGGGATGAGAGTCCTGGTGTAGGGGCTTTTGCCCAGAGCGGAGAAAACTGCTAGCGCACTCTTTGGCCGCATTCTGCCCTCCGGATTGTTGGGAATCAGTGTGCGGCCGGAGCGCTGCGGGATGAATTGCGCCATATTATAGACCCATGCAGCCTGTTGCACACTTAAAAAGCCCTTAATCAGCTACAACTCGTCCTGTTCCTCCCTCTGCGCGGGCGCAGGGCAGAAGCCCGAAGCGTCAGGCTGCATACTGACCAAGCAAATCCGCTCCACGAACGAAGTGAAGCGGAATGCATTGAGCAGTCTGGTGTCCCGGTACAGGTACAACTTAATGGCCCAGCGCTCTCTTTTGGAAAGCTCCAAAGAGCATTCCCGCTGAAAGTCAGCGAGGAAGGGTTTGAGATAGAGGCAGGAGGGAGAGGCTGCAGGGGTGCGCAGGCCTATAGCATAGAGCTGGCACTGAGACGTCGATTCCGATAGTTTCTGGAAACACTCTGCAACCTTCGCAGTACTAAAAGTAGGGTAAGCCGCGCCCAGCAAAAGCACCAGTTTTAGGACCGGGAAGGGACTGTCTATAGCTGAGCATAGAAGGCCGGCCTGTGCGTCTGAAAGGTTGAGGGTGGAAGTGCAGTACTGCTGCACAGAGGAAAGACTGGAATTGGGTGGGAATTGGTCCTCCACTGCTTCTAGAGGGATGTCTTTGAGGGCGAATTCTCGACGGACACGTCGCTTTACGTCCCTGAGCACTTCCCATGTTTCTATTTCCTTCAACATATCTGCTTGCCTTCGTAGCGTTTCCTTTCCTTTAAATAAATACCCGACCAGCACTTCCGCTACTTCAGCTTGCAGTGAGAAAGGCTTCGCCTTCAGTACACTTTTAGCCTTATTTTGCGACCTGCCGAATTCAGAATGAACGCTCAGTTCCTTGATCAGCTTGGACTTGGAGTAATCTTGCAGGGCGAAATGCAGCTGTATGGCGGGTATTAAAGCCTCCAGATCCTCAAATAGAGGGTACGGCTGGTACTCCTTCAACTTCCCTATGAAGTCCGCAGATCTGATATAATCCCCAGTGAAACAGTCGCCTAACAGCAAACTCACTTCTGCTTTGGTGAAATCTGGCTTGAGACCAGTGACCCAGTCCACCACTTCCTCTCTCCGCTTTCCTCGCAGTAGACTGCCCAGTTCTTGCTTCACCTGTCTACCGTCCAGAGCTTGCAGCAAGGCTTGCCATAGAGCAGGGAACAGCTCTGAGGTGAGTCTTTTGGACTGAGCGCGTTCCAATGCGGCCTGGAAGCTTGGCTGTACCCAATTCCGGTGGGTAGTGATGGCGTGCTCCAATGCACTTTCTTGTTTCTTCGCCTCCTCATACTCCCTTTGCAAGCCCTGGAATTTGGTCTTGAGAGCCACTAGTCTGTGAGTTGAAGCTGGACCTGGAGACTGGGGAGGGGACTCCGAATTCGTGATGATGCGGGCTCTTCCCGACCACTCCTTCAATTGGGTCAATTCGTTCTCCAGCCTGCTGTGAGTTTCGTTCATTTTGCGCAGCTTTGAACTCAACTTCTGGTTTTCTTGATGGAGGTCTTTGAGACGTGTCCTGTCAGCCCTGCCCTTTTTGCCCTCCTCCAGTCTGCCTAGTGACCTTCTCACGCCTTCCCGCAACCTGCCAGCCCTCAGTCTATCTTTGATAATTCGCACAGGCAGGTCAATGCTCTGGCGGTAGGGACAGGAGGTGAGAAAGTCAGTGTGGTGCTTGGGTCGGCGCGGGGAGTGGACGGGGTCAGCAGTGCTGGTGCGCATGGGCGTGTGCGCCTTGTGGAGGGAAGTCTTGGGGCGGGGTTCGATTTCCTCCATATAGAGAAACTTTCCAAACTACTTAAAACAGCACGTTATGCTTCGTGGAAGGAGTCAAAGTGGATAGGAATCGGAATGTGTATGCGAACTCAAGTGAAAGAACGTTTACTTCCCAGTAATCAGTGCCTGCTTTCTAGCCCGGTGCAGTTAATCGTTGCCTCTCCTTTGTAATTGCAGATGTGACCCCCTATTTCTCGCAAATTTCCCAAGATTAGCGAAATCGCTAAAGTCGTGATTCGGTCTGAAGGTTCGCATATGCACAAACCAGGTTTTAGATAGTACCTTTGAACTTCGTAAGTTTAGGTCACAGCAGTGCGATATCTTTTACACATAATACGAATGCTGTTCGTTCAACCTTTTCTCATATCGATCGTGCAGTACGTAGTGCGCGAGATATACAGAGCACTGTAAATTGGCGAGTTTCTGAAGGCTGGCGCAATCGCCTTCGACTGGCTTCGCTGTTGAATGGACTCGGTGATCGTAAAATGGAAGAGACGAGACTCAGCAAGGTGGACACGTACTGCTTCCTAATGAACGCAATCGTAGGAGCGGGCATTTACACCATCCCTCATGCCTTTCAAAGCGCTGGAATCTTGATTTCTTTGGTCTTACTTGTCATCATCGCCATTGTGAGTTGGCTAGTCCATATCGAGTTGCTTGCAATCACGGAGAAATTAACCAAATCTCCTTATACCGATATCAACGTCGACTTAAATCAATTAGTGCCCGGAACTAACTATCAATTAACAGCGCATCATTGGGACTTACCTGCAATCATCCAAGCTCTCTTCAAGCGTTATCCATATGTTGTCTACGCTATCTTCGCCTGGTTCGCCGTATGTATCATAGCGCTACTGACCGCCTACGTGAATCTCTTTGGAACTGCCTTCGGTACTTTATTTGATTGCGAATACACTAGTGGATTATTAACGGGAAATGAATGCGAATGGAAATATAGAATAGGAACGATGGTCTTTACTGTAGCACTACTATTTCTTACTGTTGTTGAATACAAGGAGCTGAGATGGCTGCAATACATCATGATTATCATGCAGTTTACTATGCTCGCCTTCCTTATTTTGTACTCCATCAAGTACGGTTCCACCGAACACCTTTCATCAAAAAATGAACAGCCGTTCAATTATTCTGAGATATGCAACACCTTCTCCATTCTCGCTTTCGCATACCTTTACCATGTGTGTATTCCAGGTGTCTTAGCCGCGGGCAGAGGGCAACACCGTGAGCAGAAGGAAGTCGCTCTTTGGATGTTTATATCTGTGGCAATTTTGTATGGCTTGACCGGAGTAATTTCCAGCCTCTTCTTCAAAGAACTTCCTGCTGATTTTGGTCCCTTTTTCCAAAAACACCTTAGCGCTGAAAAAGACCAAGAGGCAATCCCGAGTTTGTTTTGGTTGTTCGCCCACATTTCTATATACCTCCCTGCCTTGGATGTTATCTGCAATTCAGGAATTTATGGGCAATCTCTCGCCGGAATGTTCGTGACATTTTTCTATGGAACTAACCACGAATTAGCCATGCAAAATCACAGATTTGAGTGTAAATTAATCAGAGTACTGTGCGTTCTGCCTGCTCCGATCTTCGCTCAGTTTTCCATGCAACTGGTATCCTTCACTTAGGAAATTGTGGGCAAATTGACCGGAATATTCAGCCTGGTTCTTACTTTTGTCGTCATTCCGATATGCTACAACGCAGCTAGGGAGAGGCTGGAAGAGAAATCAAAGTTCGAACTGAGATATCGTCACATTGGCATCGTTAACTGGGGAGTAGTCGGGTTTTTCCTAGTCACCTTTGCTGCTTTACTCTATACTACCATCTTCCAGCATGCTCCAACTAGCTAGGCTAATTTTAAATCAACCTTCGTTTTTACCTCTGGCTCACAAAAACAGGTTATAAGAGGCGGATGGTTCTAAAAATAAGTCCCAGTAATTTAGTGTTCCTGAATGTTAGTACGAAATATATGTCGGGCGGATCGTAGCTTCCCTTCCATCGAGACTGCACTCAGCGAATTGTTAGGGAAGCTAAAGATTAGCTGAATTTAGAGGTGAAGGTGAGTTTAAAGAAACCGATTCCTGCTGCTTTCGTTTCCATAAACCCTTTGTGACTAGTGTCTGAAAGGAAGAGGTAGTATCGATATTAAAGTAGTGCCTTGCTTTGACATAGACGAGGTACTTGGCAAATAATGGTGGAAACGAGGCTGAGCAAGTGGGACATGTACTGCTTCCTCATGAACGCCATCGTAGGAGCGGGCATTTTCGTGATTCCAAGTGCCTTCCAGCAAGCAGGCATTGCAGCCTCCTTCCTTCTCCTCGTCTGTGTCGCCCTGTTGAGTTGGCTGCTCCACATCGAGCTCCTCGCTATCACCGAGAAACTGACTTTATCTTCCTCCCTCGCAATTCCGAGTTCTGAGCCGCTGCAAGACTCGTTCCTGACTTCCCAGCATCAGTGGGACCTGTCGGAAATAGTGTCGGTGCTGCTGGGGAAAACCTGTTCAGTGGGCTGCTTCCTGAGCTTCACCTTTTACATTCTCGGCACACTCACAGCCTACAACAACATGTTCGGAACAGCTTTCGGGTCTTTCTTGGGGTGCAACTACACCTCCACTCCTGTAGAAAGCGGCTGTGTGCACATATATCAAGGAGGTGCACTTCTCTTCACTGTCATCATTGCGGTCCTCACTGCAGTGGACTACAAGGAGCAGGCCTGGCTGCAGTACATCATGACTGCTTTGCAGTACTTCGTCGCTTCTTTCATTGTCTTTTACTGCCTCTTCCGTGGGTCTACGGAGCACCTAACGCTGCAAAACTCGGTAATTCAACCAGCTGCTCTGGGAAGCACTCTATCAGTCCTGATCTTCGCCTGTCCCTATCACATGTGCGTGCCCAGCCTACTTGCTGCTTCCCACAAACACCACAAGGCAAACCGCCAAGTGGCCATGTGGCTATTTCTCTCCGTTGTGGGTATTTACGGCTTGATGGGTTGCCTATCGAGCTTTTTCCTGAGTGACATTCCCAGCAACATCAGTCTCTTGTTCAAGGAAGACCTCAGAAACAGTCCAGAAGCCCCACTCCTCCTACTATATCTTTCCTCCCTTGTGGTCTTTACACCGGCTGTGGATGTAATGAGCAACTCTGCGATCTACGGCCAGGCCCTGGCAGGAATCATCATTTCGTCTCTGTACGGGACTAACCACGAACAAGTGAAGGCTCAGCGTCCGGTTTTGTATCGAGTGATCAGAGTAATGTGTGTATTGCCGCCTCTGCTGTTTTGCTCGTTCTCCACTCAACTTGGCTCTTTTGTGACATTCGCGGGTAATTGCTGTGTACTGATCACGTTTGTCGCCATCCCACTGTGCTACAATGCAGCGCAGAGCAAGTTGAAGGAGAAGTCCAAGTTCGAGCTGCAAGTGAGGGGACTGAAAAGTCTCAACTATGCCATTGCAGCCGTTTTCAGTGTGTTTTTCATACTTGTGATGAGTCGAGACTTCTATGCAGTCTTTAACTACTTAGACTAAGAGCTATGCACTTTCTACTACTGCGCAATTTCAACACTGACTCCGCATTGAAGGAAGACGTGCAGGGAAATGCTTATTCATCTGACTTAGGTACGTAGACGATAGCAGCTCCATTTTCCCAGGGAAATCAAACTTGAACAAATGCCAATTATCGAATACAGACTGGAAGGAATATGACAGCCGCCCGTTTCCCAGCTAAATCAGTGCTGAATGGCCAACCCAGCAACACACAAAAGCGGGTCCTTCTTAACACAGAGAGGGTTGCTAGCAGTGCAGATCAGCATACATTGAGCTTCGCGGAGGGAATTATGAGTTTTTCCTGCATACGTGTCCCCGCCTTTTAGGTGCACATTGCTTCTTGTCCCTGCAGCATCGCTCAGCAGGACTTGCCTTTCTCCAAACTGTCTTCTATGCTCGCGCCTTCCTTTTGTCTCCTTGCCGAGTAGTAGTCAGCGCTGGGACCAATAGATGACTCGAAGGAGAGACGCATACTCTGGAGTTTCTCTTGTAATGGCCTCCTATCGACCTTTCTCCTTCGTCTTTGTGACTACTTTCTAAAGCAGGCGGAGCATTTGGATGCCCTGAACCTCGACTCCAAGGACCCTCGCATGCAGTAGTTTTTCTCATCCCTGTCCAGCTATTCCTTGGCGCCCGGAGACTTGCTGGAAATTCACACCACTTGTGAAATGCAGCCCGAGTCCGCAGTATTCCGAGGCCCGCGGCGGGCAGCGTTGGACATCACCACAGGCTTGGAAGCGGTAAACGAAAAACTGCTCATGTGTCCTGAGGAAATGCAATTGGCTCTGCTGTGCTTGCAGTTCTCGAAGGTGAGTCTTTTGGGCTGAGCGCGTTCCAAGGCGGGTGGGAAGCTGGGCTGTACCCAATTCCGGTGGGTAGTGATGGCTTGTTTCAATGCACTTTCTTGTTTCTTCGTCTCGTCATACTCCCTTTGCAAGCCCTGGAATTTGGTCTTGAGAGCCACTAGTCTGTGCGTTGAAGCTGGACCTGGGGACTGGGGAGGAGACTCCGAAGTCGTGATGATGCGGGCTCTTCCCGACCACTCCTTCAATTGGGCCAATTCGCTCTCCAGCCTGCTGTGAGTTTCGTTCATTTTGCGCAGCTTTGAACTCAACTTCTGGTTTTCTTGATGGAGGTCTTTGAGACGTGTCCTGTCAGCCCTGCTTTTTGTTGCCTGCCTAGTGACCTTCTCACGCCTTCCTGCAACTTGCCAGCCCTAAGTATCTCATTGATAACTCGCATAGGCAAGTCAATGCTCTGGCGGTAAGGGCAGGAGGTGTTAGGGTGAGTGTGGTGGTTGTGTCGGTTGGGGAAAGTGGACGGAGTCAGCAGCGCTGGTGCGCATGGGCGTGTGTGCCTTGTGGAGGGAAGTTTTGGGGCGGGGTTCGATTTCCTACATATCGAGAAACTTTCCAAACTACTTAAAACAAACGTTATGCTTCGTGTAAGAAGTCAGAGTGGATAGAATGAAACGTATATGCGAACTCAAGTGAAAAGCTTTCAGATAATTAATGCCTGATTTTTAAGCCTAGGCCACAGCAGTGCAGTCTCTTTTATACATAATGCGAATGTTGTACGTTCAGCCTTTTCTCCAATCGATCATGCGCTCTATAGAGTAGTAGAGTACTGTAAATTTACTGCTAGCCCCACTAGCTTGCCTAATGTAGAATGGACTCGGGTGATGGTAAATTGGAAGAGGCGAGATTCAGCAAGGTGGACATGTACTGCTTCATCATAAATACAATCGTAAGAGCGTGCATCTACTACATTCCCAAAGTTCTGGCATCTTGGTTTCGTGGGTCCTACTTGGCTTCATCACCGTGGTGAGTTGGCTAGTCCATGTCGAACTGCTGGCTATCACGGAAAAATTAGCAAAATCTCCTTATGCCGACATTGTCAACGTCGAAATGCGAAAGCTTGTGTTCGATTCCACTATCCAGGAACAAGGGCCTCAATCGGACTTACATGTAATAATCAAAGCTTTCTTCCAGTACCAACCGTATGCTATCAAAACCCTCTTCATCTGTTTCGCCGTATGGATCATAATGGTACTAACTTCCTACGTGAATGTGTTTGGAACTGCCTTCGGTTCTTTATGGAATTGCGACTACACTAGTAAGTCAATGGAAGATGCATTTAGAATAGGAACGGTTATGTTTGGAGTTGTGCTCGCAGTTCTAACTCTAGTTGAGTACAAAGATCAGAAATGGCTGCAATACATTATGGCTATCCTGCAGTTCGCTGTTCTTATGTTCACTATTATATACTGCACGATGAACGGTTCCACTGAGCACCTTTCCTCACAAAATGTATTGGCGTCAGATTTCCTTCAGGTATTTAAAACCTTCTCTATTCTCACTTTCGCTTACCTTTACCATATGTGTATTCCAAGTGTCTTGGCTGCGGCCATAGGACAACACCGCGAGCAGAAGGAAGTCGCTATTTGGTTCGCTGTATCCGTCGCGATTTTGTATGGCTTGACCGGAATAATTTCCTCCCTCTTCTTTGATAACCTTCCAGATATTTTTTCTTACTTCTTCGAAAACAACCTTACGAAGCGCGATCCAAACATAGTCCTAAGTCTGTTTCGTGCATTCGCCCTCATTTCTATATACCTTCCTGCAGTTGATGTTATATCCGTTTCAGGCATTTATGGACAATCTCTCGCCGGAACATTCGCAACCTATTTTTATGGAACAAACCTCCATGCATCAATGATAAATCGCAGATATATTTGCAAATTGATCAGAGTACTGTGCGTGATGCCTCCTCTTTTCTGCGCCTATTTCTCCACTCAGCCTGTATACTTCACTTAGGGAAATTGGGGCCACTCGACAGAAATGTTTTACCTGGTTCTTACTTTTATATGCGTTCCCATATGTTATAACGCGGCTAGGGAGAGGCTGGAAGAGAGATCAAGGTTTGATCTGAAATGTATGAACATTGCAAATTTTAACTATGGATTTGCAGTGTTCGTCGGCGTTGTCTTTTTTGCTATAATTGTAGTGCTCTTCGGCATTATCATTTTTGCTCTACTCGCAGTGTTCTTAGTGCATTAATTCGCAATTCCTAGTCCCTCTAATTCGCTAGACTTACTCAACCCTTCGCTTGTACCTACAAAGGCGGGTTATATATCCGTTGGTACGAGAAATGCATGCCTGGTGGCTTACACTATATAATCCACTCGATGCATGAAACTAGTGCAATATTAAAATCACAATTATACCATAAGGAGGCTGTTTACACTGCCGTAACTCATCACTTTAAGAGAATATGGCTCTATAGCAAAGTGTCCAGTGTATTGAGGACTCCTGAGTGGTATTACTAAGTGAATATTGAGAGTCTTCTCCAATCAAGCCGGAAAATGGCACATTCGGGCTAAGCATTATAGCTTATTTCACTGCGTCCGTCAGAAGCCGAAGGCAGAAGACCTGAAATCAGAAGTGAAAATGCAGTCGGAAGAAGTCAATTAGAACGAGTCTTTTCATCCATCCTATGTGAGCAATGAATTAACTGAGGCACAAGAAAGAAGTAGCTTCTTCCTTGCATTCGATAAAAGGAAAGGCTTATAATGGCGGAGACGAAATTGAGCAAGTGGGACATGTACTGCTTCCTCATGAACGCCGTCGTAGGAGCGGGCATTTTCGTGATTCCAAGTGCCTTCCAGCAAGCAGGAATCGCAGCCTCTTGCCTAATCCTTGTCTGCGTCGCACTGCTGAGTTGGCTACTTCACATCGAGCTCCTCGCTATCACTGAGAAACTGACTTTGTCTTCCTCCCTCGCAATTCCGAGTTCTGAGCCACTCAAAGACTCGTTCCTAACTTCCCAGCATCAGTGGGACCTGTCGGAAATAGTGTCGGTGCTGCTGGGAAAGACCTGCTCAGTGGGCTACTTCCTGTGCTTCGCTTTTTCCACCCTCGGCACACTCACAGCCTACAACAACATGTTCGGAACAGCTTTCGGGTCTTTCTTGGGGTGCAACTACACCTCCACTCCTGTAGAAAGCGAGTGCATGCACATATATCAAGGAGGTGCACTTCTCTTCACTGTCATCATTGCCGTGCTCACTGCAGTGGACTACAAAGAGCAGGCCTGGCTGCAGTACATCATGACTGCTTTGCAGTATTTCGTCGCTTCTTTCATTGTCTTTTACTGTCTCTTGCGTGGGTCGACGGACCATCTAACACTGCAAAACTCGATAATTCAACCTGCTGCACTGGGAAATACTCTATCAATTATTGTCTTCGCCAGTCTATATCACATGTGTGTGCCCAGCCTACTTGCTGCTTCCCACAAACACCACAAAGCCAACCGCCAAGTGGCCATGTGGGTGTTTTTCTCCGTTGTGGGTATTTACGGCTTGATGGGGTGCCTCTCGAGTCTGCTCCTGAGTGACATCCCCAGCAACATCAGTCTTCTCTTCAAGGAAGACCTCAAAAACAGCCCAGAGGCCCCACTCCTCCTACTCTACCTCTCCTCCATCGTGATCTTTACACCCGCCGCAGATGTAATGGGCAACTCCGCGATCTACGGCCAGGCGCTAGCAGGGGTAATCATAACTTCCCTATACGGCACTAACCACGTGCAAGTGAAGGCCCAGCGCCCTATCCTATATCGACTGATCCGAGTACTATGTGTACTACCGTCTCTACTGTTCTGTTCTTTTTCCACTAAACTTGTAATTCGCACGCAGAGTTCTTTTGTGGTGTTTACGGGGAATTTCTGCGTGCTAATCACGTTCGTTGCCATCCCGCTGTGCTACAATGCAGCGCAAAGCAAGGTGGAGGAGAAGTCCAAGTTCGAGCTAAAAGTAAGGGGACTGAAAAGCATAAACTACGCAATTGCGGCTGTTTCCAGTGTGTTTTTCGTACTTACAATGAGTCGAGACGTATATGCAGTCTTTAACAACTTAGGCTAATCGCTTCACACTGATGATTCAACCCAAACTCCTTTATAACTACTGAATTTCAATGTTTGCAAATCCCAGTTTCTCCCTCTTGCGGTGCACAATGGAGGTTAATTATTATATGCATTTTTTCTTCTGGAAACTGCATCGTAGCCTAGTCCAGCAAACTGCAAGAAATCTAATCCTTATCCCCAGATAAATTGAACTTCACGCAGGCTTTTTAGCTGTATACTTCCCAGTATTGCACCAGCCTCCTACAGGCTGACGCAGGCAGGCAAGACTCTAGGGAGGCAAATCTCTGGAGTTGAGTTGGAGGGACGCAAGCTGCTCTGCAGCATCGCTCAGCAGGATTTGAGTTTCTGTCTCGTCTCGCTGCATATGACTCTTAGGAGAGATGCATACTTTGGAGCTTCCTGTAATGGCAACTTATCGACCCTTCTCCTTCGTCCTTTGTGACCACTTTTTAGAGCAGGCGGAGCAGCTGGATGCCCTGGACCTCGACTCCAAGGACCCCCGCTTGCAGCAGTTCTTCTCCTCCCTGTCCAGCTACTCCCTGGCGCCTGGAGACCTGCTGGAAATTCACACCACTTGTGAAATGCGGCCCGAGTCTGCAGTGTTCCGAGGCCTGTGGCATGCAGCACTGGATATCACCACAGGCTTGGAAGCGGTGGATGAAAGACTGCTCCTGAGTCCTGAGGAAATGCAATTGGCTCTGCTGTGTTTGCAGAGCCCGGAGGTGAGTCGGAGAAAGCTGGCTTATTCGGAAGCGTTGAAGCAGCTGTATCGTCGAATTGAGAGGAAAGAACTCTCCATGGCTATGCTGAGACAAAGAGAGCAGCTGGACGCCTTTGCACACATACTGCTTCTAGACAGGTATAACATCGACATTCAGGAGTGCAAGGCGCAACTCGATAAGTTCGCTCGAACTGCCTACGAGTGGGAAGATAAACAGTGCGATGCACTGGCAAATGCAGGTGTGGGCGAGCAGGAGACCGAGGAGTTGATGGAAGGCTGGAGCGCACTGCAACTGTGCGACTACTACCGCATGCAAAGGCAGCTGGACCCAGCTTTCACTCCACTGGTGGAGATCAAGGCCTTTCTGTGGCTTTCGAGAGTGCGGGGCAGCTACGCCTCTGAGGAGTTCGATAGACGAGTGTTCCCTTTGCCAGTTGCTCAGCTCCTCTCTTTCCCAGCGCAGTACCAGGACCACTTGCTGCGCGCTGCCTTCCCTGACTTCCTCCTCTACCTCGAACTTTCCCCGGTTATTTCCCGAGAAGCCAAGGGGCAGCTACAGGACCGGTACGCACAAATCCACAAGCCCAGTTTAAACGACTACCTAGAAGAGCTGCTGAACTTCAGAGAGTCTCTTCCTCACTGCCTTCACTCGCTCACAGACAGAGGACCTGTTTCCAGATTCTAATTTCAACTGTCAAGTCTTATACGCTGAGTCCAGCCAAAGCACTTCCATCTCTTCCAATCGGCTCCTCCAGCATTTGACGGATTTCGCCAATGATGACACACTGCAAGTGTGCGTTATACAAGTATTCGAAGAGGAAGCGCTGGAGATGGCGAAGACCGCGGCTGAGACAATGATGAATTTTGTGCTGGAAATGCGAAGGAAGGTTGTGTGCTTGCTAGTGCACTGCGAAGTGTCGATACAGCTGAGTTGGAACGAGCGGTGGATCCACTGCGCCTTCAATGATCCTACAGAAAGATTCGACATCACTGAGCAGTTGAATTTCCCAAACCTTTACTGTGAAGAAAAGGTAAAGACCTTGCTGCACAGCTACTTCTACAGTCCCGTCTACTCCGGACAGCTTTCTGAGGAAGAGCGCTGTCGAGTCCTCACTACTCCCGCTCTCTTGCAAGCCCTGCTCGCCAAGTTCGTGCAGGCTGACCTCACTGACTGGCACTACTCGATACTCGCTCTGCCGCCCAGTCGCCAGTCCTTCGTACCTGCAGCTCTAGCTGCATATGAACAAACTGGCTTCGAAGCGTTGGTGCAAATCGTGCGAGCTATCGAACAACTTCAAGCCTTTCCAAGTTTCTTCACAGAGGAAGAAGCAGTGCAGGCGCTGTGGACTGAATCTCTGCTGGCCCTGGATTTGAGCGCTCCACTGAAAAAGCGAGCAGCCGGTTGGAAGCTGAAAGTGCCCTTTACAGCTCTGGAGTATGAGCAGCTTAGAACTGGGATTCAGCTCGAACCCGACACCTACTACCAGAGCAGCCTTGGAAGGTCCCTCATCAAGCGCTTCGCTGACCGACTTCAGCAATCCCCGAAGCTGCAAGACCTTTACCTAGAGGACTTGGCAGCTCTCAGCCTGGGCGAATCCTGCTTCGACCCCGACTTCTCCCTTGCTGTTGCCAGAACACTGGTCGAACCATCATCTGAACCACTCAGTGACCGAGTTACAAAGCTCCTTTCGAATGAGGGTATGCTGAGTCGACTGTGTGGAAAGTGTCAGGACAATGACTTGCAGTTTGCACTGCGCGAAGCTCTGAGCCAGTCTGCTCCCCAAGACCACAAGACCTTCGTGGAGTCCTATTTCAAAGAGATGGGGAATGAAAACAAATACCTGTACACGCTCGAAGGTAACTCTTTCATTGCTATCAATTGCTTGACGCTGACGGCGGAGGCGAGATTCAGTCTGCTGCAGACTCCGGAAGAAGCACAAAACCGCACTGCCTTGCTCCTTGCAAGTGGACTAGTGCTCTTCACCGGAGGCTGTGTTCGCAAGATCTTTAGTCTGCTCGATGCCTGCAATCACTCCTTCACAGTGTCGCAGCGCTACCTAGTGCACACTGGGAAGCTGAAGCAGCCCAGATACTCCCACGGAGCAATTGAAGTCGTAGACCAAGTCTTTGTCTTCGGAGGGCAAGGCTCTGAGAAGCTGGCCTCTGCGGAGCAACTCATAGGGACAGAGTGGAAGTCTTGTGGGCAAATGCACTACCCGCGGACTAAGTTCAACCCCTGCTGCTGGGGTCAGCTGGTGTACATTGTAGGCGGGTATCAGTCCTTCATGGAAATCTTCGACCCCGCTACTTTGGAGTTCACGGTTGTGGAAGTGGAGGTGCATGAAGCCTCCACGAGTTTGGCCATAGTGAAAGAAGAAAGTGAGTTGCTAGTCCTCTTTGGCGAGGAATGGCGCCTCTATCACCTTGGTTGCAGTGTTGGGCCGCCCGTCAGTGCACAGCACTCGCTGTCGGCAGTGTGGTCAAGCTGCAGTCCCGTGATCCTGCCCGCTCTAGAACAAGTGTACATCCTAGAGGAAACAGGCAAAGGAAGGAATGTGAAGTGGGTCAACTGGAAAACCAACACTTTCGGCTCTGCCCAAATAGTGCTTTAGTATAGTTATGGACCCGCCTGACTTTCTTTCCCCTCGGCCTTCCCTGGGCTTCACCCCGAAGCCGCCGCCCTTCAAGCCAACTTGGCCTGCTCCGTCTTCCCCCACCTCTCTGCCTGACTTGCTGTGCAGTCTGGAGTCCACTCCCACTCCCTGTCTGACTTTCCCAGGCCAAGTGGAGCGCCTGGTCTGTTCTCGCCTCGGGGTAGTGGTGGGACTTAGCACTGGCCAGGTGGCCTCCGCTGAGTTCCTGCCAGACCCCTGTGCACAGGCGATGGAGGGCGAAGGACACAAGGAAAGGGTGAGCTGTCTTGCAGTGGCAGGCAAGCTGTGTGTGTCAGGGTCGAGAGACAACACGCTGAAAGTGTGGAACATAGAGGAAAAGCGGCTTGTAGGAACTCTGAACGGCCACACCGCCTCTGTCACTTGCCTCTGCGTAACGTCCAATGGGAGTTACTGTCTGAGCGGCTCGAGAGACAACAGCGTCCGCCTGTGGAGCCTGGAAACGAGGAAACTAGTGGCAGTACTGGCAGGCCACACTTCAATTATCACGTGTTTAGCGCTTGTGAATGATGGGCAGTACTGCGTGTCGGGGTCCTTTGACAACTCACTACGAGTGTGGGCAGTGGGGGAGCACAAGGAAGTGGGCAGACTGCTCGGACACTCCTACTCCGTCTACTGCTTGGCAGTGGCGGGCAGACTGTGTGTGTCGGGGTCTGCGGACAACTCACTGAGAGTGTGGAGCGTGGACATGTACAAGGAACTGGGGTGTCTCACAGGCCACAAGAGCTACATCCGCGCTGTGGCCCTCACAGCTGACGCCTCGAAAGCAGTTTCCGGCTCAGGAGACTGCACTGTGCGGTTGTGGGATCTACTCAGCCTCTCTCCCTTAGCAGTCTTTTCCGGGCACTATTCCTTCATCACTGCCTTGCTTTTGACAGCAGATGAGGAAATGTGCATATCCGCAGCTTCGGACGGACTTGTGAAGGTCTGGAGTCTGACGGAGTTGCGGGAAGTAGCGACTTTGACTGGGCATGCTCACTGGGTAAACTGCCTCGCACTGTCCCCAGACCAAGTGCACTGCATCTCAGGGTCTGCGGACTCTACCCTGCGCCAGTGGTCGCTAGAGCCGAGAATCAATCATTGTGATTTCCCAGCTGGCTGTGCTCCTCCCAGTACAGAGAATGTGCCCAAGACTCGGGGCAAGGAGTCCTGCACTAGTGAAGACGAAGTGACCTGCGTGGCGGCTGCCGGAGACCAGTTCTTGTCAGGGTCGAGTGACAGTTCGGTCAAACTGTGGAGTGCGACCGAAAGGAAGCTGGTGGCGGAGTTCGCTGGTCACAAAGGGGGAATAACCTGTTTAGCAGTGGGTCCAGGCGACCAGGTATTCGTATCCGGCTCCACAGACTCCACATTACGACTGTGGAACCTGGAGAAAGGGAGTGAAGTGGCTCTCTTTGTCGGCCATACAGAGCGAGTGAACTGTGTGGTTATCACTCCCAACGGCGCCTTCTGCATTTCAGGGTCGGCCGACAGCTCCCTAATTCTGTGGAGCTTGACAGACCTGTGCCAGGTCTCCACACTCACAGGACACTCGGACTGGATAGACTGCTTGGTCATTAGTGCGGACGGACGGTACTGTGCCTCTGGGTCGAGAGACCTGTCTATACGGCTGTGGGGGGTAGAGGAGGTGGAAGAGGTTGCAGTGTTTGAGGGACATACGGCGGATATATACTGTTTGGCCTTTGCACCGAAGGGTGATGTGTTGGTTTCTGGGTCTGCGGATAACCTTGTTAAGGTCTGGAGTATCGGCACTCAGGCGGAGTTGGCGACACTGCGGGGACATACAGATTGGATTTACTGCATGGCCATCACAGCTGAAGGCGACTTCCTAGTCACTGGAGCTGCTGACCACTCAGTCAGACTGTGGAGTTTGAAGAAGCTCAAGCCAGTGGCAGTGCTTTTGGGCCACTCAGCCGAAGTGTCAACTGTGTATATCACACAGAACGGACAGTACTGCGTGTCCGGAGGCTACGACTGCAGCTTGAAGCTGTGGAGTCTCAGGGAAAGGCGGGAAATGGGCGAGCTGAAGGGGCACAGCAAGGAAGTGATTTGCGCAATTCCAGTGCTAGGCGGCCAGTGGTGTGTGAGTGGGGCTGCTGACAACTCCCTGCGACTGCAGTCCCTGCATCTGCCGTACACCTCACCAGCTTCCTCTCTCCTAGTCGCCAACCTGGCCTCGCTCCGTGCTGGACACTCCGTCCCGGTCCTACTTTCCAGAGCCCTGCTGCCTCAGCTCCTCAACAGTCTGCACATTAGTGTCTACTACGGTCACTGGGAAAGACTCAAAGAAGCCTTGGAGAACGGCATTCCGCTGCTCAAAGGAGTCTTTGGCTCGCCTCTGACTATTGCACTGGATCGGGTCTGGCCGAAATGCGCAGAAACGCTGCTCGCTCACTTCACACAGACAGCCCAAGCAGCAGGCACGGATAAAGTCTGGCCCCTTTTCGAAGCTATTGAAGATGACTTGGCTGCTCTACTGCGGCTGCGCTCGCCCCTACTCTTGCCTTTTCTGCAAGTGTTGGTGCGACCCTCTGCCCAACACCCCCTACCCGAGTTCCTCGCTACCCACTGTCCTCAAACTCGACTAGTCAAGCAGCGCTACATCCCACAGAACCTCTTTGGCGCTTCTCCTGTGACTTTGGAGGACTGCAACCCTGTGCAGTTTCGGATCTCACTGATAAGGAGAAACTGCACAGCTGGGTCTAAAGACTCAGTGCAGTTGCTAAGTTGTCTAAGCAAGTGCAGGGTCAAGGGAGCAGTGAAGACTCACTACGCCAGGGAACTGGTCGAGGCCAAGTGGAGAGTGTTCTTCCCTCTGACTCTGTTGATAGCTTTCCTGTACGCAGGGCTAGTGAGCGTTGGTGTGGACATGCTAGTGGGAGAGGATACGTACTTGCTGAGGTGTATATATGCAGGTTTGAACACTACATTCCTGTTGTTCGAACTATTGACAGTGGCTTTTCTGGGCCTTGCGCAAGTAGTAACTCCCTGGACTTTCCTCGCCCTCGCCCAAAGCCTGTGCTCGCTTCTATGGCTGCTGGAGCCCAAACTCTGCTTCTTTTCCTTTGTGCTTACTTTTCTCAGAGGTTTCGGCCTGTTCCGCATCTTCGCTGCTACTCGCCTCCACGTGCACATGGCCTTTTCAGTCCTGGGCGAGGCTTCGTCCTTCCTAGTGATCCTCGCATATGCTACACTGTGCTTGCTGGCCCTGCCCATGACTTTGGGCGAAGAGGCGACTGCCTGGTACTGGGACCTGACCAGTGAATTTGAATACAGCGTGGCAATATACCTGGCTATTGGTATAACTATTGGAGTTTTGCTGCATCTACTGACAGCTGTTGTCTGGGCTGCGTATGAAAGCACACAAACGGGCATGGAGGAGGAAGATTTGAAGACTCGATTGCAGCTAGTACTGACCTACGAAAGTTTCCTGGTGTGGCGAAGGAAGGCAGGCTGCAAGCGGGCACTGGTGATCTGCGAAGTGCCAAGGACCGAGGGAGGAGAATAGGCTAGTCAAATACTCCAAATACAGATTTGCTTAGTAACGAGTTGAGAAGTGTTTATTTAAGAAACGTATTATTGATATATCTACACTTCATCACTAAGCGAAGGCTAATCAATACAACTCCCTACCATCAACTGCAGAGAACCTACGCAGATGTCTTTCGCTGAACTGGTAGATGACGCCTCGTAGTAGATCGGAGTTGCCCGCGCATTGAAGTGAATACGCTCATGTTCCATGCTGAAAAGCCTTCGTGTCTTTGTGGAACTGTGAGGTTTTTGGAAGTGAGAATCAGCAGATTGTCTCCCCAAGGACAAGCCAACGTCTCACTCTTGCGGGACAGACTGTATTCGTATTGACTCCGTCGGATACTTCGATGGCACAAGTGTGGCCCCGCACAGAAACACTGCTTCCTGCCACACTACAGGAATGAAATCCCACCTCGTCAGAGGCAAGTTAGTCCACTGTGAGTCTCTCAGTGCCAGTCGCTCGCATTTCCTCCCTTCTGAGGAAGTTGAAAGCCCGAAGACCAGGACAGTTCCTTTCCATACCACGATACCGTGGTCACAATGCCCGGAAAGCATGTTAGGCAGGACTTGTTCCTCTGAGCTTGTGGTGTATAGCAGGTAGGCGGAGCTCCATGCTTTGCCCATCACGTAACTGCCCAAGCCAGCCCTGATTTCACCTCCTCCTCCACACATCACCACTCTATGAGAGTCCACTAGTGCCCATCTACTGCCCTCGTCTTTTTGAATGACGGTTTTCTGAATGCGGGTGTTGAAGTAGTGTATTGGAGGAGAGATGCGCATGTGACCCAGGTCGAAGAAGAGCATGTGGTCTTCGTTGACCCAAAGAAGAGTGGGAACTCGGAGGAAGTAGACGCTGACTTCCCTGATGATGTTTCGGCTCAGCGGAGTGTAAGGAGTCACGTGTTTCTGATCCACAGCAACAGTACTCGTGGGTTAATGCTGGACTGGAAAGGTGAATCCATTAGACACTTGCTGTCTTATCAATGAGTGCATCTACTACACACACCCGACTTCAACCTCTGTCTCCCAATCTAGGACGATTAGCAGTAACACGACAAAGTCCCTAAAGCGAATTTAAGTGAAGCTCTGCACTTCCAAGCCGGTCTCCATGTGAAAGCAGATGCACTTGTCTTGTTGGTAAAGGAAGAAGAGGTTGCGAGCAGAGTCCAGCACCGGTTGAGAGTTGGAGGCCTTGTTTGTCGGAGTCTCTGACTTTATTTGGGAGTGCTTCACCAGCTGGCCTGACGACTCCACCGCGACCTTCGAAATGTGTTGATATGAGTGCACAACTAGGAAGTTGTTGTGCACGTATAAACAGCAGTGAGAGGGTCCATCAAGAAGGACGAGTGTGTGAGTGAGAAAGAGGTCAGTCAGCGGAGAAAAGACCTCCACCAGTTTCGAGTCGCAACCACACAAGTAGATAAGCTCACCCAACTTGCACGGGTTAAAGAGGCTTTTATCTTCACGCATACAGGGCAGATCCTTCCATGTGCGATTGCAGCTGCTCAGATCGATTTTTTCGCATTCCTTCAGCGCTGAATAAGTCCTACCTGCTACTGCATGAAAAGTACGGTCCCCTGCCTATGCACTACATTTGTCTGTGTGAAGCTTACCCGCTCCCCCGAAGATGTACACCGAGTGGCGGACTTCGATGACTCCGTGCCAGCACCGTGCAGAAATCATGTCTGGGAGTCGGTTCACAACTCCCTCACGACTGAGCAGGTATGCATCCCTCCACACCCTCGCTGCCTAACACCTACTGCCTCCTCCGCTGCAGAAGAGATGTCCGTCTTCAAGGATTACCCAGCTGCTTTCTTCGTCAGCTCGGATAGGAGTTTGGAGGAGCACTTTTGGACTCCAGGAAGATGAGCGACAGTTGAAGAATCGAAGGAAGGTAGCAGATACCTGAACCAGTTCTCCGGAAAAGTCGGTGAGGTATGAGCAGATCTCTCGCACTACGTTCTGACAAAGCTTTCTATCGCTGCTCTGCAAGTCATTGTGGTAGAAGAGCCACACCTTTGCGAGGAGGCCTGACATCTTCATTAGTTCTATTCTGTGTGCATGTTGCAAGGTAGCGTCATGCACTTGCAATGCTGTGCAGTTTGGAGGCCTCGGAACTTGCGATAAAGGAGCTGTAACGCTGCGTGACGCTTTTTCGTGTTACTCACTTGCTAGAAAATATGGACAGTTGCTTTGCAGTAAAGTACCAAATAATAATCCTTTGGTACCTTTGTATTTCGCAGTGTAGAAATAGGCCAAAGATCATAACTGTAGGGTGTTAGGGTGTTAGGGTGTTAGGGTGTTAGGGTGTTAGGGTGTTAGGGT
>Ga0247837_1000741_pt1 | contig 70555 bp, 43 predicted proteins | sample LaCtaG_2_FD_187115 | JGI IMG/M metagenome (GOLD analysis project Ga0247837, IMG submission 187115) | Freshwater microbial communities from meromictic Lake La Cruz, Castile-La Mancha, Spain - LaCruzMarch2015_14.5m | ecosystem: Environmental > Aquatic > Freshwater > Lake | place: Spain: Castile-La... | reverse complement strand
CCATCTCAGACAAATGCTCCTGAAAGTTTGTGTACTTGTTAACATCTGAATTACTAAAGTCTACTGTTATACTTCATCTTGGTTTCTCCTAGGTGCAGTTAGTGAAAAGACTAGAGGGACTTGTAGCTAGGTATTGCTACTTTTTACCAGTGCAGCTGCGTGTCCAATATATTTATGCGAGTTCTGGCATCAGGGGTTAGGTCTAAGAGCAGAGCCTGGTAGATTGATGTCTCTAAGTAGACTTTTTAACAGTCCTTTTTCTCGCCTCATCTCTACTTCGTTTGTAAGAATGCAGTAGTTCTTAGCAGCTTAACTCATTGATAATGTGCAAAATGCCAACTTTAAAGACCAACAAAGCAGAATCTAAATCAGATGTATGCGCGAGCGGGTTTTCCTCGTTAGGTCAAACGAACAGCGGATTCATATGCAAATGCACATAATAGTTCTATGCATGTGGAGGGGCCTTCCCACAGCCCCCTTGCCAATGCTGCGGACACCAGTCCTGTCGCGCCTTCTTTCCGCAGCAGTGTGTCCTCCGCTCTCTGGTCGCATGGCTCCAGCTACGACCAACTCATCCAAGTCTTTGCTCAGACCGACTCGAAACAGACCCGCGAGCCTCCAGTGTATCGCTATGAACTGGGTGGCATTGTTGTCTACGACTCGAAAGCTTCTTTGTACGACAGTCCTGAAGTCGTTCGCAACCAAACTTCGTCGCCGTCCCGCAAACGAAGCGTGGACTTCAACGCCCCAGAGGCAGACCGCCGCAAATTCGCCTCGATGCCTGCGTACGAGCCTTTTCCCGTCTTTCCCATCGATTCCGTGCTGAGCATCCCGCCAGACTCTCTCCGCTTTGAAAGTCGCTTTGAAAGTGGAAACTTGCAGCGTGCTATCCGAATGATGGAAAACGAGTACAGTCTGGTACTGCAGGAAGACACCAACACGAATGGCCACACTCAATGGTACTACTTCAGTGTCACCAACCAACGTCCTGGCACTTACAAGTTCACTATTCTCAACTTGTACAAGAGCGACTCGCTCTATGCAGAAGGAATGCTGCCTGCGGTGTTGAGTGCGAGGAAGGCGACCCAGGGACTGGGCTGGCACCACGCAGGCACGAAAGTGGCTTACTTCGAAAACTCCTACAGTGCCTTGCGCCGCCACTTCTCGCTTACCTTCACCTACACCTTCGAGCACGAGGACGACACTGTCTCCTTCGCTCACTCTGTCCCTTATACTTATGAGGACCTTTGCAAGTGGATCGACAGGCTCAAATTGACCCATCCCGACACATGCCGAGCCAACAGCATGTGCCAGACCCTCGCAGGCAACGTTTGTGAGATGCTGACTATTACCGAGGACGTGAGATCCTACAAGTCTTTCGAAAGTGAAGGCATGGAGTGGCACATGTCACTGCCAGCTCGCAAGCTCTTGCGTTCGAAGAGCGAGAACCGTCACAGAGCCAAGCGTGGAGTGGCACTCACAGCCCGCGTGCACCCCGGAGAAACCGTGGGCTCGCACATGCTTCGTGGAGCTGTGGAGTTCCTATTGAGTGACGACCCTCAAGCCTTAGCCTTGCGCAAATCGTTTGTGTTCAAAGTAGTGCCAATGCTGAACCCAGACGGGGTGAGGTACGGGAACTACCGATGTTCACTACTGGGAGTGGACCTGAACCGTCGCTGGCTGAACCCTTCGAAGGCTTTGCACCCTACTGTGTTCTACACCAAGCGGATGCTGCAGGTGTTTGCGGAAGAGCACCAAGTCGCTTTCTTTTGTGACTTTCATGGACACTCGTGCAAGAGGAATGTCTTCATGTACGGCTGCTCCAAACCCGCAACAACCTTCGACTATCGAAAAGCCAATGTATCGGCCAAAATACTCCCCTTGGTGTTATCCAGCGCAAACAAGCTGGTGTCATGGGCAGATTGCCACTTTCGCATGGACAAGTCCAAGGAAGCGACAGCCCGATCTGTGGTTTGCTCCGAACTAAACATCATGGAGAGCTACACAATCGAGGCTAGTTTCTACGGACCTGCGAGTAACGAGGCCTACGACCCTCCTCGGACAGACCTGCACATGCAACTGAAGGACTATGAAGAAGTGGGGGCCTCACTGCTGCGCACTAGTCTGCTCTTCAGCAACTCCGCACTCTATCTCGACGCTCTGGGCTTTGTACGTGATCTACTGAGACTGCTCAAGCCCTGCCTCAGCGACTACCAACTGACCAGCTATTCAGAGCAAAGCTCACCTGTACTGCAGAGACTTTGGAGACCTGAAGAGGAAGAACAACAACTCTGGGAGAGGCTGGTGGAGCTGGACAACTCCGAGGAAGACTTCCAGTCGAGTGGGGAGTCTTCCGCTTCTTCTGAGGCAGAGTCAGAGGACAAGTCCAGAGCGCCGTCCCGCAACAGTCCCCGTCTCAAGGCCAGCAACGAGGTTCTGCCCCGGACTGAAACTGTACTAGCGCGCTGTGGGACCTCCAAGTCCAAGTCAGTCCGCTCGGGACACCGGACTCCCACTCGCCTTCCACTGGCCAACACGCAGAGACCGAGAAGAGCGGCCCGCCCTCACTCTCCACTCAAGGTCGAAGACGCTGTGAGGACTGAGCCCTCTGCACCCCGTCGAGGGTTCAGACTGGAAGTGCGTGGACACACCAACAGAAGTCAGCATCTCCCTATGCGCCAGCGTAGTTTGAAGAAGCCGTTGGATCTTAGCAATCGAGTGTGTATGATTGAAACTATGCGCAAGGCTCTCAGAAAAGGCTCCATCAAGCCGCTGCTGTGCAGTCCAATCTCACCTGGCATTGCAGACAGCATGCGAGTGTCTGCCAGACGTCTGCGGACCTTTGCCAAGACGCCAGACTAAAGTCTATTTGCTAGCTCCAGACTTAGCCCTATGCACACGCGGGCCAGAGGCCTGTCCAGTCTGCTGGTCACTCGCACTCGCCAGAGCAGGTCCTCGCCACCCTGCACCCAGCCCGCCACAGTCCCTAGACTGTCCGCCCGGCACCCCATACAGCCCATCTGTAGTCCTGCTTCCAGGAAGTGAAAGTCACTGCCGTTACTTTGGACCAAAGCTGCTAGCGTCACTCTGCTCGAAACTCGTCTCAGCAATGCCACTTCGTACAGTCCTCGAGAGTACCGCCTAATTGTCAGCTCGCCCAGGCCCACTGCTGCATCAGCTCGTACGATTCTTTTGTCATGGACTGCGTAGGCGAGTGATCCCCCAATCCACAGGTCGGGCCTGCCAATCACAGTGTCTCCCTCTAACTCGAACGGGTAGTCCGTCAACGCAAAGCGAGCACGCAAATAGGGAAGGCACAAACTTGTGGTGGACGTTGTGGAGGAATGCGGCAGAACTGCGGGATCCACTTGGCAGAGGCAGCGCACCTGCAGCTCAGGCCGAGACTCAAAGAGGAAAGCATACTTCCCATAGCCGGTTTGCGAGCGAAAGGCGGAAACAGTGACTGGCAGTTGAGAGTAAAGCGCTTTGCTGGAGAACTCAGCACGAGAGCGACTGAGGCGAAGCTGAATCTGCATTGCATCGCAACCAGAGTTGGGGCGCAACTTGAAAGTCAGGTAGGAGTGCTTGACGACTGGCTTGTGAAGAATGGCCTCATGGGGACGCAGAAAAGCGTGGTAGTAGGGCAGGTCTGCCATACTGCACTTTGTGCTAACTGGAATCTGAGCCAGATGGCGGAAGTGGTGTTCGTACTGGGGTCAGAGGAAGTGCGCAGCTCGAAGGTGACACTGGTGGCAGAGAGCAGCTACTTCGCAGAACTGCTGCAAAGTGCAGACAGCTACTCAGAGGTCCGCATTTCCCTCCCCGACTGGGTCTCAAGGCCGCCTTTAGAGCTGTACCTGGCCTATCTCGCTTCACATGCACTCCCCAAGACTGACCTCCTCACAGCTCAGAAAGTACTCTGGCTCGCTGACTTCTTCCTCTGTCCTGCCCTTTTCAAAGACACTCTGGACTCTGTCATTCTCCCTGCCCTTACCAGAGACAACGTCGTTTACTTTCTCAACGACGCGTACACCAAGCTGCAGACACTGGAAGATTCTGCCCACTGGCAGGCACTTTTCAAAGTGTGTGTAGCTGTAACCGCAAAGAACGCTCAGTATGTCTTTGACAAGTTCAAGGCACTGGTGCGGAGCTTCCCGCCTGCTCTGGTGGAGCAGCTGTGTCTCGTGTTCCTGGCTGACAACGCTCGCAAGGCAGTGAGTGACTACACCCCTGTGCTTGAGGTGCTGAGGGAAGTCAGGGGCCTGCCGGGCTTTGTTTCGTTCCTGCTGCGTGAGCAGGAACACGTGGTTGCGGATCCACGCTGGGCTGAAAAGACGCAGGAAGTGTTTAAATGGACAGCGCAGCCCGGCCCAAATCCTGTGGAGTCCCCAGTGTTTGAGTTTGTGGGGTGCCACTGGACTCTGAGCGTCAGTGAGAATGGCGACTCCGTGGACGTGGCTCTGCGGAATGTGACTCCAGACCAGCCACTCAGCTGGCCCAAGCACTCCATCCTCTGTCTCTCAGTCGCTGTGGACAGTGACACGCACCCGCCCAACCCTGTCATCATCGCTGCCATCGCAGGCACTAAGACTCACAATATCATCGACAGCTTCCCTCACTCCCGAGTTTCGTTGCGTCTGCGAGCCCGTCTCGAGCCGCTCTACTCCGCCCTTCTTACCCACCTCGCCCGCTTCCCGACCTCCACACTGTCTACTGAGTCGCTGCGAGGCTTTCCCACTGACAAGTTGCTGGTGATGCTGAAGTACAAGTACTTGAGTGTGAGGCAAGAGGACGAAGCACTGGACATCGTGGCTCGCTGGAGCAGCGCTCACTTCCCCAGCTCTGCGGCAGCTGACCTGGAACTGCCTCCTGTGCTTGCCAGCATCAAGTGGCAGTATGTGTCTCTCAGGGGGCTGCTTGCTGCACTCACGCACTCGCTGCTTCGCAGGACGCAGCACTTCCAGACTATCTTCCGCAGAGAGATTCTAGGGAGAGCATTGGGCAAGACTACACTCGAAGAACAAGAACGCCCGCGCTTTGCCTACAAACATGAAGTGGTCCGAGAGACACTACCGTCCCAGCAGTCCTTCTTGGACATAGTGGCGGACACACTGTTCTCGCTGCCTTCTGCTCCCGCCCTCAGTCAGGTACCCAGCACGTAGGATACCTCTGCCACTTTGGCCCACTGGCTCGAGGAAATGGGCGAACGAGAGGAGCGCATCAGAGGGTTGCAGCAGCGTCTGCAAGCGAAGGAACAAGAAGGCAAGGAGGAGAGCAGACAGGAAGACTTGGCTCTGCTCAGCGACCTGCTCGAGCCTGTGTCTCTGCGACAGAGCCGCAAGCCCTCTATCGACCTGGGCCCGAAACCCAACAAAACCAAGCAGCTGTTCTCCGCTATGATAGCCGACATCCGCAAGCGTCTGCCCAGCCATATAAAATGAATAGGCAAATGGCTGCCGTGTTCCGCTCTTCAGCCACTTCTGAAGAGATTCACCTCTTTGTGAAGAGACTGGTGAGTGGGCTGCAGAGTGCGGACTTAATAGACCTGCGTCCAGCGATGTTCGAGCAAGACCGCTACGGAGTAAGCCCCAAACAGACAGAGCGCAAGAGCCAGCGGGAACGCAAGGCTCGCATTGAGAAGGGCAGACAGCTGGACCGCGACCAAATCAAACTGCTGGTTAGTCGTGTCTTTGCGAAGAACGGCACCAAGCACCCGGCCAACACCCTGGAAGCCATGGGCAAGAAACTCCCTAGTTAAGTCCTCCCAACGACTGGGAACGGCCCAGACACTTCGCTTCTTTGTGGGCTCTGCGCAGGGCCGCCAGTGAACTCAGTCGCAGACGTAAGGGGGACACCTCCACACCCCTCGGCTGCAGGTGAGTTCGGAGACTGTTAACTTCCTTAGTCAAGGCGGCTATCACACGGTCCTTCTCCTCTCCGAGACGCTCAGTTCTCTGCAACTGCTGGCGGAGACGCGTCTCTGGTCTGTTTTCCTTTCCAAGTAGGCGGTCCAGCAGAGCGACTTGGTGTCGCAGAGAGTCACTGACTCGCAGTAGAAACGGCGCTTCGTCCTTACAGCGCTCTCTGCGACTTGCTGTGTTTTCCTGCAACTCCGCCAACAGCCTGCGCTGCGCAAGCCAGCGGTCTTCTTTCCTCTCCTTCACTTGGATGTGCTGAGCTCGTTGTGCGTATTTGAGCGTTTGAAGCGTTTCCTCTAGTGCTGCGGCGGTAGGGGTGATGCACGCAATGAAGGTAGTCAACGCCCCGCCCCCCAACGAGTCCTTCAGCAGTCTGGTCAGCTTGGAGTCGCGATAGGGCACGAAAGCTGCGGCCTTGTGACTGGCCAGCATTGTAAGACAGTTCCCCAGTGTCAGAAGGGACTTGTTAATGCAGCTGCCCTCTGTGGCTCGAGCAGCCTCGCTTTGAGCGCGTTCACTGCCCGCTAGGTCCAGCAGGTGCAGTTTGGCGTCCTGGGAAGCCAAAGTGAGCAGAGCATGAGAGCGAGAGGAGTGGGCATTTGCCTTGGTGTGGGCCTGCTTGCGTCTACAGTTGCCCTGTCGAACTAAGTCCAATGCAGCTTCATAGGTGCTCACTGGCAAGGCAGTGAGTCCGGGTACACTCACACCTCGAGTATCTTCGTGCAGGGACAGATTGTCTTCCTGTCCCAGCAAGTCATTCACTCTTTCGTTATATATCTCCAAATAGGAGAGAGTCGGTCGTTCCAACACTTCCATCGCATCTCTGAGAGCCAGTGCCACGACCCCCGCCTCACTAACGGTCTGATGGTACAGTGAGCCGAACATGGTGTGGGTCTTGCCTGCACCTGTGGCTCCATAGGCTAAACACGTGTAGTTCCGGCCTGCTGCCAAGTGCTTCACCTGCGCCTGCACTCCTTCTCGATACAGCTCTGCTGTGCTGCCCACAAACACTTCTTCAAAGGAGAAACTGTGAGCGCGGCACAGACCCCGCATCTCAGGGATGCTCACTTGGCCGGGACTCACTTGGACTACAGGACTGGGAGAGGGCTTGCAACGCACCAATACACTAAAAGCCTCCATTTTACTACAGACAGCGGAAACTTTACTAATGTTTTAGGAACTGCAACTTCCATTCTCAGTACTGTGGAGCAAGAAATTCGAGTGCTAGCGTAGTGAGCCCCTAACCTGCTTTAAACTCTAATCTGTCAACACCACGTAGTTGGCACTCGAGGCAAATTGTCCATATTATGGGAAACGACGTGACTTACGGCTTCCGAGTGCTGCGTGTGCAGCCCAACTCCCCCGCTGCAGAAGCAGGCGTGCAGGCGTACACAGACTTCATCTTGGAAGTGAACGGAACCAAGGTGTTGGACAGCAGCATGTCACTACTGGACATGCTGCAGCGGAACCTGGGCTGTCCAGTTACTCTCACGCTGTGGAGTTTGGTCACTCAGGCGAATCGAGATGTCAAGGTGCTGCTTTCGTCTACTTGGGGAGGACCAGGAGTGCTGGGCGCCCGCCTCGCCCTGCAGTCCATATCAGACCGTACTCTCCATGTGCTTCGAGTGACTGAAGTGGAGCCCAGTTCTCCCGCAGCTGAAGCAGGTCTCAAGCCTGAAGAGGACTTTATCATCAGCACTGCAGAGACTTTGGTGAGCAGTGCAGACAGTCTGGCCTCTCTGGCTGACTCCCACCGAGAACTGACTTTGGCCATCTACAGCAAGGTGCTGCGCTGCACTCGGGAAGTCACTGTGCATCCTCGAGCGAACTGGGGAGGGGCCGGCCTGCTGGGCTGCCAAGTTGCAGAGGGCCTGCTGCATCAGTTAAGCTAGTGCACACCAATACTTACTTTCACCAACAGACAGCGTAGTAAAATGGAAGAGCACTCGTTACTTGCCGTGACCTCGCCGCACCCAGACTACCAAGTCTTTCTGCAGCCTGAACTGTCCTCCTTCACACCTGAACACAGCGTTTTCAGAGCGGCGGACTGGATCTACTCCCATGAGAAGCGCAGGTCTTTACCGGAAGACCACGTCAGGGAGGCTTCGCCTTCTCCTGCGCGCACTACGCACAAACGCATGCGACTTCCTGCACAGTACTTGGTGAACCGTCAAGAGAAGGACGACCGAGGGCGACTTCGCCAAGCACTTTGGCAGAACCCACTTGCTTTCTATTACTACAAACAGAGACACCTCTTCAAGCCTTACAGCCGCTCTCACCGTCCCAATGCCACTGCAGCAGAGCCGAAGGCCAGACCTCACACAACCGCCCAGCACACCCGCACTCGCACTGCTCAAATCTGCCGTCCGCAGACTAGTCCTGTGGAGGCCAAGGCTCGGCCCCTGGCTTCTGGGGACCAGTTCCTCACTACACTACTGGAGAAGTGTGAGCAGGTGCCTGCTACTCGGCCTGTGACTCGCCGCACACTCAGAGAGAGGGAAACGCTCAAGGAGTTCCACAAGCGATTTGACTGGACGCAGCGGACTCTTAGTCAAATCAGCGACTGTGAAGCTGACCTCATCATTCCTTTCTACCTCAACCAGCGCGAGGCCTTCGAGGACTTGCACAGAGATGCACAGAAGTCAAATGAGGAGTACCGCAAGGCTGTGACTGTGCCTGGTATCGGAGTAGCGAAGTTCGAACGAGTGCTGCGGCGTAATAAAAACCAGATCTTGTAGTAATTCCCAAAGCCGGTATGCAGGTGTTCACTTGCGGAGCAGCAGGGTGTGGACAGCTCCTAGACGGGTCCCACGAAGACCGCAGCACTCCAATGCTGGCTCCCGGCCTTCGAGTGCAGCGAATAGAGGCGGGCGGCACCTTCACACTGGCTCAAGTGGAAGAGGGACTGGTATGCTGGAGTCCTGCTCCTGTGGCTCTAGGAGTCTTCCCAGTCACACAGATTGCTTGTGGTTGGAGCCATGCGCTGCTGTTGGGTGAGGGGCGAGTCTGGACTTTCGGAGAAGGAAGGCATGGGCAACTCGGTCTGGGTGGTGTTACGAAAGCTCCAATTCCCACTGTTCTCAGACTACCTGAGCAGACTAAGTTTGTGGCTTGTGGCTTCAGGACCTCTTTCACTGTGACAGCCGACGAAGGCCAAGTGTACTGCTTCGGGGATAACAAGAAGGACCAGTTAGGCCTCAGCTCTCACTCCTCCTATTCGGTTCCTACTCTGCATCCATCACTCAGAGATGTGAGTATGCTCGCCAGTGGTCATCGTCATACCGCTGCAGTGATTCAGTGCCAAGTCTATATGTGGGGACAGAATACTCATGGTCAGTTCGGTCAGTCCCTGCCTTCTGCTACTAGTGAGCCTGTGACTGTGGCTCTGCCCGAGTTGCAAATAGCACAGGTCAAGTGTGGCTGGTTCCACACTGGTCTCCTCACACACAGTGGGGAGCTGTACTTAGCTGGTAAAGGCGACTTTGGGCAGCAGGGCGCTGGACAGTTCGACGACTGTTCTCACTTCCACTTGGTCCTGACTCAGGTGGAGGTGCTGGCGAGCGGCTCAGAACACCTATTAGCACTGTGCTCTGGACAAGCCTTCTGCTGGGGCTGGAATGAGCACGGCAACTTAGGTCTCGGCGACTGTCTGAACCGACCCTCTCCTCACCCTGTGGCCCTACCCAGTCTGAAGACAGTAGCAGCGGCTGCAGCTGTCTCCTACTTCTGTGCTTAGTTATATGGCTGACAGACCTTACTCCGAGGCTATGGACATCCTGCGCACTCTCTCCACCGTGGAGATCCCTGTCTACTTGGAAAACCACCACCTGAGCCTCAACAACCCCCAAGGCTTCTCTCCAATGCACTATATAGCTGGCTACACTAGCAGGACGAACATACTGAGGTTCTTCTTTCAGCACTGTGGGGGCAACCCGGAAACCGCATTCGAGGGCAAGACACTACTGGAAACCGCCTGCTTGGCAAATGGGGAGGCCATCATCTACTTGCTGTTATCTGTTTTGCCTTGCTATCAGCTGGAGCAGGAGAAAAGAGTGGTGCAGACCCTGACAGTCCTGCCTCCTCCCCTACGAGAAAAGGCTGCAACCGCTTGGAGCAAAAGAGTTTCCCACACCAGACGACTGGCTTTCCTCTTTGTCACCAGCAAGCAAGTGCTGCGGCTGCCCCCCAGCCTCCTCCGTGAGTGCGTCCTGTACCTCTAACTAGCAATGGACGAGCTGGACAACGTGAAGCTAATCTCGCTGTACCAGACTCTGGGCGCGGAGGTGAGCAGTGTGCCGCTCGTCTCTCACTTCACGGTGCGTCTGAATACGGATGTCAGGGCGCATTTGCAGGGCAGAGCGGTCAGAGTGGTGGTGCGCGCCTGGGACAAGAGCCTCAGTCGAGCGCTGTGGAGCTGGAAAGTGCGCACTCACAACACTGCTGAGGCAGCGTCCTCCAGCCCCATTGTCCGCAAACGTCTGCGTCCACTGAAGAAACCAGTGCTAAAGCCCGAAAAGGACGAAGCCCTGGATGTGTGGAGAATCACCATCGGCAGAGAAGGGGCAGTGCAAATTAGAGCCGCGGCTCTCAAAAACGCAGTGAGAAGCTTTCGCAGTTGCTTCCGCCTGGTCTACTACCGCTGGAAGCTGGGCCTGAGTGGACAGACCTCTAGCCCTGTCCGGTCTTTAGCACGAGTGCTGGTGCAACTCCGACTGAAGAGACTGAAAGAAGCAATGCAGGGCTTGGGCGGCAACGAAGCCTCCATGTCTCTGCTGCTGAACAAGTCCTTCGAACTGCGTCCCTCCGAGAAAGTGTCTTTCCACCTGGGCGACAGTCTGGACATCAACCTCGAAGAGCCGCACTACCTGCCTCTGCGTCCTTCCAAACTGTCGCTTATGCGCTCTCTTCTCCAGCGTCTCAACCTCCGTTGGCACTTTTCCCTGCGAGTTTTCCTATACCAGCTGCGGGACCGACTGAAGGGGAGGCCTCGAGGGTCTCTGCGCCTAGGGAAAGCGGTGCGACTGCAGGCCCTCGCTAGAGGCTTCCTGGCTCGCACCCGAGTTCGCTGCAAGGTCAGACTTCAGCAGGTCTTTCAGGCTGACGGCATGTGGCTGTTGGCGCTGTTTCTACGAAGGTTCGCTCGAAAGACCATTTCTCAGCCGGGCAAAGAAACTGATATCAGAGCGAGAGTGGCCTACGCTCTTCGCTTCAAGCGGCTAATGACGAGGGCCAGAAGACCAGTAGTACAGGCCGTAAGCACATAAAGCTATTGGGACACGCAGGTGTGGCTGCAGTCTTCGGTGTAGGCCTCGCTCAGCAGACTCCGCAAGTCTCGCAGAGTCGTGCTGAGGCCTTCCACTGCCTTGGCCAGCTGTTCCTCCGCTGGCAAGCTGGTGAGAAGTGGCTTCATCTGAGTCAAGTGCTGAATCAGTACATGCGGTGTGAGCGGAACATCACTGTGAGTGAGTCTAAAGACCTCCGTGAGTTGCGCAAAGTCCTGGGCAGTGGCAGTGAGTGAGAGACTCAGTCGAGCCAGTTGAGTCTGCAAGCGCTCCTGAGTGCCATTTGCCAGTTCCAAGCGATTGCGCAAGTCTTGGTTGTCGCTTATTAGGCGGTCCTGCATCTTCTCCATGTCTTTCAGCTGCTCCTCCAAATCCTGTATTGGGCATGCCTCCATTTTCCTCGCTAGTTCTTCCTTGAGCTGCCGGTTTTCTCCCTGCAGCAAGCCGATGACCTCATACAAATGTCCACTGGGCTTGTCTCGCTTGCCCATCTCCTCTATCTTGCCTCTAGCATTCAGCAGTGCAGCCTGCGTTTCTCCCAACTGTTCCTCCAACCTGCGCACCTTCGCCTTCCACATGGCCTCACAAGTCGCCCTCACATCCCTCAGCTGTTGGTCCTTTAGCGTCAGTTCCTGTTCGTAGTTAGCCAGTGTAAGGGCAGTGACCGAGGCTGCAGAGGTTTGCTTCTTTAGGTCTGAGACAGTTTGGCGGAGTGAGAGGATTTCTTGGCGGAGTCGGTGTGGGTCGTCAGAGGCGGGAGAGGCAGACTTGTGGGGACGGACGGATTCCAGGGCTTGGCTGGCGCAGGCCAGGACAGGGTTGCGGACACTGTAGGTGTGCTGGTGACGGCGGAGGTCAGGCGTTCTGACGGCTTTACTGGGACTGGACTCTGTTTCTGCAGTGTTTACGGTTTCGTATGGAGAGCCTGCTTCTTTCAAACTGTTTCTACCGGCCCAGCGACTTCCTTTGCTCTCCATTCTAACTAACGACAAATAAGAGATACAGCCAAATGCCCATCAGCCCGATGTCCAGACCACTGTGGAGCAGGCAGGCCGCTAAGAAGCCGCTGCTTTCCCTGACCAGCACCAGCACTCGCCCCAGCAGACAGAGCCCTATTCCGCTCAGCACCGCCTGTGAGAGGTAGGAAAATCGCAGAATCACTATGATGTGGTAGGCTGAGTACATGACTGACACTCCCCACTTCCACTTCTCAGTCCTTGGCAGTAACTTGTATAGGTACAGACGCCAGAATGCCTCTTCGAGCACTGGGTTCACTGTCTGTGTGGCTCTCACAGAGAAGTACAGAGCGAAGCCGACTATGTAGTCCGCAGTATCGCAGGGGAAAAGGAAGTAGCTGCAGCTGACCTGGGGAAGGCCCTGACTGGAAGATACGAGTACGGAAAGTAGACTAGAGCCGGGCACGGTAGTGAAGGCCAGGAAGGAAATGGTCATAGAGAGTAGACTGAAGAGCATGAGAGCCAGGCCAGAGCGCAGCTGCAGGTCTAGTCGCTCCCACTCTCCTTCCCAATACATCCGTAGCTGTTTCAGTCCTCACCTTGTCTGGAGCAAAGCAGTGGGTGAGGTAGGTGGGGAGCAGGACCATTGTGAGGTGCAGCAGGAGGATGCCGCCCCAGGCACTGTCCCAGACATACAGACCCGCCAGCACAGCTGCACAGGGCGCCAAGCCCGTCACCCATAGAGGAGAAGTCCCGGACTCTGTTAGACTCTCTTTCCTTCCCAGGTCCATTACCTGCTGGAGAACTACTATTCTATGGTTACTAGTTAGCGCCAAGGACCACGGAAGTAGTCCAGTAAGAACAAGGCGGCAATAGCCAGGTTGATGGGCAGTCCGAAGGCTGCGAGGTGGAAGGGGTCAGAGGAGGGTGGGTACAGCAACAGCACAGACACACTTTGGAGTATCTGAGTGCCCAGCATTCCCACACACTGCACTAGTGACAGTTTCTCCAGCGGCTGGCGGAAACCCACATTGGTGCCTAGTGTCTTCAAGTTGGAAAACAGCTCCAAGCCGAATAGTCCTCCATATAGGAGTCGGACAAAGTGCAGTCCACACACATGCGCTGCCAGTCTGAACACTTGATAGGACAGACGATGTGAGGACACAAACAAGTCCAAAGAAGCACTCGTTTCCATCACCGGGTCCAGGTACAGCACCAAGAACATCATACTCAGCGATACTGACCCCACCAGCAGTCCAGCTGAAACTCCGATTTCATAGGCACGAGCAGCGGCCTGAAAGCGCCACAGCACTACTAGGAGACTGAGACGACAACACATGTCCACGGCTGACAGCATGGCCAAAGCATTGGCTTGAGTGAGGTGCATGTCTGGACGGTAGAGCTTGGAGGCGAGACACAGTACTCCCGTCCCAACTAACAGGCCAATGTGCACAGCCAACGGGTAGTAGCTGGAATGCTGTAAGGAGGGTTCTGTGGGTATAGCGGGAGTAGTAGTATTGGGCTCGGGCAGGGGAATCAAGTCACAGAGTCGGGTGGAGTTATTAGGAGTGAATTCAGATGAACAGGTCAGGTCACAAGTGTGGTTGGTAGTGAGGTAGGTGCTGTTCCCACAAGCAATGCAGAGACTCGCTGCTCCGCTGCAGCTCTCACAGTCAGCTGCGCATTCTCCGCACTCTGCTCCTGATACGAAGGTGTGGCTGGGACACGCTTCTAAGCAGTTGTTTCTGTGCAGGTATCTGCCTGTGGGGCAAGAAGTGCACAGGTCTGCCGTACCCTCTATACACTGACTACACGGCAACTCACAAGGCACTGGGACTTGGCACTTCCCCCCTCTCGCCTCCAGTCCATCAGGACAGGATCCCAGACACTTCCCCAGATAGAGCGCACTTCCCGTTCTACAGCTTGTGCATTGGTCGTTTCTGTTCCCCGAGCACAGGAAACAGGACGAGTCACAACTAGTGCAGCTCTCACCTGACCGGTAAGTGCTATCAGGGCAGCTGGGGAAACAGGTGGACTGGTACAGGAGGTAGCCTGGGAGACAGTTGGTGCACACTGCTGAGGACTGACAGGAGAGACAGGAAGACTGGGAACAGGCCACTACACATACTCCGTTAGAGGCACGGTAGCCTTGCGGACAGGAGGATAGGCAGGAGGACTGGGAAGACACGTAGTTAGCAGCGCAGATTAGGCACTTCTGAGCTGTGCCCCCGGAGCATTGCGCACAGCTTACATCACACTTCACACAGGCTCCGGAATTTGCGTAGGAGCCCGCTGGGCAAGTTGGCACGCACTGCTTACTGCCAATATCATAGCTTAAGGTGCCAGTCGGACACACTCGCAAACACTGCAGTTCTCCTTGCGAGTTGTAGGCGTACTGGTCTGAGGAGCAGCGAGAGACACAAGTGCCTTCCGAGCTCAAGTTGGGCATGAGTCCAGCAGTATCGCAGCTGAGACACTGATTAGCACTGCCGCCACTGCAAGTGAGACAGGAGGCTGCGCAGGGCTTGCAGATGTTGGAGTCTTTCTCGAGGTAGTAGTTGGTGCTGGAGCAAGTAACTGCACAGGTTTTGCCTACTGGTAAGTAGCTGCTGAACAATGGTGCAGGACACAAGGAAACGCATATCTTCAAAGAGGTGTAGGTAAAGAGTGAGGCTGGACAGGTGGCCACACAGTCTCCTGCTTCACTAAGCAAGGGTAGTGAGGCCTGACAGGTCAGGCAGCCCTGGGAAGTGCCGTCTTTGCAAGTTTGGCAGGTGGTGAAACACTGTCGGCAGTAGTTGGCTGCTGTCTCGACGTAAAAGCCTGCTCCGCACGATGAGATGCAAGTCTTCGCTGGACTGTCAGAGCCATAGTAGCCCTGCGGACATGTAGACACACACTTCATTTCTCCATTGGGACTGTAGGAGAACATAGTGGCGGGACAGCCAGCTACACACTGCTGGCCATCAGTGAACCAGGGCGTACTGCCTGCTCTTTCACAGCTCAGACAGCCACCCATAGCACAGCTCCTGCATGTGGGAGTGCACTGGCGGCAGTAACTGCCGTCCACATAGAAGCCTGCACCGCAACTAAAAACGCACGTCTTTGTCGGGAACTCAGAGTTGAAAGAGCCTTGAGGACACGCAGTGACGCAGCGCTGTTCCCCCGCAGGATTGTAGATGAAGAGCAAAGCAGGACAGGACGAAAGACACTGTCCTGAGTCACTCAAGTAGGGCACTAGGGAAGACTTGTTGCAGGCCATACAGTCAGTGGAAGACGTGCCTTTGCAGGTTACACAGGTAGAGTCACAAGGGTAGCAAGTTTGCGAGTCAGAACTCAGATAAAACCCGTCACCGCAAGTACTCACACACACCTGTTTCCCACTATCTCTGTACCCATACGACCCGAATGGACACACGCTTACACACCTCTTCGCCCCACCTAACTGGTATGTATACACTGTCGCACTGCAAGCTGGGACACAGTAGCCTGTGTCTGTCAAGTAGGGAGTCGACCCTGTGGGGTCGCAGGAAAGACAGTGGGAAGCCTCAGTTCCGTTGCAGCTCAGACAGGTGGAGGCGCATTGTCGGCAGTAGGAAGCTGCTGCATCTACGTAGTTGCCAGCTGGACAAGCCGCAATGCACCAATACCCTAGCATATCCGCGTACTTGAAAAAGCCGGAGGGACATTGACTGTAGCACCGCATACTAGCAGTGAGGGTGAACTGACTAGGGGAAGTGCAGGTGGAAACGCACTGCTGAGTGTCAGTGAGGTAGGGGAACAGGCTGGACTTGCTGCAAGTGAGGCAACTGCCAGAGGCCGAACAGGTCTGACAAGTACTAAAGCACTGTCGACAGTAGGTTCCTTCCACGAAGAAGCCAGTCCCACACACAGATATGCACTCCCTCTCTCCAGTGCTCACACTTTCGTAGTTGAATGACCCGGATGGGCAAGTCCCGTAGCACCGCTTTTCTCCCCCAAGAGTAGAGAGGAAGTAGCCGGCGGGACAGGCAGCAACGCACTGGTGCGCATCTGTGAGGTAAGGAAAGGCCGGCAGACAGGAAAGACAGGCTGAAACTGTAGTGCCGCTGCAAGTTTGGCAGGAGGAGTAGCAGTTCCAGCATGTGTTAGTATTCGTATCCAGGTAGTAGCCAGCTCCGCAGGTAGAGATGCACTCCAAGACACCAGTGCTCGGGTCTTGGTATTGGTAGGTATTGGGACAGCTGCTGTAGCACTTCTTCACTCCGCCTAATTGATAGCGGTATAGAGACCCGCAGGCTGCTACGCAATTCCCGGTTTCTGTCAAATACGGCACAGAGCCAGCAGGGTCGCAACTCAGGCAACTCGAAGCCGTGAGTCCTGCGCAAGTGAGGCAGTTTCCCTGACAAGGATAGCAGTACCTAGAGGGGTCCAGGTAGTTCCCCGCTCCACAGCTATCAATACACTTGTTAGATCCACTAGCCACTAGAGAGTAAAAAGTACCAGCGGGACACACCAACATACAGCTGGGCACTCCATTAGTGACTGCATACAGAAACATGGAAGTGGGACATGTGCCCACACAGCGATTATCCGCCGTTATCAATGGAGTCGCTCCAGTGACATCACAACTTGAGCAATTCGAGCTTGTCGGACCGCTGCAAGCCAAGCACGAAGCTTCACAAGAACTGCAGTAGTTAGTGAGCAGGTCTATGTAGTAATTGAGGGAAGGACAGGAGGGAATACAGCTGCGCACTCCTGCACTAGAGACGGAGTTGAAGGAGGGAGAGGGACAGGAGAAGAAGCATAATTGGGCGTTGTTGAGGGTGTAGGAGAATTGAGTGGATGGGCAGCTGCTTTGGCAGTGTGCGTCTGCGGTCAGGAAAGGCAGACTAGAGGCGGAATCACAGCTCAGACAAGTACCTGTAGCTGCACACGTCCGACAATCATGAGAACAGGGCGCACAGAACTTCGTCACTGAGTCAATAAAATACCCACTCGCAGTGTTGCAAGTAGCAACACAGGAAACTGTGGTGTCTGCATTGGTGAAGTAGTAAGAAGACTGAGGACAGACGGAGAGACAGCGGAGCGCGGGTCCCAAGGCACTGAGAAAAGAGCCAGTTGGGCAGGAGGAGAGACACTGGAAATCGTCAGTCAAGTAGGGGTAGGTAGCAGGACAAGCGACACAGCTCTGATTAGTGCCGCTGGAGCATGAGAGACATTGAGTGAAACAAGCCCGACAGTAGTTCGTAGCCACCTCCACCCAGTGTCCTACTCCGCAGGTCAAACTGCACACCTTCCCTTCGCTTCTTTCGTAATTATACGTGCCATTAGGACAGTTCGTGTAGCACTTTTTCTCCCCATTGACTCCGTAAGTAAACATATTCCCGGGACATGTAGCCACACACAGGCCTGTATCGGTCAAATATGCTTGATCGCAAGTCAGGCAGTTAGCAGGCGTAGGGCCCACACAAGTCAGGCATGAGGAATCACAAGGAGAACAGTAATTTGTTGTCGAATTGATGAAATAGCCTGTGGAAGGACAAGTAAGTGTGCAGACAGCCTGTGATGCGGCTGTGAGGAAGTTGAAAGAAGGCGTAGGACATGAAAAGTAGCAAAGCTTGGCGTTATTTAGAGTATATGTGAACTGGGAAGCCGGACAGGAAGACGAACACTGTCCATCTTCAGTCCAATACACCAGAATTCCAGTCTGGTCGCAAGTCGAACACTGCAGATTTCCAGGCCCGCTACACGTCAAACAACTACTGTGGCAGTTTCTGCAGTACCCTGCAGCCACGTCTATAAAGAAGCGATTATTGGTGTCGCAGACACTCACACAGATAAAGCTTCCGTCTGTCCGATTAAAGGCGTAGGTGCCTGCTGGACATGTGCTTACACATTGTCCGTCGCTGGTCTTATACTTTGTGCCAGTCTCGGGACAGGCCACACAGGTATTAGCCCCAGTCCCACTGCAAGTTCTGCAAGACTGGTGACACAATGCACAAGTAGTCCCCACAAGCACTGTAACCCCACTAGGACACACAGCCACACAGGAGTTATCCAGCAGGTTTAGCAAAGGCCGGCCATAGAGACTTCTACAACTTGTGCATTGGGAAGCAATCTCAGTACAAGAAGCACAGAGAGGGTCACACGGAGCACAAGAAAGTCCGCTTTGGAAGTAGAAAGCAGGGCAGTAGTCAGTTGTCGAAGTGCGCGCAGATACGCATTTCCCATTGACAGAGTCGAAAACAGGGTAAGAAGAGGAAGCGAGGCAGGAAAGGCAGAAGGTAGGTGAGGAACTGCAGGCAAGACAGGGAGAGGTGCAGGGGGCTGTGTTCACACACACTCCTGAACTTTCTATTGTGCCTGAGGGACACTGTTGCATACATTCTCTGTCACTTTTCACCAATCCACCAGCACAGTTAATACACTCAGTAGCCAGTCCCGAAGAACACTCTCTGCACGTATAATGACAGGCAACGCACGCTAAAGGCAGCGGCGTAGACACCAGGAAAGTACCAGCCGAACACACAAACAGACAAGAATTCGAGCGTTGGAAGGGCAAAGCCGAAGGGAACACACAAGAAGAGCAGGTGCTACTAGTGCCTGTGCAGGCCTGGCAGGCACTATCGCAGGGCTGTGTGTAGCTGGCGTATAGCCGGACTGTCCCAGTGCCTGTGTCTATAGTGTACCCTTCTGGGGTCTGGATGGATATGGATATTGGCCCGAATTGGCCTGCAGTGATGCTGTTTCTGACGGAAGAAATCAGTACTCCAATCATCCAGCTTCCTGAGAAACCTGTTAAAAAGCCTTGTTTTACTACAACTCCATTCCCAGTGACTGTGCACTGCAGCCCTGCATCCAGCAGCAAGTATCCACTGCAGTTCCCACTCCCTACCACAATATCACTGGGAAATGCGATAGTTACCTGTGCACCTGCAGGGATTCCATGCGTGCTAGTCCCAATCACTCGATATCCAGTCTCTACGGAAACTGTGGGATTTGCAGGGTCAATACTAATACCCACTATCACTCCAGGTACTAAAGCAGCCAATTGACTTGATACATCGCTCATAGTGCCTTGATTCACTATGTAGCTGGTATGTGAAGTTGTGACGGATATAGCGCCGGTGATAGGTCTAGCAGCCTGCGGAGTCGTCAGTCCTGCGAAAACCAGCTTAATAAGCGTGTTTTTGGGACATTGAGTCGTACAATAGGAAGAGACAAGGACTGAGGAAACCGCCCCAGACCCATACACAGTGGAAGTAAATCCCAGACTAGTGGAATCCTGGGCTCTCGCACAGCTCATAGAAGCTGCAGGAAGCAGCAGGTAGTCCGGAAACGACAGGGAAATCACCGATGAGACTGACAGCTCTGTCGGGTGCAGGAAGGACACACTCACCTGCACTGGCGTTTGGACACTATTGCTGCTTCGCGTAATTGAGATATTCACTATTGTGTCCGACACAAAAGCGCCTATCAGTGAACTGTCCACAGTTCTTCCCGCTATCAAATACCCTTGAGCAGTCCTCCACTCCGCCTCATAGGTCCCACTTCCAGTCCCTACATAGGCCACATTCACCCCTCCACTAATCTTTACAGATATGACGTTTCCGGCAGGGCAGCCGGAGGCACAGAGCTGATCAGGGGTTAGTGTCTTTAGACTGGTGTCTGTGTAGGCTGTCAGAGTGGAGTGGGAGGTTGGAGAGTCGTTGAGATGCGACTGAACCGGAACTCCAGAGGAGTCCGGGAAAAGAACCCCTTGCGGAAAAGTGAGTAGAAGTATGGCATTCTGGACCAATGGGACTGGGGAAGCCAGGGAAAAGGTGTAGACGGTCGATCGTCCCACCGTATCCCCTACTCGAGAACAAGATGCAGAAGTGAGTGTTTCCGCCTGCAAATTGGGAGCAAATAGTACTCCGCCTGTCACCTGGTCCACCACTCCCGTCCCCATCTGGTTCATCGTGTACACCTCCACTGAGGCCAAACTGCCAGTCTGCACATATGGCAAGTTGCTGACTCCCTGCAGACTCAGGGATAGCTTGGTGCCTGCAGCGCAGCCTGCAACTCCAGAAGAACACCACTCCTTCATAATTGCATATACCCCTGCACCAGTGGCTGTAAGTCCGTCAGCGCATATATCGCCGGGGAGGGTCGTGGCTCCAGAGACTACATGGCAGGAAAGACTCTGAGCGGTTAATTGCTCGGCAGGCAAAAAGAGCTTGATCAGGGCGAACTGAGGGATAGCAGTGGTCAATACGAAGGAAAGAGTATAGGGCCCTGCAGCCGCCACCTTCGGAGACCGTCTACTGGCAGTCGCTACAGTCAACACGCCCGGAGTCGCCTGAACGCCGGGTCCATTAAGGATTTGGCACATCAAATAGCCGTTTGCGTCATAGGTGGCAGCCTGAAAGCCAGTGGTACTAACAGTATCCATAGGGTTGGAAAGCCCACTCACAGTGAACACCAAGTAAAGGTTGTCCGCTCCTTTCGTGAACGCGACTCCAGTAGTCGACAGCAGGCCGCCCGCCATAGTGCAAGCTGCAGAACTAGACAGTGAAAAGCCCAATGCGAAGGAACAGGAAAGACTAGAGGACTGCGATAGGGCAGAAGGCAGGGTGAGTGTCAGTTTCCCGCCCTGGGGAAAGCTGATATCCGGACTCATATTGAAGGAGTACAGGGCTGGCAAGGCCACTGTGGCAGGGGTCGCAGTGATGCCCAAGTTGGTGATCAGTCTAGGTTGGTTGGGAGTCACGGTTAGCCCGGTACTGCACATGTCTATATACTGCCCTGCTTGAGTGGTGGTATACAGTGCCAAACTTTGGGAAGTGCGCATAGAGTCTGGACTTGTGATTGGGGTAATAAGCAGTGTTATGTTGGACAAGGGGGAAAGCGCCTGCTGGGCGAACAGACCCGAAGCCATGACCTGGTTAGCCGCAGGGACTGAGACTGTCAACTGCACACTCACTCCTTCCCCCACCTTCGCACTGGCAGTCAGCACCGACACTCCGCCCAGTGCGAAGTCAGGAGTCGGGAAGACCACCAGTAGCTTCCCATACTGCGGCACTGCATGCTGCGGGGTGAACACCAGTGTATACATCGCAGGCGTATACACCGCTAGATTGGACACTGTCAAACTGTAGTTCGTAATACTGCCGGGTGAGTACTGGGCTGTAAGTCCCGCAGTGCGAGAGTCCTGCATCACTCCACTGCGGTACTGCGCGACTTGAAAGCTGGAAGTCACCATCACACAGTCCGGGTTCCTCGCAGGGCCCAACACAAACGTAAGTGGCGCCACCACAGTGTCTACAGTCATATCCAAGTTGAAGGACACGATGTTGCCTGGTAGCACAGTGCATGCAAGGCTCCGGGGGACTCCTCCTGCATCGATGCGGTAGCAGGTCTCTGGCGTCACTGTGTCTTGCAAGGGGACTTCTGCTGGGAAGGTGGTTCTGATGTTGTCGTCTTTTTGAATGAAGCGGGCTGCAGAGTCGAAGCTGCTGAGGATCGTGACTTTGTAGGGACTGAAGAGAGTGATTTGGGGCGTGGTGGCCTGCAGCGAGACTTGGAGGAAGCCGGAGAGCGGGCAGACTTGCAGAAACAGGAAGAAAGCGCAGCCGGCGAAAAGCATATTTTAAATTACACGCAGTTCCGACGAAGTCCCTAGCCCGCCTCCCTATTTCTCCCACTTCCCAAGCAGTCCTATGAGCTTTGCGCAGAAACTGACTTCGCCCTATACGACCTGCTGCCCAGCACAGGCCCAATCCCTGCCAAGCTCTTCACTCCCATTAACTTCGCAGCAGTCTTTTGCCGAGTCAAAGTGTCTCTTTTCTCCTCAAACCAGCTCAAGTCGAGGGGACAGGGGCTGTAGACTCGGTGCAGGACGCGGCTCAGACGGTGCTTTTTGGAGCTGGGCAGCCGGGGACGATGAGTGTTGGGGTGGCGGGGAAGTGCGGGTTTGAGGTAGGAGCGCAACTCGCTGGTGGAGCGGGGAGGGGAGGAGGTGAGGGGCAGACTGCTGGTGTGTTTGAGAGCGTTACTTTCCGTCTTGTCCTCATATATAACACTCAAGTGTCTAGTTTCCCTGCTCAGCAATTGCGGCAGCACCGCAAAGGGGTGCTTCAGTAGTGGCAGCGGCGGTTTCAGCCTTTTCCGTGAGGAACTGAGCACAGACTTCGCCCGCAACTTCAGTTCCTGCCGAATAGCGTACGTCTTCTGGAGAAACTCCTTCAAGTCGGCCATCTCTTGTCTTTACAGGAATTAGCATCTGTAGACACAGTGCAATGGACATCAGTGACTTGGAAAGGGTGGTAGGGACTACTCTGCTCAAAGGGGAAGAAACGGTGCAGACTGAAGCTGCACTGGGCGGAATAGACCTCGTCCTGCTCTACTTCTCAGCCCACTGGTGCTACCCCTGCCGCCTCTTCACCCGCACCCTCAGCCACTTCTACTCCTCCGCCAGCTCCCAACCCCTCCAACTCCAAGTCATCTTCGTAAGTTGCGACCAAGACCTCCTCACTTTCCAAGCCTACAGCCGACCTATGCCCTGGCTGGCCGTCGACTACGCAGAAAAAGGCAGAAGAGAGCGTCTTTGCAAAGACTTCAACGCCACTTGTGTACCCAAACTGGTGCTAATCGGCCGAGACGGCACTTTCCGCAGCGACTCTTGCCGCGGAGACGTGGAAACGATGGAAGTCGGCCCAGTCCTGGAGAAGTGGAGCACTGCCCTGCACTCCTCTGCGTAGTAGTTCATAATGGAGGACGTAGGGAATATCCAGCTGCTGTTGGGCAGGGCGCAGGAGTTGTCAGTGGTGCTTGCACAGGTCGCCACGTCTTATCAGTCGTTGCAAGTCCGGCTTCAAGAGCTTAAGAGTACTGTTCAAGACGCGAATAAGGGCGCAATTCCCCTGCTTCCTGCTATTTTGCCCGATGCCTACCTATGGAAACTGGTCCTTGCGGAGTCTGCACCCAGATTTGTGTGCAAAGAACGCAGTTTCCGCCTCTATTTCAGTCTGAAACGCCTTGGGAGCGTGGAATTGGAGAGAGATCAGGAGGTTTCGGCGAAAATCAAGGTGTGGAATGGAAGCATGACTAGAGTTTTTGAGACCAATTTGGCGAATTTGCCCATTGTTACCATTAAAGCCAGCAAAACACGCTATTTGACCTCTACAAAAGTGCATAATTTAGCCCTCCGGCTCAAACTTAATGAAGTTTCCTCTCACTTCGAAAGTGGCGTTTTCACGCTCCAAATCGAAGCAACCTTACCCCTAAAGCCCGAATATGAGGGACGTGTGCAGCCCTGCGTAATCCGCGACTTGGTAGTTCGGGCCAAAGCAGCGACTTGTGTGAAGGACTTGAAGCGGGAAGGGAGGAATCGCAAGACTTCGGGGTGATCTAATAGTGCTTTATAGTAGCTATTAGATGGTGGATCGAGGATTGGACTGATTTGTTAAGGGGTGGAGAGGTGGGTATGGGAAGGAAGGGGACTGGGATATTAGTAACCCAATATGGGCGTGCAAAGCTCTAAAGACAGCGCTTCCACTCCCCGACTGATTGACCTGAAGAACAAACCCCTGCCCCACGACCACCTCCAGCAAGGCCTCAGTCCCCTGCGCCAGGCTCTAGACCAAGGCAACTCCTCTCTCTTCCTAGCGCTTTCACAGGCGCAGGCCCAGCTCTTTCCCCCACTCGTCCACATGCAAACGCCCCTCCACTATGCCGTTCTCAGAGGCCACTGTGAGATTGTCAGGGAAATACTTAGAAATCAACCCACTTTCCCTGGGCTGAAAAACGCGAAAGACGCGAATGGAAGGACTGCGCTGCACCTAGCAGTACTGCAGGGCAGTCCGGAACTAGTGGCCTTGCTGCTGAAGTACAACTGCGACCAAAGCGCCTGTGATCACTCTGGAGCCACGGCGAAGGACTTGGCACTGACCAGCTCAGCACAGGGCGCTTTGGAAATAGTGGACCAGCTGAGCATAGAGGATGTTATGAACAAGCCTTTGGCTAAGCGGACTTGCGAAGTCCCTTTGATGCCTGACTCCACTCCCCCGGCTTTCAAAGAGCTGGCTTCCCGCGGAGCCAGCAGTCACGGCTCCAAGTCCACGCTGAAAAGCCAAGTTTCAGCCATAGTCCCTGTAGAGGCTGTGCCGGTTGCAGTGGACCTGGAGGAGGAAATCAAGCACAACTGCATCCCTATGATCAGAGGCACGGAACTGAGGTTCGAAGAAATCATCAATAGAGGATCGTCTTGCGAGGTGTTCAAAGGCCGCTGGCGTGGCTGCGAAGTCGCAATAAAGAAATTCAAAGACGAATACAAGCAAAACGCGAAGGACTTGTCCAAATTCATAAAGGAAATGCAAAGCCTGGCACATGTGCGTCACCCAAACCTGATTCTACTGATGGGAATATGCACAGATCTGCCCAATTTATGTCTAGTGACGGAATATGTCCCGAATTTGTCCCTATTTTACGCACTGCATAGTAAATTATACGTAGAAAACAAGAACAGAAGACTAACCTTGCAGGAAAGGTTCCAAATTGCCATTCAAATGTGCAAAGGCTTGGCTTATTTGCACGAATGCGACCCGCCAATAGTGCACCGTGACCTCAAGCCTGAAAACTGCCTTTTGGACTTCAGTCTCAACGTAAAAATCGCTGATTTCGGCCTGGCCAGGCCCCTTACGTCCTTTAGCAGTGAGGAAGCCTTGACTACTACTTGCATTGGCACTACCAGATTCATGGCTCCAGAGCTGTTTGAGAAGGAAAAGGTGACAGACATCGGCGTGGAAGTGGACATTTGGGCGCTGGGGTGCATCCTGATCGAGCTCTTCAGCAACAAGCGGCCCTGGGACTACATCTCCAGTTCCAACGCCAACTGCATCTACTACGAGGTAGGAAACAGGCAGATTTTCAAGAAAAAGCCAGTCCCCGTGCCTGAGTCCATTCCAGAAGAAGTCCGCAGCCTGATCCAGCACTGCTGCCAGTACCCGCCCAAACGACGTCCCGCTGCTTCCCATGTCCTAGCCCAGCTGCAAACCATCAGTCCCCACTACGACTAGTTTGTCCCTTTCTTCTAATTCAACTTCCATTGCTGTTCAACGATGTCCGGCTCGAGGAAGAAAAGCAACAAGCAAAGCGCCAACTTGCTGATGGAGGAGTTGCTGCGGACGTACACACACCAACTGCTGCTGCCTCGCAAGCCCTCGATATCGCGAGTGTTTGCTACGTACATGCGCAAGCCGGGGCTTAAGCCTGCACTTGTGAAGCGGAAACATACGCGGTCGGGGTCGGAAAGGACTATGCCCACTTCGATGCACTCGAGGACTAATTCGGCGCGGAATACGGAAGAAGCGATAGGGAAGATGAAAACTGCTCCGAGGCTGAAACGGACGGAATCGACACCAAACTTGCTTCCGCCTTTCCTTCTGCCCACTGCCACCAACTCCAACCCCTACCGCGACTCCAACCCCAAGCCTACTCTGGTCGTCGCTCCCAAGCCCTTCCACAGGCCTCCCCACGACCTAGTGCCGAAGCGATCTGCCGGCCTGCCCCAGCCTCCCCCCAACTCCGGCATGACTTCCCCTCCTTCCAACGCCTCCCACAAGCGCGCCCTGACTATTGAAAGTCCCAAGTTCTTGGAAAAAGGCCGCTTCTTGGTGTCCCCAATTGATATGAGTCCTGCAATCAAGCTGGAAACGCAGGGCGAGCCTGGGTCCGACCGAGACACCACGCTCTCCCACCTCCTCTCCGCATTGAAGTCACTATAAGAGTCTAGTCTATTACCGTCTCCCACACCTCCACAGGAACCGGTTCAAATCTTCCACTAGTCCTCTAGCCAGTTCGCCTGTGTCATTGGTTCGTTTGCAGGTCTTTTCCAAGGCTTGGTTGGTCTTCACTTGTAGGAAGGCGGTATAGCATCGCTCGCATCTTTGCATTCGGTCTTCGCGGCTGAGGTCTACGCCCTGGCCTGGAGCCATGGAAAGCATGGAAGTCACGACGTCGAAGAACTTTCGGAGCATGTAGGAAACCGTGCGGAGACCGACTTTGATGAAGGATTCGTATTTGCTGGCTATTAGGCTTTCGGAAAGACGGACGATTCCCGCACAATGCTCCAAAGACACCACAGCCGACCCTGATAAAATCCCCTCCTCCAGCATCGAAGTCAAAATCGAATGGTCTTTCAGTCCCTCCGCCGTCTCCAGCGCTTCCACCAGGCGTCCAGAGGCCCAGGTGGCCGCCAAGTCCTTCAAAATGCGGCTTCTTTGCTCCAACAGCACTAGCAAGGGACGATGTTCCTCCTGCATTTCCCCTATAGCCGGCAGCAAAGGGGGAGTGGTGGGCTCCGGTATGTCCGTTTTCTTCGCCCGGACCGGTTCTTTTCGTCTGAATTCCGCAGGGTCGACCTTCATTTCCTCTGTCTTCGGCAGTTCCATCCTGAGCGCGTTCAGGTCTGTAGTGTACACAGCGAAGGTTCCGCTGCCATACGAAAGTCCAATGAGGACTTCATTCTCCTTACTGACTTCCAAGTCGCCTACATTCCTCCAGTCCGTTTCAACTGAATCGCACAAAAAGCCTTGCTCGATTTGCCACAGTTTCAAAGCATTCGGCACTGCTGCGAACAGCAGCGAGCCAGAAGTCGGCTCAAAGCAGACCTGCTGTATCGGGCTGTTTTCAGCCGCAGTCGTAGTCTCCAGTGTCTGCGTCTCCAGGTTCCAGTACCTGACGACTCGGTCTGTGTACCCAGCTGCGAGGGACATGTTGGTGGGGTTGAATTTCAGCACTGTCACGCCGGTGGAGGGGGCGGCTAAGTCGCAAAGTTTCTTTGCGCCTGCGCAGTCCCAGATCTTGATGTAGCCGTCGTCGGAGCCGCTGGCCACCCAGCGACAGTCTGGACTGAAGGCGAGGGAAGTGATTTTGCCTTCGTGGCCTTTGAAGGTTTGGACGCAGTGCTTCTTTCGCAAGTCCCACAGCTTGAGAGTGCAATCCGAAGATCCAGAGGCCAGTAGAGTCTGCGTGGAGCGGGGGAAAGGCGCCAGCGCAGTGCACGCGGCTCTATGTGAATTCAAACTATAAGCAGCTTTCTGCTGGTTCAAATCCCACACAAGCACCGTCCCTCCAAACGACCCTGAATAAACGAAGTCTTCTTGGTGGGAAAAGGTCACTGCCGTGATGTCGCTGGAGTGGCCTTGGAAGGTCAGCACTGCTGTGGCTTTGCTGATGCGCCAGAGGGACACATTGCGGTGATCGTCGGCTGTGACGATGGCTTGTTGGGAAGAGCGGCCGAGCTGGGCGTGGCGGATTTCGACAGGGTCCCGGGAGATCGAAGACAGGTCAAACTCCAGCATCTTCAGCGTCCTCCTCGACATTTTGCTCCTACGAATTAGCCAGTTACTGCGGAAAGCCATGCACTTGGTCTCGCACGTAGTCCGCAGTTTCGGAAATGCGCAGGTTGGAGTCCTCATCCAGCAGGTAGCGAGCCTCGTAGAGGAACTCCTGCACGTCTTCCTTGGTGAAGTGCCAGCCGTAGTCGTTGAAAAACTGCTCTAACTCGGCGAGAGAGACTTCCTCAGGGTTCGCCATACTGTGCACGTCTCTGAAGTAGCGGCGCAGCACTGCCCTGGCCACTACATTTGGCCTGACTCTTGCACTCTGGTAGAGGTTCGCCATCGCCCGTCTGAACCCAGTGAAGGAAATGCCTCTGTTGCTTTGCTAAGTGGACAGTACTGCGTCAGTTTCCCAGATAAAGACCCTCAATTCATCATTAGTTGCCTTTATTCCGCACAGTTCCAACGCATCACTCAACTGCGGGATTTCCAGCAACTGCGTTGCAGGGTCGCAAGTAAGGTTGAAGACCTCCTGAATGTGCTGTTCCATAGTGGCTGGGAGGGCTGCGTCTCCTTGGAAGTCAGTTTTGCCCTCGTCGCGGCTCATTTCGCGGTAAATTAGTTTGATTTGGCGGTAGAGTTGGACTGTTTTGAGGGCGCGCTGACTGCGGCTGCTGGTAATAACCTCATCCACCTTCTTTCTATCCTTCATTTGCTCAATTTTACTAGTAAGCGTCAAATACCGTAGTCCTTCCGGCAGCAAATACATAGCCTCAAACATCCAAATCAGCACCGCAGCGACTGCAGCCATAATCCCCCACACCGCCAACTCCTCAAACAGCATCGGCACATAGTAAATCAGTATCACGACCATCCAAAAGGTCAGTATGAGCGCCACTCCCTGCAGCAACCCCAGCAGGAACTGAGGCCCGAAGGAGTCGAACCAGTACAGAAGTTCGTGTCTGTTGGGGAATTTCCCTATGAAGATGTAGGCGCAGGAGAGTTTTAAGGGGTTGGTGGAGACCCCGCAGCAGGTGTAGGGGTTTTCAGCGGACTGGAGGTACTCCAAAGACCCGGTTAGATAGGGCGGAATGGGCACTTTGTCGACGTTCATCATTGGGTTTCGACTGAAGTTGTCGGCCGGGAGGTGGATTTCGTGCGGGTCGAAGACAGGCGGAACTAGCTGGAAGTAGACAGACTTCAGCTTTTCCAACGCCACCAAACACACCAAAATGCACACAATCGGAATCACAATAAACAGCGTCAACTCCGTCTTAAACCCGAAATAGATGATCAGTCTCCAAGTCCCCACACATACCAACAGCACCAAAAACCCTATCCCAGACAGCTGCATCCCTCTCTCCACTACCTCTGCAAAGCACTTCGCTAGGTACTCCGCTAGATTGAAATCGTTCCTTAGGAACAGCTCGGTGGTGTAGGGCAGGTAGGTGGGGCAGATGAACTCTTGTCGCATCACTGCGTATTGGATGGCGCTCTGGGCGCTGGCGAATTGGCGGGAGCTGATGAGCGGGCCGTCTTCTGCGTTGTACTCTAAGTAGGCGTCTTCGTAATTCTGTGAGACCCTCCTCAAGTCCACACACTCACTTTCCACCTTAAACCAGCTCCTAGCCATAGCCTGCGCCGAAAGCACAAGCCACAGCCCCAAAAGGAACCAAAACACTATAAAAACGCCCAAGCCATACATTATCTTCTCCAAGTCGATTTTGTCCCTGTCGAACCAGTCCATATGGTTGAGAATCCCTGTGAAGATGGCCAGTAGCGCAAGTAGGGAAACGTCGAAAAAGAGGGTGTAAAGGGTCGGAGACAGGTAGGAGTCGATGTGGTGGCCAAGCCAGACCCTTATCGTGCTTAGAAGTAGGAAAATCAGGGCCAAAGCCACTACATAGACCATATCAGTGGACGCCTCCAAGTCGTCCCCATTATCATCGTTACTTCCTGACCCAGTCCTCAGCTTCACCAAGCGATAAGACTGGTTTTGCTGAGTGGTGATATCTATGGGTTCCCCAATGCCATTGGACATGACCCTGCCTGCGAAGTCCACTCTCGGCCTGTTGGTTGGCGGTTCTTCATATCCAAATGGGTTGCCTGCGTCTATATCAGCACTTCGCGGCTCTGCCAGAGGGTAGCCTGCGGCCGCGCCCTGGATCACGCGGATGCGCTCGACTTCCGTCTGAGCGGATTCGAACAAGGACTGAAGACTGGAAGTTGCGTTCTGCAGCTGGGAAGACTCCAGCTGAGCGGAGTCCAGACTGTCTTGATAGGCAGTCAGTCGAGTCCTTGAGTCTTCATACAGAGCTGTTAAATTCGCGATTTCTGCTTCTAAAGCTTCATTCGTGGTACTGGTTTCTGACATATTCGAGCGAAGTGCGGTTTCCTCAGTCGCATATTGGTCAGTTTCTCTGGTCTGGATTTGCCTGTATTGGTCCAATTTGTCCTGCGCGGCTTGGAGCTGGTCAAGCAGGTTTTCACTTTCAGTGCTGAGCCGTTCGTTTGTCAGTCTCAGGTCGAAGTTTTGGTCGGATGCAGCGACTGTCTGGGTGCCGACTCCATACCTAGTGGGTCTGGCCCGGGTGCCGAGGCGGTTTGCAAGAGTGGAGGCCTGGGAAGGAGGGGAGGAGGGGGCGGAGTCGCCTACTGGGATGGTTTGAGCTTCGGCTTCGGGGTTGCGTGCAGGGGAGGGCGGGGCCGAAGTATCAGCAGGAGCACTGTTCGCAGCAGTACTGGCAGTGGTTGGTTGCTGCTGGGGCGGATTCGCACTTTGCGTTATAACGGGGTTGGACAGGTAGGCGAAGAGACTGCCAGCGCCGTTGCTCGCCTGTGCATAGGCCTCGGAACTGCTCTGTCCTGCAGCCAGGCCCAGCGCCAGCAACACCCAAATTCTTCTTAGCAGCGAAGGACCCATATTCGTTTTATCTTCGTAACTCACACTCTCACCAACTTCATAGGACGCTCCTCTAGTCCGTTCTTAATACTGCGAAACCTAGGCTATTCTCAGTCCGATTGAACTTACACCCTATAGATATGGAAGACGACCTCAGCAAGCTGCTCGCCGCCATGGACAGTGCCGTCTCCAAGACCAAAGCCCTCAAAAAAGCCGCTCCCCTGCTGAACTCCCAAGGCGAAACGGACTTCACCTCCAAGCTGTAGCTCGCACACAGCGACGACTACCTCCAGTCCCTCAGCCAACTGCAGGAGTTGACGAGTGGTCTGGCGGACGAGCTGCTGGATGAGCCGGTTCCTGAGGAGCTGCTGACGTAAGGGGAAGGTAGGCTGGTCACGGAGGGGAAAAGGCCGGAGGAGGCGAATCCAAAGATCAGGCAGAAGCTGGATACTATCCAGAAAACCGCCAAAGGCCGGGCCGAGGGCTTCCTGCAGCTCGCAGAAAGACTCGAAGAGAAGGTGAAAGCCGGCGAAGAGGAAGCAGATAGGCCCAGCTAGTATGGAGGAGAGGAGAAGCAGGCAGGTAGGCCGCAGGCGGAAAAGGCTGTTGGCCCAGAAACGGAGCTTCCAGGCGTCCTATTTGCACCGCAGTGGCCAGAATAGCGCAGTTCCGCTGCTTTCGGAGAATCGTTGCGAGTATCTGCAGGGGAATTTGCAGGGGAGAATGGAGTTGCAGACGCCGAAAAGCGCTGGGAGAGTTAGGGACAAGTCTCCTTTGGAGTCCAGCGAACGACGAAATCCATACATCCCTCCTTACCAGGAAATATACCAAACCGGGCTCCTTGGTCCCTCTCTTCGTCCTCCTCTACGCAGTCGAGAAGCTCTGCTAAAGGCCCTACTCCCGTGCGAGAATACAGACAGCTACCCCCGGCTCAGTGCCCAGTTCTTAATAGCCGGACTGACTGCTATTGGCACTGAGAGGAGGAGACAAAGGTCATGCACGCCGTTGAGGCAACATCCTGCGACTTTCCAGCCCACTGCTGAGCATCGCACTAGGACTGCTAGCTCCACGGACCTGCAGAAGGATGATAAAGGACGGCTCAAGTACTTCAACGCCGAAATAATCCCTAAGAAAGCGCCCCGAACCGTATCCCTCCAAGAAATCGAAAGGTACCTGAAGTACGTGGGCACGAAGCCATTTAAGTAGATCACTGCTACGCTTACTCAAATGTCCCTCTCCTCATTCCCCTCCTTCAGCAGCGTTTCGAAGGGTTCTTTCCGCAGGAATTCCAGCATTCTGTGTAACTCCGAGTTGAGGAGTTTCTTGTCACTGAGGATTTCAAGCAGTTTTTCCTCGAGACGTCTGGCTTTGATAGCAGCCTGCGCTGCACTCCGCTTCCAAGCAGCTACGAGGTACTCCTTTTCCAGACTTTCCTGGAGCAAGTACTCCGCTTCGGCTGCTTCTTGGGTAGGACGCTGGTCTTTGAGCGCTTTGAGAACCTGCATAATCGAACTTGTGTCCATATGAACTTTATTTAGCCATAACTTCCGCAGGCCAAAGCTACTTTGGGGTAAAGTCACCTTTTCAACTGCAATTCAATTCGTAGGCCTATCAGACTATCGATATATAGCAATCTGCCAGGTGTGAAAAGACTGAAGTAAATGTATGGCAGACTACTGACTATGCACTTCACTATAACTCATGCGTTATACCGCTTAAAGACCTTCCGAAGGTCTCTTCCTTGGTCTTGCTTTCCTCTTCCACTACTATCAGCCCTACCAGTCCTGTCAGTTTCCTCATTACCCTTCTAGACTGCACCAGCACAGGCAGCGCCCACAAGCCCAAATACCCAATGCCCACGCCCGCCCCTGCCAACAGCCAGTCCCCCGCCCTCCACACCTGCAACTTCGCCTCCCACTGAAAGTCACTCCGCAGCATTCCCAACACGTCTGCACTGATATTCACCAGTTCTCTAGCCGCACTGTACAGGTTCCCGCAGTCTGTGTACATTTCAGCACTTACGTCTCTATACCCTGTGCACAGGTATATGTCTGTGCGGTAAGCGAAGAACCCGGCCCGCAGTCCCTTCCTGTATATGGAGGTGGAGTAGTTGGAATCATGCATGAGAGTGGTTAAGTGGGGAGATGTGTAGGGCAAATAGCCTTTTCTGCATAAATCGTCTATACTTGCCATTACTGCCGACAGGTCTTCGTCCATTTCCTCGATTTCCTGTATCGGGCTCCTTTGGAAGCTCGGCCCAGGGACTGCGAGCTTCAACGGCCAGCTACTATCCATGAAAATAGCCTCCATCGTCCAAGTCCACAGGTCTATTAATCCAATGAAATGCAGGCCATTATCCAGTAAAACTGTCGGGTAATAGGCCACGTAGTGTCCTTGCGGCTGCAAAATTACTATATATATAAGGAAATAGAGCAGTCCGCTCCCTATAGGCAGAATCAAGAGCCAGGGAGAAAGGTGGGCTAGTGGACGGTACAGGGAATGAGGGCGCATAGGGGGAAGGGTTGAGTATATAGTGATATCGTGGATAGAGGAAAGTCGTTCCTTTACAGTCTCTAAATTGGCATTCAGGCGGGAATGCGGCAAAGATGTGAACAGTCCCGAAATGCACTTCGCCTGACAGTGCACTTTCCCCAGCAACAGAGCCAAAGCCAGTCCCTCCACAGCTAGAAACAGCATCACTGCTATAAGGAAATAAGCCGCCTGGGCTGCTCTCTCCTCCAAATCCGCCTTTTCCATAACTTCGAACTCTCGCAGCGATTTCATCAGTGCCGCAGTCAAGTCCCCCTTCATTCCGTTGTGCACTAGAGAGTACACATGTGCATTGTGGATGCTCAGGTTGGCAATTGGAAGACTGAGGACTTGTCGGCCGTGGTCTCGGTAGTCGTTGAGAGCGTCTGTGAGGGTTTTTCGTCGAGGGCGAGGGAGACTGCCTTCCAACTCCCACATGTAGAGGGAGTCCTGTAGGTACAAAGCCTGGAAATCGGGGTTGGAGGCAGTCTTCACTCTGGCCCATATGAGTGGCTCGATTGCTGATAGTACTGCCACTGATTGCTCCACTACATTCTTTACGTCTCCTGTCATGTACGCAGGGAAGAAGCCTGCGTTTGTGAGGTCGAGGAAGCGTCCTTGGCCTGCCAAGCGACTTGTGTGGATGGCTTGCTGCACTAGCTCTACGGACACACTGTCACCCAGCATGTTCTCAGTCACGTCCAGCAGAAAGACCGTAAAAACCACACTCCAGACCAGCACAAATAGCGCAGAAGCCAACAAAGTACAGGCGAAAAGTCGGTAAACCCGGTTAATTCCACTATTTAGCCTGCGAACTGCAGTATTTCCGCTGTTTTCCTGCTCATATATCTGCTGCTCTGCCTTGGAAGAGAACTTGGGAGTGGCTGGCACTGCAGATAGAGACCTGTCAACTGTCCGAGTTTGCTCGGAAAAGGAGACAGAACTGAGCGTAGTGCTAGAAAGACTTCCTGAGGTCAGAATTAGCGTCTGCACAGAGGTGGTGTTTATTGTAATCAAGTGCAGCTTTAGCGAAAGCGGAGGCGCTCGCCTGATCAAAAGGGGTTTACTGGACTCTAAAGGCCCAATATAGGCCGAAACCGGCACAGAAATGAGACTTTCCGCGTCACACAGCACTTTTCCAAAGTTTTCAGTGTGTCCAATTGTGGAACTTTCCCACAAAACCGCCATTTCCCGCACTAAATTGGCAGGCTTGAAGGCCAGTATCAGCACTGCCAGTCCCTTTTCCGCAGAAATGCTGATTTGAGTGGAAAATTCCTGCAAAAAGCCAGTAGAGGTCAATAAGGGTAGGGTGCTAGGGTGTTTTACACTCACGGAAGTGCGCTTTTGCCCGAAGGAACGCAGGGAACGGAGGTGAGAAAGCGCCAAAGGCCCTGGAAGCAAGGCGAAAAGCCGCAGTGCAGCCAATTGATTCAAATCATAGTGCAGGAAACTGGCCGCAGAGCGGTTACAAAAGCGAATTCGCCCCATTTCCTCCTCATCTCCGTCGATATTGGCTATAATTACCCCGGTTGAAGGGTGATTGAGGGACAGTTCTGAGGCGAAATCGGTCCTTTGCATCGTCTCTTGGACCACTTTCGCCCGATTTTCATACATAAAAGCCTGACTTGGCCGCATCAAAACCGCCCTCATAAAGGCTGAAAAGGCCTTTAAAGGGTCCGAATTATCCGGATCTAACAGCAATAAGCGTCGAAACAGCTTTTCCTCTTCTCGAATCTGTGTGGAAAGGGTGGAAATCAGTGGAAGAAGGGACTTGGACTGGATTGAAGGCAGGGAAAGCCAGAAGCGGGCTAAGGTCTGGCAGAGAGAACGGTCTAAAAGGTGGATTTGGGCTAGGAGGAGGAGACGACTGAGGTAGGAATTCGCGTTTTTGCCCATATTTAGGCGCTTTTGGATGCGATAGGACAGGGAATCGTCGAGAAAAGAGCCGTTTGAGTCCTTGGCGCTGAGTTGGAAGCGGGCTAAAGCCTCGTTTCCCGTCATTTGGAGCGAATAGGCGCTTTCCACGACTGCCAGTAGGCTTCTTTGATCCTTTCGAAGGCCTTGAAATTGCTTAAACCTCTCTTCGTGGGTCAGTTCCGCTAGTAAAATCGCCCTAATGGCCAGCAGAACAGTCCCTCGACTATGGTCCTCGGCAGACTTCCGCAGAGAGTAGGACAGCACATAGGCGTGAATTTGGCTCCAATAGCAGTGCAGCACTCCAACAAGTCCCGCTCCTACTAAGGAGGAAAGCAGCAGGCCTACTACTTCCACACCCAGTAGATGCCCCAGTGTGAGCGCAGCACTGGTCCAGCCCAGGAACAGCGACCCGCTCGCCCGCTCTTCACAGGCCGCAGGACTATACAAAGGCTGGCGAAGTGCATAGAACAGGAAGGCGGAAAGGTGCATAAGGCCAGAGAGCAGGTAGAAGACTGTGGGGTTGTAGGGGGAAAGGAGGTAGCGGAGCAGGGCGGCAGTGGAGACTTCGGTGAGGTCGACTGCGCTGGCTGTAGGACTGTAGTGCTTGCGGCCGGTCCAGTCTTTGCAGTTGCACAGGAGTTCTGCAGAGCGGAGGCTGTGCAGAGTGAGCAGGCTGCAGAGAAGAAAGAAGCCCAGGGCTGACACGCCTCCCAAGCCCAGGGGCGCCGACACTGCCAAAGGGTCCGCTGCACTGGCTGAAACGTGTCCAAGTAGAATTCCCAGTAGCGGAACTGGGAAGCACACTATTAAGTCCAGTCCGGTCCCCAGACTTCGCACTGCTTTGGGACTATGTCCTGTCCCAGCAGCAACCAATAGAACTGTTAATAGTCCGATTCCGGCCCAGACTGTATACAGCACTTCCTTAGCAAGGCCTATTTGCAGGGCCACGTAGTCCGGCCGCAGCCAGAAGAGTCCGTGCCACAGGGCCATTAGGCCTGTATAGCTGCTCGGCTCCTGTAGCAGTAGATAGGGAATTTGATGCAGGACGCAGAAAAGTGCTGGGAGATGGAGGCGGAGGAAGGCAGGAAAGCCTTCGTTTCCACACTCTGTGGGGGTGTGTAGGGCGGAGAGCAGCTCTAGGGTGCGGGTTCTGAGGGTGGAAACCGGCTGGAAAGTGAGGTCTGAGCAGTGGAACAGTCCGCCATAGACTGAAGCCTTTTCACTCTGCTCCTCCATTGAAAATGTCTATTTTGTGCTGGAGTACAATGATAGATTAGTGCTGGCAGCTGATAGGGATAGTACTGTTACAGTGAAGATATGGAGGAAAGCCTCTAACCCACTTCTGAATCCCCAGGAAGCCGCCTTCTCTAGCCTAAACCCTGTAGTGTGCGTACTTCCCTGTGCAGTGCCTACTGCCATAATGGTAAAGCGGACCTCCACTCCCCAACGTCTCGAAAGCCTCTTCGCCACTTTGGCCAATTCCCTCGCCACCGAGTCCTCCTCAGCCCAGTCCAGCAAGGACTGCGCTGCACAGCAAAGAGCCTGGGACCGCAGCAAATGCAAAAAGCAGCTGGAGACTTTCCTGGATTTCCTTCTCCAGGTGGAAATGCAGACCAGGGACTCGCGAGGACTGAGTGAGGGCATGGAGCACGCGCTGGAAATAGGCGCTTTCGACCTGATTGCGGGGTTTGGGCAGATGGACAGGCCTGCGGGGATGCTGGCGAGCGTGCTGTCCTTCTATAGTCGCCTTTTGGCGGGGGTCAACAAGGAGCTGCTATTCCCCAACGTCGCTTTCCACCGCTCCATCCAATCCCTCCTGCTCACCATCTCCGACAACCTCAAAAAAGGGCACTGTTTCTACCAATCCGACAACGAAATCCTCACTTTCCTCCACAGTGTCTGCGAGCGAGTGCACCGTCTGCCCTTGCTACTAGAGATTTTACTCGTCAAAGACCAGAACTTCACTGATGAGTACCTGCCTTTATCCATCCTACTGCACTATTTCAAGCAGGAGAAGTATGATTCGGACCCGAAAGTGCTGGAATTGATGCATTTTTGTGTGCAATTGGACAAGAGGGAGGTATTGGCGAGGCTGATTTCACATACAGATTTCGCCTCTGCGCTGATTTCTAAGCTAGTTGTGCTGTTTAAGCAGCTGCCAGAGGGCGGAAAGCTGAGAAGCAGGGAAATCAGAGGGGAGGAAACTGCGAAGTTCGAGAAATACTGCAGGTTTTTGGACGAATTGTGTGAAAAGTGCCAGTGGCAGGACCTGCTGAGTTCCCTAAGTGGTATATTTCACCACCATTTCTGCGAAAAAGTGGTCTTTCCCCGGCTTTCCACGAGTCCAGTCCAAACCCTCTACGTAAGCACTATACAGAACCTCTCCCTAATGGTGCGAGCCCTAAACTCGCCTCTGTTTCTTACGACTATTTGCAGCTTTCTGGTAGGGAACAAGGCCAGGACTGAGGAGTCGCCCTCCCGCCCTGCTGCTTCCCCCTCTGCGCACTGCAGGCAGTTCCAGAGTTATGACACTTTGATGTTCACTGCGGGCCACTGCAAGAACCAGTCCAGTGCGTCGACTTGCCAGGATTCGCCCATTCGGAGTGTAGCGCTAGGGGAGGGGCTGGGGTATCGTGAGAACGGCAGAGCGCAGAGCGGACAGGTGGACTACAGTGGAGTTTGGCTGAACTGCGTATCAGCCGTAGCGGAGCCTCGCATGACCGAGGTAAAGAGAATGTACCTGCTTCTCCTCTTTGAACTCGTCCACAAGGGCGACCTGTCCATCACTCACCTGCTATTCAGCTCCCACTTCGCCAACCCTCCGAAAAGCCTGGAAATCACTATCACTGTGTCCGCCTTCCTCAAGCCTTTCAGCCCGAACACCTGCACCCGCGTCCAGACCCTTACCACAACGCGCAGCTTCGGCAGTGCAGTGTGGGACTTCACTCGATCAGACATACTGCAAACTGAGGACTTGGAGGCTTGCGTGCTGCCTGAGGAACTGGCGGTGATATCGGAAAAGCTGTCTTCTGAAGTGCTGTCTGAGGAAGAAGACGCCTTCACGACCCCTGACAAGCCGAAACACGAGCGAACTGGAACGACAGTGTTTCACCGAGAGACGGAAAGTGCGGAAATGGAGGTGCAGACCTGGGAGCAAGCCAGGTTCTACCCAGGTCCTTTGCTCGAGTCCCTTATAAAGTCGCTGGAGAATGCACTGGCGGAAGAGGCGGAAGACCTGACGCTAATACTGGGAATCATTGAAGAGTTGTGCAGGTTTCCCTATGTGGATCTAAGCACGAATGTGCTGTTTTGGTACCTGTTGGAGCTGGCGCCCAGTGAAGAGCCCACCTTAAGAACTGTCTTAAAGCGTCTGGACACAGCCGTAGACGCCCAATTGGAAGCGTCAGTCCAGACTAGCAGCCTGGAAAGGAGGTTCCGACCGTCCTCTCCCCGGACTCAACTGACCTCTTCAGCCCGAAACCCGCATATCCAGCTCTCCAGCGACCCTGCAGACAGTTCCTTCCTCAGAGTAAGGCCTATGCAGAGAGTAGAGGCGCTAGACCGCTTTGTAGCACGCCTGTGTGATAGGATTCAGGTGTGGGAGAGAGTGCAAGTGGTGAAGAAAAGCTGTGTGGAGGACTGGGTGTACGATATGAGGAAATGCGACACGTAGGTATCCGATAAGTATTGAAATTAGCGCTAAATCATGCGGAAAAGGCAAAATTCAGACCAAAAATTCCCATTTTCCCATATTTCCCTTTAAAACCCGTTTTTCCCATGTAAAAGCCTAGATCTACCTGTACGGCTGCTGAGTAGTCTCCTGGTACTCCCTCTCTAAGGCATTGAGTCTCGCATCCAGCGAGTACACATTGCCTTCTATCCAATTCAATGCGTCCAAGTAGACGTCCAGAGACCTCTCTACGTCCCCTTCCACGCCCCGCAGCTCTTCCTCATGCCCTTCGTTCAGAGACTGCAGCATTACGTTGAAGGACGACTCGATTTCGTCGATGTTCCGCTTCACTAGGTTGGCTTTGACGTACACATTCTCGCGTTCATCTTGGTACTGCTGGTTTAGGTACAAAGTCGAAATGCCCGCCCGCTCCAACTCCCTATCCAAGTCCTGCTCGATCGCCATAAGCCCGCTGTTCAGCTCATTCTGCTCGTTTATGATCAAGTCCAGGTTCTCATTGAGTTGATTTCCCGTGTTCACGAGCTTCGTAACGACTTCATTGAGCATCAACAGCTCTTTGTGCGACTCATAGCTCTGCTTTTCCACCTCCACAGTCTTATGTCCGAGCTGCTGGAAGGACTGGTACTGGGTGTCTATGGTCTGTTTCCACTCAGTCACCACGTCTTGAATTCGCTTGCGACTTTGGATCTTGTTTTTGGACTCTTCGAGGAGCTGGGCGCCTGGCTTGGAGGCGGGGCCTGGCTTTCCGTCCGGGGCAGTTCCGGAGGGGGCAGAACTGTGGGTGAAGATAGACCCTGGCGCAGCGCCAGGCTTGGACGGGTCCACAGGGCCGGGCTTGCCTATAGGGGCGAAGAGTGCGCTGGAGGAAGAAGGCTGGGCAGGGACTGAGGAGCTGGCTGGAGCGGTAGGGGCGAAGGCATTGCTAGCGCTTTCTTTCGGGGCAAATAGGCCGCCTGCGGGTTGGGTGGGTTGGCTAGGAGCTGCTCCTTCCTTAGGAGCCGCGAAGAGGTTGGCAGGAGCGGCTCCTTCTTTGGCAGGTCCGAACAGACCTGCAGAGCCTGCTTTCGGTGCATTGAAGGGGTTGGCAGCGCCTTCACTGGGCTGGCTGGGAGCAGTTCCATCCTTAGGCGGTCCAAATAGACCAGCGGGCGCAGTAGGAGTAGCTCCAAATAGACCAGCGGGCGCAGTAGGAGCAGCTCCAAATAGACCACTGCTGGCTTGAGGATTGGAAGCAGCCGGCATAGGGCTAAAGGACGAGGGAGTCGTGGAGGGCGCTGCACCGAACGGACTAGCAGTGGCAGCCGGCTGTCCTGGCTTCTGTCCAAACGCCCCTCCTCCAGCGGCTTGCTGTGCCCCAGGTGCTCCAAATGATCCGGATCCAGCAGGGGCGAAGCCTGCAGACGGAGCCGCCAAGCCTGGGTTCTGAGGCTGACTTGCAGAAGGGGGAGCGGGTCCTCCAAAAGAAGGAACGGGCTGGAAAGGATTGGCCTGGGTTGAAGCTGCTGAGGGCTGACTGCCAAAAGGACTTGGCTGGGCGGGAGGTTGGCTTGGGTTAAATGTCGTACTAAAGGGATTGGACCCGGGATTGGCCGCGGGAGTGGGATTAAACGCTGCAGGTGGCTGTCCAAAGCCAGTCCCAGCCTTACCTGTATCGAACTGAGGCACTGCTCCAAAGCCGCCAAATGACCCAGGCTTCTGCTCCACCGGTCCTGTCTTTGCATCCCCTGGTGCTCCGAACCCTCCAAAGCCCCCGAAACTTCCCTGCGGCTGAGCTGGCGGTCCTCCAAATAGTCCACTAGCTGGCGGCTGTCCTGCCATTACTCTATTTTCTATGCGAAAGGCAGTACTCGGCCTCTGTCTCTTGCTCTGTGTAGTAGTGCTGTGGGTGGGCAGCAGCACTGCAATTCAAGCCATTTTCAAAGAAGTCGGCTTCGACAAGCCCTTCTTTTTGACCTATTTCGACACTGCGACGTTTTCCCTGTACCTGATTTCGCTGAGTTGGAAGAAAGTGCCGGAGCCCAGAATTGCCCACTTGCGGTCTATTGCGAAAGTGGCAATGGTCTTCAGTCCTTTCTGGTTCGTGGCTAATTACTTATTCAACCTCTCGCTGGGACTCACTTCTGTGGCTTCCAATACGATTTTAAGCACTACCTCGGGCCTGCTGACCCTCATTTTGTCCATTTTCCTGCTCAAAGAAGCGCCTGATTTGGTCAAATTCGCTGCAGCGGCGCTGTCTTTAGGTGGAGTAGCATGTATAGCGCTAAGTGACGAAAACTCAGGCGAAGATACACTAATTGGGGACTTTCTGGCCCTAGGAGGCGCAGCGGCATATGCAATTTACAGTGTATTACTGAAAAAACTGGCAAATGACGTGGATATGGTCCTTTTCTTCGGCTTCGTGGGCGTTATTAATATAGTAATGTTCCTGCCTGGCTTTTTGATAGTGAATTACAGCGGCTTGGAGCCCTTTGCCTGGCCGGACCCCCTCGCTCTGCTTTGCCTGATCCTAAATGCCTTTTTCGGGACCTTTGTATCAGATATGCTATGGGCACTTAGTGTAAAATGCCTCAATCCCGCCCTATGCACCGTGGGTCTCTCCCTCACAATCCCTCTGTCTCTCATAGTGGACGCTGTGCTATATGGCATGACCTTTGCAGTGGGTTATTTGATGGGGGCGATGTTAGTAGTGGCGGGCTTTGTGGTGATGTCTCTGTTTGAGAAGGAGGAGTGGGCGCTTTTGCTCAGTAATCGGAGTTTAAAGAGAAAGTGCTGTGGGTCGAAGACCCCGGAAGAGTCGGAATTGATGGAGAAGTCGACGAAAGCGCCGTGACTTGACTCAACTTAGGGTGTTAGGCCATATCCCTCTAATTACCTAGTCCTCCGCAGCCCTCTCCTCCTCTCCCATCTGCGTGAACTCCACCAGCCTGACCACCTCCGCAAAGAAGACAAACCCGCCCATCAGCGCCTGCGTCATCGCCCTGTTCACCTCCTGCGCCTTCACACTCACTCTCACCAACTGCAGTCCGTTCAACTTCCGCAGCAGTCCCGGCACTTGCACCTGCTCCAAAGCCTCTTCGTCGTCGTCATTGGGCGCCATGGGAAATAGCTGCAGACGGAACATGAGGTGGGAGTAGCGCTGCTGGGCGACTACGGTTTCTGCCTGGAGTTGGCCGAAACAGTGTTCAGACCTTAGGTGGACATATGCAGTTACGTCCTCATTAAGCATTATAACCCGCTCTTGCATAGTTGTATGAGCGTCATTTAGCTGTTCCTGTAACTGAGTCAGTAGTGCTAAAGTCCGTAAAGCGTCTGGGTTCATGTCCACTCCCAGCTCTTGCGCCCTGGGCGCCACGCACAGGCCGCAGTAGGGAAAGGCGTCCAGTTGGGAGTAGACCCGGCCCACGCGTTGGTGGCAGAGACTGCATGGAGTGGCGGTGAGCTGGAAACGGCAAGAAGCGCAGAGAGGGGGTTGGGAGCCGAGGGCTGGGACCGACACACCGCAGTGGCGACAGGCGTCCATTTCTAGAGAGGTTATAGATGTCCCACTTCTGAAGAAGTGGGCACTAATATTGCGCTTGATGCTGGCTCTGTTCACTTGCATTGAGGTCTGAAGGACGAGGTGAGGCTATTCGCTAATATTTCTCCAGTCCATTGACCTGTTCCAGCCTCATTTCCACTTACTTCTACCCTAGGAAAGGCTATTCGGGCTTTTCGCCTCTCGTTTTCCTCAGCAATTTCCACCCTGTTCACAACCCACCCAAAAGCAGCCGCAATCCTCGCCCAGACGGCCTGAAAAGACCCAGATTGGACCTTGGATAAGGTAAAAACGGGTAGCGAGGCATTGGCCATTATATAATGGCGCAAGAGGCTCAGGCCTGGTGGACGCTTCAGTACCGTCGCTACTCCATCCGCGAACTCAACCATCTGCCTGTCTTCCACCGCTTCCTGCAAATCCACTACCCCTTCGAACTCTCGGATTCCCACGCTCGTGAGAAGTACGCCACTACAGATGAAGTGGACACCTACGAGTGGGAAGACTACGCAGCGAAGAAACACGAAGTGTTTTCCCACGACCGGAAGACTGGGAAGTACAGTTACGAGCTGAAATACCACGACTTAGAGTCCTTAGTCCACATTGAGTCTTGGTGGGTGAAGGAGAGAGAAGGCGGAGCCATTACGAGGGACTATGGGGCGTATCAGGTGGTCGAGGGCTGGGCTGTGGAGCCAGGCCTGAAGACGTATGAGCGATTCACTGTGGAGAAGGGCGTGAAGAGAGGCTTCAAGTCAGGCATAAAGGGAGAGGACGAGGACGCGGAAACCTGGATCGAAGAGCTGTGGTCTCACGACGAAGAGACTTTGTTCACCAAGTCCTGGTCCCAACTGGGCAACTCCGGAGGACTGACGGAGAACAAGCGAGGCGACTACACCTGGGGCGAGAGCTGGGCCAGCACCACCGAAGGCCAGGAAAAGAAGTACTGGCACAAGCAAGGCGCCCGGGACTGGGGCCACCACAGCGGCAGCGACGCCAGCAAGAAATGGGACCACTCTTGGGACTTCAGCGAGGGGAAGAAGTACGAGGAGAAAGTCACTGTGGCGGGGGACAGAGACGCGGGGTATCGGCTGAAAGGGGTCGGACAGGACTGGTACAAGCAGGAGTGGGAGGGGAGGAAGGTGGTGGGAGCTGAGGAAGAGGCGGACCAGGTCAAGGAAGCGGGTTTACGAGGCAGACTGGACGCTTTGTATGCTGCGGAACTAGCGGGTTCCATGCAGAAACAGCAAACTATCGCTACTCTCGCTTCCTATTTCCCGGAGTTCCAGGCTCAAGTGGCGGCCTTGGCGTCCAGACGGCTGGCTGTCAATGCTGCACCCAGAGAAAGTGTGGATAACTTGCTAGCGCTGCTGTTCTCTCTGAGAGATTTGCAGACCGCCCAAGAAAAGCTCAACCAGGAAATCACGTCCTCTATGCGAGAAGATGCAGCCCGACTCGGCAGTCTCAAGAAGAAGTTCTCCGAAGTGCTGGAAAACTCCGTCACCACCGTCGCCCACATCAATCCCAGCAAAGAATTCCACTTCCGCGAGGCCATCGAAGGCTGGAAAGGCTCTCAAGAGGCCTTTTTCCCTCACTTCGAGACTGGATTCGGACTGATGACGACTATGGAAGTCGCGAAGAGGGAAGCGGCGGGGCTTGCACAGGCAGACGTGCAGAAAGGGATGAGCACTCTGTACAACATCATGGTCAAGCATGATGCAGTTTCGGACAAAATCGTGGATATTGTCAATGCGGCGGACTTCAAGTCGCAGCTGGACAAGATGGAGGACTCCTTCGAGACCATCCATAATAACTACCACCAGGACAAAGACCCGAGAAGAATGCTGGAAATGCTGGATTTGCTGTTGGAGTACCAGCCGATTCATCTGCATTTGGTGGGGCGGATTAGAGGGTATTCGAGGGAGGAGGTGGAGAAGGAACTAGGGGAGATTACGACGGAGGCGGAGGGGAGTTCGGGAGTGCTGGCAGTGAAGGGTGCGAGGGCCAAGGCGAAGAGTACCCGGGCTGTCAAACTCACTCCCTTCCAAGTCATGGACCAGAACCTCAATCGCTTCATTCCCGTCCTTACTGACCTGCTGAAGCAGGTGAGTGTGCCGGATAGCGAACTCTCTCAGCTCGAGGAAGCCGCTGGCAGAAGCGTAGACTCCGGCGAGCCAGTCGAAGTCCTATCTGAGAAAGTGGCCGTTATCGCGGAAGCGGGCGACAAAGCCGCGTCATTTAGGTCCTAAGAGTCGACGTAAATAGGCAGTAGGAAGGGAATTCTGCGTCTTTCGTCCAGGTGTATCTCTGGAATAGGGTTGTTGCAGGGCCAAAATACAGGATTTGTGTATACATTTATCATAATGTTGGACTATACTCAGACCAATTCGTCTCTTCAAGCCTGTAAATCACCCTTAGTCCTTCCATAATGCTGACCAAGTCCCTATTCCGCCTATTTACGACTAAGAGAGTTCTGGTCGCAATCGCAAACGGCTCCGAGGAGATCGAAACCATGGCTCCTATCGACATCCTGCGCAGAGCAGGCGCCGAAGTGACAGTCGCCTCCATCAGTCCAGCGCTGCAAGTGACTTTATCCCGTGGAGTGCAGGCAATCGCTGACAAGTCGCTATCTGAGGTGAAAGACCAGGTCTTCGACGCCATCGTAATCCCTGGCGGCCAGCCCGGCGCCAACCACATGCGCGACTGCCCCACTCTAATCGCCATGCTCAAGAAGCAACAGCAAGAAGACCGCTGGCTCGCAGCCATCTGCGCCTCCCCAGTCGTCGTCCTGCAGACCCACGGCCTCCTATCAGGTCCCGCTACCTGCCACCCCTCAGTGGCAAGTGACCTGCGGGACAAGTCGCAGCTAGCGGATAGAGTCGTGATAGTGGGGAAGTGCCTCACGAGTAGAGCTCCGGGGACTGCGGTGGAGTTCTCGCTAAAGATTGTGGAGGTGTTGTTTGGTCGGAAGCAGGCCCAGGATATAGCTCAGCAGATTCTTGCCTAGCCTTTCCCCTATATAATGTCCGCTTCTTACGTCAAAATAGCAGTGCGGTTACGCCCCCCGAACCCCCCCTCCCCCCTCGTCATCATAACCGCCTCCAAAGACCAGCACATTATCACCATCAAAGACCCCAAATCCGAAGAAGAGCGCAAATTCGACTTTTACCGCATCTTCACTCCCCAGCAATCCCAAGAAGACCTATTCGAAACCATCTGCAGACCTCTGGTGGACTTTGTCCTGGAAGGCAACAACTCCTGCTGCTTAGCGTACGGACAGACAGGCAGCGGGAAGCACTACACGCTCTTTGGGGAGGATGAGTACACGCATGAGTCGAGAGGAGTGGTGATGCGGGCGCTGGAGGCGATACTGGAGGAAACAAAGAGACAGGCGGGGGCGAAGGACAGTATTGTGACTGTGAGTTTCTATGAACTCTGTGGGGACAGGATCAGAGACTTGGGCTTGGGCCTGGAAACTGACCAGCGCATTAGAGCGACTTTCCCGGAACAGAGTCTGGACATAATGGAGGAGGCGGAGCAGAAGGAGGTGAAAGTGATGGGTCTGTCCGCTCTGGCAGTAAAGAACGTGCCTGAGTTGCTGATGCTGCTGCGGTCCGGCTGGGAAATGAGGCGGGACGAAGAGCTGAAAAGCGGGGCCTACAGCACGCACTCCCATACATTTGTGACCATCTCCCTTACCCAAATAGACAGACTTATGGGGGGCGAAGCCACTACCAGTGTCCTCCACTTTGTGCAACTCGCCAGTTCAGACCGACCCTCCAACTCCACAAGCCACTCCGACATCCTATTCGTGCACAACAGCCTTACAGCGCTTGGGAAGGTCATTGGTGCGTTGGGGACGGATGATGTGCCCTACAGGGATAGTAAGTTGACGAGGTTGCTGTCGAGTTCACTGAGGGACAGGAATATTACTGCGCTGGTAATTGCGGTGAACCCTGCGCCTATCTATTATGAGGAGTCGCTGAGTGCGTTTGAGTTCGCGGAGAGATGCTTGGAAACTCCCAATCAAGCCTCCAAATCGGAACTCTCCTCCGACTACTTGACAGCCGCGCACCAAGGCTTCCGTATCAAAGTGCTCCAAAACGAACTCATCGAATGCAAGAAAAGACTGCTAACAACCACCCAGCAGCACGACAAGCAGCTGCAAGTGCTCAAGGAAATGCTCGGCATTCGAGTCGACATCCACAACCTAATCCAGTCCCAAGCAGGTTCCAAAGAGCGCGTGTGGCTCAATAACCAGAAAGAAGCCATCCAAAGGACTGATGTTTTACAAAAAAGGAATTTAGATTTAGAGCGACAATGCGAGGATAATAAATCGTTATTCGAGAAAATCCGCGATTTAGAAGAGGTAAATCAGGAAAAACATATAAGGGAAATGCTGGAATTGAGGGACGAATTGCAGAACTTGCAGGAAGATTTGGCTTCCTTGCAGCAACGCGCAGCTCACAAATCCCGCTCACAGCTGAACACTCGTACTGACGAACTGAAGCAAATGCTGACTCACAGTCATCTATTAATAGAGGAAAAAGCCGCTTTGATGGATAAAATGCCTGCCACGATGAAAGCCACTGTCAGTGAAGATGGAAAAGCGCAGAAAGCTATCGGGAAAGCAGAGGTCGAAAAGTTGTATAGTGACCGCTTGGCGGATCAGAGAAACACGCATGAAAGCAGACTGAGGATGGCGCAGGAGCAAGCAGTGCAACTAGTAGGAGTAAAAAAAGCGGAATTGGTCAAACTACAAGCAGAACTGGACGCCTTCAGAGGCAAGAAAAAGGCGGAAATCGGGGAAATCAAAGGGGAAATTGTCCGTTTGTACGACCTGTTGCAGGCGCAAAAGAAGCTGCTGAGTAGGATAGAAGCCGGCGACTACAACCAACATTTACGCAAAGTCATGTATCCAAAGTCGCTTTTACCAGAAGAACCCACAAACTTCACTCATCCCTACCTCTTTAAAGCGCTTTCCCGCCGTCCAGAAACCTCCAAACACCCTATTAAGCAGCTGCAAGCCGCCCTCAGGCCCCAGTCCCACGCAGGCTCGCTGAACCCCGCCCTCGCCAAGTCCTTACCCGACGCATCTCTCACAAGTGAGGGCAATTTGGAGCAGAAAAGGTACTGCATGACTGCTAACTTGGACATGCTTCGCTTCGAAGATGCAAAGAAAGTCGCAAAATCGCTGCAGGAGTTTTATATGGAAAACCACAAACGAGTCCAGCAGGTCTCTACACGGTCTAAAGAGCTAATTACAGCTAAGGAGAAGTTGACTGGACAGCTGAGTATCGCAAGGCAGGAGTTGGAGCGGTACAAAGCCATGTATACGCATGAAGTGAAGAAGCGGTTTGTAAGGATTAGGCAGGATGACAAGTTGGTAATTGAGAGTCAAAAGAGACTACTGGAGAAGGAAATCGGCCCTGGGACTACTCGCTGTCCGAGCAGAGACCAGATTACGCGGCCTAGCACTTCAGTTCGGCCGAAAACCACGGCGGCTAGGGCCAAGCCCAGGCTTATGGATGTCGCCTAGTTCCCGCCTAAATGGTAGTAAAATGGGCAAGCCGAAGGGAGTTTCTTGGGAAGAAAAGCGCAAGCGAATCCTCAACATCTTCTACGAAACTGTGTGAAATCCACCCAGAAAACCGTCTACAACCTCAAGGAAATCGAGACCCTAGGTGCCAAAGCCGGCGTCATCCTCCAAACCGTGAAGGACGTCCTACAAAGTTTACTGGACGACAACCTCGTCGACACCGACAAAATCGGCGCAGGGAACTTCTACTGGGCCTTTCTGAGCAAAGCGCAGACCAATAGAGAACGCAGACTCGCAGCTTTAGACCAGGAAATGACTGACCTAAGAAACGAACGCAAACTCCTCCAATCCAAGCTGGAAGAAGAGGTCAAAAGCCGGCAGCAGACCGAAACCCGGGAAAACGCACTTAGCGAATACTCGACTTTGCAAGCAGAGTTGGCGGGGGTTAATAGGGAGTTGGAGGAACTGAGGAAGACCCAGCCGGAGTACATCCAGGAGTGTGCGGAGCGGGCAGAGAGGAGCAGGACTGAGGGCAACAGGTACACGGATGAGATCTATGCGATGATGGCGTTCATGAAGAAGACGATGATGGTGAGGGAGGAGGACGTGAAGCGGCAGTTTGGACTGCCGGAAGAGCTGGATTATGAGTAAAAGGAGACTAGTAAGGGGTAGGGGAGTAGAGAGGCAGAGGGTCGGGCGCTAGGTCTGGATTGAAGGGGGGAACCACCCTAATAGTCATCGATATCCGTCTTCCTCTAACATTAGTCCCAATCATCGAAAGACTTCCCAGGCAATTCGGACATTGGTACTCAGTGGGTATGGATACAGTGCCATTGCCTATCGATACATTCCTCGCCTCTGACAGCAGTCCACTGGCCTCGGTGTACACCTTCCCACAGTCGTCCGCAAGCCAGACATCCTCCCCTTTGGCTTCTATCCCATGCAGTAAATCCGTGTAGTACAGCTCTGAAAAGACCAGTAAAGACCTGGCTTCCACCCTTAAAGCCACACTGGGAACTCGGCCCAGAGACCAGAACTGAAAGGCTGTATCCGCTCCTAGCGACACTATAGCCACTTTCGGGAAATAGGCAGGACCGTCTGTGTGCGGCATTATGCCCTCGCCAGGGAGGTAGTCGTTGATTAGGGCGTGGTTGGGAGCTGTGGGGAAGAGGCCTTCGGAAAGGAGGCGCTGGGAGAAGATAGAGAGCCAGGAAGGCAGGGGAGAGGGCTGATATAAGCCTGCGGAAGTGACGATTCCGCCCCAATTTTGCAGTCTACGGCCTCTGAGAGGCACCCAGGTGGAAGCCGGCTGCTCCAGTATTTCCCCCAGCAAGCCGCCTTCCAAGTCGCTGGAGATGTAGTTGGGGAGATACCAAAGTCCTTGTTCCACTCTATACTGCTCCCAATCCAGTGGTCTGTTGGCGGGAAAAGGAGCGAAGTTGCGGGCTTGCTTGAGGGGTTCTACCTGCGCGTTGGGCTTTTTCAGCCGTTCCTTCATCTCTTTGACACTCAGCCTCATCCCTCCTAATAACTATGGACGAGGATCTATACGACGAATTCGGGAACTACATATGCGCTCCTCAGTCCTCCTCCCCCTCTTCTGCCTCCCCTCCCCAGTCCCCTCCCCCCTCTTTCCCCGCCAAGCCCTCCGCAGAAGCCCCTGTCGGCATCCTCACTTCCGACAATATCATCATCGACGACCCTGGACATGACGTAGTCCTGTATGAGGACAAGCGGTACTACCCTGAGGCTAGCGAGGTCTATCCAGAGGCGGAAACGCTCATTATGGAGGAAGACGCGCAGCCTATAACCGAGCCCATCATCGCCCCTGTGAAGGTCAGAACCTTCCAAAAGACCGAAAAAGACCTTCCGGAAATGACGTTCGGGAAGGATTTCTTAGTGAGTCTGGGGAAATGTCCGGCTTTAGTGCGAAATGTGGGCTTCTTCGGCCACCTCCACCACGGGAAAACCACCCTCGTCGACATTCTAATCGAACAAACCCACCCCAGCCTCCACACAGACCCCAAGGAAAAGCTGCGCTACACCGACTCCCGCGAAGACGAAAAAACCCGCGAAATCTCCATCAAAAGCACTCCCATTTCCCTCGTCCTGCAGGACTCCAGGGACAAGTCCTACCTTCTCAACGTGGTCGACACGCCCGGCCACCCCAATTTCTATGACGAAGTGACAGCGGGGGTGAGAGTAGCGGACGGGGCGTTCTTAGTAGTGGATGTGGTGGAGGGAGTCACGGAGGGCACTGTGAAGGTGCTGAATATGCTCATAGCGGACAAAATGCCCATTGTTCTGATACTGAATAAGGTCGATAGACTCGTTTTAGAGCTGAAATTGCCGCCTCAGGACGCCTATTATAAGCTGAAAATGACACTGGACCAGGTGAATCAGCTCCTTAGCACTTTGAACGGTCCGCAGTTGAGTCCGACTGCTGGAAATGTGCTGTTTGCGAGCGGTTTATATGGGTTTCTGTTCAGTTTGCAGTCATTTGCTCGGATTTACGCGCATTTATACGGGGCAGATATTGATGAAACGCAATTTGCGAAGAGATTATGGGGCGATTCCTATTACAACCCCGAAAACAGGCGATTTTATAAGAAACCACCTGAAGGCCGCAGCCAATCCGACCGCTCCTTCGTAGAGTTCCTGCTAAACCCCCTCTACAAGCTCTTCGGCTACTCAGTAAGTGAGGAAAAAGAGGTCCTAGACCCTGTCCTAGCAGACGTAGGGGTCTACATCAAGCAGAAACACTACTCCATCAACACCCAATCCCTGCTCAAAGTCGTCCTGCAGACCTTTTTCCAGCGCTCTACCTGCCTAATTGACACTGCGGTGCGCATTTTCCCCACTCCCGCGCAAGCTGCGCTGGTGAAAATTGCGAATTACTACACAGGGCCGGTGAATACGCTTTTTGTGGGGAGGTTGCAGGCGGGGCAGGCGGAGGGCCCGCTGGTGGTGGATGTGGTGAAGTTTTACCATAGAGAGGACTGTGAGAACTTTGATGTGTTCGGCAGAGTGCTGTCAGGCACTATTTCCAAGGGACAGCGAGTGGCAGTGCTGGGCAGCAGGTACTCCCGCGTCGATCCCGAGGACATGACCGAGCAGAAAGTGGCCAATTTGTGGATATTTAACGCGCGATATCGACTGGAAATTGAATCCGCAGGTGCGGGAATGTGGGTTCTAATGGATGGAGTGCTCGGAACACTCACAAAAAGCGGAACTATCACCACTCCTGACTTAGTGCCTATGCTAGACCCACTGAAAGGACTGAAGTACAGGACGGAAAGCGTGATAAAGGTGGCTTTGGAGCCTTACAACCCTTCAGAACTGCCGAAGATGCTGGACGGCCTGCGGAAGTGCGACCAGTCCTATGGTCTGCTGCGCACCAAGGTGGAGGAGTCGGGGGAACACATACTGCTGGGCACTGGGGAGTTGATGCTGGATAGTGTGCTGCATGACCTGAGGAGACTGTATGGAGAGGTGGAAGTGAAGCTGTCGGACCCTTTCGTGGCTTTCAACGAAACAGTGATTGATACTTCCTCGTTCAAATCCTGGGCAGACACCGCAAACGGGAAAAACCGACTCGCAGTCCTCTCAGAACCTCTGGAAAAGTCCATCTCCGCAGCCATCGAGACCGAATCCATCTCCCTCGCCTGGCCCAACCAGCAACTCTCCCACCACTTCCAAACCAACTACCACTGGGACGTCCTGGCTGCCCGCAACATATGGGCCTTCGGACCCACTTCCACAGGGCCCAATATCCTCCTCAATGACTGTCTCCCTGGAGATGCCAATACTTTGCTGCTACAGCAAGCCAAGCCACATATCGTGCAAGGCTTCCAGTGGGCTTGCAAGGAAGGCCCACTGTGTGACGAGCCCTTGCGCAATACCAAGTTCAGGGTGATTGAAGCGAGTTTGGCGCAGGAAGCGGTGTACAGAGCCAGTGGACAGGTGATTCCTGCGGCCAGACGAGTGTGCTACAGTGCCTTTCTGCTGGCTACGCCAAGACTGATGGAGCCGTACTTCACGGTGGATATCCAGTGCACGCAGGACTGCATGCCTGCGATATTGACACTGTTGCAGCGGCGTAGAGGACATATAGCGAGTGAGGAGTCCATTCCAGGAACTCCCTTTTACCGTGCTACAGCGACTATCCCGGTTATTGACTCCTTCGGCCTGGAAACTGACTTAAGGACTTGCACCAGTGGAATGGCCTTTGGCCTCTCTTTCTTTTCCCACTGGGACTTAGTCCCTGGCGACCCTTTGGACCGCTCGATCCAATTCCGTCCCTTAGAGCAAGTGCCGACTCCCCACCTCGCCCGGGAATTCATGCTAAAGACGAGGAGACGGAAGGGACTCGTGGAGGACATCTCAGTGGGGAAGTTCTTTGACGACCCTCAGTTGCTGGCTCTGGCGAGGGAGGACCAAGACTTAGCGTCTTACCTGGTCTAGTTAGAATGATCGAACTGACTCCCACCAAGGGTAATAGTATGGGAGAACGACGCAGAAACCCACTGCTCGAGCACTACTTCGACACTCCAGTGGCGGCCTATAGCGCGAAAGCAGCCCCCAAAGTAGCAGCTTTCCTAGCTGCGCTGGACACTGAGGAACCCATTGTCCTGCGGACCATCCAGCACCTTGCCTTTGGCGGAGTGCCGGAGGAGTGCAGGGGACTGCGAGCCCTGGTCTGGCGCCTCCTCCTAGGCTACCTGCCCACTCAGTCTGATCAGTGGGAAGACACTCTCAAACGGCAAAGAGACAACTACGCCTTGTTCCGCTGTGATTTGCTGCAATTGACCCCTCCCACCCAGGACCCCTGCGACCATCCCTTGTCCACAGCACTCGGCTCAAAGTGGAAAGAGTACTATGAAGACCAAGAAGTCTGGGAAGACATTGAAAAAGACATCAAACGCACAAGGCCGGATATGTCCTTTTTCTTCCAGCCAGCGGACCCTACGATTACGCTGGAGGACGTGGTGGCCAGGCGCAAGCCTGTGCAGCCGTTTAAACGGCCTTTCAGTTCGGTGTTTAATGAGTATTATAGTGCGGATGTGGCCGCTGTCAATGACTATACGCGACTCATCCTAAACAACGAATTCATCGAAAAGCACGCCGACGTCATGGCCCGCATCCTCTTCATATACGCCAAACTAAACCCCGGTATCAAGTACATCCAAGGCATGAACGAAATCCTCGCCCCTGTGTACTACGCCCTCGCACACGACTCCAACACTCCCTTCCGAGAGTCAGCAGAAGCAGATGCGTTTTACTGCTTCACTTCTCTGATGTCGGAAATACGCGACAGCTTTGTGCGTAGTTTGGATATGGACTCGTTGGGACTGTCGGGGAAGATGAGGACTGTGAGTGAGCTGCTGGGGAGGTTGGTGCCGGAGGTGGGGAGACATTTGGAGGCGCTGGGGATTCAGCCGTACTACTATGCAATGAAGTGGGTGATGCTGCTGTTTACTCAAGATTTCGAGTTGCCTGATATTATGAGACTTTGGGACTCCTTTTTAGCGGATGAGGAGAGATTTCAGTTTTTCTACTACGCCTGCATCGCAATGGTGGAGCTCAACAAAGACGAAGTCCTGAAAGGGGACTTCGGCGAAGTCCTCAACATCCTGCAACACCCTGTCAACTTCGACGTCACTCAGCTGCTAGAGTGTGCTGTGCGCCTAAAGGAGCAGGACCGAGTCCACTCTGCTAGGCATAATTCCTTATTACCGCCCTAGCCAGTTCTCTTGCTGGACGTACGTGACGAATAGAGGAGGGCCGAAGGTGGCGTTTTCCCTTAGGCAGAGGAGACCTGAGTGGGAGATACCGAAGAGGAAAGGACGGGTGATGCATGCGCCTCGAACAATATGGGCTGAAAGCTGGCCAAGGGGAGAGGGGTAATTGGCACATTGGAGTTCGACTTGCTCAGAGCAGTCAGTCAAATAGCGGGAAGTAGTAGACCGGACCAGAGGAAAATTGGTCATCCAAGGGAGAGCGGACTTAAGATTAAGACTGAACTTGGGCACCCATAAGTCCGAAATTGGCGTTCTGCGCGGTTCAAAGCCTTGCAACAGCAGCGCTACTTTCCCATACAAGTCCTGTTTCAGGCTTTCTACCTCTGGCTGCAGTTCTTCTTGCAGTCCATTCAGTACGGCAAAGAAAGCCACTCTGCCCTTTTCCACTGTATTGACAATAAACAGGCTATTTAAGCCCTGCATTCTTCCCACTTGGACAGCCTGCACTCCTTCTACGCTTTGGAACCTAAAGGCCTGGTATGTCCTGTCACCTATTTCCATAGTCTGCGTCTCACAGGCCGGAAACTGAACATTCAGCATCATTTTCGACTCTCTCGTATAGGCATCAGGAGACAAGCTGGTCATAGATATAGGGAAAGAATCTTGTTGTCCGGTCATAGCTACTGTATTGGCTTGCAGATTGGAAGAGTTTCCTTGGCCTAGGTCATATCTCTCATTGTTCCTTAGCTTCAATAGTAGTTGCACTAAGCCCAGTCGATACCCCACTAAGGACATTTCCGGATAGGAACTTGGCAATGCAGGAGACTGGAGGCTGTCAGCTATATGGACTACACAACTCGCCTGGATAAGGATATTCGGCACTTGCAGGGCGGCTTTAGGCTCAGTGATCGTCAGGAACTTCCCCATCACCTTCGCAACCATATTGCCCGCCGCCGAATTCGCCGACCTGAACCTAAACCCCAAACCTGCATATATATTGTTCATTTTCTGAGGTAAGATCTCACTCGAACTGACCAATACCACTCTAAAATCAGTGCAAGCGTTCTTAGCATACCAGTGCTTCACCAGAGTTTCCAGCACTACCGGGTACAGCACTTCTGTGAGACTGGACACATGTCTGCAGATTACTAGCGGGTCACTCATTAGGAACCCTACCAGCCCCACTATTTGCGACTCCCCGACTACCCAGAGCCACTGTGGGTCGTTGCCTTTCTTCATGCTGAGGATTTGGAGGGCTGGGGGCTCGAGTAATTCCCTGATTTCCTGCGGTATGCGCTGGTAATAGCTGGTTAGGACGTCTGATAAGTGCTGTTCCTCGATGTTCATAGGGACCAGGGAGAAAGCCACTCCAGGCGTCCTTTCCAGTCTTCTCAGCAGGTTGGGGTCCTCGGCGAATGGGAGGTTATAGGTGAAAGGGTCGGTTTCAGTCAGACACTCGTCCACTAGGCCTGGCAAAGCCTCTAGTGAGGTCAAGTAATAATTTATCATGTTTCCAGCCAATTCTTGGCAGTAAGCTTGAATTTCCATAGTTTCCTTTGCAAATGAGTAAATCAGTGATACTATTAAAGTCTCCACTACCTCACTAGAGGCCATTTCTTCTATATATTCCTTCTGAGCAAGAGCCAATATTAAAGCTCCAGTCTCCAAAGCTTCTTGATATATTGCGGATATACAGCTGCTTTCTAGCCCTGGAAGCACCAACTCGCATACAGCCCACAATTCCTCTTCCTGTATAGCTGTGAATAGGAGACTTTGAGAGAGAGATAGGGCAAAGGCCTCGATTTTCTGGTCCTCCTGGACTGCTAATATCACATTATTCACCAATTCTCGCAGTTGATTCTCTATATCTGCTTCTAATGCCTGAAAAACTGATTCTTCAGTCTTTTTCACCAAGTCTGCTGTGGCTTCCTGCATGGATTCACTAGCGATTTCCTCACTGCGGGGCTCGATTGGGCAGGGAAAATAGTTATCGGCGGAGTGGGAACTGTGGGGACTGGCAAGGATGTCGTGGGGCTTTGTGCCTGCTTCGAAAAAGCTTCCGAAGCCTGTGTCTTTCAGAGAATTGTCGGAAGAAGGAGTTTCCGCATGGTCGGGATCCGACCTTTTCTCTGTTTCCTGTGGTGCCTCAATATTGCTGATATCCGCGCCCAAGTCCAGACTTCGCACTTCCGCCTCCTGCAACTCCCTTTCTTTGGACTCTGCATCCTGTACTTCCATTTCTCTGGTCTCTGCAGCCTGCAATTCCATATCTCTGGTTTCAGCTTCCTGCAACTCCCTTTCTTTGGACTCTGCATCCTGTACTTTCATTTCTCTGGTCTCTGCAGCCTGCAACTCCCTATCTCTGGTTTCAGCCTCCTGCAGCTCCCTTTTTCGCCTCTCAGCTGCTTCTCTTTCCCTTGCCTGTCTCAACTTTTCCTCAGCTTCTCGGCTTTCCCGGAGTCGGAGGTTATTGGCGGCCTGTAGCTCGCTGAGTCGGAGTTCTTCCGCCTCTTGTAGTTCTTTCTGCCTGCGCTCATTTGCGGCCTGGAGGTCTGTTTGCCGCTTTAATTCCGCTTCCTGCAGTGCTGTGATTCTGGCGGTTGCTTCCCTCTCCCTCTCTATTCGAAGTCTGGAAATTTCGCTTTCTTGCGCAGTTACTAGATCTTGAAGCCGCTGAGACTCGATGCGCTGTTCTTGAAGCTCAGTTTCTGCTTGTCCCCGAGCAATCCGCTCCAACTCCGCCTGCCTTTGTGCCTCTTCCCCCCTAACAAACGCTTCATCTCTGCTTTCCCTCATACACTCCCCAAAGCTTTCAGAGCAATATTCCCTCCACAGCGTCTCAAAGCACTGCAAAGTGACCTGCTCACTCACCAAGTCCTGCACAGCCTCCATTGCAGCCCTCTGCAGTAGGAGGGAATTGAGGATTTCAGGGGCTTCAGTATGTACAAGTAGGAGGAAAGCGCAGTCAGCCACACCATCGAAGGCCTCGATAGACGCTGATAGGACTAGAATGGAGGCTTGGACTTGCTCTGCAATTAGACTGTTGGCTTCTCGATAGAAGTCTGCTCGAGCCAAGCGGACTTCCTCTGTGGCTATTTCCCTCACTAGGGAGTAGACCCAAGCCTCCGCCCACTCCTCCGCCCACTCCTCCGCCCACTTCCTTCTCTGTAGCTTCTCCACGTCCTCCCAAGTCTCCAGTACCACTCTTCTCAGCCACCTAGCCAAGTACCACTCCACTACCTCCGCACCCACTTCCTCCACTACCTCCGTTTGCTGCACAGACAGACCTACTCTCCAGTCCAGTCTATGCTCAGCAAACTCACTCAGCAGTACCTTCATAGCTGCATCGACTCTCTCCAGTTGGGACTCCGCTATAGGCAAAGCAACCCTCCCTGTGCTTTCCCCAGCAGCTGCCAGTAGTAACGGGTCTGAGTCACTACCGAAGTTGAACACTCCTGCTATTGCAGATTCCTTCAAAAAGTCTAAATCACACTTCAACTTCTCCATGTAGCTCAGCCCTTCGTACAAAAAGGGCAGCGACCTGCCAGGCACCCAGGCCATGCTTCTGACTAGGAGCTCGAGCATAGGCTCTCTCCACGCCACTATGCTCAGAATGGTGTTTAGTGTCAGCAGTCGGTGGGTTAGAAGTCCGCCTGTGCACTCGCTTATTAGTCCTTGAATTGATATCTGTCCTTCTCCATACAGTCCTAGCAGCTCTACAATAGCGCCTAAATTGTACTCTCTGCACTGAATAGCACTCAAGACTAGCTGCACAAGTGCCTTTCCAGCCCTCAAATCCGCTATTTCCGCATCAATTACACTACAAGCTTGAGGCGTTTGCAGCTTTCCCACGTAGACTTTGAACAAATCGCGGTGATATTCGGGGATTTTCTGCTGCGTCCATTCCTTTTCAATGGCTCGGAAGCCTTGGATGAGGTCATTTTCTTGAGCTGGTCGCATGGAAGCGACTCTTCTATGCACGAAAGTGGGGAAGTAGTCAGACCTTTGATTGGGAGGTAGGGGAATTGGAGGGGAGTTGAAGGGAATTCTGTAAATAGAGTCGAAGGGGTGGAAACGACGTCTGCGAGCACTGTCAGCCCGCCTAGTACTTTGCTCAATGCTCGTTCGAGGAATAGGTCTGGCGCCTGCCACTCGCAGCCTTTCTCCCATTGCAATTACTACAATTTACATGGCTGTCAACACTGCTATCTTCGCCCTGATCGCGTCCACATACAGACTTGTAACTGCTTCATGTGAGTCCACTGCTTCCTTCCAGTCCGCTATCCCACGCAGCCGGTGCTCTTGACTGCGCGCCACAGTCTCCATCCGTATCGCCTCCTTATGCACTTTGGCTAGATGAGCGGGACTGTCAGAGGAGTTGAGCAGGTCTCTCCACTTGCTGCTGAACCCATGTTGGAGGAGACTAGTCTCTGAGGACTTTCTGCGGAGTTTCAAGTCGCTGAGGTAGTTCTTGGGCTTGGGAGTGGGGACTGGGTCGGGCAGGGACTGGGTGGAGTGGGACTTGCGAGACAAAGGAACTAGGTGGGGTCGGTAGTCGGATGGACGGGGTTTAGGGATAGAGCGGGTGGACAGTACTGAGCGACTGGCTCGGAGGACAGGCTTAGAAGGCTGGGATTTGGCCTGGGAGTTAATTAGTTCTCGGACGATCTGCCCGTAATGCTGCCTTCTGACCCGTAATTGCCTAACATTTGCAGTTCTTTCCTCTGCTTCCCGCCTCCTCATTGCCTCTTCTTCCTCAACAATCTCCGCTGCTTTCGGCCTGTAGAAATTCAAATCTTTCGCCAATTTTTGCATTTCTGCCTGCCTTTTCGCCCTTTTTTCTCTTCTCCTGGCTTCTTCAGCCTGCTCTCTCTCCTCGGTTTCCTTGCTGTGTCGGGATATTTCCTGCAAGCTGACCTGCGGCTTCTTCCTAGCGAGCAGTGCGTGTTGTCTGAGAGACTCAGGCAGGCGCACACTGGCGTTATAATGGTCCTCCAAAACTTCAAAAAGAGGCTTTGAGGCTTTCAATTCCTGCAATTTGCGGTCGGTTTGAGCCCGCACTCGCTTCAATTCCTGCTTTCGCAGGCTTTCCACTTCGTGTCTTTTCTTCAACTCGTCCACTATAGTCTCCCTTTGCCTTTTCTTGCTTTCCTCCTCTCTTCGTTTCAGTTCCCTGTCCTCCGCTTCCACTTTTTCCTTATGGGCGTCGAGGGAACTTTGGACTTTGCGCTGTCTCTCGGTCTGTTCCTGTTTCAATTTCTTCAACAGTGCAATCCTCGCTATAGTGGATTCGCTCCTTTCCCCAGGCTTGGAAGTATTGGCAGTGGCTCTCGAGTCCGCACTATCCGAGTGGTTTCGACTGCTTTCAGCCCTGCGATGCGGAGCTGAGGGATGTCTCGTCAATTCCCCGATTTGCCCAGAGACATAGGCCAGGCGGTCCTTTAAGTCCTTCTCCTGTCGTCTAGCGAGGACTAGTTGGTGTTTGGCAGTGAGTGAGGATATGGGGGAGTCGAAAGCCTGAATGGACACATGGCGCGGTTTGAGTCTGCGCTTGGTGCTGAGTCTGGAGGCGGAGTGGGTTTGGATGGAGGTCAGAACTTGGGAGATGGAGAGCAGGTCGGCTGGAGGGAGAGGGGACTTGGAGGCGAAGTAGGCCTCCAAGCTGGTTTCCGGCTTGTCCATTGCTGTAGATGGTAAGAGTGCAGTTCTAGGCAGTAATGAGTGCGGTTGGGTTGAGATTGGGACTGCTAGAGAAAGGAAGCTTAGACATTGCCCATTAGTCCTGTAGGTACTGCCTGACAAAGGTAAACGTCATTCCCAGTTTCTCCATTGTTCCAAACATCCTTAAAGTGGACTACCCCTATATCGCTATAGAACCGCGGACTTTAACTTCTCTCATACAGCCCCACTGCATTCTACTTAACTACGAGGATATATTCCTCTCAGAGTAATTCCTCGTCTCCAAGTTGCATTTGCACTCCTCTTCGCTTGTGCTTTCGACGGCTCTGTGACAACTTAGGAGTGCGTAATTGGGAAATGGTGGAAGAGTTCTATACTCACTTTCGATATGAATGCTGGAGCATGACTGAGGACAGGACGATTGGCCTGGCTTATTTCGACCAGATCAGAGTGCACTACCCAACCACAGCAGTCCTAAAGGTGTTCCGGAACAAAGCTGCAGGACACCGCGAATTCAGCTCTGCACTTCTCTGCCAGTCCCTGCACCGTCACGTACTGCGACTATACGCCTACTACGAAACTCCCCAGTACTCAGTCCTGTTCCTAGAGCACTGCGAGGGCGGCGCTCTCAGCAGCTCCCTGTCCTCCTTCCTTCAGTCCAAAGAGAGCATTTTGCTTGATATGATGGACGATATAGCGCAAACAGTAGCAGCCCTCCACTCCCACTCCATCGTCCATCGCGACTTGAAGCCGCATAATGTCTTCCTCACTTCCAACCATGTGTGCAAGTTGGGAGACTTCGAAACTGTCAAGGAACTGGGCAGCTTTGCGGACTTGCGGACTTTACCGAAAGGCACGGTTGCCTATATGTCCCCGGAAAAGGCGAATTCACTGATATATCGAGAGGCTTTGGAGCCGAATCGGGCCTTTTTGGATGATATTTGGGCTCTTGGAAAGACGTTTTTTGAGATGGGGATAGGCAGAGTGGATCAGGGACTAGCGGGTTTGGCTGCTACAGGGCGCCCAGCTGTCCATTCTTATATATTTGAGGCCTTGAGAGGGGCTGGAAGGTCAGAAAACTTGGCTATTTTGGTGGAAGATATGCTCACAAGCAGTGAAATCACAGCTAAGGATGTGTGTAGGACGCTTTCCAGGCTGAAAGCAGGCGCAATAGCGCCAGTCCTCGCTCCAAAGCAGGCAAACACGCCCAAATGTGTCCTTTGCAGTGAGGAAATCAGCCTAATCAGCCTTCCCTGCAAGCATAACTACTGTCTTTCCCACTTTTCCCAGCATATTTCCCTTCGTCTATCCCCCCCAAGCACTACTCTTTTAGCCCACATCACCTGTTTACGCTGTCCCTCTCCCATCCCTTACGATATCTTAGCCCGCTCCACACCCACTTTACCTCCTGAACTCCACGCTAAGCTGAGACGTATAGACAGCCTGAGTGCTTCTTTGCAGTGCACCTGTGGACTGTGGTATCCTTTAGTGCAGTGGAAGCAGGAAGTGGCTAGGACGTATGTGTGGGAGTGTCGGAAGTGCGGGGTGAAGGTGTGCTCCTGGTGTGGTTCGAAGGGCGGACACGGCCTTTTCTCCTCTACGGCGAAATGTCCCTCCTTCCCCTACTAACCAGACCAGTTACTAGTCTATATCCACAGCATCGCCTGCATTAGCGTGCTGCTGACCTTAAAGACCATTCCGTTATACAGTTCATACTCCTCACTAAGGTACACCCAGGTGCCATTAGTACTGGGTCTCTGCTGTTCCCAGTCTCCGTCCGCTAGCATCCACCCTGTTTCTTCCTCGTAGTGGATGGTGAACTGCACTTTGGAGATTAGGCCGTCTTCGATGGGGATTTCGCAGAGGTGGTTGCGTCCGACGCGGATGCGGCCTTGGACTAGTTCTGAGACGGAGAAGTAGAAGACTTCGCCTGTGTTGGGGCCTCCAAAGAGCTTGAGACGCAGCCGAGGCTCTGCCTCTTGAGTCTTGCCCGGCACTAAGTTCACCACTACAAAGGACTCCCCAATGTGCAGCAAGTTGTTATCTCTGAGTGTCAGCTGGGAGTCCAGTTTTGCGAAGGCTCCGAAGCCGTTTCCTAGGTCTTTGATAAAGTAGGCGTCTCTCGTTGGGTCGAACTCGATCATAAAGTGCCTGCCTCGATGCCTCTCTGTGAGTTCTGGGTCCGAAGCAGGCAAAATGACGTCATTCAGCACAGGACTGGATTTGTTGCCCTTCTCCGCCCTCTTCTTACAGCCGAAATACGTCCTTCCATCCCTCGCCTTCCTCAAGGACTCCTCCGCTCCCAGCGCCGATATATTGAAGAGCGTGCCTTTCGGCAGCACTGAGGAGCTGACCACTCGCAGTCGCAAGTGCTGTGCGGACTTGGCCTTCGCCTCCACCTTCGCTCGCCTCAGTTCTTCGTCCATCTCGCTCAGCAAGCCGCGCACTGTGGTAGTCGGCCGAATTCCCTGCAATCTGGGGTCAGACAGGGATCCCTTGGGACCAGACTCGAGCCGGGGAGAGGCGTCTGTGACTACAGCGAACTCCTCTACGCCGTGGGCTGGGTCGAATTGGTCTCCGGAGCAGCAGAGCTGAGGGGAAATCACCTTTGAACTAGTAGTCGAGCCCATTTCTTTAGTCTAAACAAAGGAAAGTTGTAGATTGAAAGGCAGAAGTTAGCCCTGGCTTGCTTAGAGGTGCAGACGGCGTCCTGACATACGCTTTATTAGGATATACAGAAAGAAAATGTGGGTTTTGGCTGGAGATTTGCAGTTTACTGGGATGCAAATTGAGCCTTTTCAGCCGAATTAGCAGAAACAGTGCTTTTCCTTTCTTATTAACCCTCCTAGAACAGTCCATTTCCACCCCGCCACCATATATGCCCGACAAGTGGGACTTCGTGCCCCTCTCCGTGGCCCTGCTGCACCTCCTGCTCTGTCCCTTCACCAAGGTCGAGGAAAGCTTCAACATGCAGGCAGTGCACGACATCATCACGTACCGCTACGACCTAGAGGTGAGCAGTAGGCAGAAGTACGACCACTTCCAGTTCCCAGGAGTCGTGCCCAGGACGTTCATAGGTGCTTTAGGTCTGGGGTACCTGTCGTTCCCACTGGTGTGGGTGGGCTTGGAAGCCGGTCTTTCCAAAGCGTGTGGAATTTACATAGTCAGAGCAGCACTGGCGGGCATCAATGCAGTGGCTTTGGCAGTGCTGAGGAGAGCGGTGGCGAAGGTCTTTGGGGAAGACACAGGTACTGGACTGTACCTCGTGGTCAGCTGTCAGTTCCACCTGCCGTTCTACATGTCCCGCACACTGCCCAACACCTATGCACTCTGTCTGTGCACGCTGGCCTTTGCGTACTGGCTGCTGGGCAAGCAGCAGGTCGCTTTGGCGTTGGTGGCCTTTGGAGGAGTCTGCTTTCGATGCGATTTGGTCCTGTTGGCCTTGCCGATGGGCGTTTGGCTGCTAATCAACAAGCCAAAGGAACTCAGTACTACAATTGCATACCCTCTATTGGCTCTATTGGCGGGCATTGGACTGTCTCTAAGCATCGACTCCTTCTTCTGGAGACGACTGGTGTGGCCGGAGCTGGAAGTGCTGTTGTTTAACACGGTGGAAAACCGCAGTGCAGAGTGGGGAACTGCGCCATGGCACTGGTACTGGACCTCTGCCCTTCCCAGAGTGCTGATGGGCGAGGTCGTTTTAGTGCTTTGTGGCCTGTTCCTCAGGCCTGTAGGGAAGAAATGGGTGGATCAGCGTGTGGGTTCCATTGGGATATTGGTGTTTGCCTATATCGGCTTGTACTCGTTTTTGCCTCATAAGGAAGTCCGGTTCCTCTTCCCAATCCTCCCTGGCCTGGCGATATTAGCAGCAACCGGGTTAATCAAGCTGTAACTCCCACTCAGTACCAAGTGTGTCTACAAGTCCGACACTCTCAACCTCAGTCTCCTATTCCTCGCAGCCGCAGCTCTGCTCCTCACCAGCCTCGGTAGTGCCTTCGGCCTGTACATCTCCAGCTACAATTACCCGGGCGGAGTGGCGATTACGGAGTTCTCCACACATTATGCAGAGCTGAGAAGGCAAGACCCGGCCATGCCGTTGCCCTATGTACACATTGACGTCTTGCCTGCTATGACTGGAGTCTGTCGCTTTCTCGAGCATATGCCGGATTGGCGCTATTCGAAGGCTGAGAACTTGACTGACTTTTCCCAGTTTACTCACTTGCTGTCTCCACATCGAGATGTGCCGGGCTTCACACCAATCTTTTTCCCTATCAAGGCGTATGAAACTTTCTTGGTTCGCAAGCGCAGACTTATTCTGCGGGACAAGATTTTCATTCACCAAAGGAACGACATTCAGTTCCATTACGAGCCCACAGCGGACAGTACATGTCGTCATAGCTAGTAATATGGGGAATTGGAATGTGGTCTGGTACAATCCAAGCAGTCACGACGTGTTCCTGGTGATGGCGTTCAACTGGGATCTGGCAGCGTTTGTGTACACTCGCAAGACAGTGGAGTGAGGATTATATAGGGAATGTGAGCAGCCCATACAGACGTGGCTATTAGGAGAGATGGGACTGCTATGCACGTTAAGGATAATGCAGCTGGGACTGGAAACTGCAGGGGCGGAAACTGGCAGAGAGATGTGGTGTTTTACCTTGTTTTCGCGGAGATATGGGTCCTGCACAAAAGTGTGGCTGTATGTTCTGTACCCGCTGTATGTGCTTTGGCTGGCAATAGGGACGTACTGGGTCGTGCCGTCGCTTGAGGACTCCGTCTGTATGCCCAATTCATACGAATTATGCTACTTTGTGGCTTGGCTGTTGATTTTCTACCTCTGGTTCATAATATATGGCTACTCCATCGTCCAATCTCTATACCACACAGACCCTTATGCAGAACTGCTGCAGCAGTATCAGACCCACAACTTGCCGCTCTCTCTGCGAGAGCCCCTGCTCTCAGGCATTTCCTACCGCTCTCTCGCGAGTCTCGAAGTGCATCGAGTTGCCCTGGAAACAGACCAGTGCTGCGCTGTGTGTCTGGAAAGCATGGTCGCGGGAGACTGTGTGAGAGTGCTGCCCTGCCAACATCACTACCACTTGCAGTGCATTGACGACTGGTTGATGCGGAATTCGATATGTCCGCTGTGCAAGCGAAGACTGGGGAGCGGAAGACGCCGCTCAGACCTTAGTCCTTAATAAATGTCTGAAAAGCAAGGACTGCTCGAGCTGTTTGGAGGCTGTGCACTGCTGTGCGGCGGACTGGAGTACGTTGTGAACTGGAGCTACTTCCTGTGAGAGATAGACAGGACCGAGCGCCCCCTCAGTCTATTGCTGGCCGCCATATGTCTGCTGGCCTTAGGGCTAAACCGAGCGTTGAATTGGAGAGTAGCGAGGAAACAGAAGATACAGCTAGGAGGCTGGGCGGCACTGCTAGTTCTGGGCTATTTCCTGCTTCAGTGGACGAAGCCGAGTCCAATTTGGTCCTTCGGCCTGGAAAAGAGCTCTCAAGGCAGTGGCTATTTGCTGCCAATAGCTTGCTTGGTCGTCCTTTGGAGCCAGTTCTACAGTGAATTTCCCCCCAAAGACGCCTTTTCAGCCTGCGAACGGCAGCCTCTTCTCTCCGATTCCAAGCCCCTGGCCTGTGCGCTTTGCCACGCTTCCCTGACCTATGCACCTACTCAGAGTCTGCCCTGCTGTCACACCTACCACGCCCAGTGCCTGAAGACCTGGCAGCGCCACAGCACTGTCTGTTTGCTGTGCTATCGCACTCGTAGTTCTTAGTAAGGACAGTTCCCGCTTAGCTTCTTGTAGTTCTGCACAGACTTATAGAGAAATCGGCTAAATTATGCCCGGATTTGACTACTTGAGTAATAGACTCGGACTTTCCCAAAAGCCAAGATTCAGAGACAATAGGGGTATCAATAGTGCGTTAATTCCAAGTTCCCCCTTGACAGACCAAGTTTCCAAGCCTTTGACACCGCTAGCAAGACACATTCCCCAAGTCCCTGATAAGCGAATTCGCCAAAAGGCGAGAAATCCCTCTTTGTCTCAACCATCCCAGCCCAGAAATAAATGATAATAAAATGCTAGCTGCAGAACACCTCAAGGTAAGAACTAAGCAGTACGGAGACTGGGTGTATTTCACGGCTAGCGAGGCAGAGTCTGTGCGAGTTTGGGCCAAGAGCGCCAACAACTCCCAAGACTTCACCTTGGAAGCCAAGTCCGCCATCAAGAACCCGATTTGTTGCTTGTTCAGAATTGATGCAGCGGAAGAGGCTCAGAACGCGGCTTTCAAAGGGCAAGTGGTGCTGCCGGGCGCTACCTTTGGACTTGTGTATGTCCTCTTGGAGGAACGCATTACCTGTAATACGAGTGCTCTAATCAGCAAGATTCAGCTGTCAGGTGAAGATATGAAGACAGCTTCGTTCTCTCTCCTAGTGGCCACTCAAAGACCCAACGTAGACAGTGGGGTGAGGGATAGAGATCTCGTTACAGTGCAGGTCAATGGGGTGACTCGTACAGGAGTGCTGGAACATGACTTCTGCATAAGAGGGGACGAGGGGAGGAAATGGGTAATTCAACGCTTCGAGACTTCAAGCAAGGAAGACAACGAACTCAAATTCGGCCGTCCCTACAAACTAAAGGCCAGCAATGGGCTTTTTCTCAGTCTTCAACCCAACTTCAAGAACTCGATGACTCTCTTGATCCCTGAAGACCAGCAGAGGGAAGACGCATTAGAGGGGGCAGACACCTTCCCGGAGTACTGCGGAGACCTGCGAGCGGACCTCACTTCCGATCAGTATGACGCCAACAACGCTTGGATCATCGAGAACATCGACAATTTCCTAGGCGGAGTCATTCACTCAGGAGAACAGTTCTTCCTAAAGCACCTGGGCAGTAACCGATACCTGTCAGGAGATATGACCCTGGCGTCCAGGGAGCAAGCCAAACCCATGAGGCTCGTATCTATTGACGGAGAAGGCAGTTTGAGCTACGGGGAATCGGCAGAATTGATTACCTCGGAAGACCGCATGGTTTCGTCGGACTTCACCCCCTCCCACGACCTTTGCAAAACTCAGTTATTCAGCGAGTTCCTGTCTTCCCTGCCTCGGTACACAGTGCTGAGACAAGGCCTGCAGAGCGAAGTCACCGAAAACGCGGTTAAAACTCTGAAGTTCGAAGTGCAGTACATCAGCTCCTCAGACTACAGAGACTTGCTGTGTCTCGCCACACAGGTCGTTCCCTTGGTGAAGGCGAGGACTGCCTTGCAGCACACTTCTTTTCTGAGTGGACAATTGGAGTCGTTGTTCGAGAAGTTTGACCTGCATATGCTGCGTCAGATGAAAGGCTCCCAGAAGTACTTTGCAGTCAATGCGCTGAGCGACTTCCAATTCCCATACGAGCTTTTAAGGATCTACCTCCTTAGTATTCAGTACATGCAAGACACTTCAAACGACATATCCTGCTTTGAAAATCTTCTTTATATAATCGGGGATTGGCTGATCTCCGAAAGAGTGAATGAAAGTATACTGCGGCAAAAAGAAACGTTTCTGTTTTTCTTATCTGAAAGAACTTACGGTTTCGCTGGTGTTCTGCGATTTGCATTTAAAACCTACCCGATCAATGACGACATCAGAAGATATTGGCTGGAAGTAATCGCGAGACCTGACATCACCGAATTGTCCCTGTTCGATTTAGACAACGATTGCATTTGTGCTCTGTTCAATGCAGTGACTGGCAGAATGTCCACTCCTCTCTGCAGCATTGACTGGCTGGCTGCGGATGAAAATCTGGGGACATGCCTAGACGGAATGACCTTAGCAGACTTTACTTCCGATGAGGAGTCCTATGATGATAAAGCTCTCGTCTTTCTTTACACTCTGGCAGCCAATTTAAGTCGAAATGCTACTCTCAAGGAAATGTTCACTGCCAAACTTGGCCTCACCACTGCCACTGTGCTGGCTAAATACCGCAACTGCTCCACTCTTTTTGCCAAGTTCGCCTACGTGTCATACCTAGCGAAGGTAGTGGTGCATGAGGAGTGCGGACCCCTTACTATATCCCAATTCACGGAAAATAAGGTGATTTCCTGGGCCCAACTTGCGCAGTTGCCCTCTCAACCTCCTCACTGGTTTTCCTTTCCTTCACCCAGTTCCCCTCTAAAAGAGCTGGTGAAGGACGAAGTCTACTACTGGCTGTCAACCATCCACCAGCCTATCGAGTTTGTTTATCTTCTGGCTGAGGCACATATGAGACTTGTCGAGGAACTTATTGAGCATAATGCGGTTTCAGATATATTTGTGGCGTCGATGATGCTAGCTGCTGCGGCGTTAGCCAGATTAATGCTGCGGCAGCCTATTGAAGGATTCGCTAATCGTTTCCCCCATCCAGACAGCTTAGACTATAGTACTACCGACAAAGAAAAAGCGATTCTGGAGCAATTCTTGGAACTCGTGGACACCTATCAGCGGTGGAAAAGGCTGAAAGTGCTGCAAGTCCTTGCGGCTCGAGGCTGCACCACAGTCACTCAGATAGAACTGAAGACTTACCTCGACCAGTTCACCTTACCTGCAATAGTCGCCCAGTTCGCTCAGAATTCTGAACTCCTTGACTCTCACTCGCCTGATCTTTCAGGGGAGCGTCTGTCCCCTCTATTAGAGGCAGTCAAGGTCCTAGCGCAGCATCCACTCTGCCAGCTCGAAGGTCTACTCATCCACATCTTCAAAGAAACCCACAGCCAGTGCAAGCGGCGTCTCGACTACATATTGGAATTAATTGACAGAGAAGCTGATATGTCCCGGTACCTATGTGAGCACCTCCAAGCCATCGTCGTAGTCCCGCCCGATAACGATATCCAAGCTACAGTAAAGGAATTGAATGACCATAAAGTCAGCTGCTTTGAGATGGAGAGGAACCCTGCTGCCTCTGTTCAGGGCTTCGAGGCTCTCGTCGGGCGGCTGCTTGTGCTTTGGAAGCAGGCGCAGAGCAGCCCAACAGCAAGCGAGAGTTTGCGAACACTGCTGGAAAAGCTGGACTTTGAACGGACTTTAGAGAGTTTGTGGGTGTACTGTGCTGCTATTGGTCCGAATTTCAGTGAGGACAGTCTTTATGTTCAGTTCCGAGTCTTCGTCTTCTCTCTTTCTCGCCTTTTCATTATTAGCAGTCCTTCGAACCGGAAGAAAGTGTTGAGCGTTCTGCCTGTCTCCGCCTTCTTCCCCGACTACCCCGACTACATCCTTCTACTCAAAGAACTGGGCAGTCTGGAGTCTGCAGAGAGCTGTTCCCAACTAACCCAGACAGTCCTAGCCTTCGCAGGTGCTTCCGAAGCCCGAAGACCAGTGCTAGCCTTGAAAGAACTGCTCCGGGACTCCAAGTTCGGGAACACTGTAGTGTTCACCCTGATTGCAGCCTTCAGAACGAGCACAAAGGCTGCTTTGACAGGTGCTGAATGGGAGGTGTTGGCCCTTCTCTGCACCTCCATTCCTCGAAAGGACCGAGCAGGCCTATTGGCGGAAATGATAGCGAAATGGAGAGAAAATACGCAATTCGTAATAAAAAAGTCAATAGTGACGCTACTGCTTACTTCGGAAGAAGAGCGGACTGACAGTGTGGCTGAGGCTTTGGCAGGGTTAGAGCCATTCTTTAGCGCACTGATAGAAAAAGGAAACGATGAAATTTGTCGCGTTTTTCGGGTCCTTCTAAGTGGGAGAAGCGAAAGGAGCCCTGAAATGACTACCGAAGAAGCAGCCTTTGTACTAGAATCAACCTGGACTCCCGATATGATTCGCTCCCTCGGCAACTCCCCTACTCTGTGCAACGCCCTAGCCACTCTGTTCACTGCCATCTCTCAAGACCCAGCCTGCTTCGACCTCAGATACGCCTTCCAGTCCCAAATCCGCTCCCTCATTAGTACGCACGAAAAAGACGCAGGCAATCAAGAACTGATAGCCAAGCTCCAGCAGTGCTCAGTTCTTTCCGTGTCTCCTCCAGCCTTAGCCACAGTCTCTCCTTTCCCAGCACTCCAGCCTCTTTTCCAAGTCGTGGTGGAGAACTGTCCTACTCGAAGGTCGCTATTTGAAACTCTGTTGAAGGCAGAGAGTGAGGAAAGTTCTCCCAAAGTCACTCATGAAGTCTTTGAACTGGCTCAGAAGTGGTTTCTCGAGAAAAACATCGAAATCGATTACTTGCGGATCTGTGAAATCGCTGGAAATTTGATCGATCCGGAGTCTTACAAGGGGCAGGAAATGGCACTAATTCGCATTATTGATGGGTTTTTGCATTTGGCAACAGAGAAGGATGAGGAGATGACGAGGCATGCACTAGAAGCAGTTATTGTCTTAGTGCGAAAGGCGGAAAGTACGCGGGAATTGGTGTTGGAAGCTTTGAAGAAAAGAAGGCGCTATTTGCAGATATTCGGTCCCTTCCACGACCTGGTAAAGGAAAGAGCGAAACTGATTAAAACTAAAAGAAGCGAGGCCTTTTACTCAGAAAAGCTGAATAAAGTGATCAGCGCAATAGAGGCCTTTTTACGGCTGTTCCAGTACTGCTGTGACGGCTGTAACTCCCCATTCCAGGAGTTCCTCCGAGACCAGGGAGACCAGAGCAGCATCAATGTCGTTGCTCTCACAGCCGAGCTATTGGCAGAGGCTCTCACAGTCCCTGTCAATCCTGCAGAAGCACAGCTGAGAGAAACTGCGTGTCTCATGCTAGTAGAGGCACTCACTGGACCCAGTCCCAACAACCAGCGAACTGTCTGCAGCACAGCAGGTTTCCTGGAAGCGGTGCAGGGACAAGTCAAAGCGGCTTTGTATGCCTCAGGGAACAGTCAGACAGTAAGACAGGAGATTGGAAATGTGCTGAGAGTGGTGAATGTGTTGTTGGAAGGCAGGGAAAGGAACTGGGAGGCTATTCAGGAAGTTATGCCTTCCTTTGACTTCGAGCTGTTGAAGCACTTGGCTCTCAAGCAGGCCCAGGAGCTAAAGGCAGATACACTTGAAAAGATTCGTTTGGGAACGAACTCAGAGGAGCAGAGGGCTGAATTCAACTCCGCTCTCCAGTGCTTGCAAGTGTGCTTTCTGGCACTTGAGGACCTCACAGCCTTCAGAGCAGTGCCACTGACTCGGTTCCTTGCCTCTGTGGAAGTGCAGGAGTCAGAGGAAAGCATTCGATTCATTTCTTTCCCAGTACCTCCCATTTGTCAATTCCTCACTAACGAAACTGCTCTCAAACTCATCTTCGAAATTGACCGCGAGTCTAGACAAGTGAAACTCGACGATTTCACCAGCAAACTCCCAATATGTCTCCATGAAATGAACCACCAGCGTTCTATTGCTAGCCTCAAAGTAGTCACTCGCCACTGGAAAACCTACTGGGAAGCTGGCTTTGCCCTGGTGGCACTTATCAATGTGGTGCTTATTTTGGCAGTGGTACCGAGTGAGGAGTCTCGATTTAACATTGAACCAGAGTGGCTGCGGGTACTTACGACTTTGAGTATACTGCAGGTAATGTGTTCCTTCCTCGGAACTATTTCCTACTATATCGAGTACTCCTATACTCTCAAAACAC
>Ga0247837_1000739_pt1 | contig 70742 bp, 52 predicted proteins | sample LaCtaG_2_FD_187115 | JGI IMG/M metagenome (GOLD analysis project Ga0247837, IMG submission 187115) | Freshwater microbial communities from meromictic Lake La Cruz, Castile-La Mancha, Spain - LaCruzMarch2015_14.5m | ecosystem: Environmental > Aquatic > Freshwater > Lake | place: Spain: Castile-La... | reverse complement strand
GTTTACTAGTAATCCTCCTATCATATTAAGGCAATATAACTAATAAGAAGGACTCAGACTCGGCAATAGGAACTCGGTGATACACAGTTCTCCCATTCAAAGGCTGTATGTCCCTATACAGGCCGTGATAATCCGCCTCTCCTATCGAGCCTGCATAGGGACCGCCGGCTAATGCATTCAACTGGTCAGTCGATATCTCAAACACTCGATTCGGCACTATGTAGAGATTAGGCTCTGAGCAGTCCGGCACCTCCCTGCCTCCAGAGTAGTAGAAGTAGTCCTCTACAGGGCTAGACAACAGCAGCGAAAAGTCCACAATCCGGCGGTTTACATAGCTGTCAATGAACTGGCTCTCAGCACCTTCCTGGAAAAGCACCGCAAGCGTCAGTCCTCTAATAGCCTCACTACTGCTGGCCGGGATGAAGCTCGCATGAAGCTCCAAAGGGTACCGTAGTCCGTCGATTGTGTGTTCCCCTGGGAGGTGAAAGTGGGTTTCCGCCAAATACTGCTGGAAAGGTTGGTCGTTGAAGACTGCATCGACTGTGCCATTGGCGGAATAGAAGGGCAGCATGAAGTCTTGCAAAGGCATTAATTGCGGGGGGATGTTTAGTGAAACTGCAGAGAAGTAGGGGTCGGATATAGGGAAAAGGGAGGATGTTAGGATGTTGATAGGTGATTGACTCTGTCCAGTGGCACACAGACCACCCCAGTCCTGTCCTCCTTGAGCGAAGGTAAAGGCAGGCGGACTGGGCTCATTAACTGTGTCTTGCGCTTGGGTAAGAAAAAGAAGTAGTAAAAAGGTTAAAAGGGAGTACATTCTGCAACGAATATATTTACTATGATAGATTCCTGTGTGAAGAAATTAGGTATCTAGGAAAGGAAGGAATTAGTGACTGTAGGCACTCGGTGGTACACCGTCCTTCCGTATAAAGGCTGCACATCCCTGTATACTCCATGTCCCGCTGCCTCTGCCACCGCCGTGGCGCCAACTCCGCTCTCCATAGCTGCAATTTGGTCTGCCGATACTTCGAGCACTCGATTGACAATAGCGAGGCGCATGTTCTCCTGGCAGTCAGGCTCAGGGATTTCATGAGACCCTGAATAGTAGAAGTAGTCCTCTATTGGACTGGGGAGGAGAGAGTAGAAATCAGCTTCCTCCCCATTCAGTAGACTATCAATGAAGGGGTTTCTTTGGCCTTCTTGGAAGAGAACGGCCAGTGTGTACTCGTAGTCTCCAGCGGTGTCATCGAGACTGACGAGAGTTGCATGGAACTCTCCAGCGTACCGCACTCCGTTTACTAGGTGTACTGCAGGAGTGTGGTAGTGCACCTCCTCCAGATACAGCTGAACTGGCTCTCCATCGAACACTGCCCACTGAGTGCCGTTCATGTTGTACATAGGGTAGACGCCCAAGAGCACAACCGGCATCAGTTGCAAGGGAACGTTGAAGGAAATAGCAGAAAAGTCGGGGTCGGAAACAGACTCAGTTTGACTGGGTATTATATCAATAAACAGTTAGGCTGAGGTACACAAACACGCCTAAGTTATTGTGGCCCACTGTGTTTCCTTCCGCCCCATTGGTTCCTCCACTGGCTCAGGATGCACTCGGACAAGGGTCGTCAGCCTTCCCCTGCCCTGGAAATCCACTGTCCCCGAGGTAAGCCACGCCCCTAAGAGGCAGGCAAACCCACTTTCCCACAATACATAACCTGGATCCATGGCTTCACTCCTCCCCTCTAACGGAAAAGTACTCCCCACCAGCTAGCTCTTGCATTGATCTACAGAGCGCACCCAGAGGCCTCAGAAGCCTAACCAACATCACTTTGGAAGGTCTGGGGCGGAGCACCCCTCGCCAGTTTGTGGCTTATATAAGTGTAAGTCGATAGGAGATTGACTTTGTCCAGTGGCACACAGACCGACCCAGTCCCGTCCCCCTTGAGCGAAGTTGTAGGGAGGTATGATTTGATTGTAGTTGTCGAGAATAGGTTGGTAATTGATTTGGGCCTGGGACAGGGCTAGCGAGGAAGTGAGAATCAAAAGGGAGTACATCACGCAACGGATATATTTACTATGGTAGATTCCTATGCGGAGAAATTAGGGATTTAGGAAAGGAAGGAGTTAGTGACTGTAGGCACTCGGTGGTACACCGTCCTTCCGTTTAAAGGCTGCACCTCCCTGTACAGTCCATGTCCCGCTGCATCTGCCACCGCTGTGGCGCCAACTCCGCTCTCCATAGTTGCAATTTGGTCTGCCGATATATCCAGCACTTGACTGGGAATAGCGTACAGCATGTTCTCCCGGCAGTCCGGCCCCGGCACTTCATAAGACCCAGTATAGTAGAAGTAGTCCTCTATAGGACTGGGGAGGAGAGAGTAGAAATCAGCTTCCTCCCCATTCAGTAGACTATCAATGAAGGGGTTTCTTTGGCCTTCTTGGAAGAGAACAGCCAGAGTGTACTCTTCAGTGGTGGCATCAAGACTTATGAGCGTTGCATGGAGCTCTGCAGCGTACCGCACTCCATTTACTAGGTGTACTGCAGGAGTGTGGTAGTGCACCTCTGTCAGATACAGCTGCACTTCCTCTGCATTGAACACTGCCCACAGGGTGCCGTTCATAATATACAGAGGAAAGATCTGCAAGTACGCAACCGGCATCACTTGCAAAGGCACATCGAAGGAAATAGCAGAGAAGGCGGGGTCGGAAACAGACTCAGTTTGAGCGGTTAGTAGGTCGATAGGAGACTGACTTCGTCCAGTGGCACAGAGACCGCCCCAGTCCCGTCCCCCTTGAGCGAAGGAGTAGGGAGGTATGAGCTGATTCATGGTGGTGAGAGCAGCTTGGTAGTTGACTTGGGCCTGAGACAGGAATAGCAAGGAGGTGAAGATCAAAAAGGAGTACATCCCGCAACGGATATATTTACTATGGTAGATTCCTGTGCGTAGAAATTAGGTGTCTAGGAAAGGAAGGAATTAGTGACTGGAGGCACTCGGTGGTATACTGTCCTTCCATTTAAAGGCTGCACCTCCCTGTACAGTCCATGTCCCGCTGCGTCTGCCAGAGGCGTGGCATCAGGTCCACTCCTCATATCTGCAATTTGCTCGGGCGATATGTCCAGCACTAGATTGGGAATAGCGTAGAAAGTGCCTTCGTAGCAATCTGGAACAGGGACTTCCACTCCCCCTGTATAGTAGAAGTAGTCCTCTATTGGACTGGGGAGAAGCGAGTAGAGATCAACTTCCTCCCCAGTCAGTAGACTATCGATGAAGGCGTTTCTTTGGCCTTCTTGGAAGAAAACGACCAGAGTGATCTCATCCATGCCAAATGCATTGTCAGCAGGGATGAAGAAACTAACGTGCAGCTCCACCGCATACCGCTTTCCATCTACCAAGTGCTGGGCGGGGACGTGATAATGCAGCTCCGCAAGGTTTAGTTGGAAAGGCACCTCATCGAGTACTGCCCACAGCGTCCCGCTTGCAGCGTACAGCGGGTATATTTGGAAGTCCGTAACTGGCATCTCTTGCAGAGGGATATCAAAGGAAATAGCAGAGAAGGAAGGGTCGGAAACAGACTCAGTTTGGGCGGTTTGCAGGTCTATTGGAGACTGACTTCGGCCAGAAGCGCAGAGTCCGCCCCAGTCCAAGCCGCCTTGAGCATATGAGTAGGGAGGGAAGGACTGCGCTACTGCCTCAATAGCAGCTTGAGAGGACGTTTGGACTTGAGCCAGACACAGCACTGTGAAAAGAACTAATAGGCTTTGCATTACTACAACGGATATATTCCTACGGTTACTAGAAGACTGACTGAGTGGACTGCAAGTCAGGCACTCGGTGATACACAGTTCTCCCATTCAGCGGCTGCGGCTCTCTATACAGTCCATGGAACCCTGCAGCTGCTAGTGCCCTGGCGTCAGCCCCAGTCACTACAGCTTGCAGCTGGTCCACTGCCACTTCAAAGACTTGGTTGGGAATGACATACAGCACAGGCTCTACGCAGTCTGGAGCCGGCACATCTCTCGACCCGGAGTAGTAGAAGTAGTCCTGGACTGGGGTGGATAGGAGAGTGGAGAAGTCTGTTAAGTCTGCATCCAGGAGACTCTCAATGAATGGGTGCGCAAGGCCGTGTTGGAAGAGGAGCGCAAGGGTGAATTCCTGTATAGTGGGGTTGATGGCTATAGGGTAGAAGTTGATGTGCATCTCCATCGCATAGCGAATTCCGTCAATTAGATGTACTGCAGGTATGTGTATATGCACTCCAATTAGCGCTAAATCCAGAGTATTCCCCTCCAGCACCACATTCAGCGTCCCATTGCCTAGGTATATCGGGTAGATTTGGAAGTCCACTTCCGACATCACTTGCACAGGGACGTCCAGGGACAGAGGAGAGAAGGAACTGTCAGATATAGGCACAGTTCCTGAGGTATACAGGTCTATTGGTGACTGACTTCGGCCTGTGGTGCATAGACCGCTCCAGTCAAAGCCGCCGCTTGCGAAGGTAAAGGGAGGAGTGGCTTGGGCTGCTGCGTTTACGCCGTCTATTGCTGCGTTTTGAGCGTGTGAACTTGAGAGCAGGAAAAAAGGCAAAAGAGAGTACATTGCCGCAACGGATATTATGGACAGCCATATTGAAGCTTCTCCTAAGGAAGAAGTGTATGGGCTTTTTATCAATCACATGTAAAGGTCTAAACAACAGTGTGTATATTTCTTGCAACCAACACACAGACTACTAGGCTAGGAAGGACTCTGGCTCTCGATGGTACATAGTTCTGCCATTGAGACTGGGCTCCCTGTACTTTCAGTGGTACTCCGCGGCTGCTAGCGCTCTTGCACTCTCCGCTATCCTGTCTAATTGCTCCACGGATATCTCCAGTATGTCCCTAGATATCACATCTAGCACTGGTTCGGAGCAGGGATGTCCCTCGGTCTGAATAATAGTAATAGTCCTCAATGATGATCGAAGCGAAATCCGCACCCAGTAGACTCCCAATGAATGGGTTCGCAGGGCCGTTTGAAACCTCAGCACAGTGTGAACTCCTTCAGACCTGTGTCATTGGGCAGGAAATTGGCCTGCAGCTCCATAGCATAGCGCAGGCCGTCTACTGGGTGAATGTGGAAGTGGAACTCCATAGAAGACACTATCCAGCACTGCTTGCGCCACTGGCCAGGTAGTTGGGGTAGACTGGAAGTCTAGGAACGGTTATAGACACTGCAGAGAAGGCAGGGCAGACACAGTGATAGATTCTGCGGTTGTGCATATGTGTAGGGTGCGAACTGTGCTGAATAGAGAGGCGATGTCTTGCGCTTTGGCGAGAACCAGCACTAGCAGCCCAATGTGCATTATTACTATAAGGATGTGAGTCAAAGCTTTTATTCCTACACTACTGCAGGGGTTGCTCGATATATGGTCCTTCCATTGAGCTGCTGCAGGTCTCTCATGGCTCCGTGTCCCTGTGCGAAGTCGAAATCTCTCACATATCTCTCATAGTAGTAGTCAATTTGGTCATATGCAGCTTCAATTACAGTGCTGGGCAGCACCCAGGCCACCGGCTCTACGCAGTCCGGCGTAGGGACGTCCGACGACCCTGTGTAGAAGTAGTAATCGTCCAGGACGCCATTAAGCAGCTGGTCAATATCGAAAGGTTCCTGGTTAATAAGAGCATCAAAGAAAGGGTTCCTGTTGCCTAACTTGACTCTCAGTGCGATTTCCAAGTGGTTATAGTTGGTTTCGTTGCTTGTGGGGGTAAGGAAGATGTGGATCTCTGCAGGGTACCGGACTCCGTCAAACACGTGCGCCCCGGGGACATGTATGTGGGTCTGGGTCAGGTTGCCCTCGAACCAGTCTCCATTGATGAGTACTGACCCTGTGCCTGCGGCTGGGTACAGGAGAAATCCACTGCTGTTGAATAGGGAGAAGGGAGAGGGGGTCGAGGAGACGTATATTTCCGAAAACTGCACATTATCAATAGGCACAAATTCCGGCTGTAAGGGATTCGTGGGACTCTCAGGAAGGTTAATTGGAGTCTGACTCTGTCCTGTAGCGCACATTCCCAGCCAGTCTCGACCTCCTTGGGTCCAAGAGAAAGGCTGGGGAGTCAGTTGGGACAACACAGAGACTGCCCACACATAAAGTAAGATGGACTTGCTGATTTGCATTATTATAGGAAACGACTAGTCGGTACAAGTATGCACCTTTCCCTTTTAAGGCCTTATTGCCTACATCTCGCTGTTTCCCTCGTCTTCCAGTCTGACTCTCTTCTCACTGCCCCGCTCCTCCTCCTCCGCCCTCCTCTTCAGCTGCACGAACTGCTCCTCCTCCACTCCCATCACTTCGTCCCTCTGCTGTATTTCCTCCCACGTCAGCTTCCCTGTGTGCACATTCCTCAGTCGACTCATGAAGCTGCGGAGGGGAGGCTTCGGCCCTAACTTCTGCAGCTTCTGCAGGACGTAGTCGAAGGAAAAGTGAGGTGCGAGGCAGAAGTGCCACTCAGAGTAGACTTGCAGGAGACGGCGGAGGTCGTCCACTTCGTCTTCGCTGGGCTTGAAGGTCTGTAGGGTTTCGTAGAGCTTTCGGAGGCCTTTTTTGTCGTCTAGGAGCAGGGAGTCGTCCACTTTGGCGCGGTTGATGGTGCGCTTTTTGATGGGTGCGGGCTGGAGGTCGTCGAGTTCTTCCATACTATTACCCCGCCAATTGGGAGACTTGGCTGGGAAGCCCGCTGCTTTCTAGTTCCAACTCCCCAGTAGTAACATATGAGTATTTATCTCTTTTCCCAGCCATTTCACAGCAATCTGCCTTACCTAGTGCTACTTGCCTACAAATGCAGCCGGCTTGTAGTAGATAATAGTCACGTACTTGCCTCGGTAGCGCTGGCTGAGACTCATGCCCAGCAGTCGGTCATTTGCTCTGATGGCTGTGTGAGACAAGACAACATGGGGAGGGACGGGGAGTTCATTGGGCGGAAGGCGGTCTTCCCCTGCAATTTGAGCATTTGTCTGCTTGTTGTAAGGCGTAGAAGAGGCGCTTTTCGGCCCTCTGTAGTCATACTGCCGGGAATGGTTGGCGAGCACATACTGCAAGTGAGGCGGCAAAGGGTCTGGCTCCAAACTCGTCAAGTCCGAGCAGTACTCCTGCGTGTACAGTCCCGTGAGCTTGTTTTCCTCGACCTTGCGGACTTCCTGAGCCTCAGAAGTAGTGTCGATGTAGTTGTTAATGTTGTTCTGAGCGTCCTTCACTGTGGGCTGGTCAGGTGCGAACCTCCAGTTGTTGTCCACTATGAACTTGTACTCGAAGTGCTTGTCGCGTTCGAGTTGTCTCTCTACGACGAATTGGTCTCCGATTCTTTCCATGACGTCGCCGTTCTTCCAGTCGCAGAAAGTGCCGACGAGCACTACATTGGTGCCACCGAAATTCCATCGAAACGTCGCTGACACCATATCTGCATGGACTGTACTGGAGGAAGGCAAGGGAGTTTCGCAGTTGGAGGACATGAGGGAAGAACTCATCAAGCTGGAAGTCTCAATGCTGCCTAGCGCTCACTTCATCAGGTCGCCTGGGTCCTCAGGAGGCGTGCGAGAGCCTTTCACGAAGGAGTTCATTTGATTGGACTCGGTGGTCTTGCTGTTCTGGGAACCCATATTATAGGGAAACTAGGAGAACTTGAAAGGGAAAGGCTCAGCCACAGACGTATGCAAGGAACTGATATCAGCGTCCAGACTAAATTCTTCCTTGGCCTTCGTGAGTTTCCACCCGTTGAAGCCTTTCCGGCCTCTGGGGGGGACAACCGGCCTGCTGCGGGCTTCAAATCGCTGCAGAAACTCCCTCATTTCCGCACTCTGCTGGGAGTGCACTTCATCCCCTGGCCTTCCCTTTGGCATCGGTATCAGAGCCTTGGGCCTCGCATACCTGTGCACGACATACCCACTTCCCCCGGCCTTGTCTCCTAGCTTCAGCCCAATTGTCGTTATGACATAGCCTCCTGCTTTGCCTGCTCGGTGCAGAGTAGCTTTAGTCTGCTGGTCCTTAGCAACTGTCATCAACTTCGTGTCCTGTGCCTGGCCGTAGTCCTCACTGGCTCCTCTGAGCCCGTCTAATACCATCCTATGCCGCTGTGCCTTTTCCTTCCCAGCCAGGCGAATAGGCGACTGCGTATTCCACAGTCCTGACTCAGTCTTGTGCAGTTGTTTGTTGGGATGGAGACGTTGGAATAGGAACTCTAGATTGCTTTGGGCGCGCTGCAGAGGGTTGAAAGGGCGGAAGTGTTCTTCACCTTTGAGTTTGACCCAGCGAGTGGGGATGGAGGACCGCCAGACGTAGCTGACACATGGGTCGTTCTTTGGCTCATTATCCATATAACTCATAATACGGAGAAGAGGTCAACTCTGAAAGTCAACACACCCTTGTTCCAGCCATTTTCGCACTGTTGTCCAGCCTAATGCTGCATTATCCTTAAATATCGACTCAGGCAGCCGTAACACAGGTCCTGAGAATACCCTGCAAACGTCCATTGCAGCCAAGGGAAGATGAAGCAAGGCCGGACTGAAACTATGCATAAAACCAGAAAATCTCAATCAAAAGTAAAGGAATTAAATTGCCCCTGACCCAGTATCTCCTAGCAGCCTCCTGCTCCTTCCGCTGCCAGTTAGTCTCAGAGACCCAACCAATTTGCCTTTTTTTATCTCTCGTCTGAAAACTGGCTTAGCACAAATATGGCTGAAGTCGGACCAAGCCTACGTCACACTCTGTACCTGCACTACCTCTGTCCCTACGCAGCCAGAGCTCTATACTCCGCAGCTTTCAAAGGACTGCCTGTGGAGGTCGTGGAGGTGGACTTAGAGCACAAGGCAGACTGGCACCTGGCCATGAACCCAGCAGGCACGTCGCCTACTTTGAAGGTGGCGAAGGCTGGTAGTGACTACATCCTCACCGAGTCTCTACCCATTGTGGAGTACTTCAACTCTTTCCCTGGGCCTAACTTATACCCCCTGAAGACCAGTGGGGACATTTGCCCGCTGGGAAAGGCTATTGTCGACTCGCATACCAAAATACTGGCAGACCCGCTCGGCCCGTCCCTAGCACCTTTCTACTCCCGCACCGCCACTCCTGAAGAAGTGGCCAAAGCCAAGGCCACAGTGGGCAAAGTGAACAGCTACATCAAGGGAGGCAGACACATTCTGCACACTCAAGTCGGAGAAGACATGGTAACTCTGGCGGATGTGGCCTTGCTGCCCTTCCTCGAGAGAGTCATCAGCTTTCGGGAAACGCTGTTCCAGCCTGTGTTCGAAGGGGAGGACTTTCAGCCCCTGCTGGACTGGTTTGAGGGCATTATGGCCACTCCTTGGGCAGCTAGTCAGAGAGTCAACACGCATCGTCTGGCCAACGTCTACAAATTGATGAGGGAAGGGACGTACCACGGACTCGCACTGCCCGCTACGAAGTACGATTAAGTTCGACTTCTCTAGACTTTAGCTCGAATCCCTATATGGCACTGAGAGGAGGCTAGGAATTAGGTCTTGAAGGTGTCGTAGGGCTGGCAGCATTTGTAGTATCGCTTCTTTGACCCGCACCAACAAGGTTCTTTCTCGCCAGGCATTGTATCCGGCCTAGGGTTTCGCAGTACTTCGCCTGTATCCAGCTTGGCTATTTCCGCTACTACTTCCTCTATGGTCGTGTCTTTGGCTGGCGCTACACTCCTAACAGGCTCTACGACCTCTGCTTCGAATAGACTAGTTGGGATTTCCTCCGCAGGCCCAGCGGAGTTCCCCATTAGGCGAATGCTGTTGTAGTGGTTGCCCAGCTGATAAGCTAAGTGAATCCACCGGCCGCTCATACTGCTTTCTATCCTCGTAGGCGGCCCAGCAGCCCTGTGGATCAGGATATTGACATCCAAAGCGAGACTCAAAGCCTGCAGCTCGATATTGCCCGCCCACACTCCTTCCTTCGCTATATCTGCCAGGTACTCTTCAAACGTTTCGTCCTCAACGAAGGGCTCGTAGTGGTCTCTGTGCGCTAGGATATAGTCGCAGGCCATGTTGCGGTACAGGGCGTGCAGACTTTCGTCACCTACCAATTGGTCGCTCACAGCGCGGTACACGCAGTTGCCGTCTGATCTGACGACTGTCTAGTGCTCACTCCTGATGGCCATGCCCAGTGCCTGCATGCGAGTTTGGAAGAGCTGCAGCTCCCGCAGTCTTTCCGCCTCCTAGATAGGCGCTACGTCCACGACTTGAGCCCTGCGCCGCTTCTGCCGCTCCCGCTTGCGCTTGTTCCGAGCCGCAGACTGTTTCTGTCTGGTCATAGTAATGAGTCACGGGAAAGAATTGAGACCGTTGAGGCAGTTCGCGAAACTAGCGCCCAACCACTCAAGCCAGCTGCCAGCCACGTACCAAGGACCAGCTAAGAGTCCTGCCAGAGGACTAAGTGCGGGTTTAGGCTGGAGGCCGGGCGGCTATTACACCAACTCCGGCCTACTCAATGCCTACACTTCCCCACATACTAAGTCCAGTTCTTCCCGCAGGTCTACGTCTATCAGTGCGGCTGATAAGTCCTTCCATGTCAATGTGGAACTGCGAGACTCCTTTGAAGTGCGCTCACGCTACCCTTCCAACTCTCTAATCACAAGAAGCAGTGTGAACTACGACCCTATTTTCCACACTTCCCGAGCTGCAGCACTGCCCAGCACTCGTCTCAGACTGAAGGGACTGGGGGAGCTGCTGGACAGGGCGAGGACCAGCAACTCCAAAGACACAGTGCTGTATAGGGAAGCGCTGCAGGCTAATCCGAGGGCATTTTGCAAGCAGTCGGGAGAGTTTTCCAAGTATACAGACAACTGTGTACGTGCCTCGGCTGGGCCTTTCCATAGATGAGAACTCGCTAATAGTACTTATTAGGAGCTAAAAGAGGGCGAAGCAGCTTACTGCTGAGTCTGTGGTGGGTTTAAATTACTGATTTGAGGGTTTAAAAGACAGTTTCGACTGAAGTTATGTTAGAAATAATGGGGAAACATGCACAAACTAGGCAAATAGAGCAGACTAATTTAGCTGTATCCTTAGCACTACAGCAACTTTATCCTTAATTCCTAACTAGTACAGTGTACAGATCTGTTTCACCCTCTCGCAGAAAAGTGGATATTAATTAGCAAATCACAAAAAAGCACTAGAGCTGTAGACAGTGTTAGGCTTGTACCCATTTTACCCACAAACTCCCTACAGAAGTCTTACCATAGCGAACTTCTCAAGGGACAGCAGCCTGTCCGCTTTGAGACTTGCAGGAACCGCGCAAAGCAGCCTCGGTTGATGATAATTGCTTTGAAATGAGTGCCGACAGTGAGCCCGAAGCCTCTCCCTCTGCTGTCTCCCACGAAAGAGTGGTGTACCTGTGGGGCAGAGTGAAGCACGCAGTGTTCACACTCGGCCGTCTGAGCTCCATGACCCGGAACATCCAACTCTACGGCGCCACCCAAATGACCTATGTGCAGAAGCATAGCAAGGCACAGCTAGACCACGTGTCCACCAACGTAACAGAGCGCTGTGTGCTGCTGCCCTCCTCCCGGCCTCGCCGTATGTGGACTTTCCTCATGTTCCTAGTCATGATTTACACAGCACTCATCACTCCCTACCGCATCTGCTTTGTGGACGAGATGGATCTGAATTGGCTGGTGACTGAGACTTGTATCGACACAGTGTTTCTTATAGACGTGGTTCTGACCTGTTTTACAGCCTACAAGGATGGTGAGCAGAAGCTTGTAGGAAAGCGAAGGGCTATAATGCGACACTATGCGACTACTTGGTTCCTAGTGGACACAGCCGCTTGCATCCCTTTCCAGCTTTTCGAGGCTGACTTGCAATCGCAGAAATACAACAAATTCGTCCGATTGATGCGACTTCCCCGACTCTACAAACTCATGCGACTGGCTCGCCTCATCAAGATGTTCAAATTCAAAGCGTCCAATGAGGAACTCGTTTTCAAAATTCTGCGCATGAATCGAGCTCTACTCCACTTGGCGAAGTTCATCTGCGGCTACGCCGTTATGGTCCACATTCTGGCCTGCCTGTGGTACTACATGTCGCAACTGGATGATAACCAGATGGACACTTGGCCGTACAGGTATGGTCTGATGGACAGAAGTTCCACAGAGCTGTACATTACGAGTGTGTATTGGGTGCTAACGACGCTGGCAACTGTGGGGTATGGAGACATAGTGGCGTACACTGCAATAGAACGCAGTTTTGCCATAGTAATGCTGATTTCCTGTGTGGCTTTCTTCTCCTACGCCATTTCCAACTTCTCCTCCATAGTTTCCAGCAGTGACATCCGCTCTTCTAACCTTCGAGCCCGGCTAAACGCCCTAGAGGACTTCGCCCAAGCCATCAACCTCCCCGACTACCTGAAACAAAAGGCCCAGCAGACTGTAATGTAATCCCCACCTAGTCAGAACCACCGCCACAATGTCTACTCCTGGTTCAACCAAGAAAGTCTCTTCGGGGAAATGCCCGCTCACTTGCGCAGTGAAGTGGCGCTGTACATGTACCACAAGCTAGTGAGGAAGATCTATTTCTTCCAGGACAAGGAGCCCGGCTTCATCTCCTACGTCATCCCCAAGCTGCATGTGCTGTTCGTCAAGCAAAAGGACACGCTGTTTCAAGTGTACGAACTGGCTGAAGAGGTGTACTTCATAATGGAAGGACGTGTAGAACTCGTGGCCCCCTCCGGCGTCTGCTACCGCGCCTACATCCAAGGCTCCTACTTCGGAGAAGTGGAAATCCTGCTAGGCAAAACTCGCAACTGCACCGTCAAAGCAGAGCAACACACCCAGTTACTGCTAATGTCCAAACTAGATTTCATCAAAATGCTCGAAGACTTCCCCACAATTGCTCAAGAAGTCATTGAAGCCGCACATTCCAGGGAGTTGCTGCACATTTCCGACACGAAAAGGATCCAATTCATCAAGAAAGTTACTAAATTCACGCTGCTGAGGTCTAAAACTGCAGTTCGCCGCAGAGCTTCGCAGCTCGTGAACAGCAGCCTCACCATTGCTCCCTCTAAGTCGATAAAAACCGCAGGGGCTAAGACTAAGGATGAGGTGAAAAAGCGGAAATACCGCAGTATGTGGCAAAAACTGATAGTAAAGAACGAGGAAGAGGAGGAAAAGAAGCGAGTGAGTGGGAAGTGGGACATGGTCATGCGCAACTTGTTCAAGGAAAAGCGGAAATCCGCCCATTCGGATATCGTTTCAGCCGACATTTCCCACGTTTCCAGCACCAATATACAGTTACTGAAGCGCTGGTTTGTGCGCAGGCCCAGGCCGCCGCCTCTCAAGCTGGACAGCAGGTGGAAACTCGTTCAAAGCCGTTTGGACCGCATAAAGAAGCTGGTAGTGAGGGAGAAATCAGGGATACTGATAGCGCCTTCGCCTCCGAAGCAGTTCTACAAGGTGGAGTGGCTCTTTGACAACTCTATCGATGAGGTCTTGCATAGGGAAGAGACCATGGCTATCACTCCCCGCGCACAGCTCCGCAAAGTGACACTTCTGGCGCTCAAAACACACAACTTCTTCCTAGACAAACTCATCAGTCGCATGAAGACGCAAGAAGCCCGGCTCACTGCTGTGCACAGACGCATGCAGAGCGCCTTTCAAAAGCTATATAAGCGACTAGAGTTAGAAGTGTAGTCACTGTCACAGGCTTGAAAGCTTCACTGGAGGGTCGTCTTCGTAGAGACTGGAGGACCGGGCGTAGGGCCGGGCGTCGTCTTGCAAGTGGGCGAGTAGGAGTCGGAGGCGCAGCACTTCTTCGTCTTTGAGTGTCACTAGTTCCTGGTACTCCAGCTCTCGTCTGCGTAGGTCTCACTTATGGTAAAACTGCTTGGTGTGCTCTACATCCGCAAGCACTCTGTCGAAGAAGTCTGACTTGGACTGCAGGTCACTTCCCAAGCGGATTTTCGCTTCATGTTCCGACTCCAGCTCGCGAGTGAGGCTCTGCAGCTGAGTAGTGAGGTCCGAGTTAAGGCGAGAGGAAGTGGAAAGTCGCTCTTGCGAGTCTTTCCACTTCCGCTTTAGGTCTTCCAGACTGTCTTTGTACTCCTTCAGCAGAGATTGGAGTTTTTTGTTTTCTATGTCTAGCTCGCTGCGTTCGAGCCGTCTGGCGTCGATTTTACCCTTTTCATAGGCTTCTTGCACTGCCTCTTCGCCCGGCTTTTCCTGCAAAATGGCTATTTGCGCCTCAAGTCGGGCAGCAGCTGCTTTGCTCATATCCACCTCTTGTCTGAGGATACTGGCTTGACTCTGTAGGCTGTGCACTGTGAGTTCCAGAGAGACCTTTTCCTGGGAGACTGCTTGGAGGGCGGAGCGCAGTTCCTCCTCTTTGTCGCTCCACACCTGCCGAACTTCCTGCAAATCCGCAAAGGCTTTCGCCAATTTATCCTTCTCAGCCGCTTTTCGCTTATTCAAATCCACGAATTCCGCATTGAGAGTATCCAGGAAAGCAAGTGGATTGATGTAGGGGTCCAGCAGCACTATGGGCTGTTTCTCCAGGTCAAACCTGGCCTTGATCTGGTCCCTCAGCTTCGCAAGTGCTTGTTTCCACTCTGTTTCCCTGGTCTCCAAGTCCGTCCCACAGCGTTTCAGCTGACTTTGGGTGTAGCTCAGTTCCTCCTGAACTCGCACTAGGGCCTGCTCCAAGCCTTGCTTTTCACCCTCTAAAGCCTGGTACTCAGTCCGGAAGGAGGACTCCAGCTTGCGACTGCGCTGAGAGTCGATGAGGAGACGTCTGGAGCGAACTTCGCTTTTGACGTCTTTCACGCTGGAAGAGGACTCGTTGAGAGGCGGAGTCTTCGCCACTTGTCTCAACTCTTCAATTTCCCTCTGCAACTTCGCATTCTCCGCTTCAACTCTCTGCACCTCCCCATCCCTCCCTTGCACACTCACCACAATCCCACACAGCGCAGACACCACATCCTTCGGGTCTCCGTCCAACTCCACTGCCTCAAAAGCCTGCCTCCCACAGCAAGTTTCCAGCCTTTCCCTGACCTGTGCAAAGAGCCTCACAGCTCCCTGTCTCTCCGCTTCCTCCGGGTCCTCCCGCTGCAGTTCCGAAGTGAGTTCCTGCACCTGTCTGGACAGGTCCTCCACTAGGTCTTGCTTCTCTGTGAGTGTGGCCTGTGCGTCTTCCAGAGCGTCTTTCGCGGCCTTGATTTCACTGAAAGCTGCTTCTAACTGGGTGTATAGTCTGCCTCTTTCCAGCTTCACATCTTCAAGTTCGTCGCCTATGGACTCGCAGCGGGTTTTCGACTCAGTTTCTCGCCTCCGCAAGGACTCCGTTTCGTCCACTATGCGTTTTTCCGCTTCCTTCAGTTGGACAGTGCACGCGTCCAGCTCACTTCTTAGGCCTTGGACTACCTTTGCCTTGTCAATTTCCAGGCTTTCTGTCTGGATTTGAGCCTGCTTCTGGTGGAACTGGGCGTCCAGCACTTCCTCCTGCAGTGTATTAACCTGCGCTTGCAGGTCTCTGATCCTTTGAACCTGGTCGTCCTTGACCCGGCCTGCACTCCTAGGAGACTCCTTGACTAGCTGCATTCGCTCCATCTCCTCTGCCATTTCCTTCAGTTTCTGTGTCAAATCCGCCTCCCTCGGCACTGTCTGTGCGCCCAGCAGCACTGCATGCGCCTGTCTCTCCTCCTCCAATATAGCCCTGAGACTGGCCAAAGCAGCTTCCATGGACTGCTGTTTGGCCTCTGCTTGAGTCCTTAGGGAGTCTGCCAAGGCTTTGGCTTTGCTTTCTGCCTCAGATACCAGTTGTTCGGAGAGGGACTTGAGAGCGGCTTTGTGGATGGTTTGGGCAGTGAGGGCGAGTTGGTCTTCAGACACTTGTGAGGCTGATTTCGAGCAGAAATCAGTCAAAATGGCTTCGATGTTAGTACTGAGACTGTCGGAACTGCCTCGAAATAGGCCCAGTTCCGTCTCTAGTCGCAGTATTTTGGCGTTTTTCTCGCTGAGAGCGGTCCGAAGTGCTTCGCCAGGCTCCTGCGCCTCTCTCAACTTCACCAGTTCATCGAGTAACACCTCGATTTCCTGGTCTTTTTGCTTCAAAGCCAGTTGCAGCATAGGGGTAGAAGGCGAACTTTCCCCATTTTCCTCTGTGATTTCCCGAATTTCCTCTTCTTTTTGCCTCAACTGCTCGGTCAAAGCCTTCACTTGCCGCTGCAAAAAGTGCGAATTCGCGCCCGACTCGCTGCCCGCCAATAGAGTATTCTTCAATATGTCGATTTCAGTGTCTTTCTCTATTAGCAATTCCGATAAATTCGCTGAATTCCCTGCAGATTGGAGGCGATTTAAGGCTGAATCTCGCATTTTGAGCACTTCTTTAAGCATCGTTATTGTCCTTTCCAGGGACTCATCAGGCAAGTCCACGTAGTCCTGCCTTTTCCAGGCCTCTGCCGCTTTCTGCACCTCGCCTAGAGCCAGCAAGTCGTTCACTTCCTCCATCGCAGCCCGTTGCTTCTGCGTCATTTTCCCACTAAATCGTCTGGAACTGCCTGCCTTTCCGCCCTGTCTCCGCAAGCTTTCCACTTGTTGCAGCAAATCCCGCTGTTCACTCCTTAGTTCCTGCACCAGGTTCAAAGCAGGCTGCGAGTTGGTCACTTCCTCCATCAGTTTCTCAATGGCTTTGGCCTGAGTGTGCATGTGACTGAGGAAGTCCTGTTGTGAGTGCCGCTGCAGCTGCTTGTCCGCAAGTTCGGAATTAAGCTTTTCCTGCAGAGTGGCTAATTTGGCCTGGGCGAGCTTGGAGTCGAGGGGCTGCTTGTCGTGGCGGTGGAGTTGGGTCTGCAGAGTGCGGATTTCCTCGTCTTTGAGGAGAAGTTGTTCGTGCAATTCGGCGGCTTTCAAGTGCACTCCTGCCCTCTTGTCGCCCTTCAAGATCTGGATTTGGGCGAGAAGGTTTTGGATGTGTTTGGCGTAGTAGTCGTTTTCGTTGCTCAGTTTGACGATCAGTTCGCTGTAGGCCCGCAGCTTTTCGCTCAAGTCCATGTTGTCGGCCTTTAGCTTCAAACTGACGAGCTCGTTGCCGGGTCCCTTGGAAGCCGCTAGCAGGTGCAGCACCTTCCCAAACAACTCCTTGTTCTGGGCAAAGAGCGCCTTGCACGATTCTTTTACGTCTCTGAAATCGTAAGTGATCCTCGTGAAGTCTGGAAACTCCGCATAGACCAAGTCTTGCAGCCGCTGGAACTCACTATTGAGATTCGCGAGTCGCAAGGGCGAGGCAGTCCGCGAGAGCGAGCCAGAGCGAGGGCGCACACATTGCCCACTGCCAGCCATTTGAAAGTACCTATCTGGCTCTAGGGGCTGCGAAGCTAATAAGGAGGATGAGCAATTATGAAGTGGGAGCCAAGGCACCAATCAGCATTCGCAAGCGGAAAGTCGCATTGACGTTGCCGACCCTAACACCTAGGGAGTCTCTGCAGGACAAAGGGAGATTCTCAGTCTCCAAAGTCCCTTCACCTGCTCCCAACTCAATACACAGTCCGCCCCAAAAGCGGCCTGGACACCATAGAGCCAATACCTTGTCGGGAGGGTTTCCCTTCCGTCCTGCTGCCAGCCTCAAGCTCTTTCCAAGCACTGTCTTGCCTGCTCTTCTCCACAGTCCTTCCGAAGCTCACTGGGCACTTCCGAAGTCCAACCTCTCTGAGGTGTTTGTTGCCAGTCAGCAGGGCTCTATCCGTGGGAAGCCGAAGAGAGAAAATCAAGATTCCTATGCAGTCCTCAAAGGGTTTATGGGTGAAAGAGACTCCCTTTTTGTGATGGTTTGTGACGGACATGGGGAAAACGGACATCTCATATCGAGATACATTACGATGAATTTGCCTGGGAAAATGAACCAATTCCGACTGGATCTGCACAGAGACGCTGAAGACTCACTAAAGGAAGCATTCATATCAGAGGTAATGAACCTGCACTGTATGGTGATTAGCAGGCGAGAAGTCAGCGCAGAGTACTCAGGAAGCACGCTGGTCGCAACAGTTCTCAGGGCCAATTCCCTGCTTTGCGCCAACCTCGGCGACTCCCGCGCTGTGCTGATCTACACAGACCGAGGCCGCTGGTACCCCAAGCAACTGACAGTGGACCACAAGCCTGACAGTCCCCGAGAGCGAGAACGCATAGAAGCCAACTTCGGTCGAGTCGAGCCTATGAAAGGCCTGGAAGGGGAGTCTCTAGGCCCTGCGAGAGTGTGGCTGCTGTCTGAGGAAGTCCCGGGCTTGGCTATGTCCCGGTCCATTGGGGATACTGTGGCTCACAGTGTGGGCGTATCGGAAACTCCGGAAATCAGCGTGCACTGCATATTGCCGGAAGACAAGGCCATAGTGTTGGCTTCAGACGGGCTGTGGGATGCTGTGACCAACGAAGCTGCAACTGAGGTGGTCAGCAGACACTTCATGAAGGGAACAATGTCCGCTTGTGGGAAGGAACTGGTGAGACTTGCAGAGCAGCAGTGGCGGTGCAAGGGAGAAAGTGTGGACGATATCACTGTGGCGGTGGTCGCTTTGGCGCATCAGTCTGGTGAATTCACTAGGACGGTCTCGTGACCATTGACACTAATATGGCTCAGAGGGAACTGGCAAGCAGCTTCCTGCCCTTCGATCACCACGCGCATGAGAAGGCTGTGTGCACAAGCAAGGTCAAGTTCGGTATCACTGTCCTCAAGTACTGCCGTAACTCCCGTCCTCACTTCATACGGCTGTTCCTGCACGAACGCAGTCCTCATCTGCTGCAGTGGACCAGCGTCACCAAGGGCTTCATCAAAACTATGCTCAACATCAGAGAGATTTCCAAAGTTATCAGAGGGCAGGACAGCCCTAAGTTCAGAAAGCATAAAAACGCCAAGTGGGAGGACCTAAGCGTGTCCATTTACTATGGAGCCGGGCAGTCCTTGGACCTAGTCTTCGCCAGCGAAGCCGACTTGGTTCTGTGGGTGAGTGGCCTGGGCTACTTATACGACGACATCATGGAAAGGGAACAGAGCGCCAGCTATCGAGAAGTCATCCGAATCACTCACGAGTGGATCTTCGCAGACCGGGACGGCAACAACACGCTAGACTTCCAGGAAATCACAGAGCTCATGCACCGCTGCAACATCAACATCAACCAAAAGGCTCTGCGAGAGATATTCGACGGAGTGGACATTGACGGCAATGGAGTGCTGGACTTCGAGGAGTTCCTGGAACTCAATGAAAGAATGAACTACAAGACGGAACTGGAGCCGGCCTTCACCTTCTACAGCAAGGATAACCCTATGCAGGGCGTTCCCAGCCGGTACAAGCGCATTATCACTCCTGAGATGTTCCTGCGGTTTCTACGAGAGGAGCAGAGGGACACAGTCACTACGTTACCGCAAGTGCAGCACCTGCTTCGGTCTTATATCACTCCGTCCGACTTGCGAGTGCTACGCGGCCGACAGGACGTTATGACCTTTTCCGGCTTCCGCAAGTTCATTTTCAGTCCTATAGACAACCATGCGACCAATGGAAATCCGCCCACTCAGGCGGACATGTCCCACCCTCTGCACCACTACTTCATCTTCAGTACTCATAACACCTACTTGACTGGACATCAGCTCAAATCCAAGTCCAGTGCGGAGCAGTATGCCACTGTGTTGTGTGCTGGAGGAAGGTTTGTGGAAATTGACTGTTGGGATGGACCCAGGGGAGAGCCGGTGGTTACGCATGGAAATACGCTGTGCACTACTATTCTGTTTAGGGATGTTATTGCCTCGATCAAGACTTCGGCCTTTCTCAAGTCTCCTTACCCAGTGATACTGACCTTTGAAATCCACACGAATATCCAGCAGCAGGAAAGAATGGCGGACATTATGCTTGAAATCTTAGGCCAGGAGAACCTGTATATCCCCGGACTGCATGACCGAGAACTACCGTCTCCCTGGCAACTCCGCAACAAGTTCCTACTGAGAGGCAAAGTTCCGCCTATGGGCTCTTCCGTCATCGAAGTAAAGACAGCTGTAGCTGCCGGCCAGTCTGAGGGCGGCTTAAAAACCACTAATCTACGTCTCGAAATGTCCCCCAAACTCACAGCTCTCTACGCAATCAACAACTCCCAATTCGACATTAACTCCGACAGTCCCACCGCCATGAGTACTATCTCCGAGAAAAAGTTCCTGAAGCTAATCGAGCAGCACGGCAGAGAGCGCATAGTGGAGTATCTGAAGCACAACATGGTCAGAGCCACCCCCGCAGTCACTCGCATCGACTCATCCAACTTGACTCCCACGCTGTTCTGGGCTGTCGGCGTGCAGGCTCCCGCACTTAACTTCCAGACGCATGACACAGGCATGAGTTTGTCACTCGGGACTTTCATGTCGAAGGGGGGAGATGGAGGCGGGTATATTTTGAAGCCGCCTTATCTGCGAGACAGCCAAATTCCCTATTCCCGCTATGCGCCTGAACTAGCCTCGCCCAAGATTCGGCTTCTTGTGAAGGTGAAATCAGGACAGTACTTCCCGAAGCCAGCAGGTGCGGAGCATGGGGAGATCATTGATCCGTTTGTGCGTGTGACTCTATATGGTCACCCTGTGGACCAAAAAGAGCCCCAGGAGACTGCTTTCATCCAAGACAACGGCTATAACCCGATTTGGGACCATGCCTTCGAGTTCGATATCCGTGTGGTCGAACTGGCGACTCTCCATCTAGTTGTAATGGACAAAGACCCTATGAGTGAAGACTTCATCTGCCAGAACTCCCTGGCAGTCAGCGAACTGCGCAGCGGACTGAGAGTGGTTCCAATGTTCGACTTCAACAATCGCAGGATGGAAAACACGTCTCTGCTCGTAGGCTTCCATTTCACTTCGCTAAGCTAATAAAGGAAGCAGAGCCCAGCAGTCCCTAGTGCCAAATTGCTTCCAGCAGACTCACCCGCCCATCTGTCTCCAATTGCATTTCCCGCGAAGTGGGATTTAAATGGAAAGCACTCGAGACGAAGGCACGCAGTTGGCAGGCAGAGAGCGGCAAGAGCACCGCGCCGGCATCGAGTTCCCAGTGACCCGCATCAGACGCTACATGCAGCAAAGAGCTCCTGCCCACATCATATCCACGAAGGCGGCAATTGCCTTGGCTTCCACCCTGGAGTACCTCTGTTCGGAAGTGATCGAACTTGCAGGAGATGAGTGTTTGGAGGAAGGGAAGGGGAAGATTATCAAGCCCAGACACATCAACTTGGCAGTGAAGAAGGATGAAGAGCTGTATGGGACTGTGGGTGGAGCTGTAGTCTTTGCTACGTCTAGCGTGGTGCCGTATATTGACCCGATGCTGGTGGTCACGAAGAAAAGGAAGAGAGCCAAGGCACAGAATTAAGCTATGGAAGTAGGCGGAACTGGGAAAAGATGAGTCTGATGTCATGGTAATAACTGCCCAACAATTCCCCAGGGCCTTCATACTTCACAGCAATATAGTGGCTTTACGCCTTTCAGTGCCGTAGGCAATAGGCCAGCTTCTGGCAGAACAACTATTTTTCTATATTGGCAGCACTCAGTTTCACGATTGTCAGGTTAGTGCTATTCTGCAGAAGTGTTAACCAAACGGTTGCGATTTCAGCGTAATAGATGAAACTTACAAGGGAAGTGCTGAGTGAAGAGTACGGGAACTATGAGGACGCTCCTGCTCTGAGCTTGGAAGGCAGGGGACTGACACAGCTCAGAGACATTGGCTTGTGTGCGGGGGTGGAGTACCTGTCCATTCGCTTCAACTCTCTCTTGTCTCTCAGGGAAGTCAGCAATTGCAGACACATGTGGATCCTGGACGCACAGCAAAACCGTCTGCGAGACACCGACGGACTGAACGCCTTTGCAGCCCTCGGCACCTTAGTCCTCAGCGGCAACGACCTCCAACTCTCCGCCTTGAGACCATTGGAAGCAGTGGTCATCATTCACCTCGAAGCCTCACTCGCCAAGGGCAGTCGCAAGGAAGTGGTGAGGACTTTGCCTGGTATGTGTCAAGCAGGGACTGTGGATTTATAACGGCAAGTATATCAGTCTTAATGAGCGAGCGATGTACGGGACTGTAGAGCCGACTCTACGAGTCCCTGCGACCTCAGCCAAAGCCAAAGACCTGCTCGGACTGCTAGCCCAGGAAACCACCACCACCGGCAAGGAACTGAAGAAATTCACCTACTTGATCAGGGACTTGGAGTCTGCATGCGAGTTGGAGTGGCAAATGAAGACTGGCAAAAGCGGCACCAAAAGCAGAGGCGCGAAATTCCCCAAATTCCAACTCAAACGGTGGGAGTGCTTGCACTACTCTTCGAAACTGATCCTATGCGCCTTTCTCGACCTCTACCTGGAAGGCTTTTTCCCACTCAATTTCCTCAAATTGCTCATAGAAACGCTAGTGACTGAGGCATTCCCTGAAAGTCCGCCTCTACTGGAAGCCATGGAACTCTGCGAACTGCCGCCTCACTACCTCCTCAGTCTCATAATTGACTTGCAGACTTCCATCGAAACCGAGACTTTCCCAGCTGAAACAGAAGGTCAGGTGCGGTCGCTGTGGCAGGCCCTGAATGTCCCTTTCCTAGTTGCGCACTTTGACAAGGTGCAGGATGTGCTGGGGATTAATGACAAGTCGGAAAGCTTTATCAGTAAAAGTGCTCTCAGTGCGTCTACGAGTGTGGTGTATTTGAGTGAGGAGGAGAATATACGAGTGGAGCAAAATAGGGAAAATCTGTGTCTATTCGCAGTGACAGTGCTAGTGAAGTACGGCTTGACCCCACCAAGTGAGGACAAAAGCAAGGGCAACAGCACTTCCGCCCTGGACGGGTCTGTGTTCAACTACGTGCTGCAGTACGCAGGCGTGTCCAAAAGCATGCTGAAGCGACTAGAAACTGACAAACAGAAAGAAACGCAGCCCAGTGCACGGCAGCCCCGGCTTTCGAAGGATATGTCCAGAGGGAATCTCGAGAAGTTCCATTCGGTAGAGCCACAAAAGCCTGCTGAAGTCTCTATTGACCCCTTCGTGAGTGACTTGTACCCCGCCTCTCGCTTCCTGTCTGCTGAGAAGGAAGACGACACTTCCTCCATTTCCACTCCTTTGCAGGACCGCACCAAAGTCAGAGACTCTATGTCTGGCAACGTCAGCAGCATCCGGAAGGAGCAGACTCCCTCGCAGTCCCCCGGCTTCAGCTTCTTCGCCAAGTACAAACAAGCGGATGTGACGCCTTTGCAGCCCACTCCGCACTTCCAAAAGCCCACAGGGAGTCTGCATGTGAAGGTGGCCCGGCCGCTTACAGAGGAGTGTCCGCCTGCGAGTAATGTCGCAAGGAAGAAGAGGAAAAATGTAGGGGTTTTTTCAGCGGAAAACACTTGGAAACCGCGTTTCGTCCTAACTTCCGAGCCCAAGCCGCAGCCCGGGGTCGAGTGGAGAAGCATACAGGAGCCGCCGGAAGTCTTTGTAGTCCAGCCGCCCGCCACTCCCTACGCCACACAAACACTGGGGTTGAAGAGGAAAAGCAAGAACACCACTGCGCCTGTAGGAGTACCGTGGGTACCGGATACCGCCGAAGTCAGCAGGACACTGTATACAGAACCCAGACTGGAGGAAGAGGAGGAGAAAAGAGAAGTGACGCTGTCGGTGAAGTTAGTGGTGGGGAGTTCGCGGGAGGAGCCTTTGACTGTGAAGCTGTTTGCGGATGATGCGCCGCTGTTTGCACTGCAACAGAAGTTGGAGGATCATACCTTTCTGACGTCCATTGATGCACAGACCCGGCCCAAGGCGATGCACGTCTCTGCCTCCGATTCCGGCCTTCTCCGTACTTCTCTGAGCCACAGCAGTCCCACTCGTCCCGCTAGCAAGCTTCGAGTGAGCCAAATCGTTCCCTCTGGCCCCTGGTTCACAGTGCCAGAGCGAGTCCGCTGTGTGATCAGTGCAGACCCCTACTCCTTCACCAAAGCACCGAACTTCATCAGAGACCACGCAGACCAACTCCCAACTCCCCCGCCCCGGCCTAAGACCAAGCCAAAGCTGTATGTAGCGGGGCAGGCTCCCGGACAAGAACCCTTGACTCGCAGTAGTCTGAAGTGGGTGCAGCACAACCTCAAGCCCACACTGAAGCTGAAGCAGGACCAGTTCTGTCTGAACTACGCGGAGTACCTGCACTACGACTTGAGTCGGAAGCAGATGGTCAAGCTGCCCAGCGTCAAGCCTGCACTGGCCACTAAGTAGCATTTAATGTAGTGAGAAGGCTGGGATACGTAAGGATTGTGCCATTAGTCCCCACAGGTCTTTTAGTTGTCGAGAGATTTCCAATAGCCATAGACTGAGAAATACAGGCCAGTAGACACTTCGAAGAAGTTCTATTGGACGAAGTAGGATATTGGCCTAATGAGCACTACATCTATCTAGCCTCAGCCCATCTATCCACAAACACATTCTCTCTTTCCCTTAACCCGTACTATCAGTGCAAAGTAACCGTTTCGCCGTATGGACTAGACTGCCATTGGGCGCTTTTAAGTGAATTACGGACTAACAAAGGCTCGGAAACTGCAAATCAGTACAGATACTCTAAGCACACCTATTCAGAAAAGCCTAATTCCAATAGTTAAATTCCTCTGCGCTATAAGCGGCCTTAGGCCTGTCCAACAGAATGACATCACAAATAGCTGCTTTAGGGGTAATTGGCTAAAACCTCCTTTCCCCAGGCGTATAGAACCGGAAGGGCGCGGAGCGAGAGAGGTCCACTACCTGTGTAGTTCTCCAAGGCACGTTTAAGCAGTAGTCTTGCACCTGCTCTCCGCTCATCACTGTCTCCTGGCGCTTCTGCATTCTCTGTGGCTCTGCAGCAACGGGATGTCTGGGCGGCGCAGTCGCATGCTGGAGCGGCGCCCTCACAATCGGAGGGTCGGGCTGGGCCTGAGGCTGGGACACAGGCTTGGTCTTGGCCTTGGACTTGAAGAGACCGCAGCAGGACATTTATCTAAGCTAAAGCGTGGCCTTCAGGTCGTCTAGGAACTGCTCGCACTCCAACATGATGCCGCAGGCATACAGCAAGGTGAAGGTCAGGAACAGCCGGTAGTAGGACTTCCACAGACCCGCGAGTCGGAAGTGTCGGAGGTTGTAGAGCAGCGGCAGACTCCACAGGACCAGGACCAGAGGCAAGCCGCGCCAGTAGGACAGAGCCGCGAAGTCCACTGCCACAAATAAGAAGGCGAAGAAGTGCATCAGGACCACGAAGCGGAAACTGTCGTGGCGACCCAGTAGTCCTGCAGTGCTGGTGATGCTGCTGTCTTCCTTGAGACTGGAGAGCTCCTTCACTACGAGACTCGCCTGCAGCAGGAGGTGTGAGGGGATGCACTCCAGAATCGCCTGCAAACTCCACCCGATGTTCAGACCTAGGGTCACTAACTCCACAGCGACGATACCGTTCATAAGGAAGAGGACGACACTGCCAGCGCCGTGGATGTTGAGGTGCAGGGGTGGCATGGAGTACAGGAGGGCTAAAAGCAGGTACAGCGTGTAGTCCAGCCACAGGTGCCAGCCTGCCTCGCTGGACTTGCTGAGCTCCACCATGGCCACTAGGGAGGCGCAGTAGCCTACCATGCCCAGACCGAGACTGGCTTCTTTCCACCGAGTTGTTTCTTTCTTGGCTAGCAGCTTTCCAAAGGAATCCAGTCCAAAAGCCCCTGCTTGCAGGCCAAATACAACCACCAACAGAGTGACCGGAAAGGCAAGTTGAGCTTCTCTCTGTGCGTACAGTTCCGCTAGGACCAGGATGAAGACATATGTCACTCGGCCTAAGCTTTCCAACACCATTATCAGGACTTAATAGCCTATGAGTGGGAGATGCGCAGGGGTCTGAGGTGCAGTGGTATAGCAAGGTGCATATATTAGAGTCATATCAGGCAGATAGGGGAATTGGGCTGTTGGTAGGTTCCCTGTTTTTCATCACTGAGCCACTAAGTCTAGGAATCGCTTTGTTTAAGCGATATTGCAGCATTTGCAGAGTTTCCAGTGCATCTAGAAGTATCGCCGGCCTATACCTGCACACCACATCACTCTTTCCCCGGTAGTACTATAAGTCTGCGCTAGCATAGTGCGGCTGCATATAGGCCGATCTCCGCTCATTGCTCCCTAGTGAACTCCCCAATTATGTAGAGTGGGAGTAGTGGGTGACTCATAGGAAATGGTAATGTTCCTATATCTGAGTACCTGTCTATGTGTGCTGGCCACTGTGGGAGGCGTTCAGCCCACTGGACAAGTGTTCCCAAACGTCGCTAACTTCACAGGAGCGGACCTGGAGCTATCCTTCGACCTCGACCCGGACCAGGGCTTGTACTCTGGGGAAAACATAACTCTGTCCCTCTCTGACTCCTGGATCAGCTTCGAAGTCAATTTGGACTGCTGGCTGGCTGTAGGCGGAGTCGTAGTGGCTGAGGCTTGCCAAGCAGTGGGAAATAAGAGCATCTCAATCACTGTGGACACTGGGGAGCCTGAACCTGTTTCAGGTCTTTGCTCAGTAGTTTTGACAAAGGCTGTTTCTATCAAGCTCACTGATATGAAAAGTGCAAATTTGAGCATTTTCATATCTGGGCTTCCTGCAAAATTTTCCCCATTGTATCTCCCTATAATCCGACAACCACCTGCACAAATCGAAAATGAACGCCTGAATTTTTCCCATTCAACACTAATGAATTTATCCTATTCCACAATGAATATCTCCTTCGATCTGAACAGCACACTGGAAAAAGGAATGGAAATTACTGTGGTCTTCCACCAAAAGGACAATTTCTTGGGCGATATTGTCTTTAATGATAAGAACGAAAGTGCGATGGAATGTTCAGCTCCCTTCACTGATACTAATTTATGCGATTCCTATGCAGGCAAGGTGGTATTCCCTGTAAACAGAGAATACCAAAAACAACAACGTATAAACCTGACTATCTCTAACTATCGTATAACTGGGCCCGATATCGGTGCACTGGTCCTAATTACCAATGCAAATTCCACCTTTGCCTATAAGAACGTTACAGCGAAAGTGAAAATCAACCCTTTGGAACTGGCCTGCTGCTACTCCTTCGACAAAAATTTGCTGCATAATTGCACTTCCCAGGCGAAGAGCATTTGCAAAAGCTTTGGAAGCAATGGAGCGGAGTTCACGTCTGATGGGAACAGGGTAAACTTCATGTTTCAGCAGGAAATCTACTCCAATAGTCACAACTGCAAGGACTACTTTACCCCTGCGACCGCCACTATGATGGGAGATGATCCGTACTGCTTCATGGCGAGCAATAAGCTGTTCGTCTTTTACTTCGGGGCGAATCCAACCCTTCGCAGCCAAAACGTGTATTTCCGAGAAGGCGCCTTCGTTCTCGCCAGAAATAATGCAAAGCGGCTTCCTGAACTTGTCCTTTATGTGAGTTACCCAGAGAAAATGATGCCCCCAACTCCCCTCATCTCTCCTAACGTCACTACTTTCACGTCTGCCCCTGTGCGTCTCGACTGCAACCAAACCCAGGGCATCGCTCGCAGACCCTTCAGCTGCACTTGGAACTGGACTTGTAACTCCACTAGTTCTGAAGTCACAGAAGGGTATATTCTGGAGCTGAATAAGTCCGGAAATTACCAGGTAAATCTAAATGTCACGAATTTCTTCGGAGAGAACGGGGGGAGCGAACCTGTAAGCGTGATAGTGGGAAATGCTGCTCAGGGAAGTCTGACAATGGAAATAACGCCTAGTGTGGAGGAGTTCACTCGGTCAACCAATATTGTCCTGGGCGTTCGCAACGTCAGTGGTGAAATGCCAGTTCAGAGGATGTATGTTTGGACAGTGAACGACACGGAAGAGTACTGCAAAGAAGCCCGCTCCAGGAACTGCTTCATCCCTTCCCACACACTACCTATAGGATACTACACAGTCAATGTCTCTCTCAATGCCCAGTCCTCGGTGAGCAAGTCGTTGCGCGTAGTCAGTTCCCCACTTATGCTACTGCTCCGTAGTATACCTACCCGAGTGTCCACTAACACCAGCATCACAATAGACGCTTCTCCTAGCTACGACCCAGATCAGCAGGGCCTGTCTTCTACGAACGCCTGGAACTGGAATTGGACTTTGACTTGCATTAACGAGAAGAAGGATGTTTGCCCTGGAAAAGTCTCAAATGAGAAATCAGTGTTCTCATTAGGGAAGTTAAAAGTTGGGAACTACACTGTGGAGGTGAGTGTTGCGGCGAGCTATGGTCGAAGTGACAAGAAGACTCTATCTTTTGAAGTGGTGGATCTCTCGATACCGTTCGTAGTCATCGATGCACCTGTAAGCCGCTTCAGTCCCAACGAAACCAACACAATCTCCGGCAAATCCGACTGCTTAGACTGCACTTTTACCTGGAACGCTAGTTGGCCATTTGCTAATAACAACGAAGTTTTCGCCTCTCCCCTCACCTTCCAATCAGTGATGCTGACCCCCAACTACCTCGAATTCGGCCGACAGTACCCCTTCACCCTAACAGTGAGCAATCCAAGCGGCAGCAACACTGCCTCAGTCATCGTGACTATCAACAGTCCTCCGGTAGGCGGCACTTTCTCTATTGACCCTTCTGAGGGGGTGGAAATGCTGCAGGGGTTTAGTCTGATGGCGCGGAGTTGGCTGGATTTGGATGGGGACTACCCGCTTGTGTACCAGTATTTCAGGTTTATCACGGAAACGGAAAAACAGGCGATTTCGCCGACAATGCTGGAAGCGGAAATAACAAATATGATCTTTGCACGCATTAATAAGCAGGCGGAAACCACTATAACCTGCAGAGTTTCGGACTCTTTAGGCGCTTTCTTCCCAGATGCGAAATTCACTATCACTTTAAACCCTGTAGTTGACTTTGCACCTAGAGGAGTCACCACGAAACTGCTCGAAGAGGCTAAAAATGTGCAAGTTGTGGGCAGTTTGCTGCCAACTATCCAAAGTTTACTAGTCTTTTCTGAGCAAAACCCTTCCGATGTGTCTGGTTTCGGCCAGAAACTCACATCTGACCTTATGGACATCCTGGAAATTGCCATCGAAATGACGCCTCTGCTTTCCACAAGCGACTATATCGCTTATGCCGGAGTTATCGGAAACATCGCAAATTCCAGTCTCGAAATGAGTCAAGAATCCCTTGAAAAAGCAGTAAACCTCCTCGCCAGTATATCAAAAACAGTGGTAAGTTTAGAAAAAGAGCAGGGTAAAGTAGTGCTGGAGACGCTGAGTTCCCTGACTAACTCCTCACTCCGACAGGAAAACACCTTAGGCATCACACGCAATATTCAGGAACAGTTGGGGGCTTTGAGTACTGCTTTGCTGAATGGCACTTTGCCCAGTGCACCGCAGATTGCTATAAACACTCCGATTTATGATTTCATCTGTCAAAGGAAGTTGGAGAGAGACACCGTGAATAATACTTTTACCCCTTCTATGAGAGGGAAAAACGCAGGATCCACCATCAAAGTCATCTTTCGCGACTTGAAAGTGCAAGAAAACAGCAACTTCTCTGTAGTGGATTCGAAGGTAATAGCCTCAATTCACCTGCCACTTGAGGACTCTCTGGCTCGAAACAACACCCGCGTATTTCTGCAAGAAATAGAAGTCTCTGAAAAAGAAAAGTCTGTAGTGATAGAAACACGCCGCAAGGAATTTGTGCTGATTAGCCACTATGGGCGGGGAGAAGTAGGGGCTGTGTCAGCTGAGGCTGGATATGCAGGGAACTTAACGGATTTCGGGACTGTTGATAGTGCGAATGCGCGGAGTCTGATCGTTGCATCGAGACTTGACATGTCTTTCCCGGTTTCTGCGAATTCGAGTGATTTGCAGTGTTATGGCTATGACAAGAAGATAGGCTCGTATAGCGACTCGATCTGTACTACGTCTACGTCCAGCGACTTGAGGCAGATTGAGTGCAAATGCGTCACTCAGACCACTGTTTCATTGCTCACAAAACCGAACGCTTTCGATAAAGGCGTCGAGAAGATCCCTATGAGTGAACAGGGCTTCTGGCTGTCGAAGCCCACCTATTGGGGCATGTCGGTGTCTATTGCACTGGTCGTAGCTATTGGCATGTCATGCATCGTGGCTGGAAAAGCAGATTATGACTTGAAGGACAAAATGGAGAAGTTGAAACTGCAGTTGCAAGACTTGAGGGACGATATTACTCTAAAATTGGCTCAGCATATCCTTGATTCGACAGATTCTGTTTTCGAGGAGAGCAAAGCAATCGCCAATAACGAGACGTTTAAAAAAAAGAATTTCTGCGAACTGAAGAAAAAATGGTGCCGTAAAAAGTTGCAACCCACTCGAGTGAAGCTGGACATCGACACTTTAGGCCCAAAACTATTACAGGAATTGCGAGATAAAAAGTTGCGGAATTTCTTCAAAATAGAGAATAAATATCTGTCCAAATCTATGCGGGAAACCATAATCGATCATATTAATATAATCGAAGTGCTCGAAAAATTAACAGTAGTGTCCCCCGACGATATCGTTTTGGAGGAAAAATTAACAGTAGTGTCCCCCGACAATATCGTTTTGGAGGAAAAAGAGCTGTATGTTTCACTTGAGGAAAAAGAGCTGTATGTTTCACTTGAGGAAAAAGAGCTGTATGTTTCACTTGAGGAAAAAATTGAGTCCGACCTAGACTGTAAGGCGGAAAGCGTCAGCCTTCTAGGCCGTTTCCAGAAAATGGAGACTCGTCGCTTGGAACAGCAGTTGAAGACAATGAACGTTTACGACTTAGTGCCGATGGATCACTGGTGGCATATACTAGTCGAGAAAGACTTGATTCTGAATGTGTTCTTCTATAACCAGTATCGAGTGTTGAGGGTGGCGAGGGTCATTTTGCTGTGGGACTATATACTGGTGCAGTTCGTGTGTTTGGGTAATTTTATGCACAATACCTCGTGGAATGGGCAAAATCAGTTGGCTACAATTTCGTCTTGGTGGGAGGACGCCTTTGATCGTTACTTTTGGCTATACCAGCTCTACTTTTGCTTACTATCCTTCGTTTGGACATTCGTGCTTGAAATTGCAATCAACCAATCAGGCAAGCAATTCCTGACTAAAGAAAAGAGCAAATGTGGTGATATGATAGCAGCACTGGGATGGGTTATGGGCATCATCACTATGCTAGCGTGCTTGATCATCAGCTTTCTGATAGCCAATATGTATAAGGACGACAGCATGCGTATAATCAAGTGGCTGGTTGTCTTTGCTATCAGTTTGCTAAAGGATGTTATAGCGATATTTCACCTCAAGGGCGTTTTCTTTATTTTTTGGAGGCGGTGGCTGAAGGCACATATCTGTCCCTGCTGGGACAACATTTGGAGGGATCTAAAGCGGTGCACTTGCTACTGTTTCGACGGTTGCTGGACGATGGGAGGCTGGATCTGTCTCTGCTGTTGTGGGTTATTGGTATATTTGTGCACGACGGTAGGGCGATGGATATATCGTTCATGCTGCTGCTGTAATCGCTTTAGAGGCAAAAGGAAGTTTAGTAATTCGATTATTAGATAGATCACTATGGGCTTCGTTGATCTTGAACTATTCTGAACACATTATCCCAAACCAGTTTCTCATATTTCTCCACACTTCTCATAGCCTTTCATCTGATCCCCAGCCCCTTTCCAGCCTCCTATCTTCCAAGTTTCAGTTAGACTACTTTAAATGGACGCACAAGACTCGCAGGACAGTGCCAAGGAGACCGCCGAGGAAACCCCCGCCTCCCTGCTAGAGGCGAAAAAGCAGAGGAAGCAGGCTGATGAAGACGCTCGGCTGCTCGCCAACCGCATAGCTCTGCTCAAGCAGGAGGAGATGAAGGCTTGGAAGAAGATTGAGGATACTCGCAAACGTGCTAAGGAGATCATGGACATGCGAGCACGGAACCTCGAGTTGCAGCGCCAGCGCGAAGAAGCCCGCAAGCTCAAAGAAGAGGAAGAACAGCGACGGGTCCAGGAAACCAAAGCCCGAATCGAATCCTCCCGCAACTCCAAACAAGCCGTCCGCGACCAGCGCTCCCAAAAAGCCTTCGAAGAAGCCCTGACAGTCAAACAGATGAAGTCGCAGAACAGGGAACTGATCAGCAGACAAAGGACTGAAGACGTAGGGAAGAACAAGGAAGTGACGCAGACTATCAAGGAACAGGAACGCTTGCAGAAGGAACGCAGGACTCAGGTGGAGGAGGAGAAGAGACAGCGCACTAGGGCGGAGCTGGAGCGGAAGATACTGGAGGAAAACAGGGTCAGGCAGCAGAGGGAACAGACCATTGCGCAGATGGAGCAGGAGGAGATGGAGCTGATTCAGCGCCTCACGAACACGCAAATGCTGCAGAAGTCTGCCTATGAAGACCTGGAAATGGCGCTGTCGGGGCAAGCGGAGCCTCCGCAGCCCTTGTCCTAGCTTAGACTTCTAGCTTCTGCCCAGTCTCTCGCAGCACTATTCTGCGGCCCTGCCACTCCGTCACTTCTAGTAGCACTCGGCTTTCTTCAGGATTCAGGTCGAGCACTTCCTCACTTCCCAGATAAGTGCCGACCATATCTTCGAAGTCAATATTGAGTTTAGGTAGCGGGTGTTCCTGAGCACAGGTAAGCACCACTCCTAAGTGGCCAGAATTAGTGGGTTTCAGCTGCAAATAGGCCTGCATTTCACTATGTGTCCAGATTTGCTGCAGATTCGCAATTGTATCTTCAGCCTTTTCCGCATCAGAGCGAAGTTCCAAACAAATGTTCTCCATCCGCCTTGCTAACTCCTGCCCCTGAGACCAGTCGAAACCAGGGACTGCGGCAGTCTCAGGGACACTCAGAGACTTCGCCCGAGTCTGGAAGTCTGTAATCCGCTGTTCCAGTTCCTTGCTTTTCAGGGTTTCTTCGAGTTGCTCAAAGACGTAGTCTGCTAGTCGAGGGACGCTTTTCTGCAGTTGCTGCATGAGACGTAGCTGGACTTCGTCCACATCGTAGCGTCCGAGCGGAGAAGGGACTGAAACGTGCAGTAGCTGCTTTTGCTGCAAGTCGAAGGCGGGGTTGGTCACAGCGTGTAGTGGTACTTCGACTACGCCGACAGGGAAACGAGAGTCGATTCTCTTCTTTTCGAAAGCGGGGTGAGTGGGGATAAGCTCGAGAAGCAACTCGCAGCCTGGGTGGTAAGACACATATGCCTCTTTCACGAGGTCTCTAAGGACTCTGCCCTGCTCCCATGGCACAGCCAACACATCCGCTGTGACCGGCACACATCCACACACTAGCGCCTCTCCGTCCACCACGACCTGCACCCGCTCCCTCCTCAAGCACTCCGCCACCGCTACAAAGGCGGCATAGGGCGGCAGCACCACTTTTCCAAGGTCTCCAAAGCCCACCCTTGTTCTCAGTCGCTTGGTGAGTCCTGCGAGTAGTCGGCTTGCGAAGCCGTAGGAGTCGAGAAAGGCGCGGGTGAGCTGCTCTGGAGTCAAGTAGCAGTGCACAGGTACGTAGCACAGCGACATATTGATAGCTGATCTACAGATCCGAGACAGCCTTTAGAAACAGGCAGGGGTCTACACTCACACCCTGGACTAAGCGCATTAGTCCTAGTAGCAAGCACTTAAGTTTGGAAAGGTTGAAGATAGATGTATGTATTGATGCTTGATTTCATATCAGATTAGCACGCTCAACTCACTTATATATACCCACTAAAGCCGCCTTCTTTCTGTCAGTTTTCCATTAGCGCCTACAGAGTGGTACGCAATGGGACTCGTGAGAAGACTCGAAGCGGTTTTCTACGGATGGTGGTACTGGTACGACTTACCCGAGCCAGGAGACGTGGACTACGACGCCTTGGCCAAGCACTGGCGCGGGGCCGACTCCGAACTCCGAGTCATATCTGAAATGCCAAGTCTGCTCAATTTCGCACTGGCGGCTGCACTGTTGCTATATCAATTGATTGCGCAACTCGGAGTGCTGGGCTTGGTGCATTGGTACCTGCTGGGCGGGACCTCCGTGATTCTGACTTACCTCTACTTGAATGGACACACAGAGTACCGCCTACTGACCTGGGAAGCCTATGTGAAGACCAAGGTCGCTACAGTGGTGGAAAGACAGCGGCTAGTGGACCTGCAGGGCTCAGACCCACAGGGTTACTATATCCTCCTACGCAGGATTATGGGTGCCCGCTTCCGTTTCCCCCTGAGCTACGAACGTGTGGGAGCCGAATTCGTCCCTGTGCTGAGACTGTGGACACCCAGTGACTTGGTAGAAAAGCTGTGGGGCGCGGCCTCGCCTCTGCACGTCTACTTGGCCTTCTACCAGCACAGCGCCTTAGTGCTGGTTCTCGTCACAGCGGCGCTCTACAAACTAGCAGCGCAGCACCGAGATTGTCTACTCGCTCGCACCGTTTTGACGGAATTCACAGTCTTCGAGCACACCCTTCAAGGCTCAAGAGGCGCGAGCAATCGCTCAGGATATTCGCATTAGTCTAGCCGGTTAGGATATCTGGTTGATTCTCACTCAGAAGACCCGGATTCGAGTCCCGGATGCGGAACATTTTCCTGCAATGCAGCGAGAAGAGCTAATAAAGGCGCTGGCAGTTCGCCTGTGCAAGGGCAAAGGTCAGACCTACACAGTGCCTAGTCTGCTGTACAGAGACCCACACGACTTGGGACTCAGTGAGACTCAGGCGAGGGATGTGTATGCAGCACTAGCGGATGTGTATGCGCCAATGCCCTACGCTGGAGACTCAGAGGTTAGACATCCAGTGAAGCTATTGAGCGGAATTAAGGAGGTCGATAAGGCCTTTGGCGCGTTGGAAGGGTTTGTGGAAGTGAAAGGAAGTGCATTCACATGTGGGCTTTCGCTGCTTGCCAGGTACTCAGAAGCCGCTCACAAGGCAGGGTTCAGCACTCTTTTTGTGAGTCCCTCCCGAGCGAAGGTGTCCTACTTCGAGGAACTGAGCGCTTCCTGGTCCTCCACTGTGTCTTGCGCGGTAGCGACGGCGCTGCCAGAGCTACTGCACCTTCTGCTGCAAGTGCACTGCGGCTCTCTACGGGGAGGCTTGGTCCTGCTCGACGGTCTCTCAATCCTGGCTCTAGGCTGTCGGGGTGTCCCTACAGAAGGCCGAGACGACTACCTCCTAACTCTACTCGAGCAAATCAAGACATTGGCTACAGAACATACAGTGATTGTGAGACTCACACAGGCCTTATTGACCACTGGCAGTGAGAACAGAGCCTTAGGCCTGGCTTCCTGGGCTGAACAAGCGCACCGCAGTCTTGTCTTGAAGCCACTCGCTGTGCACCGCTATCTCTTGGAGGAAGTCACGAACCGTCTCACAGTCGCTCACTTCGACCTAAGCTGACCCTGCTAGCTCCACTGTTCTTTTCCGGTATTTCACCTTGGTCGCTATATCGTCCAAAGCACTGACCTTCTGAATGTTCTTCACCCTCAGTCCACACTGCTGACAGCAGGGATGATACCCCGCCCTACAGCGCTTACAGTAGAAGTGTCCACAGGGCTGACACACCACAGCCTCAGTCACCAGACTCAAACACACAATACAGGTCAAATCACTTTCTATCGCCCGAGTTGCGTTTTTCGCCTTCGATAAGGCTGCTTTCAAAGCGGCTTCTTTGAGCTGTAGCTCAGCTAAGCGGATTTCCACTTCTTCCCGAGAGGGCAAGTTCGAATGCAGTTCTTTGGTCAAATCGGAAACGGACTGCTGCAAATCCAACTGCTTCCGCAGACTTTTTTCGATTTCCGCGGAGAGTTGCTTGCCGTTGTCCTCCAGTTTGGCGATTTCTTGGTCTTTTCTCAGGCTCTAGGTGGAACTTACAATAGCCTCTAGGCGTTGCTTGGTTTCTGTCAGGGTTTCTACTGTCTTCTGTAGCTGTCGGCAGGTAATGGTCATACTTTCTACCGATTTCATCTCCTTTTCCAGCTCCCCAAGTCCCGCTTCCCACTGCAGTTTTACCCTTTTCCCGGCAGTGAGCTCTTTTTCCATATATTCACATTGGCTTTCTGCAGCTAATAACTGCTCTTTTAGGCCCTTTATTTGGCTCTCAGCTTCTGCCAATTGCTTGCGAAGTCGACTGTTGTCCTGTCTAACTTGGGAGTAGTCAGCAGTGTGCACCTCCGCCGCAGTCAGTTCGGCTTCCAAGCGAATTACTGTCTTTTGTGCTTGTTTCCGCCCTAATTTGCATTCATTCAGTTCCCTTTGCAGAGTACTGTTTTCCCTTGCTAGCTGTGCAGTCTGTCCCTGTGCCTTTTCCATCTCTTCCTTCGCAAGTCTCATTTCAGCACGAATTTCCTCCAATTGAGTCTTCGCAGTGGTCTTTTCCGCATTAACTCGTTCCAAATCCGCACTCAGACTTTGCACGTATTGCTCCAAAGTGTCACTTTCAGTCCTTCTCTTCACCTGTTCGTCTTCCAACTGTCTCCGAATGATGTCCACGGAGGAGCTGAGCTGCTGTCGCTTCGCTTGCTGGCTTTTGAGTCGCTCCTCCCATTGCGACTTGTCGCGATGGACGCTGCTGAGACGCCCGGCAATGCTAATGGCTTGGGATTTGAAGGAGGAAATTTGCCTGCGCAGGTCTTCTTCAGTCACAGGCCCTCGACTGACATAGGACTTTTGGGTCGGCAGTTGCACAAAACTCGGCTTTTCCCGCAGTTCCCGAATTTCCCTGTTCTTCCTCTCAATCTCAGTAGCTCTATTCTGCGCCTCAATCCCCATCTGAGCAATAGTCTCCCCCCCTTGCTTCGCCTCCGACTCCACCTGCTTCAGTCTCTTCTGCAGCCGCTGCACTTTCCCTTCCTTCTCCCAACTTTCCTGCACCAACTTCTCATTTTCCTTCTTCAACCAGCCGATTTGGCTCTGCAGGAGTTCAGCCACAGTGTCTCCTTCCTCCTCTCTCAGTGAGTCCTCAGACAGTTCTGCGTCTGTAGGGCGTTCTAGCTGTTTCCGCAGGTCCGCTACTTCCCTGGTTCTGACGTCTAGCAGGTGTTGGAGGTTGTCGAGGTCGGAGTGGAGTTGGAACTGGGTGCGGAGGAGTTGGGGGTCTTCTCGAGGGGTGTTGCCGGCGGTGGTGGTGAGGCTTTTGAGGGCTTCTAGCTCTTTGGAGGCGGCTTTGTAGAGGGAGTTGTTGTGGTTGGCGCGGCTCCTTTCCTCCATCAGCTTTTGTCCCAACGCCCCAACATCACTCTGCAAAGTATTAATGATTTCCGCCCGCTGTTCCAAGGACTGTCTCTGTCCCTCAATGATATCCAGCAAGTTGCTGACGTCCGCTTCCTTCACTCTCCTCGGACTTTGAGAGGCACTGCTGACGGCTAGGTCTTTCACTGTGCGAGAGTAGTGAAGTTGCCTTTGAGCCTCCATATTCGACAGAAGAAAGGAATGTTAAATAAGACTACTGGAAGGGGATTCGCTGGCTTGGGAAAAGTTACCGAAGGTGCCTATAGCTGCGTAGACTGGAGACAGGTCGAGTGTCAGTCTCCATAGTTCGGGAGTAGAGGGCAGAACAGCTAGTCTGGAGGCAGGCAATATAGGCGGGAAAGCGTCTGTCAAGGGACTAAATGTGTCCTTTTCAAGTGATGTCAAAGCGGAGTTGACGGAGCGCAGACTGGAACTGAGTTCAGAGGATATGGCAAGTAGGCGGGAAGTAAGCGGCAGCACCGTCTCTCTGAGCGTCTCTGTGAGTTCGGTTTCCCTGCATACCAGCAGTTCATGCAGCACTGCAAAGGCCTCCTTGGTGCGTTCCTGCAGGTCCTCCCACACTTCCGACACTTGATAATGCTGCAAGGATACCTCTTGCAGTCGTCCTTCCAATAGTGCTTTCTCACTCTTCAGTCTATCCCTTTCCTCCCCTGCCCTCGCACTCACTATAGCCTCGACCTGTGCATCATCCAATCTGAGTACTCCGTGGTAGCTGTGGCCCACTAGGCAGTCTATGCAAATCGCTAGGCAGCACAAAGGGCAAAAGAGCGCCTTGGCTTCATGTTCACATAGGCGTCTTTCCGCTGCCTGCTGCACCACTATATTGTCGGCCCGACCTGCTATTTCTTGGTCACACGCAGGACAGCGAGGCGCTTTTTCTGCGCATACGTCACAGCAAGTGTGTCCGCAGAAGAACACGATGGCTTTGCGGGGCTGGCCGAAGCGCCGGGCACAGAGAGGACAGTCCATTTACACTAGAGGAGGGTCTTCTGCGGGAGGCAAAGGCGGGTCTTCCTGCAGCTTTCTCTGCAGTTCTTGCATTTTGCTGGCTAGGTCAGCCTTCGAGGACTGCAAAGCTGTGAGTCGGGAGCGGATGTTATCCACGCCTGTAGCCTTCGTGGCCTGCATAGGGAGAGACGCAGGCTCTGGAGAGGCCCCAGCCAAGTCACGAAAAGACAGTAAATCCTTCGGACTAGCAGTTCGCTTCGGAGATACGGATGCTTTGGGAGATATGGACTCTTCCAGTCTGCGACCTGGAGGGGAAATGTCTCTTCTGCCGGGTGGAGAGCGGTCTCTGCGGCCAGGGGGAGAGGTATCTCGGTGCACTGAGGGGGAAATTTCCTTGCGAGCATGGGAAAGAGCTGAGGCTGAGGACCGGTTCGCAGACTCAGGAGGGTTGGAACTGAGAGGCCTCATGGGACTGGGCGTCGCTAAGGTACTCATCGACTTTTCTCTGAACCCTCGAGTCACATGAGTCAGTTCCATTTCGAAGTTCTTGAAGATTTCCTTATTCTTCTTCTCCAACTCACTCACTTCTTTCTCAAGACGCTGGCACTCCCCTTTCGTCCTCTCATACATATCGTGCAGGTCCTCATTAGTCTCCTGCTGGTGCGTCATTTCCCTCAGAGTGTCGTTGTGCTGCTGGCACAGTTTCTCGAATTCGTATTTGAGCTCTGAGACTGCGGCTTGTAGCTGGGAGTTGTCAGCTTCTAGGGCTGCGATGGTCTCGTCGTCCTCTCTGCTGCGAGTTTCCAGCTCGGTAATTCTTTGAGAGGAGGAGGAGGCTTGGGAGCGGCAGCGTTCGAGCTCCATTAGCAGCTCTTCTTTGGACGCTAAAAGTGCCTTTTCCCGTCTCCCGGCACTCTCCAAATCCATCGTAACCTTTGCCACTTGGTCCTCTTTCACCTTCAGCGAGTACCTCACCTGCTCCCACTCCCTCTGCAGCGACTCCGCCTTACTCACCTGCGTCTGCAGCAAATCCCCCAAGTGCTGCTTCCCCCCCTCCAGTCCACTCACCACAGTCCTAAGTTCACTCTCCACCTCCTTCCCTTGTCTCAGTTCTCTCCACAGTTCCTCGACCTTGGTGTCACTGTTTGCCCGCAACCTTGCGAGTTTCTCCTCATAGTCTTCGATGCGGATTTTGTTCTCTGCTTCGAGTCTTCGGGTGCTTTCCTCTGCTTGTAGCTTTGTATGCGCTAGAGCTTTGGTCTGTTGTTCTAAGTTAAGGCTGAGTTTGTCTTTGAAGGCAGATATGGACTGCAAGTCGCTTTCCAGCCGGGAAACCTGCATTTGAAGCGTGGAGTTTTCCCGCTGGACGGAGTCGAGACTCAGCGTGAGTCTTTGCAGGTCTGAATCCTTGTCACTTAGCCGACTTCTCAAGTCTCCATTTTGCAATTTGCAGGCTTCCAGGTCATTAATCGTCTTCGAAAAGTCGGAAGTGAGCAACGACCGGGCCTGCCCTGCAGACTCCAACTCCCTGCGCAGCCCCGCAATAGTCACTTCCCTGGCCTCCACAGTGCCCTTCATTTCCACCACTTCCCGCCGCAGCCCTTCATTCAGTCCCGCCACAGTCTCCAACTCCCCTCGACTGCGCTTCACACTTTCCAATTCGCTGGTTATTCGGTCTAATTCAGAGTCTCTGAGGTCCATTTCTCGACGCAAGTCGGCAGCGCGTCTGTCCTTTTCCCCGGCTTCGACCAGCAGTCTTTGCACTTCCGCCTTAGTGGCTGATAAATCGCCCTCAGTTTTGGCTTTATCTCCCGATAGCAGGTCTATGCGGTAGTGATCTGCGGCGGATTCCCGCTCTTTGCCGCTCAATTCCGCCTCCAAATTGCGTATTTCCGCCATCATCGATGCAATTTCGCCATCTTTCCGTCTGATCACATCCTCTGTTTCCTTCCTAGAGTAGGCAGTTCTGTCAGCTACAGAGCGGGCGAAGGCGGTTTCCTTGTCCCTGGCAATTGCCTCAAATCGGTCTCTTTCCTGCATTATGCGGGTATTAGCGTCCCGCAAAGACGCCAATTCCTCGTCTTTTTGCCTACTTTCCAGCACCATGTGCTCGAAAGTCGAGTTCAAGTCTTCCACTTTGTGGTGGAGGACTGAGGCTTCTGTGCTGTCTGCCCGCATTTGGCCCTCTATAGCAGCTTTGTCGCGGACTAAGCGGTCATTTGAGGCCTTTAGTGTCGCAATTTCTCTATCTTTCGCTGCCAATTCCGACTCAAACAGGTGAGTTGTGTCTTTGACCCGGGAAACTTCACTGACTTTGAGGTCGTTTTGCCTTCTTTCCTCAGTAAAGTCAGTTTCCTCCTTACGGACTCTCTCGACTTCCCTGGCTTCAGGCGGTCTGGGAGGCTCGCGAGTGCGAAAATAGTCAGTCCTGCGGTCCTGAGGAAAGGCCAGCGGCGTATGTGGCCGAATAGGAGAAGCACTGGAGTGGAAATGGTATGAGGAAGTCCGTTGGGTGTTAGTACTTCTCGAACTCAGTGCCTGTCCTTGGATGTCCAGACCTAGGGACAGGCAGAAGGCGCCGCCGCAGGCTATGGCGCGCACTCGCTTGCCTTGCAGGGTGGAGACGAGACTGGGGGAAAGCCGCTGGTCGTAGTCACCGAGGCCTAGTTCGCCGTTGGTGTTGCTGCCCCAGGTCCAGAGACAGCTCTGACTATCAATAGCTGCTCCGAAGCTGCCGCCTACGTCTACCTCCGTCACCCTGCCTGTTATTTCCGTCATCAACTGTGGCGTGAGGAACTCCCCGAACACTCCGCTCCCCCACAAATACAGCTCTCCGTACTCCGATACAGCTGCAGAGTGGTGTCCACAGGCCACCTTCCCCACTGGCACATTGTCCAGCGCTGATACACGCAAAGGCTGACTCGAGCTTTTTTTCGTCCCCACGCCTAGCTGTCCAAACGAATTTCCCCCCATCATATACACTCGCCCCGACACAGTGACGAAGCCTGTATGGAAGATTCCACAAGAAACTTGCTTGATTTCTTCACTTGGGAAAGGAACTCGCACTGGAAGGAGTTCTTTGTCTCGGTGGCCGGTGCCCAGCTGGCCTGCTTCCCCAGCGCCCATCATAACGAGCGTTTTCCTGCGAGTTCGGTCGTCGTAGACGAGAGCGCCAGTATGTCGTGAGCCACAACTTACCGCCAAGGGTGTTAGCTCTGCAGAGAGAGCTACTTGCACAGGTAGCCACTGTGTCTCTACACTGCCTACACCCAGGGCGCCGTACTCTCCCACTCCCCAAGCAAACAGCAGTCCTTGCGACACGACAGCCGTATGTCCCCAGCCACACGCCACATACTCAGCCGCGCGAGTACTCAGCGTTTCCACCAAGCAGGGCGAAGCACTTTGGCGAATGGCTCTATTCCCAATACCCAGTCTGCCCTCACTGTTGCTGCCCATAGTATAGACACAGCCGTTCTGAGCTATGAAGGCTGCATGTTCCTCTCCGCAGGCCACTTGCTTGATGAAGACGTTGAAGCTGCAGAACCTGGGCACGCAGTAGGTCTTTCCAGTCTGCTTGGAGGCCAGACCCAGCTGGCCGAAGTGGTCTCCGCCCCAGGCGAACACCTCGGTGTACCCATTTGCCATGCTTTTAAATATGTAGCGCTGCCCGCGTCTCCATATCGTAACTCGAGTGCGGCTCTAGACAGGGATCGCGCAAAGCTTGACGTGTGAATTCATTGCGGCTAGATACAACCCAAACAGGGAACTAGCAGATGCACTATATACGGAACTATCCTAAGCGGAATTAAATAACGTAGCTGCACGCGGAGTTATTTCCTGCAAAAACTCCGAATAAGTCACTTTCGAATCGCCATCTCTATCATAGCGATTCATGAGGCTCAGCATGTCCCGCTCAGTCGGGGTCACTCCGGCTTTGAGCAGGAAACTGCGAAAGTCATCCACTGTCAAATAGCTCTTCGCACGTCTATCCAAAGCCTCAAAAGCCTCGTATGGCGCTAGGGAAGCCCGTTGCTGGGTCGAGACTCGAAGGCCTTCTTCAGCAATAGCGACGTGCAAATGGGCGGCCAGAGCCTTGCCTAGCAGGTTCTGAGTCTCTAGGGACATGGGGGACAGGGCTGCGTGGGAGCGATTGAGTAGCAGGCGGGAGTACTCTTCGCGGAGAGGGGTGAATCTAGCACAAACCTGAGAATTAGCGGCCTTTATTTCGTAGTTCCCGCAGAAATAGCGTAAAAGCAGGTATTGCTCCTCTGAGGTCGGGTACAAGCCCAGTTGTCTCAGGGTCTGTTCCAACTCCTCACTGCCAATCCCGCCCCTTTTCCCCTCGTCCAGGAAGTCCAGGAGTGCTTCTAAGGTGAAGTCCACCCTCAACGCGAGTGTCTCAATAGCCTCTTCCACAGTCCGATCCAGTGCAATTTGCTGTCTTAATAGCTGGGTCAACTCTTGGTAGTCGTAGGCTTTCCTGGGCTTAGGCATACTGATTGTCTGTGTGACTCGGGGGGACTGGGCCCTCACTGTGGAGTGGGACAGACTGTCTCGGAGGGTGAAGCTGAGAGGAATTTGCTTGCGGCTGGCGGTAAGCTTGTAGTAGGCCTGTAAAGGCCTCACTCCCTCGACAAATTCCTCATAGCCGACTCTCCCGTCTCCATCACAGTCCAATCTGCGGATGACTGCCTCTGCGTCTTCTTGAGAGTTATCATGCCCGCGAGTTTCAAAGTAGCTCCGAATAGCTTCGTAGGAGAGGTAGCCCACTTGGAGCGGGTCGAGAAGTTGATAGAACTGAGCCACAGGTATGTGTGTTTGCAGTGCTAACCGCTGTTTTGAAGCTTCTGTGGCCTTATTTGCCTCCAGAAAGCGGCCAAATAGCCTTGCAAGTGCGTATTCCACCTCGTAGGCCAGTGGTTCTTCAGCGTAGGACACCCTTCCGGAAGCCATGGCTCTGAGGCCTGGCCGCTCAGGCAGCACATTTCTTACGAAGTCAGCGTAACTGACTCTCCCGGCTCCCTGCGAGTCCAGGCCTTTTACAGCATTCAGCAGGTCTTCTTGGCTTGCAGGTACGTTCATTTCTGTCAGGAACCTACCCACATCAGTAGCAGTGATGTAGCCGGAATTGAACTGGTCCAGCCGGCGAAAGGCTGCAAAAGGCTCAAAGGCGGGCAGTTCTGCAAGCGTGACTCTCACTACTTCAACAAGTCGCTCAGCCGCAGCTAGGTCGAGCAGGAGATTGGTAAGCAGGTCTTCAGTGGCAGGAGTGACCATTAGACTAGGCACTAATTGTACAGTGCACTGAGCTGTTTGAAAGACTGCATAGACGTAGGACTGGTAGCTGAGTTTGCTGGAGATTATTAGACTATCTCAGCTATGTAGGGGGCCAGTGGACTTTCCCCATAATTGCTCCTCAGCTCTTCAAAGGGCACTCCTTCCTGCAACTGCAATACCAAGGCAGTCAAACGCTCCAAAAACTGCAGATGCACACTTAGTGCTTCTTTCACATTTATACGGTATAGCACTGCAAACCGAGTTCTTAAAGGTAGCTTGAGCCCGAGCAGTTCTTCGTCTTCTGCTATACTCGTTGCGAAGCCGTTGAGTTCGGCTTCCACGAGACTTTTCGCTTTGTGCAGGACTGTGAGTTCTAGTTTCCAATCCACGGGCTTGGAAAAGGCAGCGGGAGGACTATTGGGCGTCCACAATAGACAGCGTATGACTCGGATTAGATCTACTATAAGCCTTACCAAGGCAAATCTCTTGTCGTCTGATTTTAAATCTGCAGACTTTGCTGTATATTGACCGCTCGAGTTTCCGCACTAATTCTGGATAAACTATCAATTGGTCTATGGGCATTAGCAGGGAATAGTAGCTAAAGCGATCATCGCGAATAGCGAATCCAAAGGAAATGAGGAGTTGGCGATTGGAGTAGTTGCCATAGAAAAGGAAAACTTGCGAACCAGTTTCGTAGGTTTCGTCCTTGCCAGTTCTCATACGGAAGCAAGTGCCGGGCGTTTGCGGGATTTCAAAGGGTCCGTCCCACTTCTCATCCTCCATTTCCTTCGCTCGCAGCGCCTTCAAGCGGTCAATTTCCGGCTGTAATGCTAGTGAGGAGTTGAAATGCGGGCCTATCAAATCTCCCAGTTCCTGGTACCGAGCCCTCAACTCCAGCCCTCCCGGCATATCATCGTAGTCATTATCCCCAGGGGCGTATCTCGTGATTTCCTCCTCAGTCGCAATGTCGTAGTACGTATGTGCCCAGCCGTGGTTCAGGCAGTCCGCAACTGGACTCATGATGGCAGAGGGGCGGAATCGGCCGAAACAGCGAGTAGTGATCGAGCCATACCAGCGACGGAAGTCTTTAAATGTATGCGATTTGGGCGAATACAGGTCGGGACGACTGGCCAAAGCCTTGTTTAGTCGAGTCCACATGCGTTGCTGGCTGGCATGGTCCTCTCTAGCGTCGTCCAACAGCACGGAATCCTGCAGGTCCGCCAACTCCTCCATGTTCCAATCCGCCACAGTTTCGATGTCTCTAGGGATAGTTTTGAGCAAAGGACTCCAAAACGACTGGTCTCCTCTTTGATTTTCATACATCAAATACGCAATAAAGCGGTAAGTGTCTGCATTGACATCGTCCTTAAACAGACTGGGGAACTCCGCAAACAGCACTGTCAGCGGAGACTCATTCGCACAGTCAGAGCTGAGGAGGAGGTTGAGAGGAACTGTGACGATGTCTTCATCCGGCCCTATCGGCGCAATAGCCTGGACTCCAATTAAGCCTTGGGAGAAACGGACTGGGTATTGGACTTTCGGGTGCTGGACTCCATGGGCGTCTGCCCAGGCGAATAGGGCTGCTAGGTCTGCACTGGGGGGCAGTGCGCAGCCTTCTTCGGGCTCATGGCGGAGTTCCATTCTAAGTTACGGCCATTCCAAAGCCACATAGCGCACAGACACTTCGAAGTTGGTCAGGAGCATGCACTCGTTTTCGTACCGGTCCTCCTTGCCGATGTAGTCTTGAAGCAGTCGGATTTCTGCTGCTGGCGTCTCCAGGCCGCTGCAGGCTACTATGAGGATCTGAAGAGGGAGCTGGTCGTCCATGGCTTCTAGCTCAGTCTTACCCCGCCAGTAGTCCACCACCGCAGTTTTCATGCTTTCCACACACATGAACAGGCAATTCAGCTTCTCTAAAGGACTGAAGCACTCCGAAAGACCCTTCAAAGTGTCAATTGCGGTCTGATAAGGCCGACTTTGGCCTCTTAGCCGCAGTCTTTCCTTTATTTCCAACTGCTCCATGAGACTTTGCACCCCGAACTCACGCAAAATAGCCACTTTCTTGCGAAACGCAGCATCTAAGTCGCGACTTTGGTATCGATACAGCGCTTCCAAAGGCTCCAATACCCTCGCGAACACAAATCTCTCCACCGCAGGACGACAGTACTGCATAACTCGCTCTGTTTTGGAGCCCTGGGGACTGTGTTGGGTGAACAAAGTCTCGACTGTCTCGTTTATTAGCAGTTTGAGGGACTGCATGGGCTGGGGCAGGAGTTGGCTGGCTGCGGGGATGTCTTGGAGCTGCGCTGTGAAGGAGGAAAGGAAGGAGGACACGCTTTTGCTTAGTTCTGAGGCTTCCGAGGACAAGACCTTGTGAAAGTGGTAGAAGGAGTTGCTTTCTGTCTTCAGAGAGAAGGAGTCTTCGTCCTCCTGCAGCTTTTCGCAGGCGAGGAAGTCTTGGGAGTCTGGTCTGCGGGGCGTGAGCACGCCTACAGCCAGCATAGGCTCCAGCCGCACTTTGAAGCTTTCTATGAAATCAAGCACAGCAGTAGGGTCGCCATAGATGCCTTTCAGAAGCACTGTGCGAGTGCGCTGAGTCTCATTGACACTCACTTGTATCCGCACCGCAGTGACGGCACGAACCTGCTTTTCACTCGAAAAGCAACACAAAAGCAGGTCTTTCAAACGCACATTTTCCCTGCGAACTGCAGTGGCAATCGCTCCTCCCTGTTCAATGATTTGAAAGCGGCCTAAGGCGCAAGTCCGTTCAAAGGCGTCGACTATCTTGTTGACTGAGACATGGTAGGGCAGGTCTGTCTTGTAGCCAGGCAGAGCGCTGTCCTTGAGACTGACTAGGTCGCATTCAGAGTGAGACTCCTCGAAGCGGGGGGAGGGCGTATGTGAGGGGTGGGGCTGGGTTTTGCGGGAGTCTTCGGAGAGCTGGAGGTTAGCTTCATCGTCGAAGCAGTGGCGTTCGTTGGCTTTGGTAGGTGCTTCCATCCATCGATCAGCCATATGGTACTTCTTAATACAAACAACTGCTTTCCTTCGCAGGCCACAGAGCTTCTCTGGCTGGTAGTCGGAAAAGCGAGTAAATAAAAGTCTTTTTCGGCTACTGACTCTTGTCTTAGGTTCTCCTTATTCGTGAATATAATTTCTTGGGACTGTGGCGATGTATAGTGCCTAAATTCATGCCAATGGCACTACAAGGTATATGTTCCGATAGAAAGATGATGGCCTGCAAACAGCTCTCTTCTATCGGATAGTCCCAAGCTATAGTTCAATGCAAACTTACGCAAATTCAACGAAATTCATAGGGTGTTCGGGTGTCTCGCAGGAAAAACTCCTACCTCTCTAACCTACTGAGACCTGCATTTCTCCCCAATATAACAATTTCCCTGCGCCATAGTATTGGCGTTCCCTGTTTAACTCCTACCCGTCTATATCAATATATGGCTGGAAAACGCATAGGCACACTGTTAGACCCGCCCATACTGAACGAAGGCCTCGGCGCCCAAGTCCGCCGGTCCATTGGTTCATCGCAACTACGCCACTTGGACCCTTTCCTGCTTGTTGACCACTACTTCTTAGACCCTCCGCATGGATTTCCTACCCATCCGCATAGAGGCTTCCAAGGCATTTACTATGTGTTGAGCGGGACGCTGCTATATGACAACAATAAGGGACAGAGTGGAACGCTGATGCCTGGAGATGTGCAGTGCCTCACTATGGGGAGAGGAATACTGCATGCGCAGGGTGCGGGACAGGCAGGCACTCAAGGAATCACAATTTGGCTGAACCAGAAAGGAGACACTCGCCTATGTCCCGCGACTAGTGTGGACATCACAGCAGCCACTGTGCCTAAGGTGCAGCTGTCAGGCGCTGTGGCAGAAGTGCTGGCTGGGCCTTTCGGAGGAGCGCAGGGACCTTGCATAACCAATGCAGCCTGCCAAGTCCTGCTCATTACCCTGCAGGCTGGCAGCCAATTGCGTCTTGAAAGTCCCTCTGAAGTCACTGCTATGCTGTATGTCGTCCAGGGAGAAGTCAATGTAGAGGGTCAGGTCGTCTCTCACTACCAACTCGCAGTCTTCGAAAACATCGGCGAAGTCATCAATTTCCAGGCGCAAACCGACTCCAAAGTGCTGTTTCTGCAGGCGCCCAGACTGGGAGAGCCGAGTGTGCAGTACGGACCGTACGTGATGAGCAGCAGAGACGAGGTGTTGGCGGCTCAGGTCGACTTCAACCACAGCCAGAATGGCTTTGAGGGAGCGCAGGCCTGGCAGTCTAGACTCGATATTCGCTAGGAACTTCGTAAAACAGAGGGAAATAGTCAGGAAAATGTATGGGAAATTAGGGATAATTTGGGCGAATTACGCATATTTCCTATTAATTTGCCTATCTAAGAGCGAGGTTTGTCCTTTAGTGTCAACTGCACCGTATAAATCTTCTTCACCTCGTCCCACCCACAGTAGTACTTCCCTTCCGCCGAGTCAATGGGGAAATTGGGCACTTTAAATGCAATAATCTCATAAGGATCCGCCGCAAAAAGGACATATTGGTACCTGTCATCAACCGGCTCCCTCGTTTGCTCATAACAGGACATAATCCTATGATGCGGTCTGAGTCCCGGCTCAATTTGCGGGTATTCGACCTCGAAAAGCATCGATTTCTGCGCAGTTACCGGGTCTTTCTGCTTAGTTACGCGGTACCCAGGCTTGCCAATCTTGATTAAGCGCTTGGGGTAGACTCGTGGCTTTTGCGGGAAGTTGGCGGCGTCCTTGCCTTCCTTCGTTTCTCTGCGTTGGAGGTTCGTTTGGTGTCTTTTGCCCTGAGTGTGCGCCAGGTAGGACCCTTCGTTGGTGTGCAGCGTCAGACACAGTCGGCACTCGAAGGTGCCGAGGTGGTTTTTCATGAAGTAGGGGTCTTTGCTCACATCCAAAGTCTCCATAGCCAGACGCCGCTGTCGCTCCCTCCTTTCCGAGTTGACCAGTGCCAGAGTGGCAATTCCGCCCCCGCCCACCTTGTTCCCTGCCCTATTCTGGAAGTCCATGTTATAAAGCACTAGCGAGGCGCCACTGCAGTAGCGTTAGGTCCGGCCCTCCTGAGGACAGTAGAAATTGCCCATCTCCAGTCCAAACCAGAGAGCGGACTTGGTCGCTGTGGGCTTTGAAGCCAATTGGCAGAGAGGACAGACTGGGGCTGTACTGCTCTAGCAAGCCGTTGGCCAGTCCTTGGACGAATAGGTCGGAGAGAGGGGATTTCGCTCCGGAAAAGGGTCTGAGACGGACTCGGGACTGGTGGACGAGAGTGGCGCTGGACCAGGTTTCTGCTAATAAGCTGGATTCGGTGGAGATTTCGCAGTTTGCAGCGTTCCAGTAGGAAGTAGTCATTGCCGAGTCTTGGGACCTGAGGAAGGAGCCGCTTTTCGACCAATCCAGCGTTGTGACTTCCTTCTTGTGTCGCCGGCCCTGCGCTACCCGCTCACACTTGCCTTGGAGGGTGTAGACTTCTACGGTTCCTGCGCTGTCTCCCAATGCCAGTCGTTCTCCCAGGGGCGAAAAGGCGAAAGCAGTGACCCCGCCTCCCCTTCTCCTGCAGACAGACAAGACATGGTTCAGCTGAAATACACTGGCTCTCAGCGTAAAATGGCCGTCTTCATGCCCCACAGCCACTACTCCCAAAGCACTGATAGCCAAGCTCTGTGCTGTAGAGGGCTGTTTCTCCACTTCCACTAGTCCTGAGACTGTGCACTTGTGGTAGTGCAAGTCCCAGGCTTTGATCTTATTATCCCCTGCGCAGGTCAAGAGTATTCCGGAACTGCCGGGGTCTAAGGCCACAGCCTGCAAACTGCCTTCACCGTGGCTATCCATCAGGACCGTTCGTCCACTTTTCCCGAAGATCACAATAGTGCCTTCACTCGTTCCGCAGAGAATCCCATTCGAGGACTGGTCCAGACTGAGAGGGACTCCCGGAGTATCAATGATGTTTTGCGTTTCTGTGAAGTGGGAGTCGAGTATGTGGATTTTGCAGAGTTGGGAGCCGATACAGACAGTGTCGCCTACTATAGACAGGGCTGTAATGCGGGTGTTTGGAGGCAGGACCTGGTAACTGGCTTGCAGTTGACTGCCTGCATATTGATAGATCTTCCCATCATCTGCAGTAGTCACGAATTCCCCACTCGCCAAAAAACGCACAATCCCGAAGTCCTTCCTACCTTCCCCTACATCCACCCTCTGCACCGCCCCTTCCCCCATAGTCCACATCGCGAAGTGTCCCACACCCACTGTCACAAACTTGTGTTCCTTGCAGCTCCAAGCCGCACTGCGCACTTGCCCAGGCCTCGGGACTACCTGCGCAGCCAAAGCGCCAGTTTTCACCTCATATATACGGATAAGTTGGTCTTCACTGGAGTCGACTGATAATATCAGCTTCGTGTCCTCTGAAAAGGCGAGGATATCAGTGCCTGCAGAGGGCCCTGAAATTTCGATGGAGCGGTGAGGGTCGGTTCCTGGTAGCTTCCAAATGCAGAGCATAGGGCGATTCCCGACTTCTCCGGTGGCTATTAGGTCTCTGTCCCTGGAAAGCGTGAGGGCGCTGACTCGACCTAGGTGGCCCGAGGTCCTGTGCACCTCGCCCGCGCCTAAGAGCCGTTGGGTGTTGCTGCTTGCACTTAGCAGTACTGCCAGTGAGGCGCAGGGGTACACCACTATGTCCCCAGTACTCAGGTAAAACAAGTTGCTTTCCCTGCACCTGCACGAGTACCCATACACATACTCCAGCCTCAGCACCTGCTCCCTGCCCGGAGCTCTGTACACCGCAGTCAGGTCAGTAAGTCGCAACGACTCGGGCAAGGTCTTGGGCGAAGGCGGCAAATCGTCTTCTCTAATAGTGACATCGTGATCTAGAGCGACAGAGGAGGTGACTGGTACTTGGGAAGGCGTTTTCACGTCGCAGCTAAGTGAAACTCCGCTCACAGGGTCAGAAGACCTACCGCAGCCCATTGATTACTGTAATATGGTAGACAGTGATTCACCTCCTTAGTCGAAACTGCCCGAGTTTAGTGCTTTTCGAAGGCTATTTTCGGCCTTATTTCAGTCCAAACTGTATTTGTGATGATTTCTTGCTTTTAATACGCTTACAATTTCGAGTTCTCCTTTTATTTTGAGATTTGCGTAGCTAAATGAGTGCCTCTTTGAGCAATCAGCATAAAAACCCAAATAAATGCATGAAATAGTCTTTTTTTACTTGCAAAAATCATATTTCCCCGCAATTTCAAAGGAAATATGTGTAACTAAGAGAGATTAGACATTAACTAGGGCTTTGCTTGGAGAGATGAATAACCTCGGGACCGTAGAGAGCGGATAGAGTGCTGCAATTGGCGTCTGTGAGGCAGTTAGCGTCGAGATTCAAAGTCTCTACCGGAGGATTCGAGCTCCCCAGCGCTACCAACTCATCAATCGCCTCAGGCCCAATTCCATTCCCTTTCAAGCTAACCACCCTAAGGCGAGTCCTAGGGACTAGCGCCCTACACAGGGCTCGACAGCCTTCACTGCCCAGGAAGTTATCGTCCAAGTTGAGTACTGACAGACTGGGCAGGTCCTGCAGACTGTTGGCCAGCACGATCGCGCCCACTGCTGTGAACTGATTGGAACTCAGCCACAGTTCACGCAGACTTGTGAGGAGTTTAAAGCTGCGGGACATGCAGAGCAGACATTCATCCTTCAGGTCGTTTCCCTCGATTCCAAGCGTTTGCAGGCCTTTTATGAGCACTAAGGACTCGGTGAGTTCTCGTACTGTCTCTATATCCAGGCCGACTTTCCATAGGGTAAGCCCTGTCACGTGCACGTAGAAAGGCAGCAGTCTGCACAGACACTTCAGTTCGTTCTCCCCCAGTTTCACCAGGCGAAGCACGACTTCTTTGACTTCTTCATGTCCTCCGGCCATGATCTTGTCATAGTAGTAGCGAAGTTTTTTCGGCAGTAGCTGAATTTCCTCACCATAAAAAAGGTCAAGGCGCCTGATGCCGCTTTCACCAATAAGTCCGTTTTCGCTGGTTGCTCTCCGGGTAGTGTTGACGGTAGCAACTGAGTGGACGCTTTTGACGTGATCGTTTCCAGCTCGGCAGCTACAGGTTATTCCCATGTTTTTATTCAAACCTAGACTTATGGACATAAACTGCACTCACTAAGACTGCGGCGATACCTTCTCGCATTCCTCGCAGAGACTGAGATTATGAGACTAGACTAGAGTAGCCGTGTAGAAGGGCAGTGCTCTGGCTACGTAGGACCCAGTCACATCGAGGAAGAACAGACCGTGGTGGTTCATGCGGTTGAGCAGCGTTTCCGCAGTGATATTGTCACGGAAGCGAGCGACTCGTTCAGCGAAGAACTGCGCCAACTGCGCTCTGCGGATGGAGGAGGCGTCTAGGTGGTTGACGAGGAGAGATAGGGTGCTGGGGCCGCCACTTCTGGCTTGCATGACAGGCGCGGCTTGTTCTAGGTTGCAGGAGTCGCTGGACCGGACCTCTACGAAGCCGGTTTCGTTGTGGGCGCCTGCGAGTTGCACTAGGTTTAGATATGTGGAGTAGGTGTCTCCCGCCCAAAGGGTGTTGTAGTAGGCGGTGATGAAGTACTGGATTACCTCGGGTCTGATAGCATACATGTCAGGGTAGCGCAGCATCATCCTCAGGTGCATATCTCCCACATTATCAGGCTCAGTAAACACTCCTCTGATTTGGTCCTCATAGCGAGTCTGAGGATTTTCCAGGTCTATGCCCTCTATCGACAGCTCCCGCTGCATGTGCGACAAAGACTGGTCGTCTGTACACATCACAAACTCTTCCTGGTCCATGCAGTCAAGGTACTGTCGGAAGTACTGCTCCACGGTCTGCTGGGTCAGCAGAGTGCCGGAAATATCCTCGTACACCAGCAAGGCTAGGATGAATTCGCCGGCGTCACCCCCAGGAGTGTACAGGCGAGGCTGATTTGTGCGGCCGTCCATACACATGAAACTCGATCTAGTCACCCTTACATAGGTCAGCGGGTCACTGGTAAACTTGGCAGACACCTGGTCATAGGACGCCCCTTGTCCCTCTCTATCCTGCGTCAGTATAAGTCTCGTAGGCGCACATCTGATGTTCTCAGCCTCCTGCACTGCCTGCGGATTGCAGTCACAAGAGACCGAGTAGGCCGTCCCGCTCACTTCCATGTTCCCAGTGAAGGTGCTGGACTGCGCCTCGGTCACTTCGAACTGATTGGCTTGGTCTAGCTGCAGGGTCGCTAACGCAAAACTGAACGAAACGAATACCCACTGCCACCCCATTATTACCCTAGACTCCAGGCGAATCATACTGAAGTCGGTACAGACTTCAAGCAGTAATCGGGTGCATATCAGTCTGCATGCATTTAGCAGTTCTGTGGGGTTTTGCTTGCAACTTAGGGAAAGTCGATATTGTTAGTGCGAATGATTGGACTTCAGTTTGGAAAGAAGGTGAAAGACTGAGTCGATCACTTTCCCGTCAATTCTCTCATAAGTCATAGGGCCGGAACCTGCAGGAAAAGGACAAGTGCCGATTAAAACCCCTTCCACAGTCTGTGAACATACTCCTTCGTCCTCTCTAGTGTTTGGTAGTGCATATATATTCTTGTCTCCTCAAATGCGTGATTTGTGTACTCAGTCCCTCGATTGGGTCTGTTATTTTCCTACTCCAAGCGTCACTAACCAGAAATACCGCCTTTGCCAGTTTGATCCTCCAGTGGAACACTGGGCACTATGCCCAAAGTTCCGAATAAGCTATATACCCGGTTGTTCTTAGAATGAGTTCCTTTGTTTGCAGTATTAGGGTTTCTGCTTCCTCTTCAGATCCGCTGTAATAGATGATGTTTCGCAAGGACTAGGCCCCATATAGGAACATGTGAGTGATTTTTACCATCTACAAGGAATAAAGTGCCTTTTGTTCGTTATCCAGTCAAGTAATCATCCACATTGCACAAAAGGCCCATTCCATAGTCCTTATAAGGCCTAAACCTCCCTTCCAAGTCCACATCCCCCTACACCGTACACACACCCAAGCTTCAAACTGGCCTATACAGTCCCCTTTCGGACTATTTGCAGGGCCTGGTGTAGTCCGCAGGCTAGTTTAGGTCCAGCTAGTGCTACGTCTGAGTAGTAAATATGCAGTGGGGAATAGTTCTCCTGCTCGTCGCCACGGCCTACGGGCAAAACCCAGGCCTTCTAGCGAGCGTAGCCCTCTCCGCTATCGAGGGGTTCAAGGACCAGGCGCTCCCTGTGTTCTTGTCTCAGATTGGGGACATTTCCATACCCGACCAAAACGACCAAATCGGCTCGGGCTTCTTCTCTATTGACGTGACTTTATCCCAAATCACAGTCTCCGGAATCACTGCAGACGCAAGCAACACCGACCTGTCCTTCTCCGCTCCCAACGTGATATCCGTGCACATCGCAGGCATGCAAGCCACTACGACCTTCAACTGGAACTTTAACACTCACGGAGTCAGAGGCGGGGGCAATGGCAATGTGCAAATAAGCAATACGGATGTGTATGCGAGTATCGGCTTAGGGGAAAATAACGGTCACTGCACGATTACGATTGACAGCGCTTCAGTCAATATTGGAAATTTGAACATTAATATAGGTGGAAATCCACTTGCAGCGGTGGAAAACTGGATAATCGGCCTGTTCAACAACAACCTGAAAGGGACGATTCAAAGCGCGGTGGGCCAGGCGATCCAGCAGAGCGGACAGCAGGCAATTGACCAACTCCTCGCCCAGTTCGGAGTCAGTGTGCCTATTGGAAACACTGGCTTTGGAGTCGATTACGACCTGGTCGTCCCACCTGAAGTCCAGCCCGACCATATCACTGTGTCGTCCTTGGCTCTTTTCCTTGCTGTCAACAACCCAGATTACAGCCCGCCTATTGCAGCTGCCCTGCCCTTACCAGCATACAACCCCAACGGAGACCAGATCCAAATCGCTATTTCCGACTACTCGATGAACAGTGGTCTCTACGCAGCCTACACCTCCGGAGACCTTAAGTACACCCTCACGCCCTCAATGCTTCCCAGCAGTTCCCCTGTACAGCTCGACACGACCTCGCTGGACTCCCTGTTCCCAGGCATACAGGCGGCCTATGGAGCTGGCTTGCCCTGCAATGTGCAGTGCGTAGCGGGAGCAGCCGCTCCTATGATTAGCACTTTGAGTGGGGATGTGACTGGAACTGCGACTGCGAACTGTGCAGTGATGGTGGAAGGGACGATTCAGGCTTTGGGGCTAGCGATTGACCTGGCCTTTAACGCCACTATATCGCTGAATAGCTGGGAAGTCAAGGGGAATGTGAATTCGGCGGAAGTGACGAGTGTGACGGCTTATGCGAACAGCATCAATGCAGCGATAGACACGAGTGGACTGACGTTTATGCTGAATATGGGCTTGGGCCTGGCTGTGCCTTACCTGGATCAGACGATCTTAGGCCCAGGCATCCAACTGCCGCACATCCAGAACTTAGACCTGAGCAACAGTAGTGTGACAGTCGGCCAGGGCTACATCTACATCGAAGCCACGCCTGTCTACCAGATCACTACGCCTGTAGCGCCCAAGCTAGAGACTCTGCTGCCCAAAGGCCTGAAGCTGGTCTACGCCTAGGATTAGAGATTAAGGCGCTTAGGATGAGGAAGGCGATGTGCTTAGCATTCAGGCATATATTGTGGTATTGCAGGGAACATGTCCTATGAGGTAGTATCGGTTTCCTTACTCCTGCCCTATCAGCTGGACCCAGTGTCTATCCTATACGTTTCAACGGTAAAATGATAAGTGAAGAAGCCAGCCTGCTTCCCAAGCCCTCGTCTTCCCCTCTATCCGCATCTGAACTCAGGTAAAAGGCATCTAGCCTCTTCTTCCAACCAGAGCAAATCCGCTCAGGGGCGAGCTGGCAGCGCCTCCAGACCCTTGCAGGCTGTGGCGGGCTTTCCGCTCTACTCGGATCCTCTCTCCGCTTCGGCCTGGCCTCCGATTCAGAGGATTTGGACCGTAGGAGAGAAACCTTCGGAGCGAATTCATACCCAAAGGCGGAATTCCGGGGAGTGTTTTCCCTTGCACTTGAGGCTTTGAGTGACATTTTGCTGCTTGGACTGATGGGTGCGGCGGCTCTGTCCCTGGTCGTGGGCATGCTGGAGGACCCTGCGAGGGGCTGGATTGACGGCTTCATCATTCTGCTGGCGGTGGCGCTGGTCGTGACTATCACTACTGGGATTGAGTATATGAAGGAACTGCAGTTCGTTAAGTTGAATGCTGCGGTGGGGAAGACGGAGGTGGGGGTGATTCGTAGTGGCAGGGACTACCACATTCCCTCAGAAGACCTAGTAGTGGGGGACATCCTCCACATTCGGTCCGGAGACATCCCCCAGGCCGACGGAGTGCTGTTCCACGGCGCACTAGTAGTCGACGAAAGCGCCATGACCGGCGAAAGCGACCAAATCCGCAAAACCGCCTCCAACTCCAGTCCCTTCCTCCTCTCCGGCACCCAAATCCTCGAGGGAAACGGACTAGTTCTCGTCCTAGCAGTGGGCACCTGGTCCCAACTGGGCAAAAGCAGGACTATGCTCTTAGCCTTCGACGGACATAGGACCTATACGCCCTTGCAGGAGAAGCTACGAAGGCTGGCCAGAGCCTTTGGCCTGATTTCCTGCATTGGCGCCCTCATTGTCTTCCTGATTTTCCTCATTTACCTGCTTATCCACGTCCTCACAGCCGGGAAATGGGACTCTGAAGCCACCGACTATATTGAAAGCGCCTTTTTCGTAGTAGTGACCCTAGCAGTAGTCGCTGTCCCTGAAGGACTGCCGCTCGCCGTCACTCTCAGCCTCGCCTACTCTGTAGTCAAGATGAAGGAGGAACGCAACTTCGTCAAAAACCTGCATGCATGTGAAGTGATGGCCGCCGTCACTTCCATTTGCTCAGACAAAACTGGCACTTTGACCCTCAACAAGCTCACTGTGAGACAGATTTGGGTGGATGGCAGCGAAATGGCGGCCATTAGTGAGGGAAACAGCCTTGCAGACGCCACCAAAACCTGCATTTTGGAGAATATTTGCTGCAATAGTACTGCTTTTTTCGCGAGAAGTGAGGAAACGGGGCGGGAGGTGGAGTCTGGAAACCGCTTGGAATGCGCTTTGCTCTCCTTTGCAGGGAAAAATGACGCGGATTATCGCTTAATTCGCAGTCCGGAGTGCGAATTAGTGCAAATTCCCTTCTCTTCTACGAGGAAAAAGAGCACTACGGTGCTGAAACGCAATAAACAGATGGAAATATACACAAAAGGAGCGGGGGAAGTCGTTTTGGCGCTTTGTAAGTATCTTTTGAGGGCGGATGGAAGTGTTTCGCCTTTGGATGAGGCGAAAAGGGAGGAAATTAGGGCGCAATTTGCGTGTTTTTCGCGTAATTTGATGAAAATTGTGGCTTTTGCGCATGCTTTTCGCAATTTGGAGGAAATGACTGCGGAAATGGACTCTTTTAACCCTGCTTCGTTCGAGATCGACATGGTATTTGATGCGATTATCACTCTGGAAGACCCTATTCGGCCTGAAGTCCCTGCAGCTATTGCATCTACACAGCGTGCAGGCGTAGTGGTGCGCATGATCACGGGGGACAACATCGAAACTGCCATCATTCGAGCGAAAGAATGCGGCATTTTGCCAGGCTCATACGACCCCTCTCCCCAGGACCTCCTAGTCCTCACCGGCGCCCAACTACGAACACGGGTCGGCGGTCTTTCCCCTATTTCCGACTCTGCGGGGAAAATAACAGGCCACAAAGTGAGCGATTTAGCCGCTTTTCGACAGGTAGCTGCAAGGGTTAGAGTGTTGGCCTGCGCTACTCCCGAGGACAAGTTCCTCCTGGTGACCGGACTGCAGGACTGTGGGGAGGTAGTGGCGGTCACAGGGGACGGCATTAACGACGCTCCCGCCCTTCGCAAGGCAGATGTAGGCCTGGCTATGTACCTAAGCGGCACACCTCTGGCCAGGGAGGCAGCGGATATAGTCCTGTTGGATGATAATTTCGTGAGTGTGGTTTCGGCGATTAAATGGGGACGGAACACGTATGATGGGATTCGACGGTTTCTGCAGTTTCAGCTGACTAGCAATTTGGTGGCGATTTTCATGATTCTGCTGAGTGTGGCGGTACTTTCCAGATCTCCGCTGACTACTGTGCAGCTGCTCTGGCTTAACCTCATCATTGACTCTTTGGGCGCATTAGCCCTCGCTGTCTCCCAGCCCCACAAATTCCTCTTTTCCCAGCCCATCCACTCCTCCGAAAGTCTGATAACCCCCGCAATGTGGGTGAATATCCTCTCTTTAGCCCTGTATCAGTGCCTCATCCTCACTATTCTCCTATTCGCCGGGTCCAAACTCTTCCAAATCCAGAGCGGCTGGGAAATAGAGGACTGGATTGAAGAAAGTTCAGTCCACTTTACCCTCTTTTTCAACGTTTTCGTCCTTCTAGCGATCGGAAACGAGGTAAACTGCCGCCAAATCGAGCTAGAAGAGGTGAATCCCTTCTCCAACCTAGGCAAAAGTCCCTTACTGCTCTGGATGGTCGCAGGGGAGCTGGTTGTGCAGTTCGTTTTCGTGCAATTTGGCGGTTCTTTGCTGTTAGTTACCCCTTTAAGCCTCAAAGAACACGTGATTTGCTGGATTTTGGGCGCGAGTATTGTCCCTGTGGGTGTTTTGGTAAAGTATTGTGCTGCTTTGGCCTACAAAGTGCGTTTAAATAAGAATGCGGACTCTTCCTACACCTAATCTACCTCTAAATAGCTACTTTTCCCCAGGGCAGAGCTAGTCTGCGTCTCAGAATCGCTGCAAGTAGGAGAAACAGCCATTAAATCGCTATATAAAGAGTACATTTCCCCTTGTTGCAGCGCTACCATCTGCTTTAGCAGCTCTACAGGTAGGTCCAATTGCCCTATTTCCAGCCCTTTAAAGTACTCCTTCCCCAGCCAATCCAGTACCTGCAGAACAGCCCTGCTTTCCCCTTTGTCCAGCAGCAGTCTGAGCACTTTGGAGAGAGTTATGGAGGAAACTGCGCCTTTGAAGCGCAATACAGCCTCCAAACCCGCTTCAATTCGGCCTGCTTTTATTAGTCTGCGGACGGCTCGGGACAGAGTCATTCTTTTGAGCCAGATTTTGCGGCCTTTTGGCACTGCCTGGAGTGCTGTTTGTAGGTTGCAGACGGGCACTTGTCTCTGAGAAGTGCACTCCAAAGTGAGGTTCCAGAGGCAGGAGGGAGCCTCTGGCCCTGTGGAAAGCCGCTCCAGTACCTGCAAAGCCAGGAAAATGCGCTTTCTCTGGAGACAGACTTTGAGGAAATCGGTCCAGAGCTGCTCTGGTAGGCTGGGCAGTAGAGATAAGGACTCAGCGGCTCTTTCCAGGTCGAAAGTCTTGAGAAACGCTCTGGTGGCTAATTGCTGGGGAGGAATTACGAGCAAATTAGCGCTTTCAGGCAGGCTTTTAGCAGCTATCAGCTGCAGCACTGTAAAAACCTCTGACCCTGCTTTTGCCTCCAAAGCGCCCTCAACAAAGACCTCATACAGCTTCATTTCCCCTGCATTTCCGCTCTCTACAGCCTTCAGAACCACTTTGTGAGCCAAATCCACCCTTCCCGCTCTCAGCAGACCTGCCACTGCCAGCCTCAACTCCTTCGTCCCGGCCAATACAGCCCAAAACCCCTCGATTAACTGGACTGCCAGGACAGGGGAGTTGATGCTGAAGCAGGACTGGATGAGGAGGCTGAGGCTACGGGTCTGTGGGGGACTCAGGGCGGAGGGGTTGTTGAGGAGGAAAGGAACAGCCTCTTCATACAACCGGTCATCAATAAGCCTGTCAAACTGGTCCGCAAGACTCATCCTTTGCCAAGTATCCGATTCGTCTTCGCTCAGAAAGATGGGCGAAGTGCAGAAAAGCCTGCGAACTCGTCTGCGTTCCCTACTAAATTCAGTGCTTTCTGAGGGGGAGTTGGCTGCCTCAGGCCTGCGGGTGGATTCGAGCTGGGAGAGCTTCCAGCGAGTGCTTGCTTCCGATACAGTTACTGTGACGGTTCAGAACTTCACAGGCGCTCAGTTCGGTACTTTGCACACAGAGGTGAGGGCCAGGCCAAAAGCCTCGCTAAAGGCGCTCCTACGAGCAGTTCAGCTGCAATTTCCGAGCCAGGGACGGAAAGTTAACTGGCGGTCTGTGTGGCGGAAGTACACCTTAGGCACTTTGGAGAGGGCGTTTCCTGCCTCTGGCGCAGTGGTTCTTGAGCCTAACCAACAGCTCCGCTTCCACTCTATAGAGCCTAAAGGGCGCTAATTACCACTATGTCGCGAAGCGGGTTATCGAAGGAAGAAGCCGCGAAGGCCTACGCCCTCCTCAAACACATGGAATCCAAGACCGAAAGCCTGGATTTCCTGCAGCCTGTCAATTTCCAAGCCCTCGGACTGCTAGACTACCCGATTATCGTGAAGCGGCCTATGGACCTGAGCACAGTCCGCAAGAAAGTGAGGCAAGGGAAGTACAGTGCACTGAGGGAGTGTGTGGCGGACGTGCAACTTATCTGGGACAACTGCAGGACTTACAACATGAACGAGTCTCTGATCGTGCAGAATGCCAACGCAATGGAGAAATACATGAGCGAGTTTCTCGAGCAATACCGGCCTGAGGAACGACCAATCGAGCCAGTTTCCGAAGACTCCGGAGAAGTGACCTTCGAGGAAAAACTGGACCTGTCCGCTCAAATCCGCAAAGTCCCGACCGAAGTCCTGTCCCAATTCGTAAAGACAGTGGAAAGCGACTGTCCCCAGGCCATTGATCACCTCGACAAGGAAAGGATCAAAATCAGAGTGGACCTGTTTTCCAGGGCGACTTTCGCAAGGCTGCAAGCAATGGTGGCTGCAAGTGTGCATGAAGGCGAGGAAGAGCCGGGGAAGAGACAGAAGACAGGAGATAGTTAGGGGGAACTGGACGCTAGGGAGTAGGCACGGGTAGGGGAACTGCTAAGGCAGGTGTGGGCGTCGTTTCGTGCGTCTAGAGGCTGGAGGAAACCGAGTTGGGTGAGTAGGGAGATTGGCCGCCAGCGAGAAAAGGCTTCTAGCCCTGTATATCTAGGCAGAAACGGGCTCAAAACCCTCATTTTCAATAGTACTCCGACCAGCAGTCCTATGAACGCATACAGCATTGAGCCGGTTAGCAGCGCAGATAGGGGTAAAAGCACCCAAGGAAGACATCTACTGCTGATAGTCAGTCGGGAAAGTGTCCATGTCTGCTCCCAGTACCCAGTTCTGAGGTATATTAGGACTTGGCACAGGACTGCAAGACCCTCTGCACAGGCAACTTCGCCTGCTGCCAGTACTTGATGGAGGTAGGAAAGGACTATATAGAGAAATCCACAGACAGTCGCAGACAACAGGAGTAGGCAAAAGAAGCCGGCAGTACCGTAGCAACGCTCTAATTTGGGCCCAATTAGGCCGATTCCGATACAACTTCCAGCTAAACTCACCCAGTCCCTATGTGCCAAAGGGGCTAATACGACCCTCAGTCCTTCCCCACTGTATATCACTTTCTCCGCACAAAGTTGCATGTTTCCTCCTTTCCCAGCGACATACAGTCCTATAGCCGCTGCTATCAGTCCTCCGCAGCACGGACTCACCCTGCCTCTCGCAGCTTCAGGTCCCCCCTGCATTAGAAATGGCTCAAACGGAAGCCTCGCAGATAGCCAACTACAAGGGAGTGATGCTGTGTAACCGCCCGCAGCACGGACCTGCGCCCAGGCCTAAAGTGCAGGCCTTTGTGTCGAGGGTGGATGTGAAGCAGCCGCTGGGCACGAACCCCTCTGTGTTGTATCGCCCGCCTCCACAGAAGAAACCTCCGAAGGAAATCCTGCTACGGCATCGTCAGTGGCTTCAGCAAGTCCAGTCCAAAAAGGAAGAAACCGCTCAGCAGGTCCTGCAAGAGACCTTAGAGCAGGAAGACCGAGCCAAGCGTCTGGCCGAAACCATCGCCAAACAGCGTAAATTCCTCATGAAACACCCTTCCCCCGACCAAGTCAAAAAGGCCTTCAACACCGACCCCGCCAAACGACTCATCGAAACCTTCGACAAGCCCAAGTGGGCGTTGACACAGGAAGAAGCGGAAGAGAAGGAAGAGCAGGAGGTGGATGCACTGCTGCAGTACGTCAATGAGCTGGATCTGGACAAATTCACTGAGGACTTGGAAGTGCAGGCCACACTCGAGGTCCTGCAGAACCGGATAGCTTCGCTGATTGATGAGCAGAAGACGAAGTCGGAACAAGGGAGGGGAAGTGAGGAGGCGAAAGTTGCCACTAAAGAGACTGGGAAAGAGGCGGGGAAGGAAGTGGAAGGCAAGGAACGGGCGCTGGAGCGGCCTGCAATGGTCAACGAGGCTTGGAACGCCTCAGTGAAAGCTGGGGAAGTCAGTAAGGATTCAGCCCGAATCGCTCGTGCCCTAGCAGAGAAAATCCTCAAGGCGAACCCCAACTTGCGCAGTGTCCACTCCAACCAAAGCATACGCCAGCTTATGGGCAGCGTGCCTCCGCAGGCTTCTTAAGCATTCCTCTAATTCTAAATGAAGAGCTGCGGTCATCGTCTGGTCCCCGGCAGCTGCTGTATCTGCAAGGGAAGTGCGTGTGGGGTGTGTGAGACGACGCTGCAGGCGAGGTGTGTGTTTGAGTCGCCACAGAGGCTTTGCAGGGAGTGTGTAACAGCTGTGGCCTTCACACAGACCTTCGAGAGCGAAGAAGAGGTCGTCTGGGGCTCTCTCAGTCCCCGAGGCCGCCGCTGGCTGCAGTCCGGCCAAGTCTCAGCCCTGCAGTCCTCCTCCAGCGTGTCCTACACCGAATACCTCAACAAGCAAGCCGACCCAGTGGACGAAGAAATGATCCACAAGGACGTCCTTTGCGGCCGCACAGACCCTTCCACCTTGGGAATCGAGCTCCGGGAAATGCTGGTGTGGGTGGGAGTGGAGCGGTATAGAAGCACTGTAGCGGAAGTCCTGCGCGCCTACTGTGTGCGCAACCCGCAAGTCGGGTACTGCCAGGGACTGAACTACATCACTGCCTGGCTGTTGCTCTTTATGGACCCTGCAAGTGCCTTTTGGTCGCTTTGCGCCTTAATTGAGCGGATACTAACCCCTGGATTTTACATAGGCGGCAGAACCGGCAACTCCCTCAACGGCTTCTACATCGAAGCAACCGCTATTGCAGCCCTCCTCGACTACTACTTCCAGCCTGTCCGGGAGCACGACCTCCCAGTCACCGACTTCGCAGACTGCTTTTCCCTGCCCTTACTCATCCAACTCTTCATCAACTCCTTAGACTTCCCCTCCACGCTCTTTCTGTGGGATTTGCTGTTTGAGGAAGGGTCGATTGCGTTGGTTCGGGGAGTGGTGTGTCTCACTTACTTGTGTGAAGAGGCGGTGAGGGCGGGGAAGCACCCCTCAGCTATACATAGGGAGCTGGCGCAGAGGTCGGTGGAGAAGGAGTTGCGAGTGAAGTACCCGAAGTTGAGGACTCAAATCACTGCGGTTCGCGTGGAACGTCTCCGCAGACAAGCCCGCGACTACCGCGCCTTCCAATGGCGCTCCAGCAAAGCCATGATCCTCCGCCGTCTCGAATTCGCCTCCCACTTCTCCAAGCCCGAACTCCTGCAATTCCAAGCAGAATTCAACTCCATCCTGCAAGCCAAGCGCACAGCAGAGGATAAAGACCGAAGCAGGCAGTTAACCGCTGGTAGGAGGAAAACTGTCAATTTGCCCAAAGCACTGCAGGACGAAGTTGGGAGTTTGGAGGGAAATGTGGATATTGGGATTACGAAATTTGAGTTTTTGGGGCTATTAGGGACTTTAGAAGGGAGATTATTGGATCATTCTGATAGGCTTTTTGACCTGTTTGATGAGGATAAAAGTGGGTATTTGGACTTCAGAGAGCTGATTGTGTGTCTTTCGGTCCTTACGAAAGGACCGTTTGAGGAGCGTTTGCGACTGTTTTTCGATATATACGACCAAGACAAATCCGGGTGTCTGCGGAAAGCGGATTTCCAGCAGCTGTTATATGCAGTTTCCCTGCCTTACTACGAGCAACTGGCCCAGTCCTTCACCCGGCCCACTAAGTCCTTAATGGACTCTCTATATACCTGTTTAAACCCGTTGGCTAGTAGTGGCTTGGTCACTTGGCCGGACTTCCTAAAAACGGTGAAAAGTGATGAACAGGTACGACACTGCTTTGAACTGCATGTAGAGGTGAAAGCGGCTGCCCAGGACTATGGCCGGGACGAGAGAGAACGAACTGCCGCCACATGTGTGCAATGCGCATTAATGTAGTCTATATATCTATCAAACTAAGAAGTTGCGCGAGGAAGGGGACAAATCCGGAGGAGCACTAACAGCCATGTAGGGAGCGCCCTGGTTGACCGAGTAGTGGAGTTGCAGGGCTTCGCTGGCTCTCGCACCCTTCGTGAAGGCGAAAACCAGCAGATGCTTGATATCCTTCGGCTTCTGTCGCGTTAGTTTACTAGCAAACCGTGGGACAAAGACCTGAATCAAGAACCCAGCAGCCCCTAAAAGGGCGTAAACGACCACCAGGCCTATAAGCAGCCCAAAAGTCTGGTTCTCTAATACCGTCTGTGACAAGTACCCCGCAGCGCCCAAACACAGTGCAGCCACATTCCCAATCCACTGCCACAAGTTGAGTCTTTCGTAGTTGAACTGCCTCCATTTCCACATGAAGCAGATGTACCCTGTCAGACTGATGAGGTAAAAAGCGGCGTGTGCGCCTGGGTACTCCCTTTTGAGGGCTCCCACTGAGACGATGAGGAAGACTTGAAAGGCGGATTTTATCATTAAAGCGGGGGGAGAGGATTTGATGCTGCCGATGGTTTGCAGTTCTTGCCATAAAGGCCGGGTGTAGGTCGCTGCAGGGATATACAGAATCAGAGCCACAGCGCTTCCTATGCAGTATCCCAGGTGAGCTCCAGACCAGCAATGCTGATAGCAGTCTTTATTAAGGAAACTCGAGGTAAAGGCCGGGCCAGAGGCCTTATTGCACAGAAACACCTGCGTGAGTGTTGAAACTATGGGCAAAAACAGCAAATTCCCCAAAGACGGCAGCAGCAAATCGCTCCAATATTGAAAAGAACCCCACAAACGCGTAATCCAGATTCCACCTTTCGTCAACTTCAGCGCAGAAATGAGCAAATAAAGCACCACTCCGCCCAACACACAATTCAGCACAGTCCAGTACATTCCCTGCATCAAGTTGATGACACTGTCAAGGTCCAGTCCTACACCTGCACTCACAGTGTGCAACTTTCCACTCAAATTGCTGAAATCTGGCCCCATCGCACCCAACTGCAGGAAATCCCACCCCACTGTAGACAGCACCAACACGTCTTCCAGCTGAATTGGCCGCTTTTCTGAGAGTGGCTGCAGGGAGGCGCGCCACCACCTGTGCCACATTAGTCCACTCGCTAGTGCGGTGAGCGCTGCTATTACCGCTAATACCACGAATGCAATAGTGCGACTGTATTTAGCTTCTTGGATTTGCGATAAGTAGTAGGGACAATTGGCGTATCTGGGCTTAAAACAGGGGAAAGAAGCAGCACTATCAGGCCACTGGATAGGCGTATTTAGGGTAATGGGCTGGGTGGAAAAGGCGTTGTAGGTGCCGATTTGCACGAGGGAGTGGGAGTCGTTCCCCTCAGTGTATTGGAAGTTGAAGATGCCGATAGTTTGCGAGTCTCGGTCGTTGCTGCCTGCTTCGATCCTGACCAGGCCTCCGCAGCCCTGGAAATGCGACTCGCGCATTGCTTTGACCAGTGTGTCAGCACTCTCATAGTCCTGCCCACTAGCCAGCAAATAGTCCAGTGCATAGAAGTACAAGTAGGCCATGTCATAGAAAAAGCAAGTCACAGGGAACAGACTCGCCCCGTCATAGCGAAATAACGCACTTTGCACGCGTTTCCCTACTTCGCCTACAAAGGTACGAGGGGCAAACCACAGGGCTCCCTTGGTCACTCGCCGTCTTGACGCGTTTTCAGCTCCTTGGTAGTTAGCATCCGCAATGCCGTTGCCCAGGACCAGCATATAGGTATCCTGCATGTCCATTGCAGCCATCACATCCGCTATCACATGCGCATAAACTGTAATTTGCACGATAATGCGAGTATCTAAAGCCCTGATTTCCTCCAAAGCAGTCCTCACAAGGTCTGTTGTGGTCTCGTTTAGTGCGTTTGGGAGACGTCTTCCGGCTTCGGTATTGAGGATTTCTATGCCGAGTTGAGGAGCCCAGGTCAGGAGCTGTCTGTAGGAGTCCTCGTTGTCGCCGTTGTCTGCGGAGTAGAGTACTGCGATTTGCGTCCATTTGAAGTGCTGCAGGATAGTGCAGATAGTCCTGTAGACATACCCATTCGCAACTCTGGCTCGCAGGAAATAGGGGTATTGCGTAGAACTGGACAGGACACTGCTATACGACCCTCCAGCCAAGGGAACTCTCATATTCAGCTCTCCCAACAGAGAATAAACGCCCAAAGTCGGCGCAGAGGCAGGAGTCGTGAAGTAAATCACTCCCAACTGTCCCCTTGCCCTCACAAGTCTCGCTTTCGTTACATTGTAATTGAACATAATGCCTGCGATATTTACATTGTAGTCCTCTAAGTAGTAATTCGGGACGATGTCCTTCCTTTTGTGTATGTCTTCGAAGGCTACTTGGAAGCCTCTCATCCTAGCGTAACTTTGAGGGAACAGGGACCCGTCAGGGTTGGTTAAGTTGTAGTTGACGGAGGAGCGAATTACTGCAGTTTGATAGGGAATTGAGTTGACTTTGCCAGGGTACTGGAGACGTGTGGTGTTGACTTGGTATGTCAGAGATGAGGCGACTTCAAGCGGAATAGAGCTGAAAAGACAGTAAAGAAACAGCGGAAACGACTCCAAAGTGGTCAATTCGCTCACTAATTGCCGCAATCTCAGTCCCTCATAGGCCTGAAAAGACCGGGCTTCCAAGGCCTTTTCACCCACCAACAACACCCCAGAAGCCAGCAACCCCGTCAGGGAATAGGGCAAATAGCGGTACTGAGCAGCTTCCTCGGACAGTATGTAGGCATAGCCCGCCTTGTCCATCCGCTTGGTTTGGAAGGCTAGCAGGAGGTTGTAGGCAGTTTCAGCGTCTGTGAAGATAGCGATAAGATTGGAGCCGGAAGGCTTCACTCGTCTGCCCACATATTGAAGCGTAAACTCCAACTCCGACCTATACGGCACCACATCTCGACTTTGGTACACCAAAGGACTCATCAGAAGCGAAGCTGTTAGCGCCAAATTACGCTGCTGGGAGTCCGATATCAGCAGTAATTTCGCTAACTTCAAACTGCTAATAAAGCCTGTAAAGGCCTTTTCATAGCTTTCATCCTTTGCATTTCCCTGATTACTTTCCCGGTCTCTCTTCCACATCAAATGGTACCGGTCTCGAGCGCTTTCCCGCTCGAGATGTCCACTAAGTCCTGCTTCGTACACGTAGTCCAACACAAAGTCAGCAGAATTTACCACCGATACAGCCTGGAAACTGGACAAAAAAGTGGGAATTACTTGGAAATCGGGGACGGAAGAGGCTTCTGTGAGCATTTCTTGGACATACCTGGGCGTAGAGGCAGATATGTAGCTGCGGAGGACTAGGCTGGATACACAGGGCAGCAGCCAAAGCAGACAAATCCCCACCATTATATAGGGCCTGCAGAGGACTCTTTCAAAAGGTCCTATTTAAACACGGATTTTGCTGAGGTTTAGGCAGACTGAAAAGTGCCAAAATAGCCTTTCCAGCCTGATTAGTCTTGGGCTGAATATATAATTCCTAGTCGTTCTTGTCCTAATTGATATGGGGGATTTCCTGCTATGGGCCTTAGTTCCAGTCCTTATAGCGGCTTTTCAGGTCTACACGTCCGTGTCCACCCCGATATATGTTTCTCAGGCACTTGCAGTAGTCCTGGATCGAAGCAGCCCTCAGATTGCCCTGTGCTTGGGACTGTTTCCCGATATCAACTACGACACCGGGGAAATAGTGCTTGATTACACCTATAACTGGGATTTAAGCCGAAAACTGGCCTTGCAAAGCCAAGATTGCCACTACATTTCACTGTGGACGGAGATGTCTAGTCACTATATTGCCCATTTCTCCCAATTCGTCCAAATTGCCAATTTAACTGCTGTTTCCCTCGTCATCACTACCCAAACAGCCAATCTGCAGGCCGCAGAAACACTGCAAACGCACTTTCCCTCCCTATACAGCGAACTAGTCACAATTCCCTATCAAGCAAGTCACCCCTTCTGCCTGCAGTTCGTCTCAAAGCAACTCAAATCTCGCGGTTTGCACTATTTCGCAGTCCTAACCGACCCCTTAACAGCCCTCAACCTCCTATCTGCGTTTCAGCAAAAGAGGATGAATTCTGCAGGTTTTGTATATATGTTGTCTGAGGAAGCTGCCCAATATCGCTATTTCGACACTGATTTTAGTGGGTTGTTAGCCTCGGGAGTGCTGTTTGTGGGTAGTAAAGCCAGTGAAGCGGCTAACTTCGTGCAATATGAGGGAAATAGGCTCCAAGAAGCACTAAAAGGCACAGAAAAGGACCTGAGTTTGTACTGCTTAGTGGACAAAGTGGCGACATTCATAGGGAATTCGACTCACTTTTGGGTCGAAAGACTGTTGCTGCCTGGGAACTTGTCCTATATCGAGCCAGGCGCTAAGGCAGTAATTTCCGCTTCTGTTAATTACCAAACAAAGGCGGATTTGGCCTTTTCCAGGCCTCGAATGAGAGGCTTCGAACTGGCCTTTAGGAACATAAACGCCCAAAATGAGCTAATTCCTGGGTACTATTTACAGGACAATTCCGTCGATTTCACCGATTTCGACTTCGATTATAACGCTACATTCTTCAAAATAGCTGCAAATCACAGTCAATTAGGCACTATTTACTTCCCCCCGCCTTCCTCCGAGTCCATAATCGGCATTTCCAGCGTCCTTTCCGCCCTTCACATAGCAATCCCTATAGCCGGAGACTCAGTCAGCACGGTTTTGTCCAGTCCTGAGGCCTTTCCCTTGTTTGTGAGGAGTCGGGTAGCGAATGGGTATATATACCGGACTGTCTGTGCGATGCTTAGGCACTGGGAGTGGTGGGAAATAGCGGTTATTTACTCAGCAGACGGGGGAGACTGTGAAAACGCCTATAGGGAGTTGGAGGCCTTGGCGCCTTTATATGGGGTTAATATCACGAATAAGGAGGGAAATAGGAGACTTCCAGGACACCTGACAGGCAATGATACGGCTGCGGTGGAAACGGCAATAAGGGAAATCGCCACTTTAGCGACTCGCGTAATAGTCCAAATTACGCTTTATAATGAAGTAATAGCGGACGTTTTCCACCAATTAGGCATAAGGAACGATTACGCGTTTATTCTCGGAGTTGGCTTACTGCCTCCCTTCTTCCAGCCCGCCCAGCAGTCCCGCAGAGTAATCGCCAAAGGGGCGCTTTGGTTCGTGCCCAGTACCTTCACAGGGCCTGTAGGAAGCAGAATCCAGCAGCAGCTAATAGCCCTGGATGGGGAGGATTACCACCGGCCGACCTGCTTTATGTATGACGCCGCTTTCCTTTTTTTCCATGCTTTGGACTATTTGCTCGCCAAATCGATGGATTTCGAGTCTGCAGATGTATTGCTGAAGGCACTGAGAGGGTCATTCTTCCAGGGGTGCAGCGGACTGGTCCGAATAGCGAGCGATAGCAACGATAAGGACCAGCAGACGATGGATATCCTCAACTTCCAGTACGACTTGGAGAAAGATGGATGGGGAATTAAGAGAGTGGGGACGTATAATGCCTTTTCTATGTCGCCCATAACGTTCACGGATACAATTCAATGGCCGGATGACTCGGAGCGCTTTGGGAATTTGAAGCCGATGTATCTGCACTGTCCCTATAGGGCGGAAAGTGTGCAGAAGGCTGCGCACAGTCTAGTGCTCGGTCTTAGTCTTTCCTACTCCCTAGCGACCTTCTGCACAGCTGCTTTCCTCATAATATGGCGACAGTGGTGGTTTCTGTCCCTTCCTTCCCTATCCACCTCACATTCAACTCAGCTGGAAGACGTGCTAATGCTCCTTTCCCTCCCTTGCGACAGTCTCCAGTTCATATCTCTTTCCCCCTCTACAAAGCGTCTAAGCAGCTATATGTCGCGACTATGTGCGAGTATGGGAATACAGCTAGAAGGCCTGGTTTCCCTTACTCAGGGCGCCTTTTGGACGGCTCTAAATACGGCCCTGGGCTTTGTGGTCCTCTGGACTGTGGGTTTTATTGGGAAACTGACTGGCTGTTTGGGGAAAATCAGCAGGGGATTGGACTATTGGACCGAACTTGTTCTTCCTTTTGTAGGGAATGGGGCTTTTATGCCGCTGCTTTCGATGCTATTTAGCGTATTTCTGTGCTCCAAAGCCACTTCCTCTGACCTTACCGACAGTTTCCTCAATGCAGACTGCTACCAGCGATGCTGGAAAGACTGGCATTTCCCTTATATTCTCATTACAAGTCTCGTTTTAGCTGTTTTTACGCCTTTTGTTGTCTTCACGAGACCACTTTGGCAGGGACTGCAACGGACCGGCAGTGTAAAGCAGTCCCCACCCGGCCTAATGCTCAAATCTATAGTCCAATTAGTGCTAGTGACAGCCCAGACTAGCCTGAAAGAGGACTATGCGCAGGCATATGCAGTGGTTTTCTTCACTATAATGGGCCTTTTCGCAGCCTCGACAGGCCTACTGAGACAGTATAACTATGAAAGGATGAATTTATGGTACAGTTTGGCCACTATTACAGTCCTGCTATACGCTGTTTCCGGCTATTTAGCGGACTATGTCCAGTCCGAATCAGTGCTCTGGGTCGCAATAGCCTCTATATCCGTCCTTTCCCTGCTCCTAGTCACAGGACTAGTCCTGCAGTGCACACTTCCGCGGTTCGCAAGCAGGCTATATCGCAGGAAAAACAAGGATATCCACAGTTTGTTTACCTTTGCCTTCACTGGAGGCGCCAGAGCATCTGAAGCCCTCCGGAATCACTACACTATCAATGAATCTGCATTCAGAGAGAGGTTGCCGGGGCCTAGCAGCGAAGGACGCAAAATTCCGCCTAGTTCTATGGGACTAAAGTAGTGATTTTCCCTAATTTGAATGGAAATCTGATATTAGAACTGATAAATTGATATAGGGATTAGGAAAATTTGCATAGCAAATCCCAAAATTGCAAATAGGGTGTTAGGGT
>Ga0247837_1000730_pt1 | contig 71018 bp, 78 predicted proteins | sample LaCtaG_2_FD_187115 | JGI IMG/M metagenome (GOLD analysis project Ga0247837, IMG submission 187115) | Freshwater microbial communities from meromictic Lake La Cruz, Castile-La Mancha, Spain - LaCruzMarch2015_14.5m | ecosystem: Environmental > Aquatic > Freshwater > Lake | place: Spain: Castile-La... | reverse complement strand
AAACAAGTATTACAATAAATGACCCCAACAATTTATCAGGTAAATTAACAAAACACATCATAGAAATATATGGTGATGTTAATATTCCAACAAACACTTATCAAAGAAAAAAATATGAACAAATTAATGGTAAAAAGTGGTTTGAGGAGTATTTTGATATTATAGAAGTTGACAAAGATGTTAAAAGAAAATGTAATTTATGTGATTGGGGAACAACTGACATATATAATAAATCAGGTTGTTTTACCAATCATATTGAAAATGAACATAAGATTACTCTTGATGAATATTTATTCCAATTCCCAAATGATATACAGTACCACCACAATTACATTAAAAGAACTGATAGAGAGAAAGAGTTATTGTTGGAAGAAAACTTCGTAATATGTCAATTGTGTAATGAAAAGATGAAGGGTATATCAAATACACATCTAAAGAATAAACACAACATAAGTGTTGAAGAATACAAACTAAAATTTCCAAACTCTAAAATTGTATCTGAGTCTACCTCTAATATTTTGAGTGAACTTATTAAAGAAACTAATATTAATTTTCAACCAACTTGGACATCAAAAGGTGAAACTGAAATTAAGGAGTTTATTGAGGGTTTAGGGTTTGAGATATATAAGGGTAAAAATAGAAAACTATTGGAAGGTAAAGAAATTGATTTAATTATACCCTCAGTTAAAGTTGCAATAGAATATAATGGTTTATATTACCATACTGAAAATATGGGTAAGAATTCAGTTTATCATTTAAATAAAACTTTAGCGTGTAATCAGTTAGGTTATAAACTAATTCATATTTTTGAAGATGAGTGGGTTGTGAATAAAGAATTGACTAAATCAAAACTAAAACATATTCTTAGTGTAAGTGATGGGATTAAAATTGGGGCAAGAAAAGTTGTAGTGAATAAAATATCCAAAGAAGATAAATCATATTTTTTGGATGTGAGTCATATTCAAGGGAATGATAAATCTGACATATTTTATGGCGCTTATTATAATGAGATTTTGGTTGGTGTTATGACATTTAATAGTCAAAGAAATATGACAAAGAATATTGAAGGTGAATATGAATTAAGTAGATTCTCAACAAGACAAGAATATGTCATAAGTGGATTGGCTTCTAAAATATTAAAACAATTTATTAATGATTATTCTCCAAGTAGTATAATAAGTTTTGCAGATAGAAGATGGACTACCAATGGAAACAATAATATGTATACAAAATTAGGATTTGAATTGGTATCAATATTGAAACCTACATATTTTTATTATTCGTCAAAGATGAATAGATATAAAAGATATCATAAATTTTCTTTTGGGAAGAATAGTCTTAAAAAGAAATATAATGAAATTGATTTTACCAAAAGTGAAAGTGAACTTACAAAAGAGTTGGGATACTCCAAGATATGGGATTGTGGTTTATTTAAGTATCGGATTAATTTTTATTGAAATTAAGATATTTATAATAAAAAATTAATTACTATGAAAAAATTATATTATTTAGATGAATCTGAAAAAGATAGGATTTTGAATTTACATAACAAACATAAGGGAAATTTGTTGAATGAACAAGCACCATATGAGATACAACAAGACGGTGGTGGTTGGACAGATTCGGCTAAAACCCAATTTAATGCTAAATTAAATAATTTTGGTACTGGAAGAGGAGCATTTACAACTGGGATTATTGATTTTTGTAAAAAAGAATATGATAAATCTTTCCCAAAAGGACCAAGTTTAGAGTTATCAGATATTCAAAAATTAACTAGTAATATTACTAGTGCAGCAAGAAAAGGTTCAATTAGTACTTTTGGTGTAACTAATGGTAGAGGTATGAGTGAAGACGCAGTTAAAGAATTTGTAACTAATTTGCAGGCTTTTAATAATATGGCAAATGTATGTTATTCAGTTGCAAATATAAGTACACGTGGTACTGTAGTGTCTGGTTATGAAAATATATTTGATACATTTGATGAAATTTATGCAAATGAAGGTAATTATGGTTACAAAAATGCAATTCTTGAAAATTTAAAATATTTAGCAGGTAAAACAAAAGTAATTGTGGATGACGCGACTAATCTTGACGCTTGTTTGAAAGTAAATAAAAATTTAACAAACAAAGAAGGCTCCCCTTGGTATTCTTACACAGTTCAGGGAAGAATATATAACTATGCTGTGGATGGGGATTGGTATAGCACTGATACAAATACAGAAAATAGAGACCCCAAAACAGTAAAAACATATTATAAATTTACTTGTGACGAAAACAATAAAATAATCCATACGATTGATAAAACAAAAAATGTAAATGTTGTTACTGCTGAAGGTGGCGGAGGTGGCGGAGATACTTATCCGGTTGCTGAAGGACATGTCTTTAACTCAGCAATGCCTAAGGCAACCTTAGATGCGATAAGAGCTAAAACAGGTAGTAGAGATACTGGACCAAAGTTAACCCAAAATGATATAAACTTAATTAATTCAAAATTTAAATAAAAATATGAAAAATTTATATATATTAGAAAGCGAAAAAAACAGAATATTAAAATTACATAAGAGTTTTTTATTAGAAGACCCTACTAATACGGGTGGTGGTAACGAAAAAGCTATTGCTACTGAGGTCAATACCCCAACACCACCATCAAACCCTCCTGTTGCTACTACTACAATTAGTCAACTTCAACAAAAATTAGGTGTTGTTATTGATGGAAAATTAGGAACTAACACAGCAAAGGCAATCCTTGCGAAACTAGGCATTACTGCTACTCCTACTGCGGACAATACCCCACCACCATCAAACCCTCCTGTTGCTGCTACTCCTACTGCGGACAATACCCCACCACCATCAAACCCTCCTGTTGCTGCTACTCCTGGTGCTGCTGAGGGGGAGGTGGACTCCTCGGCGACTACTCAGTATTAAGTTAATCTTCACCATTTTTATTTTCCGATAACACTCTAATACTTTTTGATATTATTTCAGATTCCCCAAGTGAATACATTCCATTATGGTAAGCGTATTTAACCGCTTGTACAATTAAGAATATTGCTTGTTCTTCATCCATTACATCAATTAATGTTTGTAGATGATTTTCTGTTAATAGGGGTACGGAATTAAATAATTTACCGTAAATTTTTTCTTGTTCCATTGATATTTATATTAATAATTTCATTTATAATGATACAGAATTTAATTAAAAAAATCAAACAAGAAATACTAAAAGAAGCAACTACTGACGCTAGTGGTAGTAGGGGTTCGTTTAATCCCCCTCTTAAACTAGGAAAAAGAGTATTTGAAAAAACACAATTAGACCCATTTAATAAATCTGTTTCATTGTATTATAGTCAAGAACTTACCACAGATAGTTATGATGGTAAAATGAGTACTCCAAAAAAGGATGTCAAAAAAATTGAATCTAAGGCAATAAAATCTTCAACTAATACCAACACTAAGTTAATGACAAAAAACGTCACCAAGACCCCAAAAAATTTGAATGAGTGGCATTACGAGGAAGCTCCAATGTTAACTGAGGATACTAATGTTTGGTATAATATAAATGAAGTGGATTCTAGTACATCGGCTGGACTATATAATGGGCCTCAAGAATTGGGTATAAGAAAATGGAAACATAATAATTTAGCACCATTTACAGAATTTGTTGATACTGAAGTTAATCGTAAAAAGGTAAAATCAACAATGAAGAATAATATAAAGAAAGTTGTTGGTATGTGGGAGAAAGATGAGGATGGTTCATATGAAATTGAGACTGGAGATGTTCATACGATTAAAGAAGATTTGGGTGTGTGGTTTGGGACAAAAAAGAAACCCAAGGGTAGTAAACAACCAAAGGGTCCTTGGGTTAATATATGTAGAAAGGTAGATGGTAAACACCCCCCTTGTGGTAGAAGTGAATCTGATACAAAGGGGTATCCTAAATGTAGGGCTGCTGGTGTTGCGGGTAAGATGTCTGATTCTGAGAAGAAGTCAGCATGTACTCAAAAACGTAGGGAAGAGAAGAAAGACCCCAAGATTGGTACAGGAAATAAACCGACAATGGTGTCATACAAACCAAAATGAAAAAGATAGTAAGATTAACAGAATCAGATTTAGTACGTTTAGTTAAACGAATAATCAAAGAAGACCTTGAATCACCTACAGCTAAAAATGGTAACATAATTATTGATGGTGAAGTTTGGGAATTATGGGCTGGTTGGGTAAAAATTGAAGTGTTATCATTAAAACAATTAAGTAATGGGGATTTAAATATGAAATATGATACTTCGCTTACTGATCCAGGTGAAGGTATTGTAACTAATAGAAAATTTAAAGAACTTGAATCGGAAAAAAATAAGGGTAAGACTAGGATTGAATTTGAGGTTGAAACCGTTGACAAAAATGGAAATAAAAATAAAAAAACCTTAACTTTAATTAAAAAGTAAGGTTTCATTGTAGCTTATTTTACTTTTTGAAGAATATTCTCAAGAGAATGTTCGATTTGAGACATTACTTGGATTTCAACTTTTTCTCTGATTTCTTCAACTTTGGTATCATACATTTTGATTATTTTATACCAATTTCTATCACTCAATATAACATCATAATGATATACATGATTGGTTATACTGATGCCACGTTTATCAAATATGATAAACAAATCTACCTCTGTATTTGTGATGTATTTTTTATCTGATATTGGAGCAATAAGAAATTTAGATTCAGGATGTCTAATTAATTTCCTTGCAATTGACATACACATTTTTTGGGTTTGAGAAATAGGTACTCTTGAGTCACTAGAATATTTTCTGTTGAGGATTGTAAGTTTGACATAAAGTCTTTTGAAGAATCTTAGAATTGCTTTTTTCATTGTTGTGATTATATTTATGATAAAAGAGAAAAATGTATAAAAATAGATTATTAATAACTGAGGATGAGTAAAAATATATCTTATCAATGTATGGATTAATTAAGGAACAAAAATTAGACATAAATAGTTCAGATTTTTTTGATCCAGGTTATCACTCCAAATTGAGTACACAAGGTACTAAAAATTTAACAATTGAACTAGGAAAAGCCTTAGATTTTATAAGAAAAAATGAAGGTAAAACAACATCTGTTAAAATATTGGCATCCGAAGATAAAAATCAAAATTACGATAATGAGGTATCCCCATCAAAAAAAATACCAACAAGACAATTGGCAATCTTGAGAGCTGAAACAATTAAAAAATTTTTAACGAATTTTTTCCAAAACGCAATAAACGAAGGATACATAAAAACAATACCAACATTTGAAGAACCTGAAATAATAGTTGGTAAAGGTACAACGGCTGAAGAACAAAAATATGATAGACGCGTTGAAATTAGTTTTTCTGTAATTAGTGAACCTAAAACACCACCCAAAAAACCACCTTGTGCTAAAAATATGAAGATAAGGGTATTTTATAATGAAGATGTACATGGTGGTCATAATTGCAATTCGGCTGTTTTTGAAGTGTCGGTTAATGGTATTCTATTGAAAAGGGATGGTGATGGTGCTAAATACGCCTCGTTAAATAATGGTAGTGTTATAGATAACGCTGGGTATTCAATACAAGATAAAAAAATAGCTGTTAGAAACGCTAAGGGTAAAGTTGAGTACGAAACTAAAAAGTATCCATTATCAAATAATCCTGGAGGACCAAGAGAAAATCTATTTACTGTTGATGATACAACAATGAAAGCCATCCAAGATGCTAATAACGAACTTTCAATTCAACTAACATGTAAAAATTTAGTTAGTTATTATCCAACCCCAACTGACTTACTTAATGCTTATCCAAAAATAACTGATTTAACACAATGGTTTACAACTAATAAACCGAATTTGGGTGGACTTGAATATAATGGTACTCAATTTACATATATCGAAAATTCTGAACATAAATGGTTTCATTCAGCTCAATGGGGATATAAATGTCATAGAGGTGTTGGTGGTATAGAATTTACAAATGAAAAAGGAGAAACTTCTTCATTTAATGTTGCCACACCAGAAGAGGTTGATGAACCAAAACTTGTGTTAACAATTGACGCATGCACTTTGAAAGTAGTGTAAAGTTTATTTCTCTTCGTATTTGAAGATGATGTCATCCCCAAGAATAATTTTTTGTTCTTCTTTACTCATTTGTCTGAGTGTTTTTTTGACTAATTTTAAGTTATCTTTATAATATCTTTTTCCAGTTACATATTCTTTTCCATTAAAGACTGTTTTTGGTGCGGAACAAGAAATGAGGAAAATAGTAAATACAATTAGACCAATTAGTTTTTTCATTGTTGTGATTATATTTTGATTGTTATATCATAACCACAAAGGTCTAAATAAAATTCCACTAAAACAAAAAAGGTAGAAATAATTTTTCTACCTTTTTATATTTTAACAATATTAGAATTTCATTGTGACTTTAAGAATATCTAAAAATTCTAACCAAGTTTCCAAATCATTTTCATTTCTACCAATATTTGCTGTATAACAACAAATCACGATATTATCTTTAGTGTATCCTTTATTTCTATCTAATCTATCTAAAGATGGTTGTAATGGGTATTTGTGTTTTGTTGATGGGGTTAGAGGAACACCAAACCAATAACATAAACCATTCTGATTATTATAAATGTCTTCAATTTCTTCTTTTGTAATTGTATGTTCTATATTTCTCCTTTTTGAATCGTGAAATAGATAATTAATCCACAATCTAAATCTTCGTTCTTTTTGTTTAACACTCTCAACCTTTTTAAATTCAATATCTTTTCTTTTTTCTCTTTTGTAATTTCTAGTTATTGTCAATACACATTCTTTACACTTAGTTCCCCTTTGTGACTCATAATATTCTGATATATCTTTTAGTATACCACAAACTGAACATAATTTTTGTTTATCCATATATTATAAATATCGGATAAACATAAAAAAACTAAAAAAAGAGGAATAAATCCCCTTTTATTTTTTCTTCCATTTTCCACCTTGACTATTGTATCGTTTGACAGCTGCACCATTACAATAAGCCGAGGGACAAACTTTATATCTACTTTTAGCCCAAGATAGTGCAGATTGCCATAGTTTTGGGTTTGTTGGGGTATTCTTTTTCTTCTTTTCATTTAATTCTGATTCCATCATAACCATATCTTCATTGTCTTCCATTCTATTATAATCAACAGATCTAGCAAATTGTGATTCATTCATCATAAAATCAAATACTTGGTCAAGATTTTCTTTTGCTACGGTTATATGGTCATCAGCCCAATCGTGACCGTCTTGGAGAATTTTTTCAACTTTCATTGGGTCAAGTTCCAATAGTTGTTGTGCTTGACTAATCATTTGTTCAAGGTTTGAAAAGAACATATAGTTTTGAACTTGTCCGTAATCCTTTTCGTTTACAATTTTTTTAACAATTTTAACCAAATCTTGTTCAGTTAATTTAACAATTCTTTTCATAATGCTTTAAGCATTTAATCCATTCACACCCCCCAATACAACTGTGTTCATTAGGATGATTGGTTTATTTTGTGCATCAGTCCAAACCGCGTGAGGTGGTTCAACTGTGAATGTGCTACCTGAACAAACTTCACATATTAATACTTCAGTATTTGCACTAGTAGCACTGGCTGGGTAATTGTAATTTGACATAGTTTTTTTTTATTTGTAATTTATAATTTGAAATTTTATTTGTCTCTTATAAGTATTTACTTCTCCACTACTTTCCACTTTTATATCAATAAAATATTCATTTGGTATTTTATCTCTAGTATCAAATATGAAATAATACTCATTTGGAGTTCTATTTATTTTTGTCCAATCTTGAACTTGAACTTCAGTTTGTCCTTCTCTTACATATACACGATAATAAGCGTTAACTTTTATTAAATTTTTATTAGTGGTATAGGCTTGTTTAATTATCACCCCAACCTTTCTCAAATCTGTATTAAAAATCTTTTCATCTTGTTTAATACCATAATAATCAAATCCATATATTTTTGGATCTTGACTATTTGTTCCAATTTGGATTGAGTTTTTCATTGGTTGTAATACAAAATCATTAATAATTGGATTCAATGGAAATGTATTTAAACTTAAATTGAACCATTTATCGGAAAAAGTACAAGGTGTTTTGTACCCCATCAATGGTGGAATTGTAACCTCATAAACACCAATTGTTTTTTGACATCCAGTTAATGCCGACAATCCAGGAATAACATCCCCAGAATTATCCAATATTGCCACGGATGGAGGAAAGTCCAAGTTAATTGGATTACCATCTTCATATAAATAAAGATATAATTTATTTACCTTTCCCAATGAAAATAAATTTCTATCATCCTCAATCAAATCATTATATGATGTTTCCAAATATGGTTCATAAAATGTTTGGGTATGTCTTGTAAAGAACTGAACTTCATATGTGTCAGTTAAACCTGATAACAATTCAATTTGGGGTCTATATGCGACAACCCAACCAGTTACACCGGATGTTGTATTGTTTAACACACCATTGATTTCATCGGTCATATCAAATTCAATATTCTCATCCCCAAATTCAAAATGTTGTTCAGCAACCAATGTTAATGCTGAGAATGGAACTTGAGAAAGATTTCTATTATTATAAATTCCATTTTCTTCCCATACACCAATTGTTGTAGTTTCAAACCAATTGGATGGTCTTGTTGAATAATTTCTATCAGCTATTTGATATTCATATTGTAAATCGGCAAAATCATAACCAACACCTTCATCCCAAACTTGTGGTAAACTTGGGTCAAAATCAATTGGGGGAATTCTTAATAAGAGTAAATCAAATGATGTCGCTCTTAATCTACCTTGTGATGTAAATGTGTTTAGTAATTCAATATCAAAGTTGGAGGTGTTTGTCATTCTCAATGTATGTTTCATTGTTGAACAAGTTGTTGATATAACACCTTCACTTAATTTGGATTTAAGTGAATCCAAATCTAAATCAAAAATAAATCTACTATAACCTATAGGATATTGTGATATTGCTGTAGTTCCAAAAAATAGTTCAGTTACTGGGTTTCTACCAGTATTGGTAAAACTATTATATATTAATGTATTATTTCTACTGAAATATGATTTGTGGATTGACATTTATGTTGTTTATACATAAATATCAATTAATTCTAATATTTTGATTTAGGATTAAACTTTCGGCATTATTCAATAAAGTTTCAATATCCTCAAGTCTTTGACCATTCCCACTTGCACGTTTGGATGGTTTAATAATTGCAATTGGATGAACATGTCCTTCCAAGAAGGCATACATCTTTCTTAATAACTCAATAATAACCTCACCCCTCACGGTTGAATATGTGAGGTTCTGTAAGGATGTTTCGCCTCTAACAAAGGAATTCTGTGGGATACCATAGATAGTGTCTTGTAAGTCAATTTTTTGTTTTGTACTAGTTGCGTCTTGTGACAACAAATAAATCTTTTGTGCTCCCATTACACCATAACTTATTGGTTCGGATTTGAATGAGGTTGGAAATATGGTTTCAGTCACAACATCATATTGTTTACCATATATTGGTCTTTCACCATTTCTACCTGACACCAAGAAATAACCACTTTGTTGTGAACCATAATCCAAAAGAATTTTTGAACTAAACTTTATAAAATTTGAAACTTCTGGATTGGTGACTAATGTGTTAAAATTATTTCCTTTTTCATACGTTGTTTTTGATGGTGTAACAACAAATGGAAGGACGTTTTGGAATACGGTTTGATTTGTAGAATTGTACCCGCTATAAGTTAAGAACCCATCAAAAACACCTTTGATGAAGGTATTGATAATGTAGACAGTTTCATCAAAACTTTTCCCACCAATTTCAATTTTTGCATCAGTTGGTAATAATGTAGTATCTATTTCTAATTCTAATATTGCTTGAGAATTAAAATTACTAACATCAAATCTCAAATCATTTTCATTGTAGTTGTATAGTTGAACAAACCCATTATAGACATTTTGTGTATTTTCAAGATTTTCTATATGCCAAACAATAACTTTTTTAACCTTAGTGATAACTTCTTTTAATGAATTAATCTTTTGTGGTGGTTTAGCCGTTTCTTGAATTGGGAAATAAGACAATTGCAAGAAAGCCCTATTGTTATTTGGCGTTGGTAGTTTGTTATATTTTAATTCTGGTGTTTTGCCCGCACGTAATAAAACTTCATTTTCTTTTAGTACTAAATCGGCAGTACCTCTACCTAGAATACCAACATCCTCTGGTTTTGGGAAAATACCCTCAGTACTTCCCCCACTTGAAGATAAATAAGATCCATCTGGATTACGTAATGACAATCCTTGTGCATATCTTGTCCCTTTCGCCATAAATTTTGTAGCCCCTTGATAATTTTCAAAAGGACTTAATAATGGACTTGAAAATGGTCCCTGAACGTAAAATTGATTTTCTCTCCTATAATCTTTGTTCATATAGATGATATGAACGTATTCATTAACTTGTGGTGTTTGACTAACAAAAAATGGTAACAATGGTAAAAATAAAACAGGGTCTTTACTAGTCCATTTCATTTTTTCTTCATTCCAATTTGGTATTGCTGATATAATTGCCGTGTAATCTTCAGTTTCTGGTATAACACGCAATCTACCCAACATCATTGGGTCTTGATTGTCAATAACAGTACCAGGGAATAATATTTGATGTTCACTCATTTGTTAACTCTACTTTCGTATTCTTTTAAAATTGTATTATAGGTCAACTCTAACTTATCTATATGTTCGGTTAATTTGATTAGAGTATCTTTAGTGAATTTAAAATCTTCTTGGATAAAATCCATAGCAAATGTTAAATCTCTATTTGGTGAGGATTTATAATCCTTTATTACCTTCAATGCTTTTTCAGCTTGTTCTTTTTTATCCATAATTTAAAAATATTTTCCAGATGCGATATTTGGTACAGTTAAACCCGCTGGTGTTACTGCCGTAGGTTTTATTGCAATACTAACTTTACCATTTTCAGTTTTTTCCTTTTCCGCAGCTTTAATATTACCAAACATTGATAGAACGGTTAAGTTTGGAGAACCATCTGGCATTGGTCCTGTTGGAATACCCAATTTCTGCATTTCTTCAATAGCATTAATAAACGCCCTTGATTCCGAATATCCATCCAAAAACTCTGAAGCAAATAATAATGGGAGTGGGATTTGATTTAATAAAGCTCCCAACGAACCTAATACACCTCCAGAACTACCATTTGAATCTTCTTCGTCATCATCATTACCACCACCTCCAAATGTTCCACCATCACGGTTTCCTTCTTTACCTCCAATACCATCAATAAAATTAGTTGTGGCATCTGAGGCGGTCTCAATACCTTTGGTTACAGCTTTGGCTGCGGAACTTAATCCTTTTGCAACACCAGGAAATTGGAGACTTAAACTAACAATTTTTAAAAGTTCATCAACAATACTTTTACATTTTCGCCAATCAGTTATGAGTTGTCCGACCAATAATAAAATCTGAATCAATTTTAAGATGATAACATTTGTCTTTCTCTTTTTTTCATCTTCAATATCTTGGATTGTTGAGTCAATTAACTTTAACAAATCTTTTTTAATTTGATTGTATAGTTTCTCAATAAACTGAGCCCCAACTCTTGAAATCAAATTAATCATAAACTTTTTGAATTTTTTTGTAAATTCAATTAAGTTTTCACTCAGATTAATATCTTGTTGTCCTAGAGACAATAACATTGTGTAAAATGGTAATAAAACCTTTGGGCTTAATAACGAAACAACAACCGATTGTCCCATTAATTTAATGAAGTTAGCATCAACGGCTGCGGTGATATTACCACCAGGTATATTGATATTCCAATTTGGGTTATTTGTTAATGATTGAGTTATCTGACTAGCGGCATTAACTTGGTCTTCATCAGGAACAAATCTTAAAGCATCCAATGCACCAACAATACTATCAACATCAACAGGTAATTCTACATTACCACAATCAACATATTGTACGACACCTTTTTTAATATTACTAATTCTGATTTCAATATTTCTTAAATCAATTGCACTGAATTCAAAAAACGAATCATCAATAGGGTCATCTTGAGGTATTTTCGCAACACCACTAACATCAATTTCTTTTCTATTATCAAAACAAATTCCTAATATCCTTAATAATAAGACTTGAAATTTAGAATTAACTTCAAGTTGATTAGTTCCAGTATTTAAACCGATGTCTAATGCTCCTGTTAAGATATTCATAACATTTGCAATAATATTGTTAAATTCAACAACCCTAATTGATTTGTAGTAATCAAGTAAAAATTGTACAACTGTTGTAGCGTTATTAAATCTTGGGGCTAATGTAATTTTAAACCAAGGACCAGGTTGATTTAAGTTATTTGTTTCAGTGTACTCAATATCAAATAAATCTTGACCTGATTGTCCTTTATATAATTGTCCAGTTAATCCTGAATATGATATATTTGTTTGTGTTAACTCGTATAATTGTCTATTCATTGAGAACGGATTATCCTGAATAGAGATGGGGTTGGTTTCATATAAAAATTTACCAATACCATCATTGGGGTCAATTTTTAATAACCCCAATAAATCCAATGCTGATACTTTTATATAAAGTACTTGACCTGGTTGATATCTTTGTTGTTGGTCACAACCAATTGCTTTAATTGTTTCATCAAATAATATTTCGGAAAGGATTGGTTCAATCTTTTTAATTACTTTTAGGAGTAATTTTTTAATAAAACTAATTGTCCCAGTATTTCCATTACTAGATATTGTTGCAACATCTAATAGTCTATCAAGTTGACCTTGTGTGTCTTTCTCAAATTTTTTTACCTTACCTTTTAGTTCAGATAATTTATTTGATGTTGATTCTTTTAAATCATCAAAACTTTCCCCAACACTTTTTGTTACACTATTATATTCTTTTTTAAGCTCATTATAGGATTGTGTTGCGGATATTTTGTCTTTGAGTTGTTTATAATCAGATTTTAAATCTAACCCCATTATTTTTTCATTTTGTATTGATTATCCGAGTTTGAAATATCTCGTTCCAATAAGTCTTTAATTATCTCATCATCCATATCCGCAATTGAGAAAGACTCTTTTGTGCTATTTGTTTTTTCCCAAATTGATGCTTGGAGTTTGGAGAGGGATAATTTTTTCTCCACACAATCATTAATTATTTTCTGTTGTTTTTCAATGACCGGACCTATTAGTGTCATGTCTTCAGGTTCTTTCATCATTGTCAACATTTTGTTTTGGATTCTCATAGCTGTATTTCTTTGTTCTACAAGTTCATTGTAAATTTCCTGCATCAATGCTAAAATCGATTCCTTGGATAAATTAATTTCTTTTTTTAAAGGTCTTGCCATAATAGTAAATATTTATCTCACCATTTTTTCAATCATATTAACATATAAGAATTTGAACTTTTTAAGTGATAAACGTATTTCTTTTGTGTTCAAATTAGTCATTTCTCTTAATGATAATAGAATTATATTTTTATTGAATTTATTATTTGAAGTACTTATGAAAATTTTGTCGTGATTTTCAAATATTTCATATAACGCCTCACCCAATTTTGTTTCATTTTCATTTAAAGAATTTTGAGTGAACACTTTATCTAATTCAAATAAAAATTTTTTAATTATAAAATCAGCTTCAATTGGTTCATCGTCTATGTTGTACGAATAATTCTCATTATTTTCCAAGTCAGTAGAAATGTCTTCATATGATATTTTACGATTTGTTTCTTTTTGGTCTTTTTGAATCTGACCCATTAAATAATTTTTACATATTGTTCCAAAATAGGAATATGCTTTCTTTTCTTTTGATGGTTTAAATTTTTCAATTTTTGTCATCAAAAAGGAGTGAGTATCGTTGTGAATTTCTTCAAATTCAACGTCTTTACGATATAGTTTGTAAGTCCTTATAATTGAGGAAATCATTTTATCTATTGGATGTCTTAAGATATCGTTATAGATTTTGTTTTTTTCCTCAAAAGAATCGGCAATTAAAAAATTTCTAACTGCCAATTCCTCTTTTTCACCAAAATAAAATTTATCTTTCTTGGGTTTTCTCCCTTTCTTTTTTGACTCTAAACTTGTATTATCCGGTAAACTTGTTTCATCTGTCATTATATTTTTTAGGATTGGTATTTTATGGATCTATCAACAATGAAAAAAGATTCCTTTTTTGCGGAATCAATCCAAAATTGGATTTCTTCTTTACCAAGAACTTCATCACCATTTTTATAATCCCAAAAAATAGAACCTTGTCTGAGATTTGTATGCTTATATCCAATTCTTGGAATGGTCATAATCTTCACAGAATTGTGTGTTAGACGCAAAAATAATTCATAACCGAATGTGAGTTTGAACGAAGGCTTAAGTAGTCCAAAATCAACAAATGATGACCTTTTAATTACCAATCCAGACATTTGGAAATTCTGATAAGTCAAAAGTGTTTCATTGGTTAGAATCCCCATTTCACTAGAAATGTTAACCGCAAATGTTGCCTCATTTGTAAATCCCGCAAATTGTCCATTCTCGGTTACATCAACAACAATTGGTAGGAAACAATCAACATCCTTATAGATTTTAGAATACTTGTCAACATTTTTAAACCAAATTTTAGAATACTCATCATCAAATTCAAAAATTGATATCCATTTTGATTTTGCGACCCTTGCTCCGTGATTTACCTGTTCAGCAAAACCAGGTTTTTTAGTCCATACTTCTCTAGTTACATTAATCCCACTAAAATCATATCCATCCAAAAATTCAACCAATTTTGTTTCATCGGTATGAACAATAACCAACTCATTGATTTCAACTTCTTGAACTTTGATTGATGTTATAGCTTTGTTAAAATAATCTTCAAACCAAGGGTGTGATGAAGATTTAAGTGGTAATATTACTGATAAATCAAATTTTTCCATATTATTCGGCAGTTTGTAATTTATTATATTGTTCCTCAAAGGATTTAAGTCTTACGTCCAGATACCCTTCAAATTTATTTAATACATTGTCTTTGAATGTTTCTGATGTTGGTAAGTTCTCAACCATCTTTTTCATTTCATTTAACAAAGTATCACTAATATTATCCTCCAACCAATTCTGTAAGAAATCGGCAACATAGTCAGATAAATCATTTTTATTACTAATCCATATTCCGTTATCCTCGGACATCCATTGTGGAATCATTCTTGGACCAATACCCAAACAAGGAACACCACATTTCATTGATTCCAATGGGAATGTACCATAAGCACTTGTTTCATCAATCCAAACTGACATAAATGATTTTTGCAAAACATTTGCAAATTCTTTTTCACTCATTCCTCTCATATCTCTAAAGGTAACCCATCTATATTGGGGGAATTTAAGATAGAAATTCTTGATTACATTTAACGCTTCACGTTGTTCTCTAGAGTGGATTGCAATGATTGGGTTTGCTGGATATTCTGATGGTTTGAACTCATCTGAGATATATGGTTCAATGACATCAATTGATACGTTTTTCATTAGATTTGAAATATACTCCTTTTGTTGTTCAGAGGTTGTGATACATTTCATAAACCCAAGTTGTGACCAAGATTGACCTGGTTGTAGGGTTTCCAATATGTGGTCATACGCTTGAGATAAAACAATTTTACCACAAGGTAGATTACTAATTTGACCCATAACGAAACCATATAATTCCGGAATGATAATGAAATCTTCTGGGGCGACTTGTAATTTCTGACCATCAATTGATTGGTGTTGGAGTTCCATATATTTTGAATCTAACCAACTTGATATACCAACATAATCATTCTTCTCGTGTAACATAACAACATTATATCCACCTTCTGAAAGGACATAAGCCATACGATAGATGTAAGCAACTGATGCTTTTGCGTTACCTTTGGTGTCTTGAATCAAAAAATAAACTTTTGATTTTTTGTCTTTAAGATTTTTTATTGAATTTTCAACTTTTGATAATTGTTCCTGATTCATATTTTATTAATTAATTTTTTATACATTAATGAATTAAATGCCATTCTAAATGGTATTGACAATTCAGAGGTTCTCATTCCCAACGCTTCATCGGCTTCCTCATTTTCAACAATTAATGTTTCAACCATCATTTTAACCATATCATATTTTACAACACTAATATGATTTTGTGGGATTCCGGTATAGTCGGTTGGGGGTTCAACATTGATGTATTCTTCAATCGCATCAATATCAAAATAGAAATTTTCTCCAAGTATTTTTAACATAATATTTGTTTTAAGATATCTTCTAACTCTTTAAGTTTTGTTATTGAGTATTCTTTTTTTATATCCTTATTGTATTCGGTTTCAAACTTAATTACAATTTTATCTTTAGGATGATACAATAATAAGTTAGGATTTGCCGTAAGTAAAACATCAAATTCATTCCATATTGAATTCAATGTAATATTTGAATAAAAAAATATTTTTTCTAATTCACACCCAAACTTTGATAAGAAAAATAATGTTGCTGGTTTTGATTTGCCAATTTCATCCGACAATACCATAAAGTCCCATTGTTTTCTATTGTTGATATAGACCTCATTTAAATCAACAAATGTTGTCATTTCAACTGAGGGGGTATGTCCAAATAATTCCATACAATATTCTTCATATAAAAATGAATAATATTCTTCTTCATTCTGAAATGCAAAATGTTGTTTTAAATCTAAACTTGTGACTGGGGATAATATTTTGTATTCAAATGGGGTTGGTAATGTATCTAACTCTGTATTGCCTTCTGAGTCAATTAGATAAGTTTGATATTCGTTTTGTGGATTTTCAATTAAATGTTTTTCATATAATTGTTTGAATTTACCAATTGTATCTCTCAATACGCCATTTACATCTATTGCTATTCTCATGTTAATATCTTTGTAAAATTTTTGTGATTAATGGATTTCTAACGACATCATTTAGTGTAAATTTAAAAATACCAATGTCTTCCAAATCCACTAATCTATGTATTGCGTCATATAAACCTGATTTTTCAATTTGTTTAAATTTGTCAGTTTGATCCATATCACCACTAAGAAAGAATTTACTGTTAAAACCTATCCTAGTTAAAATTGTTTTCATTTCATTAGGGGTGGTATTTTGGAATTCCTCACCAACTAATATGGCGTTATCAATATTAAGTCCTCGTATGAATGAAATTGCCATAACCTCAATAATACCAAGTTCTTCAAGTTTTTTTGTTGTTTCTTGTCCAATTATTTTCTTTAGGAGATAGAATGAAGCGTATACATAGGGATCCATTTTTTCTCTAACATCTCCAGGTAGCAATCCAATAGTTGAGTCACTACTTTCTACAGCAGGTCTTAGTATGATTATTTTCTCATATGGTGTTGTTGGGTCAGAAATTAAATCAATTGCGGTCTTTAGTGATATATAACTTTTACCAGTTCCAGCTGGTCCTGAACATATTGTTATTTGGTTTTTTTTCAGAATATCATAATATATTTTTTGATTATCTGATAAGAATTTGTCCTTGGATTTCTTTTTGATAATCTCACTTATGAGTTCTTTTTTGGTTTTTTTCGGTTCATCACTTACTTGACCTTGTGTTGGTTTTTTTCTTGGTGCCATTTAATTTAATTAATTGTATTATATTATCTATATGATGGTTTGTTTTGTAATACATCCATCCAATGGTCGCACATTTCTTCCATTAATTGTTTGAATGTGTAGGTGGGTTTCCATCCTAAAGTTTTTCTAATTTTAGTGGAATCACCTTTTAAATAAGGTAATTCTTCAGGTCTTAAATATTTGTCATTTTGGATAACATATTTTTTATAATCTAATCCTAGATATGAAAAAACAACTTCACACATTTCTCTAACTGAATGTGTTTCCATAGTTGATACAACAAAATCGTCAGGTGTGGAATGATTTAAAATCATGTGCATTGCTTTGACATAATCCTTTGAATGTCCCCAGTCTCGGTATGAATCCATATTACCTAATTCTAATTTATCTTGTAGCCCAAGTTTAATTGAACATGCCGCTTTCACGACTTTTGTTGTAACAAAATTAGAACCTCTTCGTGGTGATTCGTGATTAAATAAAATTCCATTTACTGCGTGTAATCCATATGCTCTTCGATAATGTCGCACCATATTATATGCAAATACTTTAGAACACCCATATGGTGAAACAGGATTCATGATTGTTGTTTCTCGTTGAAAACCATCACTTTCAATTGTTAGTCCAAACATTTCTGAAGAACTTGCTTGATAGAATTTAGCATTAGGACAAATTCGTTTGTAGGCTTCTAATATATTAACAACTCCAACAGAATTTGTTTGAACTGTAAATTGTGGGATATCAAATGATATTCTTACATGTGATTGAGCTCCTATATTATATATTTCATCTGGTTTTATTTCAGATAATAAACGTTCAATTGATGTTTGGTCTAATAAATCACCATAATATGTATGTATTTTAGTTATAATATTATTTAATCTACTTGATTGATTTTCTGAGGTTGATTGTCTTCTAATCATTCCATGTACTTCGTACCCTAATTCTAAAAGATATTCGGCTAAATAACTTCCATCTTGACCACCAATACCAGTAATAAAAGCTTTTTTCATAAATTATTTTTTTTTTCATTTAATATAATAACACAAGGTATTTTTTGTGTATTTTTTTTTATAAATTCATAATAAATTTCTTCAAAATTATCACACTCTAATAATAAAGTAAATGGAACCATTGGTTCATAATCACTATAACTAATCATGTCCCACAATTGGTATTTCATTTTTTGAATATTTCCATTTGGGTTAAGTTAGGCCAATCAGTATAAACCCATTTTCGTGGGGGGGTTTCAATGGCTGTTTGTAATTTATCCAATCCAATTTTAGCCAATTCTGGTGTCATATAATAATGATATCCAAAAGTATCAATATTTTGTTCTCTCCAAGGTATATTTGGTAATCTACCATCGTATGACATTTTTTTTAAATCACTAGCCAATTTTTCATTATCACAAAGAATCATACCACCTCGACCAATACTTAGATGTTTTTGATATTGGAAACTTAAACACATTATAGTGTTTGATATGTAACTGTTTTTTTTCCATAAAACTGCGGCATCTATGATTTTAGTTTCACCATAATTAATTGTGTAGTAATCCTCCCATTCTTCATCTCTCCATATTAGTTCTAATCCTAATTTATTAGCTAACATTGGTACTGAAAGGTATGTTCTATATGGAACATTTATTTTTTTTTCTTTAGTGTATCTTAAAGCTAATTCTAAACCATGAGTACAACTATCAACGGCTACCGCATATTTTGATCCGAAAAATTTAGATATTGCGGATTCAAATTCTTTTACGATTTCAAATGACATAAGTTAATTTTTAAAAAAAAAAATTTAATTTAAAATTAAATAAATAAAAAAAATAATTCTTTATTTCAAATAATTTAAATAGATTAAGTCTTCTGGTAACATTAAATTTTTTGATATTTCATAATTTTCTTCGATATATTGGATTTTGGAGTAATAAAAATCAAAACTTAGGTCTTCTATTTTGAAATCGTTATTTAAAATAATAATACCATTTTTGTTGAAAAAATCACCTATGTTATCAATACCGTAATATATTGGTATTGTGCCAGTCATAAAACAATTTGTAATTTTTTCTGTAACCATATTTGGATAATTAGCATTTTCTACAGTAATAGAAAAACAATAATCTCTAAGCCCATCTTCTATATTTTTTATAAAATTTATACCTTTTCCAAAAACATCACATTTATTTCGATACTTTTCTAAAATTTGTAACCTAAATCTATGTTCACTACACATATTTTTATTAGAGGTTATCATAGAAACTAATTTAGTCTTAGGGGATATTTTACCATCACTTAAAACGGATTTAACAGCACATTGAATGATTTGGAATATATCTGATTTTTTTGTTAATTCTTTATCATGAGTAAAAACTTTTATAAATTTTTTTTTAATAAATCTATATTATTTTTACACCAACTATAATAATTTGGTATTATTGTTTTGGATTCACGTAACCATCCATAGTTTTGTTTTGTTGGATTTGTTGGACTCATTAATCCTTGGTCAACATATAAACATACCTTTGAGTCTTCATCATTTAATGTCCACTCAACATATTTTGTCAAGTTATTTATTTCCTTAATCGCGTGTTTAAATCCACCACCATATAAAACTAATTTTTTCTTTTGTTGTATCATTGATATAAACCTAATTTTTTTGCGTTTTCCAATATTATATGGGGATTAATTTTTTTCACCAATTTTGCGGGATTACCTTTATAAACCCCCCATTCTTCAGTATCCCCCATCAATAAACTGCCTGCGGTTAATAATACTCCTTTTCTTAATATAGTACCTGGTAAAACTATAGAATTAGTTCCTATGTTTGAAAATTCTTCCATAATTATTTCTTCATTTATTTGTTTACCTTTAAGTTCTTTTGGTATCATAGAACCAAATAGTCCGGACTCGTCAAAGCGATCACTGGCACATATAATTCTTGCTCCAGCCATAATATTATTTATTCCCTTTGATATAAAACTCGCATCAGACCCTCCGATTATTGTCACATAAGGACTTATGTGGACATAACTACCAATTGATATATTTGTGGTACAATAAAATCCTTTATCTATTGCAATATGTTCCCCAACATAATACGGTTCATGCTTGAAAAATACATCATCATTAATTACGATATCTTTTTCTTTTATTGATTTCATATTTAGTTTATTAAAAGTTATGATTTAATTAAAATACCTTGTCCTGTTGGACAAGTATAAATTAAACAATTATTTTCTTCAGCAAATTTATCGTGAGATTTTTTTTGATTGTGATGACCTGGAAAGGCATAGTCATCAAAAATTATAATCCCTCCCTTTACTAGTTTATCCCATATAAATTTAAGTGCGTCTTTTTCTGGTTCCATACAATTAAAATCTATTGAAACAAAGCATACTTTATCTGTTTTTATTTCTGTTAAAGTATCAGGGACATAACCAGGTATAATAACCATATTGTCAAAAGAATTAAATTTTTGTTTAACTTCTTCATACCAATTACCAAATCTCTTGTAATTATTTAGTGAACTAATTTCTTCAGGAAATAGGTTTTTGTCTTTTAATCCTTCGAAGCTATCAAGTAAATAATATTTTTTATCAATATTATTAAAATTTAAATATTCATAAATTGCTGATGAAAATAAACCAAAACCACCACCGAACTCAACAAAATCCCCTTCAAGTTTAGAAGCGTATTTTGCTGCCCAAATTAAAGTATGTATTCTCCATCTAATTGTATACGAACTACTTATTAATCTATTGTTATCAGATTGTTCACATTTATTATATGCACTTACAAATTTAGGGTCTGTCATAAATTCAGTGCTTGCCATTGTTGTTATAATATCTTCTTTATACATGAGTTATTTTTTTTTGTTTTACAAATTATGAAATGTTTTATATATCCTTCTTCATTCAAATTATGTGAATGATAATCTTGATACCAAGTTTTTTCAATATAAAAATACGACTCTAATAATTTATTAATCTTTTCTTCCGTTATATAAAATGTTCTATGCCATTTCATAGAATGAATGTTTTTATCTTGATTATACGGAGTTGAAAATAAAAATACCCCATCAGATTTTAAGGATTTATGAAATTTATAAAAAAGTATATCTAATTCTTCTTCTTTAAAATGTTCAACTGTTTCAAAAGAAACTATCATGTCAAATTTATTTTCAAAATCAATGTCCAAAAGATTTTTGTTATAAAATTTTACCTTACTTTCTTTATTATATCTTTTAGAGATTTCATCTATTGTTATTTTGTCAATATCAACACTATGAACTTCCTTACAATTTTCTGATAACATCAACGAACCATAACCTGAACCACAAGCCATATCTGCAACGATATAATCTTCTTTAACTAGTGTTTTTGCCATTTCATATCTTTTATAATGTGATTTTTGATACATATCAAATCTATCATAGTTTATGTCATAATAATTTATGTCCATTCTTTCTCCATCATTTTCTAAATTCATATTTTTTTTGTTTTACTAAGTTTATTTCTTCCTGAAGATTTTTATCATACATTTTACTTATTTGATATTCATGAAAAGTATTTGCTATCAAATATTCTTTTAATATTGAAGGTAACCCATATTTTTTGTGAAGTGAATAATAATAATCACAGTCCATAAGCATAGTTAGATTTTCATCAAAATATAGTATATCTTTATTTATAAATGATAAAACTGATGGTGAACTAATTGTATTAACCCCTTCATTTATTCTATCGTTCCATTTTGGTATCATATATCTGAAAAAATTAATAGAATCTGTTGTATGACAACAGCCATTTACTAACCATTTACAATCATTTATTTCAAACTCGTTACTAATTAACTTTAATGAATTCGGATTTATAAAAAAATCATCCTGAAACATAACTTTGATTATTTCACCTTTCGCTTGGCGTAAACCAAAATTCAAATTATGAGGACTATTTCCCCTTTTATTTTGATTTCTTAGATATGAAATTTTTAAGAAATCATACTTTTTACATATGTTTTCTATTTCATTATTAATACTATGGTCTGAGATTACAATTTCATAATCATTGAATGATTGATTTTTAATTGAATCTAATAATTGAGTTAAAAAAAAATAACCTTTACCATACTGTTCCCAAGTAGGTATTACAATAGAAAATCTCATATATTTTATAAAAATTTTTTATCTAATGATTGTCCTTCGTATGGACCAGTTTTATATTCATATACTATTGTATCATCTTCTAAAATTTCATAAGTATGCCCACCATACAATGTAAAACTGGCATCACCAACACCTAATATAGGTTCAGCAATAAGTTCATCGTTTAAATCATAAAATTTACACTTAACTCTACCTTTGATTACAATCCAAGATTCTTGAGCTATTTGATTAGTATACAATCTTTCTTTTTCAATGTGTTTATGTGGTGGAAATGTTTTACCTTTTTCCATTCTTAATGTGGCACATTGTATGAAATTATTTGGCGGTATTATATCTTGTCTGTTTTCAACTTCAGATAATCTGTTGACAAGATGAAGTAGTCTTCCATCTATTTTTGAGTAAATTTTTTCCATATTATTTTAAAGTTTTGTCCATGAATTTGGTATTATATCTTCAGTTTTATGTGTTATTTTTTGACCAAACCATATTTTAGGTGCGATTACTACCTTGTCATCTTTGTTATTTAACCACGCGCCCCACCATGAAAATGAGGAATTAGAAATTATATTATTTTTACACTGAGACATCAAATATAATTCAATATAATCTTTTTCATTTTCAATAAAGATACAATTATCTATTTCTATATTTTTTTTACACCAATCTATATCATCACTAAAAATAACAAAATTGTCTGTTTTGTTTTTCAACAAATTGATTGAGCTGTTGAAATATTCTTTTGTTTGTAGTGGATGATGACTAGGTAATCTAACATAGTCTCCACGTCTGATGTGTACAGATGTTGAATTATTATTTATAATGTTATTATATTTTTCTTTCACTAATTGTGAAATTACCTCAAAATTTAAAAAATTTAAAATAGACTCTCTGTTATGTTTGAAATATTTTTCACTTTGAAAAAATCCATCAATTATTATTTCATCTTTCATTATTGGATTAACGTAATGAAAAGGAAAATTATAGGTTGATAACGGTTTAGTTGGTGATGTAGAATTTAGTTTAGTTAATAATGATTCATACTCGAAAGCATAATTTAATTTTGGGTTATATGTTTGGTCTTCATTTAGGAATTTTAGATGATTAGTTAAATTTGGGAAAGAACAATCGGTTTTCATATCAATAGAAAACGACTTTGTTGCCGCAATTTGGAACAACATATTACCTAATCCTCCTTTCAAATAACAATAAATCATTAATCGTCAATTTTTTTATAATCAATCTTATTTCTAATTTTATTAACAATTTTTCCTACTTCTTGGAGGTTGACTTTGTGGTCGTTAAGAGGGTTTGATTCGTTATATATGTAGAGAATATTAGGGATATATTTAAAATGTTTTTCACCTGACATTTCTAACATAGGAAACATAAACGATAAGTCACCAGCAACACTCCAATATTTACCATTTTCATCTTTTAAATCCTCAACTTTTATTTTTTTCCATAACCAAGATTTCCAAGTTCTGAGATGAGATAAAGTAAAAACTTGATTTCTAATATTTGTAAAATTCTTGGGTGGATTAGCGAATCCTTTTCTACCATCGTGATACATAAAAGAACCACTAGTCATCCAAACATTTTTATCTTCATATATTTTAGAAATTATTTCTAAAACATTTTCATTAGGTGAAAACATATCAATAATTTCATTATCATATCCATAAAAATTTTTACTACTTTGATAATAACCCCTAAATTCTGTTGAATAATTTGGATTGACTAAAATTGGAGTAAACACCCACCCAGAATTAATTACTGAATCTACTTTTATATCATTGTTAAATGATAATTTACAATACACATTATTTACATATTTTGATGTGTCAAAACCCTGTAATTGGGTATTTGAAACATTTGATTCCCCAATCCACCAATTAAATCTGCTGTAAAAAATATTTTTTTCATTTTATCAACCAATTATAATCCATTGTTCTTTGTTGTATATCAGAAAACCCAATTCTTTGTTTTGCTATGGCAGGATAAAAAGAATATACATTTTTATTTTTTTGTAAATTTGTATATGTCACATCTAATGGTTCATTAGTTATACTCAATAAAAATTCTAATTCATCGAACAATGTACTTTTTATTGTGACAAAATGTGTTGAGTAGGTGTGATGTAGTTGACATATCTTATCGTTGATTACTTCAGGCACTTTAATATTCATATGTGTATTATGATTGCCCCCCATATACAACATATCCCAATCAGTTGGTAACTTATTAAAATAGTCATCCAAGTTTAAAACTTCATCTGTAAAAGTACAATCATCTTCAAGAATTAAAACATTATCATAATTGTTTTTAATACATTCTTTAATGATTAATAAATTACTTTCAATTAAACCTTGTTCACTTGGTTTTAATTTATTACTTCTTCTATTTTTTATTGTATTTCCATCAACAGCTTCAAAAACTTCAAAGTTACCCAAGTCATATTTTTCAACTTCTTTTCTGAATTCTTCTAATCTTTCAGGTCTTCTTTTAAGATTGATACAATAAACTTTATCAAATCTTTCGAATAGTTTCATTTAGTGTCTAACATTGTACATTACCTCTGGGGTAATAATAAATTTATTGGATTGTTTTTTAAGTTCCATCAGAAAATCAAAGTCTTCACCATCTCTATTCTGACTAAACAATAACTCTTTAAATATACTTTTTTTGTAACAAAAAGAAATACCAACTCTTGCAAAAACTAAATCATTCAATGAAAATGGTGGAAGAACCATACCATTTTCATATTTCATTCTCCATACAACAAAATCATATTTAGTGTATTTTTCAATCAATGTTTTAACATAATTGGAATCTATTGTGTCATCGTCATCCAAAAATCCAATCCAATCTGTTTCAACTAGTTTAATACCTTCATTCCTAACCAATCCAGATTGACCATTTTTAGGTCCAACCAAACCAGTTTTATCTATCTTAATTGTTTTTATTCTTTCATCTTCAAAAAGTTCACCATCAACACCATCATAAATTACAATAGCTTTCCATTTTTCAGAAGTTTGACTTAATAATGATTCAATAGTTCTTTTAATTGTTGGTCTATTTAAAGATGGAATTATAAATGTTATCATACTTTATATATTTTTGTTCTGTTTATAATTGTTTGAATATGTTTATTTATGAATGGTAAAAGAACATTTTTATAATCATAAAATTGTCCATCCTTATCATTAACATTTGTTTTTCTTGTTTGACTTTCATAATGATAAGCAACTAGATTGCTATCACAAAAATTATCAAAACCTAGTAATATACATTTAATGTTTAATTCAACGTCTTCAAAAGAAGTTGAATATTGTTCATTAAACCCACCAATTTTATCAAATAAAAATCTTGTCATCATCATTAAACCAGCAGTATTAATTGCAACTTTGTTTAATCCCATAATTGATGGGTAATATATTTTTTCATCTAAGTGTTTAAGTATTACTTGATATTTGTCACTAATACCAATCATAGCTCCATTATGTTGGATTGTATTATCTTCATAATGAAGTCTACATCCTACAGTACCAACTTTTGAATTTTCTTTAAATACATTTAACATTCCACCAATTACATCACTCATTAGTTTAATATCGTTGTTACAGAATAACACATATGTATATTCTCTACCAATGTAATTTTTAACAATATGATTGTTAATCTTAGCAAAGTTATAATATTGATATTTTATTAGTTTGATATTATCAACCTTATTTACCAATTCTTTAATTGATTTTAATTCTTCTTCATCTGAACCGGTGTCGGCAATAAATATATCATATTGTTTTGGATTACAATGTTCATAAAAAGATTCAATACATTGGAATAATAAATCCAATTTACTTTTGGTCGAAATGATTACCGCAACCTTATTTTTATTTTCTTTTATTTTTAAGTTTGGAACATAAACATCTTTTGGTCTTAAATCCAATGGAAATTTATCCCCATATTTTTCCAAAAACTTATCTTTGCTTTCAAAAAATTCTTGATTTGGTTGTCCAATAGATTCATGAGTAATTTCAAAGGAAGATGTCACACCAATTTTAACCCCATCCAAATAATTTGGAACAGAAAATCCGTGATCGTAAAAATGGAATTTACCAATTGTTTCATCAAACTGATGTTTAATTTTTGTCTTATCAAATGATATAAATAAACCATCAATTGTTACAACGGGTATTATAAATGGTAATTTACTGCAATAATTGTTAATCCATTTTTTATGTCCAATAGGGTGATGCCAAACTTGACCAACCATTGTTTGTTGCATTCGTTCCCAATATATTCCAGACTTTGGAAAATAACAAGAACCAGCTTTACCGATAATACCAAAGTCGGAATTATTATTGAAATCCTCCAATAGTTTTACACCCCAATTTTTCTCAAGTTTAATATCATCATGGACATAAACATTGATATTAAATTTTGATTTTTTTAATATTTCATTATAGCATTCTGATAATGATAGATTACCGTTATTTATTATTTCAATAATCTCAACATTTTTAAGACCTACACTATTTGACAAGTGTTCATAATGTTTTTGATTATGATTTCGACTAGAATATCCTATTGTTATCATATCAATATTTTTTTTAAAAATAAAACAATAATTCTTAATTGTAATTAGTTTTTATTGTTTTATTTATATTTATTAATGTAAACAATTAACAAAATGAGATGGATAGAAAGTGAAGTTAAATTTTTAATCGAAAATTACAAAATAATTGGTGCTAAAGAATGTTCAAGAATATTAAATAAAAAATTATATTCAATTTATAATAAAATTAGATTAATAAATAATACATTTTAAAAATTCCACTATTATAAACTTGAGCTAATGAGTATTGGTTGTTGTTTTGATATTCTAATATCTGAACGTCATTAAGACCCACCGAATTAATCAGATGGGTCTTAAATTTTTCGTTATAGTCTTTGTCTTTATGTGTTGAATATATTATTGTAATCATACTCCAGTTGAACCAAATCCTTTATCTCCTCTATCCTTATCGTTTATTCCATTAAGCTTATTCAATTGAACCCACTTTCCATTAACAACAGATGTTAATACGGCTTGAGCAATCTTCATACCCTTATTAATTTTTACTTGGTGGTTATTAACATTGAATAGTATTACCTTAACCTCTCCTGCAAAAGAATTGTCTACTGTTCCGGGAGAATTTAATACCATCAATCCTTGGTTTAGAGCCAATCCACTCTTTGACCTAACTTGAATTTCATATCCATCTTTAATGTCAAAAGATAAACCAGTTGGAATTAATACTCTACCAAATGGGGGTATTGTAACATCCTCAGTTGAATATAAATCAAATCCAGAATCACCATCATAATTATATTTTGGTTCAACCGCATCATCGTTTAATTTAACATAACCCAAATCCAATTTTGGCGAATAATTCATCATATCATGTTCAAGTTCTTCAAGATTCAATCCAAACTCATCAAATAATGTGTTATAATCAATTTCTTCCCCATTTTCATTGGCTTCAAGTAATTGTTGTATCTTAATGGCGTATTCGCTAATGTTTTCTAAATTGTCTAAACTCATTGTAATTCTTTTAATTTTTTAATTATTTCTATTAATACATTTACATCTTTTTCACAATATTCGGAAATACCTTTCAAGTTTTGTTTTTCCCAATACTCGTTATGAACTTTTTCTCCAACCACCTCACCATCTTTTGGTGTCTGAATACCCAAGCTTGAACATAACAAATCCAACGATCCAATGGAGGTATATGCGCCATATTGCCAAATCTCTTTGGTGTCAATTGCTTTAATGTCCCAAGGTTTGGTATCATAGGTTGGTAACATTGTTGGTGGAATCAAACCATTAACAATCATACGTTTTGCTAACATTGGAATATCAAAGTTCTTTAAGTTATGACCACATAACCAAAAATCCAATTTCCCAACCTTATTTAATAATCCTTGGACATTCTTTAACAATTTGAATTCGTCCTCGTCAGAGAAGGTTTGTTTTCTAACTGAACCATCATCTAAGACAAAGGCAAAACTAACACAAACAATCTTTGCAAACTCCGGCACTAATGCCGTTCTTTTGGTAAAAACATAATTCTTAATATCCTCCCCAACTAATTCGTCTTCAGGAAATCTTTTTAAAAACCAATCAAAGTATTTGTCAAATTGTTCTGATACCGTTGGATTTAAATTTGAACAAACATCATAGTTTGGACAACATCCAACGGTTTCAATATCCATAAATAAAATCTTGGTGAGGGGTTGTTTGATTAACATATATTATTATTTTATTAGTGATTTATACCATGATGCCCTATCTCTAGTTACGTTTCTCAAATCATATTTGTCCTTAACTGACTCATATAATCTTTCACCCAAATCAATAACCATATTTGGATTGTATGCTAAAGTTTTAATGTGTTTAGCCCAATCACTATGATTTCTTTCTTCTTTAACCAACAAGGCATTTCCATCAACAAACTTACCAAATTCCATTGAATGTTTCAAGTCAATTGTATAGGGACCAACTTCAGATGCTATTATTGCTTTTTTATAAAATCCAGCTTCAATAACTTTTAATTGTGATTTAACCCTATTAAAGATGTGGTTTTTGATTGGAGCCAAAGATATATCAAACTTTGAATAATTTGTAGCGTATGTGTTAATATGTTTTGTCCACACCCTTCTATAACCAAAATCTTTTTCGTTAGGATATTCTTCTTCTTTAAAGGTCATTAAGAACTTATGGTAGTCAGGGGGGATAATACTATAATTGTTAGTAAAGATTTCCTCATAACGAGACCATACAGTTTCTTCAGGTTTAATGTTTCTTTGTTTCCTTTCCCCAGTTTGTTGATTGATTTCAGTTACAGTTCCTCTAATATCAAATCCACATAAAACATATTGGAGTTTGTCTTGTAATCCACTATTCTTTCCAACAAAACCTTGTAGTAATTTTAAGTCGTGAAAGTGTGACGATCCACCCAACCATCCAACTCTAACTCTATTCGATTCTTCGTTTGGTTGTTTGAATTGTAATTCGTCAGGATTGATGGCATTGGGTAATATAACAACATTCCTATTTAATTTTCTAATCTCATCGGCAAAGATGTTTGTTGTTGTAATAACATAACTGGCTACCTTCAAGTTCGCCATAATCTTTTCGTGGATTTTGTCTTGAACAATCAAGGTGTGTATTGGGTGTTCCTTTCCTGGTAACCAATAGTCATCCAAATCAACAACAACAATAATGCCTATTGATTTTAAGAAATTGATTATGGTTGGGGTTTGTTCATATGATTGTCCAATGTTTCTATGTACATGAACAATCTGATATTGTTTCCAATAATTAACATCATTAATCCTTGGTTGGTAATCTATGTCCACATGAAAATCATCTGGATACATATTTTGTAACATTACATGGGGGTCTACGCTTCGGAATTTACCTCAGCCAACCCCGGTTGTATCTGAGGGCAGAACAAGTACTCTTATTCTCTCTCTGTGATCCAACCGAGGTTGATTATCATTTTGTATCATATTTTTTAATTATGTTTAATAATTTATCATTATTTAATTTGAGTTCACTCTCCCAAATTACTTCCAAATTATAACCATAACTTTTGATTAATTCAAGTTTTGAGGTATCATATTCCCAAATTTCTTTTGCTGTAAGATTCTTTTTTTTATTAATATATTCGGCTGAATATTTGTTAGGATTACAATGCCAATAATCTCCAAAATATTCAATAATCAAATTTAGTTTTGGTATGAATACATCACATATTTTTGTGTCAACTTTGTAAGAAGACTGAACTTTATAACCCATTTTTTTTATATCATTACAGATTTCAGTTTCTTTTTTAGATTTGTTCACCGATTTAATTTTACCACTTCTTCTCGTGCTTTTTAATACTTCACTCATCTTCTTCCTTGTTTCCTCTAACTTACCACTCTCCCAACTTTTTTTTAAACTATCGGATAATTTTTTTCTATGTTCATACTTTGACATAGAATTGTTTTCACCAATAGCTTTTCCTTTTCTATTTTTTGATATTGTTGATTTTGTTTTATCCGAATGTTTTTTTCCGAAAAATGGATTACCCTCACCTTTTTGTAATTCCAAACTACATTTTTTACAATTTCCACCTCTTTTTATCGCATTATAATAATTTCTACAAGTTGTGGTACTTTCTTTAGTTTTTATAAATGTTTTTGTATTACATATTGGACAAATCTTTTCAGTTTTAAAATACTCGCCCTCTTGTATTATATTCAATTTTTTACACCTATCTTTAATTCTTGTTAAATTTTTATCTTTAATTACCTTTAATATTTTTTGTTTTGGGATATTGTATTTTTTTGATATGGTTGTAGAACCCAAACCTTTTTTATATTCGGTAATAATCAATTTAATTATTTCTTCTTTCATATTTAGTTTTTATTATAAATATACCCAACATCAGTATTGTCTAAAGGGTTAGTAAAATAATTAAAAAAACGAAACCCCACAACTTGAATTTCTTCAGGGGATGTGGGGAATAAGATAAATTATAGTTAGATTAACGTACTTTTTTAATTTTGGTTACTTTACCTTCAAAGATATGACTTCCTACTCTAAATTGGAACATATCATTTGATTTGGATGTACTTTCAACCAACAAACCATTTTCACTTAAAACTTCCTTAATAACTTCTTTAAGTGTATCTCTGTCTAAACTTGAGTTTGTATCTTGTGGTCTTGAATATTCTTGTATTGATTGTTTTTTTGGTTGGTATGGATTCGCATTATTGGCAACATCATTCTTCATAAGTCTTGCTGCTTTCTCAACCAATTCATTACTCAATACTGAACCTCCACCCATACTACTTGGTTGTTGAATAGGATGTTCAATCATAAGACGTTTAATTTCATTGGGAAGTTTTGATGATAATATTCTGTCTTTTGAATTGGCAAATTTTTGTGGTTGTTGTTGTACGGATGATTCCATCATAATATCTTGAGGTATATTATAATTTGCTTGTGGTACTTGGAATTCTTGTAATTCAGGTGTACTTGGATAATTACCACTAACTTGACCTCTTGGTGTTGTATTGTGGGCATCCATTATTTTTTTGGAAATCATAAGTTTCCTCATTAATTCATCTTCTTTTGCCATATTTTAAATTGTATCAAATTTTGTGTTTATTATTACTCTACTCATACCTTTATCACCACTTGTATTATAGTTTGGTCTAGGTGTATCAAATTTCTCCCCAGATGGTCTAAAAGATAATACTTTATCTAATCTAAACAATCTCCAACTTGGGAGAGGTTTTTTACCAATATAATCTCTATGAGATGAACCTTCAATGTCCCAAGCTCTTAACACTGGATTACCTGCTTTACTATAACCAAAACAAACTGGTTCAATTTCACGTAATCCACGACCTCCTGGTTCATCACCATCATAGTAGATGATAATCCTATTTTTCTTTTTGATGGCATCAATGACACTGTCAATTGAAGCCATTTCTAAGATAAGAGATTTAGTTATGTTGTAAAGTTTCATTATGCACTTGGTGTTGTATAAGGTTTGTCTGGTTGGTATTCATTGATTACTTTTTGAGTACGTCTTTCAACGATATCTTGTATTGCCCCTGCGGCTTGGTTATAAACATCCAAGAAGTCTCCAGTTCCTTTACCTTGTCCATCACCATCGGCCAATGCGTTAGGATTAACTGTTGAGTATTCAAATGATGTTTTTGTATAATCGTTTTTTGGTAAAAGTTTTCTTCTTTCAATATCAGCAATACTAGAAAGTTCATTACTTGGTTGGTCAAAATTTAATGGTTCTGTAACTGGCATATTAAATTATTGTTTTTATTATTTCGTTTATTCTTTTTAGACTTTCTGTCACTCTTAAATCATAAGTAGATAGAGTGTCTTTATGTTGTTGACTCGGTCTATTATCATATGATAAATTTACATTTTTTTGGTGGGGTTGGATAAATTGGTTTGGGAGGACGGTTGATTTAATATCTTTTGACATATAAACATTGTCCCTCATTGATGTTAATGTATTGTCAACCCAAGTTTTAACATAATCCGCCCCATTTAATATAAAAGGCATATCAGTTTTATCTCCATTATAACTATCAAAGAAATTTTTCATTCTTTTTAATTGTTGATAAGTTACAAATCCAGAATCCCTTAATTCTTTATTTCTTCTATAACCTTCGGTTTTATCATTAGCATTGGGGATAGAGTCGCTACATTGTTTTAAATAAACAACGATTTGTTCTGGTAACTCAACTCTTTCTCCGTATAAATCCTTATTCACCTTTTTTTAGAATATTAATTAGTTTATTAATACTTATTCCTTCTTTCTTTGCCAAGTTTTTAATCGCTTCTAAGTTCTTGGTTATAATTTTATTTAACCCACCCTCTTCATTTTCTTTTTCCATAATTTCGTGGTCACCTCCTTTCTTTGCAAGGATATCCTCAACCATTTTAATCATTCTTTGTTTTTTGATTTCATCAAGATATTCTTTTTCAACCAATCTTTGTTTTAAAACCTTTTTTCCTGTTTTGGTTTTCATAACTTTTTGATTGGGTAGTTTTCCAAATTTCTTTGCCCTATCTAATCTTTCTTCAGGGTCTTCAACCCCCATTTTTTTGAATATTTTTAATGTGGCATTAAAATCTTTGTTTTTTGTTTCGTCATAACCAAAAGCATCTGACATATCTATTTCGTCAATCAAATTACCATCTTTCTCTTCACCTTCACCATAATAAACACGATAACCTCTTAATATTGAATAACCAGGCATCCTAGTTGCAGGAACAATTTGGTCAGTAGTTTTCTTGGGGTGTGTCCACATATTATATATGGGTGTCTTAGATGATAATAATGTTCCATCAGAATCAACATATTCATCAAGTTCAACGGAATCCAAATCAGTTTCAATTTCTTTTTTTGATGATTTGTTTTTTGAATTAATATGTTTGTCAATTACTTTTTTTATTTTGTTATAACTTTTCTTATTAAATTTTTTCTTCCCCTCATTCTTCTTTGACTCTGATATAGTACCATAAACAGAATAACTTAATACAAAGTCATTCCCATTTCCTTCTATAAGAAAATAACAATTGTCATTAAAGTATTCTTTACTGAATTTATTCATCATTAAATTTTCTTAATAAATACTTCGTTTCAGAGTATTTATCATAAAAAAAGATGTCCTATCAAAATATAAGACAATTTGTATCCAATAATAATATCCTCCAATTGAGTTTGGAGTCTTTTGATATGTCTTTAACTTCTGATGAATTGAATTTCAATCAAGAGGTTGTTTTTTCCCCATATTTAATTGCTCAAACATTTGGTAACAGATTGCCATTTAACTTTGACATTAACAACCCCGTATCGGTTCAGAACATGCCATTAATCTATAAGAATTATAATTTTAACAATATATTTGTTTCTCAAAATTACTATAATCCAAAGGAAGAAATTTTAAGTTGTGAGTTGTCAGGTTCATCTTGTGACATTGGGTTAACCGGTATTGACAATGGGTTGGTTAGTAGTATGACTGGTGAAACAATTGTTTTTACGGAAGGATTATTACCAAATAGTTTAAAATTCAATAGATTATATTTTGATAGACGATTAAAGTTACATCAAGTTACTGGGTTTACATCTTCTAATGTTAGATTCTCAGGATTTAATAAAAATGTATTATATGAGGTTGTAAGTAAGTCTAGTCCATTTGAGGGTAGATATCACGAATTATATGGTGGGTTTTATCAAGGGTTTTATAAGTTATTTGGTTATGATTATGAAATATTCCCTGAGAGAATGAATAAGGGTTGGGCTGTTGAGATGTTATTAAAACCAAGGTTGGTTAATGAATATTCTGGTACAACTGGTGAAACAACACTGAATGAAATATATCCCAACAATAAAAACATATTCTTTTATATTGGAACAAGGGCTGAGAATAAATTTTATCATCACGCTGATGGTAGTCCAAGATGTAATACAGGTTATACTAGAATAACATCAGGACTTACAACGTTATCAACTTGTGCTTGTTGTGATGAGAATATTAAGAGTAGATGTATCTATGTTTATTCCCCTCGTTCTATTAATGGTGCTCACGACCCTCATATTAATTATGGTTGTGATAAATGTGGTGGGGATAAAAATATAAAATTAACTTGTGGTTGTGATTGTAATGATATTCCTTGTCAAACTTGTGGGTGGGAATGTCAAACTCATACTTGTGGGACTATTATTCCATTAACCCCAACTCCAACACCTACACCAAGTCCAACACCATCTTGTGACCCATTCCCGCCTCAGACAACTTGTACTCCAACTTGTACTGATTGTGTCGAGTGTAAAGATTGTGATGATTGCTCATCAACTGGTTTTACTTCAATTGAGGATACTTGTGAGAAGAATCCATTACTAGATACTCTTAGCAATGCGTTAGCGTTTAAGTTATGTGGCGACCCCAAGAATCCAGGTATTGGTATTAGATTTTTAAGATTTACTGGAGGTTGTGAAACAACTGGAACTTGTGCGACTGGGATAACTTATACAACAGGTTATACCATAACTGAGATATGTACACCACCAATTTATCCTGATTGTCAAAAAATTAATCCCGCTTGGTTGAATTTGGAACATTGGTTTCAAGTTAATGTTGTTTGGGAAAGATATAATTTCTTAGATGAGTGTGATTTATATTGGAAAGGTGGATTGGGAGATATTGTTGAGAATAAAACATTAGAGGGATTAGCGAATAATTCAGCATCATTGATTGCACCACCATATACAAGGGGTGATGAGATTTTGAAAGTTGATATTATTAATTTAAATGAATTGTGGTTAAAGAATGGAAAATATAGAAAGGGGAGATTAAAGATTTATGTTAATGGAAAGTTAATTGATACTATTGAGGATTTTGAAGAAATTATTCCAAGGGGATTGAATACTGATAAGGAAAAACAAGTTGGTGTTCCATTTAATATATCTTGGGGTGGTGGAACTCAAGGATTGAGAGAGAATTTAACATTTTCTTCAATGACTGGGGGATTGTATGTTCAAGACCCAGAATGTTTTCCAAATAATGATTTGAGTGGAACAACATTGAGTGGTTTGAATACAAACATATTGATTGAACAGAATTTTGCGGGAACATTTGAGGGTGGAATATCTCAATTCAGAATGTATGTAACTCCATTGTCGGCGCCAGAAGTTAAACATAATTTTGGTTTGTTAAAGAATACATTTAGGATGTTTAATCCTGATTGTCCTGATTGCACAACAATTGTTTGTGAACCAGATGATTTCACATTTCAAATTATTGATACAACAACAACCATAAATCCAACAACAACGACAACGACCTTAGTACCAATTATTAACGATACTTTATTAACAGAAAATGATGATTTCTTGGTAACCGAAGGTGGGGACAATATAATTATAGAATAAATAAAACACAATATGGCAAATATTAAAATTTCAGAATTACCACAATTAATTTTCTCAAGTATAACAAATAATGATGTTATACCTATTGTGGATGTTAATTTAAATACAACATCAAAGGTATTGATTGGTGATTTAAAAACATATTTTGAAACAACATTTACTGGGGGAACTATAAGTGGATTAACTGAATTTACAAATGGATTGATTTCTAATACAATTTCGGCAACCACATATAATAACTTACCAATTGATGTTTTTGTGACTGGAGGAACTTATAATGATGGGGTTATCACATTCACAAATAATAGTGGAAATACCTTTGTTGTTAGTGGTTTAACAACACCTTTTACTGGAGGTACTATTGACACATTATCTGCAACAACTATAAGTGGTGGGACATTATATGGTGATGGTAGTAATTTAATAAATTTACCTTTATTTACTGGGGGAACAATTGGTGATTTGACCGCAACAACAATATCCGCAACAACATATGAAAATATACCAGAACCAATACCATATTATGCAAACTCACTTTGGACATCGTTCCAAAATACATATAGAGCTACTAATAGTACTAATTTTGGGTCAAATTCAAGTATTGGGGTTGGGTTTAATGTACCTGTCAATACTAGAATTAAGTCAGCAAAATTAGAAATTTCATTATTTAGTGTTGTTTGTGATGGTTATTTATCAATACATAAAGTAGAAAATGGAATTATAACTGAAAGATTATGGCAAGAACAATATAATATTGTTGGGACTGGGATTTATACATTTACAGGAATAACATTGGATTTAGCCCCAGGTAATTATGCTTATGCCACAAATCAAACAATAATACAAGGATATAGGAGTATAAACTTAGGAAATGATAATATTTTTGGTTTAGTTCCAACTTTAGGCGCTACACCATATATTACAGGAAAATCGGCTGGGATTGTAAATCTAATTCCAAATCCATACCCAATTAGTCAAACAGATTATTTTAGTTCTGTACCACTTGTAATTTTTGAAACCGAATTAATTTAAAAAAAAATAAATAAATATGAGTAATGTTATATACACCCCAACCGAGGGTTTAACCCAAAAAGAAAAATTACAAATTGATATTGAATTTGGTAATTATCTCATTGAATCTTTTTTACTTGACAATAGATTAATCACTCCAATTGTAACACCATCAGAAAGTCTTCAGCTATTATCTGAATTTAGTAATATAGAAAAACTTTCTAGATTGGGTGATATTAAATCAGTTAAGATTTTGTTAAATGGTATTGTTGTGGACAATAGATTATTTACGAAAGACAGAAAAGATAAATATATGGGATGGATAAATACACATTTGGGGGTTTAATATATGAGTCAATCAATTGTAATTAGTAGTATTAACTATGATGGGGAATTAGCGAGTGTTGTATTTACACCACAAGGAACTGAGAATGTAATAAACTTAGGTGCAGTTACATTACCATTCTCATTCCAACCAAGTTTATTAACACCCCCATTGGAAGTATATGGGACTTATACAATATTGGTTGTGAGTGGAGATTGTCCAAGTATTTTAACAGTACCAAGACCAACACCAACTCCAACACCAACTGTAACACCAACTAGAACGGTTACACCAACACCGACTCAAACACCAACACCTAGTCCGTCATTTAACCCTTGTAGTATTAGTCCAACACCAACGCCAACGCATACACCAACACCATCATCATCACCAACTCCAGAAAATTCAAAAATATATTGGGGTAAATTTAGTGGGACATCAATTACATCTGGTGATACTAATTTATTGAGTAGCGGTTATACTACAAATCCAACTAATAGTTATCGTATATTACCAACTGGTTTGACACCGGAGTATGGTTATATACTAATACCAACAGGATTAACTCAACCAATTGAATTTAGAGATAGTAGTGGTGGATGTTTTGGATTCAACGTTCCATTTAATAATATTGGGACGATATTTATAATAGACGCTAATGGTTTTAGCATAACATACAATATATATAGAACATCTATTCCATTTGTTGGTTCAGTAAATGTATGGATGTGTTAATAAAATAAAAAAAGAATAATGAGTTCATTTAGTTTATCAGGTGGTGTGCAAGTTTTTGGATTTATTTCTCCAAGTGATACTACGGATCAATACCCAGTTATTGACCCATTATATGGTATTGATGGTTTTAGAAATGTTAATACATTAACCGATTTAAATAATATACCAACATTAAGAAGAAGAGCAGGTATGGTTGTGGGTGTAAGTGGTGGGACTACTTATTATAAACTAAATATCCCCCCTTGGAATGGTACAATAACGGATTGGAGTTTATTTAATACCGGAAATAGTGGTGGAACTATAAGTGGTGATTATCTATCATTATCAGGTGGTACTGTAACTGGTGATACAATATTTACAAATGGTTTAACCGCAAATACATTTTCAGCTTCCACGTATTTGGGGTTACCATCTGATGTTTATGTCTCAGGATATTCATATTCAAACAATACATTTACAATTGAGAGAAGTTTTGGTAATCCAAACTTAACCGTAACAATAAATGATGTCACTGGGTTAACTGTCAATGGCGATTTAAGTGTCACTGGGGATACAACATTAAATGGGTTAACTGCAACAACAATATCTGCAGGAACATATCAGAACTTACCCTTGGATATTTTTGTCACAGGAGGGACATTTAGTGGGGGTGTAATTACATTTATTAATAATAGTGGTGGAACATTTGGGGTGTCAGGAATATCATCCTTTGATACATTTATTACAGGTTTTACTTACGGAGATAATACATTAACAATCTTCCAAAATAGTGGAAATTCATTTTCGGTATTGGTTGATACTTTCACTGGATTGACAATTAATGGTGACTTGAATGTTACGGGTACAACTTATAGTGAAGTCATATCCGCTACAACATATCAAAATCTTCCAATAGACCCTGATACATATATTACTGGTTTTAGTTATAATAACAATACATTTACAATTGGGGATAACTCAGGTAGTACCTTTGATACTACATTTAATGATGTTACAGGATTAACTATCAATGGTGATTTAAGTGTAACAGGTAATACATTATTAGAAGGATTGACGGCAACAACAATATCAGCTGGAACATATCAGAATTTGCCTTTGGATGTTTTTGTTACGGGAGGAACTTATTCTGCCGGTACTGCCACATTTACAAATAATAGTGGGGGAACATTCAATGTAACAGGATTTAGTACTGGAGGAGGTTCAGGTACATTCACGGGAGGAACTGTTAGCGGGGCTACTGATTTTACAAATGGTTTATCGGCAAACACATTTTCCGCCACAACTATAACTGGTGTAACAATATTTTCATCAGGAAATACAATTGTTGGAGGTCAATTTGTTTCCTTGGGTGGTACAAGTGCTACTAGTCCGACATATAGAACAAGTTTAGGTGGTAGTAATTTATCGCCTAGAGGTTCATTTGGTGTTGAGGGGGCTGGTGCTAATTTTCACAGATATTCATTTGATCCTGTCAATCAACGTGGATTAGCGTTTACAGTATCAAATAATGGTTCGGTATATATTGACAGAGCTTCCATTGTAGGTTTAGGTATATCAAGTACCATAGGTGCAGAGACTGGTGTTTTAGTTTTTAATACCTTGAATGTTGGAGATAATTCAGAAAGGATGAGGATTGATAATCTTGGTAATGTTGGTATTGGTACTAGTTCACCATCTGAAAAATTGGACATTGCCGGTAAAACAAAGACAACAAGTATTCAAATAACATCAGGAGCGACAAATGGATATGTTTTAACTTCAGATGTTAGTGGTAATGGTACTTGGCAACAAATACCTTTATTTACTGGAGGGACTGTGACTGGTAGTACTAATTTTACAAATGGGGTAACCTCAAATACAATATCTGCAACTACATATAATAATCTCCCATTTAATCTAACAGCGGCTGCTTCTGATGAAACAACTCCTATCACGACTGGGAATACTAAGACAACATTTAGAATGCCTTGTGGTGTTACTTTAACTGCGGTTAGGGCGTCATTAACAACGGCACAATCATCGGGGAGTACATTTACTGTTGATATTAATCAAAATGGTAGTTCAGTGTTATCAACAAAATTAACTATTGATAATACAGAAAAAACATCAACAACTGCGGCAACCCCAGCTGTAATATCAACCACATCTTTGACTGATGACTCTGAAATAACAATTGATGTAGATTTAGTGGGGAATGGTACGGCAACAGGACTAAAAGTAACTTTAATCGGTATAAGAGTATGATAATTAATTCATTTGTGTTTGTATCAGGGTTTGATGCAGATGCTCAAGCCTTTATTACTGCGGCTGGTATTACAAATAGTACACAACAAAATGCTATTAATAATCTTGTTATTAGTTTAAAAGGTTTTAATATTTGGGTTAAGATGAAGGCAGTGTATCCTTTTGTTGGAGGAACATCAACAACACATAAATTTAATCTTAAAAATCCTTTAGATACAAATGCAGCGTTTAGGCTGGTGTTTAATGGTGGTTGGACACATAGTAGTACAGGGGCGTTGCCAAATGGTATTAATGGATATGCAAATACTTTTTTAAATGGAACTGCATTTACAACAAATCATTTTTGTTTTTATTCAAGAACTTTAGCCGTAAATACACAAATTGAAATGGGTGTATTTCAATATCCGCCAAATAAATTATTGCAAATCAGACCAGCTGTTAATTATATTTTAGGAGATACAGTTTCTACGGTATCATTTACAACAACAACAGATGCAAGAGGTTTTTGGTTAGGTACACAAAGAGCAAATAATGATAGAGAAGGTTATAGAAATGGAGTAAGTCAAGCAACAAGTACTGTAAATGATGCGACTGGTTTTTCTATTTACCCTATTTATATTGGTGCAAGAAATTTTAATAATACAGGGATTGATTATCCAACTTCAAAACAATGCGCTTTTGCAAGTTTGGGTGACGGTCTTACAGATACCGAAGCTGCAAATTTTTACACAGCAGTACAAACATATCAAACAACTTTAAGCCGACAAGTATGACACAAGTAGGACTATTAACAGAAACAGAAAAAAATCAATTGGTGGGACAAACATATGACACTGATAGTTATTTTAATCCTATACAAGATATTGATGATAATTGGATTATATCTATTGAAGAAATGGAATATAATATAAATCCAGAATTTATGTGGGTAAAAGATTTACCATTAATAACATATAATCCAAAACCATCACCACCTTTACATTAAAATTTAATGCCACATCAAATATCAATATCAGCGGTTACCGGAACACCCCCATATTCAATCACAGTATGTGATGTGACACTAACATATTGTTATTTAGTCACAGGTTCAACAACCATTCCTCCAACATTTATATTTGATGTTCCACCACCATTAGATGTCGCCGATAGTGTTATTGTTAAGGTTACTGATAGTAATGGATGTCAAATATTTTATCCTTATAGTTGCCCCCCAACTCCAACACCAACACCATCATTTACACCTACTCCAACACCAACACCAACTGGGACTTGTAGATGTATTCAGATTACAAATACAGGAGTAACAATCGGTTCATTTTATTTTACACAATGTGATGGAACGGTTACAAGTGTGTTACCAATTAATACCGGAACAACATTATATTATTGTGGAACAAATCCAATTAATGTTTCAGATTGTGACATTTATATTGGTGATAATTGTATATCAAATAGTTGTATTGCAATTACTCCAACAATATCCACAACACCAACAATGACACCAACTCCGAGTAGTCCATAGTGATATTTATAATAAACATTATTTATGGAAAAAAAGATTTGTAGTAAATGTCACATTGAAAAGGATTTAGTTTATTTTGGTAAAAATAATAACCAATAAAGATGGTTTACAAAGTAGATGTAAAGAGTGTAGAAAAATAGAATCTAAAGAAGATAAAGAAAAGAATTATAATAGAATTAAAGAATATAGGTTAAAAAACAAAGAATTACTTTTAGAGAAAAATAAAGAATGGAGAAAAATTAATCCAAATTATGATAAGTTGTGGAAAGAAAAGAATAAGGAAAAAGTAAAAGAATCTAAGAAGAAAACTTATGAAAAACATAAGGATATTACTAATCTTAATAAAAAAGAATATAGAGAAAAAAATAGAGAACGACTTTTAGAATTAGGTAAAGAATATAGAGAAAAAAATAGAGAAGAAATAAATAGAAAAAGACGAGAGAAAAGAGAGTCAAATAAGGAATTAGTTAGAGAAAATGAAAGAAATAGATTTAAGGAGAATCCACATCTAAAATTGATGGCTAACTACAGATGTAGAGTTAAAAATTATTTAAGATATAACAAGTCGTCTGAAAATACACACACTATACACATAGTAGGCTTATCTGCCATTGAACTAAAAGAATATATTGAATCCAAATTTACTGATGGTATGACTTGGGAAAATTATGGTGTTCATGGTTGGCATATTGACCACATTATTCCACTATCATCAGCTAAAGACGAACAAGAGTTAATTAAACTTTGTCACCATTCTAATTTACAACCTTTGTGGCCTTTTGATAATATCAGTAAAGGTAGTAAAATAATTACTTGATAGTTTCCTTAATTTTAATTTTTCATATTTTTAATTAAAAAAATATGGATAAAATTTTCATACAGATTGCTAGTTACCGAGACCCCCAACTCAGTATAACAATTAAAGATTGTATAGATAATTCAAAATACCCAAATAATTTAATTTTTGGTATTTGTAACCAATATCATCCGAGTGATGAATTTAATATAAAGGAGTTTGAAAGTGATAAACGATTTAGAATAATTAATGTTCTATGTGATGAAAGTATGGGGGCTTGTTGGGCTAGAAATAAAATACAACAATTATATAACAATGAAGAATATACACTCCAACTAGATTCTCATATGAGATTTGAACAAGATTGGGATGAAACCTTAATTAATATGATTAAGGACTTACAATCTAAAGGATATCCCAAACCATTACTAACAGGATATGTTTCATCATTTGACCCAGACAATGACCCACAAGGTAGGGTTACTGAACCTTGGAGAATGACATTTGATAGATTTATACCTGAAGGTGCTGTTTTCTTTTTACCTGAAGTAATTCCAGGATGGAGAGAAATGACAAAACCAATAAAAGCCAGATTCTATTCTGCTCATTTCTGTTTTACATTAGGACAATTCAGTAAAGAAGTTCAACACGACCCCAATTATTATTTTCACGGGGAGGAAATTTCAGTTGGTGTAAGAGCGTATACTCACGGATATGATTTGTTTCATCCACATAAAGTTGTAATTTGGCATGAATATCAAAGAAAAAACAGAGTTAAACAATGGGATGATGATAAGGTATGGTTTAAGAAAAATGAAGCATCCCATCTAAGAAACAGAAAGTTATTTGGTATGGATGGTGAAGTATTTAATCCAAATGATTTTGGGATTTATGGTTTTGGAACTGAAAGGACATTGGAAGACTTTGAGAAATACGCTGGAATTAAATTTAATATAAGGGGAGTACAACAATATACCTTGGATAAGAAATATCCCCCCAATCTAAGTTATGATAATGATGAAGATTATGTCAAAAGTTTTTCAAGTATATTCAAACATTGTATTGATATTCATTTTAGTCAAGTACAAGAAAAGGATTATGATTTTTGGGTGGTGGCTTTCCACAATAAAAAAGATGAAACATTATTCAGACAAGACGCAGATGAGAATGAAGTTAATAGAATGTTAAATGATGAGGGGTATTGTAAGGTATGGAGAGAATTCCAAACCGTTGAGAAACCATCATATTGGGTTGTTTGGCCTCATTCAAAATCAAAGGGGTGGTGTGATAGAATAGTTGGTAATTTATAATCTTGTTCACGGAGCGTGAACATATAAAATTTGTGAACAAAAAATGAAAATATTATTCTTGACTTGTATATACGGAAATTTATATGGAAGTGAATTTGGTGGAAGACCTAGTAGATTTGAACAATATAAATTTAGTTTATTGTCGTTATTAAGAATGTCTGACGCTGATTTTGTTTGTTATACTAGTTTTGAGGAAAAAAAAGTATTGGAAGATTTTTTTTATAACCAAAATAAAATCCCTAAAAATAGATTGGAATTTGTTGTGTTTGATTTAAAAAGTACCAAACACTTTGATGTAATATCAAAATTTAAGGATGTCGAAAGTGTAATAAATGGTGATAGATGTTTTGAGATACAATATAATAAATTCTTTTGGTTTTTACAAAATAAGTTTGACTACGATTATTGTTTTTGGATTGATGCTGGAATAAGTCATACTGGTATATTGCCAGATAAACATTTAATTAACAATCATAGTTATCAAAGATATTTTAATTCTAATTTATTTGATAATAAATTTTTATCTAATTTAATAGATAAAAGTAAGGATAAATTATTTTTGATTGGTAAATCAAATATTGGTTCTAACTATTGGTCTAATACAATCCCAAGTAAGTTTTATAAAAATTACGATAGTTCATTACACATTATTGGTGGATTATTTGGAGGTAAACAAGAAAGGTTAAAAGAACTTGTAACTGAATTTGAAAGATTATTTTTAGTAGTAACAAACGCAGAACATAAATTATATTCAGAAGAACAATTTATGTCATTAATTTTTAGTGATAATAATAACTTGTTTAATTTACATTCTTTTGATGTTTGGTTACACGAAGATAATTTAACAAGCGATTATCCAATAAATTATTTAGAACTAAATAAAAGTTTCTATAAGATTTTAGAAGAAATAAAACAATAATGAGTAAAATTACATTAGTAACAGGACTTTGGGATATTGGGAGAGGAAACCTCAATGAAGGTTGGTCTCGTTCATATCAACACTATTTGGATAAGTTTTCCAGACTATTAGAGGTTGAGGAAAATATGATAATTTTTGGTGACCAAGAATTACAAGAATTTGTATTCAAAAAAAGAAATAAAACCAACACAAGATTTATTTTAAGAAATTTAGATTGGTTTAAGAATAATGAATACTTTGATAAAATACAAAACATTAGAACAAATCCAAATTGGTATAATCAAGTTGGTTGGTTAACAGATTCAACCCAAGCTAAACTTGAGTTATATAACCCCCTAGTTATGTCCAAAGTGTTTTTATTGCACGATGCAAAGATATATGACTCATTTGATTCAGAATATATGTTTTGGATTGATGCTGGTCTATGTAATACAATTCATCCAGGTTATTTCACCCACGATAAAGTATTAAATAAGTTACCAAAATATTTGGGTGATTTTAACTTTGTTTGTTTTCCCTACGAAGCATCAACTGAAATTCACGGATTCAATTACAATGAAATGAATCGTTTGACCAATTCAAAAATAGATAAGGTCGCAAGAGGTGGTTTCTTTGGCGGTAAAAAGGAAACAATAAGTGAAATTAATACATTATATTATCATCTTCTTGTTGATACATTATCCAAAGGATATATGGGAACTGAGGAAAGTATTTTTACCCTTATGACTTATCTGTATCCAAATATGATAACTTATTTTGATATTGAGGGAAATGGATTAATGGGTAAATTTTTTGAGGATTTAAAGAATGATAAGTTAGTACCAAAAAAAGAAACAAAAGAATTACCTAAAATAACAAATCAATCAATTGATAAGGTTGGGTTATATGTTATATCATTTAATTCCCCAAGTCAGTTTGAAACCTTGATTAAATCAATGCTGGAATACGATAAGGATTTTATTAACAAACCAAAAAAGTTCTTATTGGATAACTCAACTGATTTAACAACAACTCCAAGGTATAAAGAGTTATGTGACCAATACGGATTTGAACATATTAAGAAAGACAACTTGGGTATAATGGGTGGAAGGGTATTTGTTGCTGAACATTTTAACGATACTGATTTAAACTATTATTTTTGGTTTGAGGATGATATGTTTTTTTATCCAAAAAATGAAACTTGTAAAAATGGTTTTAATAGATATGTTAAAGGTTTATATAGAAAAAGTTTGGAAATCATTCAAAAAGAAAACTTTGATTTTTTAAAATTAAACTATACAGAATTCTTTGGTGACAATGGGACACAATGGTCATGGTATAATGTTCCTCAAGATTTCAGACAAAAACATTGGCCGAACAAAACAAAGTTACCAAAATTTGGTTACGATATAGACGCCCCAAGAACTGAGTTTAAATATATAAAATCACATAAAGGTATTCCTTATGTTAGTGGTGAGATTTATTTATGTAATTGGCCTATTGTATTGAGTAAGGAGGGTAATTACAAATGTTACTTGGAGACAAGGTGGCAAAAAGCATTTGAACAGACTTTAATGAGTTATTGTTACCAAGAAACAATAAAGGGTAATATTAAACCAGGTTTATTATTAATCACCCCCACCGAACATAACCGATATGAACATTACGATTCAAAATTAAGAAAAGAAAATTGATAACCTTGGAACTTTATTATGATGTTGGTGGTTATATTTATATAAGATTTGATGAAAAAATATTTAGTGAAAAAAATAATAAGTTTGGGAACTAAATAGGATATTTATAGGTTTATAATAGTGTTTTATGGTTGGTGACTTACCTTTGAAAGTTATGGGGTCGAAAAAACCTTGGTAGTCGAAAATGAAAGCTATGCTGAATACATCTGAAAGGATGGTGACTATTGCCTCTCCAGTACTAAGGCTGACTGGCGTGTCTTAATCGAGAAGTAGGGTTAAAAGGGATACTAAATGTATCCCTTTTATTTTTTTATAACGGTACATTTACTAAATTCTTGATTTTTTAACGGTTCTCCTTTCATATGTGTAATCATATTTATGATATAATGGTCTTTTATATAGGTATCCTTTTCTATTTTAATTAAATTGGTATATATTTTACCATTATTTATGGTGATTAATTTTAAACATAGAGTTCGTTTCCCCCAATCAAAATTTAATATTTTTTTAATTATATCATCTTTTAATATAAAAATTAAATCAACCCCCTCGTTTGTTGTTGGATCAACTATAGTTGGGTGATTTTTATAATCATCTTCCTTGGTTCTATCTAATCTTTCTAACCAATGGTCAGTAGGGTTAATTTCAAAAGTAATTGATGTTTGTTTGTCTCGGTGAGCTCTATCACCTGTTGTATAATTTGTTACATTATAATATCGTTCAATCAAATCAAATACCGCATCTTTTTTACTAGGATCAATAGATACTGTAGTTTTACCCTCAGATAGAATTAAATAACTATTAAGTTCACGTAATGATATTTCTTCCAAAAAAATTTTTGGATTATGAAATTCTTCAAACAATATTTTTTTAATAAGGTTTCTCATAATAATATAAATACTATTAAACTTAGTATTTATATATAAAAATCTAATGGAATTTTATATTAAGAAGAATGCGACACTTCCCCTCCTTAAGCTTCAAGTGGTTAAGAATGGTAGATTAGATTACAATAACTTTATGTCATTGATTGAACAATCGGCATTATTCTTTTCAATGGTTGATGCTGACACTGGTGTCCCAAAGATTGTCTCAAGACCTGCTGGGTTTGTTGAGAAAACAGATGTTGACCCAAATGCTGAACCAGAATATTATTTATATTATCAATTCCAAAATAGAGATACAAGTAGAGTTGGTAGATATGAAGGACAATTTATGTTAAGGAGTAATGATGGGGTTTTAATATTACCAATTAGAGAAAAGTTATATATAAATGTCCAAGAATCTTTTATTGCTGATGACTTGGAATATAATAGTTGTTATGTGTCTGATTTCCCTTGTTGTGTTAATGGACCTTATACCACAACAACTACTACCGAATGTTGTCCATGTACAAGTACAACAACGACAACTCCATAATAAAAAAATGTTAATTTAAAGTTTTTTTTGTAAATGTAAATACTTATATGTGATATACATAAAATAAAAAAAACTAAATATGCCATTAAAAGTAGATAGATTAATTGCGGGTTCAATAGATACTGATTCATTAAACATAAATGGTGGTTCATTGGGGTTACCCTATAAGGTTTATACCGCAAAATTAACACAAACCGGAACATCTAACCCAACCGCAGTTGTGTTAGACAATACATTGGGTGGAGAATTAGTTTGGACTAGACAATCAACTGGAACTTATAGGGGGACTCTAATTGGGGCTTTTTCTGATAGTTCTAAAATTTTATTTTCATATTTTTTTAATGGTTCTAAAGATATTGTTAGTGTTTCAATAACGAATGATGATATAATCACAATAGCAACTGGAGCTCCAACTGATGACGTATTAGATGACACTCCAATTGAGATTAGAGTATATTCTTAAATAAACATAAAATAAAAAAAATTAAATATGCCATTAAAAGTAGATAGATTAATTGCGGGTATTGTTGATGCTTTAAAATATGAGAAAAATGGACTCCCATTATCTTGTATTCCAATAACATTTAACGAATTAAATAATTTAATTAGTATAAGCGATTTAACTTGCGGTTCTTATTATTCAATTACCGATAATCAAACTTGTTACGATAGACCAGATTATGACAAATACAAAAATCCAATTGCGGTATCTAGTTCTTCATATGTAACAGGTGTAACTGAACCAATCATTGTTTTAGCAACATCAAGTAATACTTTAGCGGTTGACGCTTACCAACCAAGTTATCCGAATGATAAGATTAAGTATGATGTAACATACTCTACAACTGAATCAGGTAATCCTGCTTTTGGTAGAATTACTGAAAGAATTGACAAATTTGGTAATAGAACTGATTATGACCATAAAAATATTACTTTCAAAAGATACCGTTTAAGAAGTTATAATAAATTAAATCCGTATACTGGAACTGTGGAAATATTGGCTGATGGAATAGTAACAGGTTCAACAGGAACTACCTTTACTTCACTTAGTCCAGGACAAATTATAGCTATCAGAAATAGCTATGAAACATTTTACGAAATTGTTAGCATTTCAGGTGATACTTCAATGATTGTAAAAGGAGAAACTGTTACTGCAACAGGTAATGGTGGCTATGAATTTTTTAATGCAAATTCCCATAGTTATGATAGTTATTATCCAAATAATATTGATGGTCAAAGTGATTTTAATCTTTACAATACATTTGAAGCGATAGATGATGATGGTTGCATTAACACTTATATAGGAGACTATTCAAAATATTATTTAAATGAAGGTATCGGAGATTTCTTATTAGCAAATAATGTTCTCAAAGATGGCCGTTATGAAAATAATACTATTGGTGATAGTTCTTATAATAATACTTTTAATGATGACTGTACCGCTAATCAAATCGGTTATGCTTTTAGAAATAACATCACCGATGATGACTTTGATGATAATGTAATTGGAAATTTCTTTGAAAATAATATCATTACCACTGAATTTGAAGACAATCATATTGGTAACAGGTTTAGAGATAATGTAATTCTTTGCAGTGGTTTCTATGACAACCAAATTAGAAATGACTTTAATAATAATTGGTTAGATGGAGATTGGGGATTTTATTTTGAAAAAAATCAAATCGGTGATTATTTTAATGATAATGTAATTTACAAATCATTCAACGATAATGTTATTCTGAATGATTATATGGATAATAATACTTGGGACGAAGTTTATAAAAATAAAATAGGAAATGAATTTAATAACAATCAAATTTATAATTTATTTTCTGACAATCAAATTTTAGACGATTTTAACAATAATACAATTGGTGATTCTTTAAATATTGGAAGTTATAGTTTTGACAGTAATATTATAGATAACAACTTTGATAATAATACTATTATAGGGTCTTGTTTTGACAACATAATTGGGGATAGTTTCGTTTCAAACAAAATAGGTAACGATTTTAGATACAATCAAATATTATACCCAGTGTCTTATACTGATTTTTTAACTGCAACACATGTATATGCTGATTATAATTGTAAAATTATAAAATCGGATGATTCTAATTTATACTTGGAATATTTGTCGGCAACAACACCTACATATGTTTCAATAACCGCTTAAATAATTTATTCAATATTAAGAGTTGGTGGTATTAATTTATCACCAACTTTTTATTGACTTAACCCCATCGTCATACTATATTTATAAGGATAAGGTAAATGTCATCTTGTATGACAGCTAATATACTAAACTTAAAAATATAAAAATGATAACACCAGAAGAAATCGAAAGTTTCCTCCACGGAAACGACCCCGAAGAACACATAGTCGCAATAGAATATGATTGGGCTTCAGAAAACATCTTTAAGATTAAAGAAATCCCCGGTAAAGGAAAAGAAATTAGAAAGGATACATTCACCCCATTTGCTTGGGTTGGTGACCTACACGGACTTAATTTCTACAAATCGTCCAAAGCAAATCAAAAAGAAGCAATGACCAAACACGGAATCCTAATTGAGAAATTGGAGACTGGTGGTAATGAAAGACTTGAGAAAGGTCTTAAGTATATGGTCAAATCTTTAAAGGGTTACAGAAGTTTAATGCAATTCTTTAAAGAAGGAGGAATTGACCCTTATGGCGAAAAAACCAAAGAATACTTCTTAATACCTTCCCCAGTTGAACAATATCTAATCCAAAAGGAAAAGAGGTTATTCAAAGGGTACGATGATTATAATGACATTACAAGATTGGTATTCGACTTAGAGACTACCTCTTTAGAACCTAAAGATGGTAGAATATTTATGATTGGAATTAAAACAAACAAAGGATTAGAGAAAGTAATTGAATGTGCAACTGAAGACCAAGAACGAGCAGGGCTTGTTGAGTTTTTCAGAATTATTGACGAAGTTAAACCATCAATCATTGGTGGATATAATTCATCCAACTTTGACTGGTATTGGATTATGGAAAGGTGTAAAACTTTACATCTTGACATTAAACGTATATGTAAGACCTTACATCCAGAATATAAATTTAAACAAACTAAGGGTATGTTGAAACTCGCAAATGAAGTAGAGGAATTTAAACAGATTGGAATATGGGGATATAATGTTATTGATATCCTACACTCAGTTAGAAGAGCTCAAGCAATCAATTCGAGTATTAAATCTGCAGGTCTTAAATACATTACTCAGTATATTAATGTTGAAGCTCCTGATCGTGTTTATATTGACCATAATAAAATTGGGTCAATGTACGCTAATAAAGAAGAGTATTGGTTGAATGTCCAAAATGGAAAATATAAGAAAGCTGATAATCCACAATTCAATAACCTAGATAAAAAACATCCTGGTGTTTATATTAAAACAACTGGGGACAATATTGTTGAGAGATATTTGGATGATGACTTGGAGGAAACCTTGAAGGTGGATGATGAATTCAATCAAGGTACATTTATGTTGGCCTCAATGATTCCAACAACTTATGAAAGAGTTTCCACCATTGGAACTGCAACATTATGGAAAATGTTGATGATGGCTTGGTCTTATAAACATAAACTTGCAATTCCCCAAAAAGAAAAGAAAACTGATTTTGTTGGTGGTTTATCAAGACTATTAAGAGTGGGTTATTCCAAGGATGTTTTAAAACTTGACTACTCATCTCTATATCCATCAATTCAATTGGTTCACGATGTATTCCCTGATTGTGATATTACAGGTGCGATGAAAGGTATGTTATCATATTTTAGAAGTGCTCGTATTATGTACAAGAACTTGGCGGCTGAATGGTATGATAAAGACAAGAAGAAATCATTATCATATGATAGAAAACAATTACCAATCAAGATATTCATCAACTCAATGTTTGGTGCTTTATCAGCCCCTCATGTGTTTGCATGGGGTGATATGTATATGGGTGAACAGATAACTTGTACTGGAAGACAATATCTTCGTCAGATGATTAAGTTTTTTATGGGAAAAGGTTATACCGCACTTGTAATGGATACGGATGGTGTGAATTTCTCACTACCTAAAGGTGGAGTGGATGATAGAGTTTATATTGGGAAAGGTCTTAATTGGAAGGTTAAAAAGGGTAAGGAGTATAAAGGATATGATGCTGATGTTGCGGAGTTTAACGATATTTTTATGAGAGGTGAAATGGCTCTAGATTGTGATGGAACTTGGAAATCATGTATTAATCTTGCTCGTAAGAATTACGCAACGATGGAACACAATGGAAAGGTAAAACTTACAGGTAACTCAATTAAATCAAAAAAACTTCCACTATACATTGAGGAATATTTGGATAAAGCAATTAGATTGTTATTGGAAGGTGAGGGTCAAAAGTTTGTTGAGTGGTATTATGAATACTTAACTAAAATCTATAACAAAGAAATACCATTGATGAAAGTGGCTCAAAGAGCTAAGGTTAAACTGAGTATCAAGGATTATATTGAGAGGTCAAAACAAACAACCAAATCAGGTGGGGCAATGTCGAGAATGGCTCATTTAGAATTAGCAATCAAACATAATCTAAAAATTAATTTGGGTGATGTAATTTATTATGTTAATAACGGAACAAAAGCAAGTCATGGGGATGTACAAAAAATTAATAAACCAAAAAAAGGTTGGACTCAACAAGATTTAGATAATTTTATGGAAGGTTATGGACAAATACCACTAGATTCTGTTGATTCTTATACACAACTTAATTGTTATATGTTAGACCCAAACGATTTAGAAAACAATCCCAACATGACAGGAGAATACAATGTAGCGAGAACAATCACAACATTTAATAATCGTATTGAACCTTTATTAGTTGTCTTCAAACAAGATGTGAGAGATACTCTTATTATTGATAATCCTGTGAAAAGACAATTCTATACACAACAACAATGTGAACTAATAAATGGAGTTCCATTTGAGGAAAAAGATCAAGACAGACTAAAGGAGGATGTATTGGATTTAGAACAAAAGGAAATTGAATACTGGAACAAAAGAGGAATTAATCCCAACTATATTTACGATTTAGCTGAAGAAGGATGGGAACAATTTAATAATGGTTAAAAAAAAACCCCACTCAAAAGGTGGGGTTAATTATTTAATTTAGTTTCATTCCATCTGAGGATATTATGTACCAACCCCCCATATAATATTCAAGTTCAACACAAGCTCCATTATCAATTTCAATTTCCTCATATTGCTCATCAATCAAAGAATTCTTTGGTAATATAATTGTCTTGGTTAAAACTTTTATTTTAACTGATTCGGTTGTTTCACCATCCAAAGTTATTTCACATTTATCAACATCTTTAATAATCAAAAGGTATTCACCATTTGTGGTATAGGTTGGGACATTTACAATCTTCTTTAATTTAGTTGGTTGAGTTTGTTGTCCGTATTTTAATGTTTTGGTTATTTCACCAATTTTTTTCTTTTGTTCCATTATATTACATATATTTGTCTTGGCATTGCTTGGAATTTTTTAACCTTATTTAGGTTTTCAGCAATCAACGCTTCTCTTTCCATTACCTTTTCTGGTCTAAGTCTTGATAATCTTCCTTCAGCCCCAGTTAATTCTTCAATCAATTTTGTTTTTTCATCTTTACCTTCTGTGGCTAAACTCTGATAATCCATTGTAAGCTCGCTGTCAGGAGTTTTAATGTTACCACTGAACTTACCCCTTACTTTTGATAATGTTTCCTTGGCGGACGCAAAGAACCACTTACGAACCCATATTTGAGCGGGGTTATTTAAATCAATCCAACTTAGTTTATCAAATGGGACATCGGAAGGTAATTTTATTATATCAGGATTCTTTTTTAAACAGTCATCTCTATCTGGACCGTCAACTTCATAATACCAATACCAAACCTTACCATTCATCAATGTTGCATTACCAAAGTCAAATTTACCCCCAGGTGTTTGCATTAAGTGAACAGCTTTTTTGCCTTCAGGTAGTGCGGTAACACGATAAGTCATTTCCCCACCAATAATTCTTCTTTGGATATTAATTTCCTGCATTCTTAATAACATATCAAATACTGGCATCATAAAATATGAACCACTATTACCCATTTGAGTAAAACCACCAGGACCACCCAATCCAACACCACCCATAGCACCAAACGAAAATGGGTCAAATAATAAATTATTAAGAGTTGCTGGAGTAAACCATAGAAGTTCGTTTAACTCACGACCTGCTGGTATTTCATATATCTGTTGGTGGGGTATAAGTTGTATATAATCTTTCTTTAATACACTGTCACCACCAGCTTGTAATCCAACAATTTTAGAATAGGCATAAGAATATCTATTCTCAAAGTCAAAACCTTTTGTTATGAAGGCTTTTGATAATGATTGGGTATCCAAGTTCAATCCATATAAGGAAGACCATTGAGATTCAATTAACCAATCTTGTATGTATTGTGAATAATCCTCAATTGCCAATTGTAATAAGGAATCTAGTTGTTCATCTTCCAGCTCAATACTTCTTAGTGGAGCACCCAATGAGTGTCTTAATTTTGTGTAGAGCTGTGTTCTTTCTGGTTCGGGTATTATTGACATAGTTTTTTATTTATAAATATCAAATTATTGTGTTAATAATTTCAACAATTGAATTTTACATTGTTTAATACCTTCACTTAATTCTTCTGAAATTCCCAAATCTTTTAGTTTATCTTGAAAGAATTGTATTCTATCTTGGTAATACTTAACTAATTTTTCTTTGTCTCTTCGTAATAATTTTTTTTCTGAACTTAATGTTGTTCCTTTCTTTAATTCAAATAATATATTTGTTTTTAATGGTTCTTCATAATAATTGATTATAAATTTAAGACCACCGTAATTGGTACTACTTGTTGTTATTATTTTATTATAATCATTTCTGAACATAACATATTCATCTGTTGATGTATTAACATATATTATAATATCAACATAATCCATTTTATATTTATTATGTTGGTTATATGATTTAACCCCATAATAAAACCCTCTATCATCGTCTTCAAAATAACCAATATCGTCTGGCTTGAATGGTTTTACTTGGAAGTAAATTGGTTCATTGTTTTCTAGTTCTAAAACAATATCTTGACCATAAAGTGTATCATTGATTGCTCCACCACAATAGTTATATAACTTATAGTCAATATTTTCTTTTTTCTTATCTAAATCATATATTTTCTCAATAATATTTTTGGCAAAAGATTCATTTTTAATACCTTTATCAAAATAATCTTTAGCAATATCAACTAGTTCTTCTGTGTAAATTCCATCATTTGAGAACAAGTCATATACGTTTTCTAAAATCCAATCCTCAAGATTTAAATTACGTTTTGTTTTCTTTTTTTCTCTTTTATATATGTTAATAATTGCACTATGAATATTTGTATTGGCATCCCAACGATTAATTAATGACCAATTACCACTTCCACCATATTCTTCTTCTGTGTAATAACCTCCAATAATCCCAATGTTTGTTTCGCAATTTGGTTCATTAATTTTACCAATACAACCATTACCTGACTTATCATCATCACAACTTGGGTATTGATTAAACATTAAATCCCTCATTCTTTTTTTGGAGAATGGGAAATTACTACCCTCAAGTAATAGTCTGTTTTTACGTGTTGATTCAGTTAATTTTTTTAAGAAAACATTGCCATCTTTTTTCATTATCTCATCTTCTTTGAATGTATATGAATATTTGAAATTAGAATCGTTTTCAATTGGGGTTGGGGTTGCGTTATTATTGAATAATATATAATTGTTACGATTATATATGAAAACAAATATTTGAATATTCTTAACTTCATATTTGTTTTTACTTTTGAATACATATATTGGTTGTCCATTCTCATCACCTTTAAATAAATCATGTGTTGGTTTAACCTGAACGAACTTATCAACATTGTCTTCATTCCATATCATATCTTGACCTTTAAATTTATCACGAAGGTCTCCATCACAAAATCTTGTTATTTTTGATTGACTATATAAGGAATTTAAAATATCTACCGCAGTATTTTCTCTAGTAATACCAAGGTCTAATGATCCTTTTTTTGTTTCAGGATTAGAAATTAATGGTAATAATTGTTGGACTAATTTTCTGTCTTCAGCAAATAAAGCATTTTTCATTTTATTCATCCAAGACTTAAACGAACTTTTTTCACTATTTAGAAATCCATAAAACTCTAAAATCTTTTTACTAATATCTTTATGACCGTCAAACCAATTCAAAACTGACCATTCACCTAAACCACCCCTTTGACTCATCGCATATTTACCACCAATAACACCATAACCAGTTTTGCAAGTATCTGATTCTATTTTACCATAACAGGCATTTGGTATACGTTTATTTAAGTCATAATCTTTTATTATTTTAGGACTACATTCTGGATATACTTTTTTTAATAATTCTTGGGTTAATTTGGGATTAATTCTTCCATTAACGATGTATTCACTTTCAGGTAATCCGTCATTACTAGTTTCTTCTTTAATAATCCTAATTGATTCCATTAATTTAGATTTTTGTTTTTTCAAATACAAGTCATTTACAAAGTCCCAATTAACTACATGCCAAAAGTTTTTAATATATTCATCTCTTTTGTTTTGATACTTTAGATAATACGCATGTTCCCATAAGTCCAAACCTAATATTGGAAACCCACCTCCCTCAATAACATTCATTAATGGATTGTCTTGATTTGGTGTTGACATAATTTTTAACCTACCATTTTTTGTTAGAACCAACCAACACCATCCAGATCCGAATCTATCTTTAGATTCTTCGTTGAATTTATTTTTAAATTCATTTATTGATCCAAAATCTTTTATAATTCTTGATTTTAATTCTGATGGGATTTCTTTTTTTTGGGGTGATAACATTTTCCAAAATAAAACATGGTTAAATGCCCCACCCGCATTGTTTCTGACAGTTTTCGGGAATTTACTAATTGATTTAATAATATCTTCTAATTCTAAATCACCGTAATTTTTTTTAGATAACACGTCGTTTAGTTTCTTTACATATGTTTTATAATGTCCGTTATAATGAACATCCATAGTTTTACCATCAATAAATCTTTTAAGTGAGGATTTCGAATAAGGTAATTTCTCAATCCCAATCTTTTTCATTTCCAATAATAGAAACTCACCAGCATTGATTTTTTCTGTTAATAAATTGATTTTGTTTTCAAGTATCATCATAAGATATAAATATCCTATAAATATCAATGTGATACGTTAATCTTATTCATTATCTGTTCTATAAATTCAGCCTTATCAATATTATCGCCCATAACAGTATCAATGATATTCTTTTTATTAATTAACATATCATATATAACACCCTCAATAGTATTATCAAAGATTGGGTAATAAACTGAAACACAATTTTTCTGCCCATATCTATAAGCTCTATCTTCAGCCTGTTGGTGATGTGCGGGAACAAACGATAAGTCATTGAATATAACTGCTTCTCCTGCGGTTAATGTAATACCAACTCCTGCTGCTTGAATATTACCAACGAATACAGATATCTTTTCATTATCTTGGAATTGATCAACAGCGTATTGTCTTTGAGCCTTTGAACAAGTCCCATCCAAATAAACTGATTTCTTCCCAAAGTGGGTGTGGATTTGTTGTAGGGTATCAGTAAAGTTTGTGAATACAATAACCTTCTTGCCTTGTTCCAATACATTCTCAATAAATTCAATTGTATCAGGTACTTTTCCTTCGGCAATTGCTTGTCTAACCTTCATCAACTTATTAAATTGAACGGTTAATGATTTTGATTCGTTAGGGTTTTTATTATACCACTCATAATATTCCCCCATCAATTCTTCATATTTCTTTGATTTTAATCTCAAATAGATTGGGGTTATAATCTTCTCAGGTAAATCCAAAACATCTTCTTTTAATCTTCTTAACACTTGTCTTGATGTCCTATCTCTTAATTCTTCCAAGTTAGATGCTCCGTTGACATTCCACACCTTTCTATTTCCCGCCTTGAATTGATATCCTTGACAATACCGAATAACATAAGCCATCCAATTTTGAGCTACAGGACTTTCAATTAAGTTTAATAAGTTATAATAATTGATTGGTCTGTTTGTCATTGGAGTTCCTGTTAACAACCAAAGGTATTCTGAACTCTTAACAAAACTATTAATCAATTTCGTTCTCAATGATTGGGGATTTGCAACATAATGTGCCTCGTCCATTATAATCAAATCAAAATTACCTTTTGTAATTGGGGAGTTCTCCTTATCTTTTAAATCATAGAAATTTTTAACAATATCATAATTTATGATAACAATATCGTGCTCGGTGGAGAAATTCTTTCCCTCACAAATATAAACACTTCTATCGGAATAATTTCTAATTTCCCTCTCCCAATTTAACTTTAATGAAGCGGGACATATTATTAAGATTTTCTTAACATTTGTTTCTAGTGAGGCTATGATTGCCGCAGTTGTTTTTCCCAGGCCCATATCGTCTGCTAATATGAATTTTTTACTACCAACCAATTTCTCAATGGCGACCTTTTGATGTTCCAAGGGCGTCCTATGACTATACTTTGAATAATCAATTTTAACTTCAGTTGTGTTATGTGTTTTCAATAACGCGGCTTTAGGTAACCACATATCTGATAACGTATCACCAGTGTTAAACTTACCCCAAATGTGATAAGATTTTTCTTTATCAACCAATAATTTTTCAACCCAAACGTCTGTGGGGATGTTCAACATATTTTTTTCATCAGCAATCTTCTTTGCGAAATAAGGTTCTATGTTCACCCATTTCTTGGCAACCTTTGGTTCAACTGAATTATAATTTACGATATATTCTGATTGGGATCTGGTGGGATAGAATTTCTTATTGGTTTCTTTTAGATTTTTTAGTTTGAGGATATAATTGTTCCCACCCAAATAATTATCTAAAATATATAGAGCTTTTGTTTCAATAAGAGTTGATGTTTTTCCTGTTAAAGTCAAAATAAAGATTTTAACATAAAAATAGTTGAAAGTTTAATATTTATCAATATGATAAACAAAATGCCTATAACAAGGGTTGGTAAGTTTTTTGGAGCTGAAGACTATAACTTGGACTTATCTATTGGGGAAGAATGGTTGTATGGTGATATGAATTTCACCGTTGTATTGTATCGTGTAGATAGAATGAAAACCAAGACTGACGATGTATATGGTGAAACATTAAAAGATGGAATTAAATTTTTACCCCCAATTGAATTAAAGGGTTATGTTCAGATTATGGCACCAGAGAATAAACAGATTGCTGGAAATAAGATAAATCAATTTGAACCAGGTAATATGAAATTCTCAACATACCAAAAACAATTGGATGAGTTGGGAGTTGATATTGAATTTGGGGATTACTTGGGTTATTACGAAACTGAGGATAGAATCAGATACTATATTGTTAATAATGATGGTAGGGTTGTATCTGACAACAAACATAACTATGCGGGGTATAAACCTTATTATAGAACTATTATAGCATCAGCTGTAGTAGATAATGAATTTAGAGGATTATAATTATGCCATTACCTAAAAAGATTAAAAAGAATTTACCATTAACTGAATCCAAAATTTTATTGGCTAGAAGGCAAGAGTTGTTGGATAAAATCAATAAGGACGGAACATATCTACCCAAATCATTACTACATGCTGATTTGGATGGTGGGTTTTTGGATTTTGTTAAGAATGAGCTAAGATTATCTGTTGATGGTAAGGTAGTACCAAATGTTGATATATTAATGACCACTCAGAATTGGGCACAATTTACACAGACTTGGGATTTCCAAAATATAGATAAAAACGCAGAACCCCCATTTATAACAGTTGTTAGAACTCCTGAAGTTAAATATGGAACTAATCCAGCTACACTATATACAATACCAAATAGGAGACAATTTTTTTATGCTCAAGTTCCAACTTGGGATGGGAATAGAGTAGGTATGGATATATATACAATACCCCAACCAGTACCAATTGATATAACCTATCAAGTAAAAATAATTTGTAATAGAATGAGGGAGTTAAACTCATTCAATAAAATTGTAATTGAGAAGTTTTCGTCAAGACAAGCATATCAAGTTATTAAAGGACATTACATTCCAATTATAATGGGAGGGATTACTGATGAATCCGTGATGGATATGGAGAAAAGAAAATATTATATCCAAAGTTATGAATTCACAATGTTGGGATTTTTGATTGATGAAAATGAATTTGAGGTTAGCCCAGCAATTACAAGAGCGCTTCAAGTTTTTGAAACTGATACAAGGAGTGTGAGTAGGGGTAAAAGAAAAGATATTCCAAATGATACAACTGAAATAAATTCTGTATTTAAAGTTGGTGTAACATCATTATCAGAACGATTTAATTATATTACGGATTTGACTATTGAACAAACAACCAATATTGATTCATATGATGTGTTTATCAATAATGATTATTATGGTTCTGATGTTAATTTAATCCAATTAAATAGTGGGGATGTAATAAGAATTGATATTGTTAAGGTTGATACTTTGAGTGATAGTACAATAAGGATAATTAGTAAATTAATTTAATTATCCCCATAGATATCTTTTTTTTCTTTACATTTTTCAACAATCAATTTTTCTAAAAAACGATACATCTTGATACCATTTTTATCACAATAACTTTTGAGTACATTATGAACCTCAATAGATATTTTTAAATTTTTGATTTTCTTCTCCTTATCATCCATAGCAGAAAAAAGGTAGAATTAATTCTACTCAATTTATATATACATATCTATATGTCAAGTATTTTACATTTTTCTTTAATATTTATGTAATAAATAAATAAATTACTAAACACTAAAAAAAAATGTCTAATTCTAAAGTTTTCGTATCACCAGGTGTTTATACTTCCGAAGTTGACTTAAGTTTTGTATCACAGAGTGTGGGTGTTACAACATTAGGTATTGTCGGTGAAACTCTTAAAGGTCCCGCTTTTGAACCTATATTCATTAGAAACTTTGACGAGTTCACAGCCTACTTTGGTGGTACTTCACCAGAAAAATTCATCAACACACAAATACCAAAATATGAGGCGGCTTATATTGCCAAGGCGTATTTGCAACAATCTAATCAATTATTTGTAACAAGAATATTGGGATTATCAGGTTATGATGCGGGACCATCTTGGTCTATATCAACAATTGCAAATGTTGACCAATCAACCGTTGATTTCTTATGTTTGGGTTCAACAATACCATCAGGTACTTGTGAACCAGTTTGTACTGGGTACTCAATCTATGATTATTCAATTGACTTTACTGGTTGTACTAACAATGTGGAAACAATTGCCTTTACATCAAGTATTGAACCATTAATTCTAAGTAAAATTGATTTACCTTTTGAACAGTTCAACGGTTCAATTAGTACCTTGAGGGATAATATGTATCAACAAATATTGGATGTATTAATTACCCCAAGTTTGGATGACAATTCAATTTACTACTATGGACCAATTTCGGGTTCAGATTACACAGCCTTAGTTTCAACAGGATATACTGCCGCAACTAATGTGTTTAAAGTAGATAATGTTGATGCTAGTCTTATTAATTACAACGCCCCAGCTAATGACCCTTGGTATTATGCTTTGTTTGACCATACTGGTATTAATTCAATGTATACTGGGTTTTCGTATTATTCTATTGTATCTGGATTGACGGTGTTGCCGACAACAATAACTTCAACGATGCCACCGCCACCGCCACCACCATCACCAACACCAATTAATCCTTGTGTGACACCATTACCAACACCAACACCAACGACTACTCCAACACCTGTTGTTGTAACTTGTTATTCGGGTATTGTCACTGGAACTATATATGTGTTCTCAGGTATGGCGTATACTAATTACGATGATTTGGTTATCGCCACATTACGTTCAAGGGGTATTGCTACTTATGGTAGTAATAGTACAGGTCCAGCTTATCAAGTAACGGGTTTGACTGATGTGTCATTGAATTGTATTGGAACATATTCTGCGGTAACTAAAAACCCATATTCAACTTTTGGGGTAAATGTAACAGATAAGGACGGAGATACTTTCTTCTTTGAAACTTCATTCTCAAATTCAAATGTTAATTATATTGGTAAGGTATTTGGTTACTCTAACTTTGCAAAACCTAGAACTGTTGTACCATTATTTTTGGAAGAAAGATTCCAAAGTTTATTAAATTACGCTTACAGAAAAGGTTATATCAGAGGTTTGAATTGTAATTTGACTTCTTTAGATTCAGCAATTTCTCAAGTATCAACATCAATTGGATGGTATTTGGAACAATATCAATCACCGGAATCACCTTGGGTTGTTTCTGAATTAAGAGGTAATAAAGTATTCAATCTATTTAAGTTTATTACAATAGCTGATGGTGATGCCGCTAATACGGAAGTAAAAATATCAATTGGTAATATGTCGTTCAATAATGGAACATTTGATGTATTTGTACGTGATTTCTTTGATACTGATGCTAATCCTGTGGTAATTGAGAGATTCACCAATTGTACGATGAACCCCAATGAAAATAGTTTTATTGCTAAAAAGATTGGTACTAGTAATGGTGAGTTCCAAATGAATTCAAAATATGTGATGTTGGAGATGAATGAAGATGCTCCAACTGATGCCTTACCTTGTGGATTTGAAGGTTATATGTTTAGGGAGTATGCTGGCGTTAAATCTCCATTCCCAATTTATAAAACAAAATATGATTTCCCTGGTGAAGTTATATACAATCCACCATTTGGTTTAATATCGGGTGCAGATGATATATCTAGAAGTGGTGGGGATAATGTAAAAAGAACATATTTAGGTATTTCAGATACTATTGGATATGATATTGATTTCTTTGGATATAAAGGAAAACAAAATCCAATAGATACTTGTGAAGGTGTTGGTACTAATTGGGCGTTTAAAACTCAAGGTTTCCATATGGATAAAAACGCTTCGGCTATTACAATATCTAACTTCTTTACAACTAGTGGTACATCCGCGTTCCAAGTTGGTTCTGGTGAATTTATCACAGACCCAGAAAATGCGACAAATCCATATTATAGGTTAAACGCACGTAAATTTACTTTATTGTGTCGAGGCGGTTTTGATGGTTGGGATGTGTATAGAGAAAGAAGATCAAATGGTGATGAATTCAGATTAGGTGGATCTGGTTTCTTAAGAGGTGTTTGTACATCATTAAGATATCCAACTGCGACTGGTAATGGAACATTTAAACGTATTACAGTTGGTAATAATAGTGAAGATTACGCTAACACTGACTATTATGCTTACTTGTTAGCTCAACAAACATTTTCAAATCCAGAAGCGGTTAATATTAATGTTTTCACAACACCAGGTATTGATTATGTATTTAATTCTAACTTAGTTGAGGCGGCAATAGAAATGGTAGAGTTTGATAGGGCTGACTCAATATATATTTGTACAACACCCGACTATAATATGTTAGCACCAAATACTAGTGACCCAATCAATAGTATTTTCCCTCAAGAAGCGGTTGATAGTTTGGAAGAAAGTAATATTGATTCTAATTATACGGCAACATATTATCCTTGGGTATTAACAAGAGACACGGTTAATAACACTCAGGTTTATATTCCTCCAACTGCGGAGGTATGTAGAAACTTAGCATTAACTGACAATATCGCTTTTCCTTGGTTTGCTGCGGCAGGTTATACTCGTGGTATTGTTAATGCAGTTAAGGCTAGACGAAAACTAACACAAGAAGAAAGAGATACTTTATACAAAGGTAGAATTAATCCTATTGCGACTTTCTCTGATGTTGGAACTGTAATTTGGGGTAACAAGACTTTACAAATTAGAGAATCTGCGTTAGACAGAATCAATGTTAGAAGATTGTTATTACAAGCACGTAAATTGATTTCTGCGGTATCTGTAAGGTTATTATTCGAACAAAACGATGCCAAGGTTAGACAAGACTTCTTGGATGCGGTTAATCCAATCCTAGACGCTATCAGAAGAGATAGAGGTTTATACGATTTCCGTGTAACAGTTTCTTCAGATCCGGCTGATTTGGATAGAAACCAATTGACAGGTAAGATATACATCAAACCAACTAGAGCGTTAGAATTTATAGATATTACTTTTTACATCACCCCAACAGGTGCTTCATTTGAGAATATTTAATATTTTTTAACCTTATAATTAATTATCCCTCCTTAAATTTTAAGGAGGGTTTTTTGTTTTTTAATAAAATTTATTATATTTATGTGTAGATAAGTGTTAGTCACATTTAAAAATATTTTACCTATGAAAGTTGAATTAAAATGTACGAGTTGTTCAAATATGTTTATTACTGATTATAAACATAGAGATAAGAAATTCTGTGATAGAACTTGTTATTTTGAATATGCGAAAAAAAATAAATTACTCGGTAAGGAAAAAGATGAAAGTGTAAGAGAGGAAAGATTTTGTGTTCAATGTGGTAATAATTTTACGGAAAGAAAAAAACACGAAAGAAACCTTTGTTCAAATGAATGTAGGGTACTTTGGAATCAAAATGAGGAGAACAAGAAAAATAGAATTAATAATTCAAAACAAGCCATGTATGAAAAATACGGGGTAATAGACATCATAGATTTGTGTTTAGAAAGGATGTGTTAGTTAAAGAAGGTTACAATAAAGACATGACTGAATGGGAAATAATGAAATTAAAAGGCTATGATAGAATTTGGGATTGTGGTTCATTAAAGTTTGAATTATTGTGTGAATAACCGATAATGGGGAGAGGTTTTAACCTCTCCCCATTTTTTTTATTGTAAAATGATATTTATTATTAAAATTAATTATGAGAATATTAGTAACTGAAAACCAATATAGGAGAATATTAAGTGAATTTTATGAAAAGGGTTATTCATTTGATTGGGATGATAATGTTTTAAATATGCCAACAAAAATACATTTGGAGAAAAAATCAAATGGTGGTTGGAAAGATTATGAAGTATCAACAGAAAAGTTTAGAGAGATACGACATGAACTTGATGGGGAAAAATTGAGATTAAAAAACAATAATCCAAATGACGCCTTTAAAGATTTTAAAACTGAAATTTTTATTCAACATACTAAAGATGCCATTAATGCTAATGAATTTGGACCTAGTTTCAAAAAGTTCAAAAAAGCTTTAATAAATGGATATGATTTTTCAATCATTACAGCTCGTGGTATAAGTAAAGATTCTTTAAGAAAGGGTATAAAAGTTTTAATTGATATGACTTTCTCTGATGAAGAAAAAGAAACAATGAATAAAAATTTAAAAGAAAAGAAATATAAAAGTATTGATGACTATATAAGTGACCAACAATTATCGGCAGTTTCTTCAGAAGAATTTAAAACTGAATACCAATCAAAAGGTGGTGCTGAAAACCCTGAAGTAGCAAAGACAATGGCTTTTGAGAAATATGTTGAAAGTGTTGTTAAAAAGGTTGAGGATTTGGTTGACCACCCAGATAGAGAGGGAGTTAAAATTGGATTCAGTGATGATGATTTAGGTAACATCAAAAAAATGGAAGAATTCATTAGGAAAGAATTATTGAAGAAATATCCTAAAGTTAAATTTGTAATATATGATACTTCAAATCCTAAAGATGTTAAGAAAAAATATATTAATATAGAAATAGATAATTAATTATTAATATAATTAAAATTATATATAATAACTAATATATAATGTGATTAATTAATGGATAATTATTTTTCAAATAAAAGTAAATAGAAAAATTTTCAACTACATAATATTTATAATAAAATAAATGAACAAAACTAAAACAATACAAAATGGCTGATTTATTAATGAAAATGCCGGTTCCTTATGAACCGAAAAGACAGAATAGGTTTATTTTCAGATTTCCATCTTCATTAGGAATTAATGAATGGTTTGTAGAAAGTGGTAGTAGACCGACATTCACCGTTGGGGGAACTGAAATCCAATTTTTAAACACTTCAACTTATGTTGCTGGTAGATTCAAATGGAGCCCAATTACAGTTAAATTAAGAGACCCAATAGGTCCTTCGGCGGCACAAGCGGTTATGGAGTGGGTTCGTCTTTGTGCTGAATCAGTTACAGGTCGTATGGGTTATGCTGCGGGTTATAAAAAGAATGTTGATTTGGAAATGTTAGACCCAACTGGAGTTGTTGTTGAAAAATGGATTTTAGAAGGCTGTTTCATTACTTCAGCTAACTTCGGTCAATTAGGTTATTCTCAAGAAGGTATTGCGGGTATTGACATCCAATTACAAATGGATAGATGTATTTTAGTATACTAATATACTATAATCACGTTATTTTCAATCCTAAATGTATCGTTTACATTTAGGATTTTTTTTTTATTTTTTTAAAAAAAAACAATTATGAATGTTGAAGCTTATGGACAAATGAATTTTAGTTTACCTCACGATTTAGTACCACTACCATCTCAGGGTAAATTTTATAAATCAAAAAAGAAATCAATAAAAGTTGGGTATCTTACAGCTAGTGATGAAAATTCTTTAGTGTCAGGAAATCAAATAAATGGGGGTAATATAATCCTAACCCTATTAAGAAATAAAATATATGAACCTGATTTAAAACCTGATGAATTATTAGAGGGTGACATTGAAGCACTTTTGATATTTCTGAGAAACACTGCTTTTGGTCCAGAATACACAATATCTCTATCCGATCCAAAAACAGATAAAACATTTACAGTCAATCTATTGTTAGATGAATTAAATATCAAACAACCAAAAGAATTACCTGATGAAAATGGTTTATTTACGACAATTTTACCCAAAACAGGTGTAACTGTAAAATTAAAACCTTTAACTTATGGTGAAATAAATGATTTAGATAAAATGGCAGAACAATACCCAGCTAATTTAATTATACCTAAAATTACTTGGAGACTAAATAAAATAGTTCAAGAAATAAACGGAGATACCGATAGAGGAAACATTTCACTATTCATTGAAAGTCTACCAATTTCTGATTCAAAATATATAAGAAATTTTATTAAGGATAATCAACCATCATTAGATTTAAGTAAAACAATTTTAGCCCCATCAGGAGAAAAAGTAACATTTGATGTTACTTTTGGGGCGGAGTTTTTTCGTCCTTTCTTCTAATTACGGAACGCTATTATTGGATGAATATTATGTTATGGCAAAACACTTAGGATTATCTTGGAGTGATTTTTGGATTATGCCTACATATATGAGAAAATATTTGATTGATAAAATAATTGAGTACAATACACCGAAAGACTAATTAATAAATTAGTCTTTTTGTGTATTTATGTTAAATGTTATAGTATGGGTGATGATGAAAAAAAGTTTACGGATGTCTTTAAATCTTTGGGTAAATATGCTGAAGTCGTAGGTTCTGCATTCCTATCGAATTTTAGAACAACAGATATCTCTAAACAAATTCAAGAATATGAAAATAAAGCAATTGCGGCAACAAAGGCATTTGGATTAGGTCGTGACAACATTGTTGAACTTAAAAAATCTATGGCCGATGCTGTAGTTAGTGTAACTCAATTAGGTGGAGGACTTGATGATGTTGCTACATTAGCATTAGACGTTGGTAAGGCACTAAATAGAAATATTACATTAACATCAGATTCTTACGCTAAACTTTACGCAACAGCACAAGTAACTGGAGTTCAAAATGCTACATTGATTAATGGATTTAAAGATGCTGGGTTTTCAGTATATCAAGTTAGTCAAAATATGCAAAAGGTTGTTGATACCGCTAGAGAATCGGGTATAAATGTCAAAACCGTATCCAGTGAGGTTATGAGTAATATGGGTTTAATGGATAAGTATAATTTTGCCGGAGGTGTTGAGGGTTTAGCTAAAATGGCAACTCAAGCAACAAATTTAAGAATTACTGTTAAAGATATTCAAAATACAATGTCTAAGACATTTGAACCTGAAAGTGCTATTGAGATGGCCGCGGCATTACAAAGACTTGGTATGGCTCAGAGTGATTTGTTAGACCCACTAAGATTAATGGATTTAGCTCAAAATGACCCAGCGGAATTACAAAACCAAATGGCTGAAATGAGTAAGACCTTTGTTGAGTTTAATGAAAAAACAAAGTCATTCCAAATAGCACCAGGGGCTAAACGACAATTACAAGAAGTAGCACAAGCTCTTGGTATGCAACCAGAAGCTTTTGCAAAAATGGCAAAATCTGCGGCAGAAATGGATGATAAATTAAAGAAAATATCATTCCCTGACACATTCACCGAAGAACAAAGAAAATTTGTTGCCAATATGGCTGAAATGGGTGAAGGTGGTGAATATATGTTACGATTGGACGGAAAAGATATGGGTATTGATAAGGCAATGAAATTGTTCCAAGAACAACCTGAGACATATAAAAAATTCTTGGAAGACTCAAAACCCAAATCAATGGAAGATATTGCGAAAGGACAATTAACCGTTTCGGAGTCAGTATTAGCAAATGTTAAATCCATAGCTAATAGAGTAGGGGCAGCTGTTGCTAGTTCAGACACTCAAGAAATGGCTAATAAAGCCAATATAGAACTATCTCAAGTAATCCCAAAATTAGTTAGTGGTGAAAGATTGCAAATCCCAACAATTAGAGAAACTGGGGACAAAATAGGTCAAGATTTATTAGAAGGAATAAAAAAAGGTGATTTAGTTGGTTCATTAACTAAAGCTGAGTCAGAAGGTAAAAAATGGTCTGACGCTGCGTTGGGTGATGTAATATCAGGGGCGAATACTGCTTTAAGTGATTTAGGTAAATCAACTAATCCATTAATTGGTGTTATGACTACCTTAGCAACAAAAACTGGTGAATTTGTTGCAAAACAAGAAGGTTTGGAAAAAGAGTTTACAACATTAACTGAAACAGTAAAAGCTACAAATAATAATCTAAAAACCTCTACTGAAACAACTGCGGCGAAAAAAGAAATAGAAAAAGTAGTAGAAATACCAAAAACTGGAGCTAATTCAAGTGGGGAAATAAATTTTAGTAAACCATTGAAAATGGAATTAAGTGTAACTGGACTTCAATCACCCGCAGAAGAACAAATGTTATTAAATTGGATAAAAGGAGGAAAATTAGACCAAGCATTAGTTGAAGCTATTAAAAGAGGTGAAATAGAACTCGTAAAAAAATAAAAAATATCTATTTATTATAAAATCAAATAATGGCTGATAGTATATTATCTTTTGTTAATAGTTCAAGTTTTAGAAATAGTTTAATTACTAGAAACTTACCCCCATATAGTGTTAGTGGTTTATATACACCACCATCTGGTCCTCAGAACTATGAAACATCTGTGTCAAATTTTAATGTAGTTGATTCACCAAATGAACTTATTAGTCAGAATCCATTTGTCAGAAATACTCAAACATTAAACGAATACGGACCTAATAACGGATACCAAAATACCGTTATAAATAATAACTTACCTGTTACGCCAAACCAAGGTGAATACAATCTCAATGATACGGCATTAGACTTAGTAAATGAGTTTTATATTGATGCTGCGTATATTGAAAATAGATATGGCCCTGTAGGAGGGTTTAATAATATGGTTGTTATTGATTCAATTCAAAATAACAATAGACTATATGTTCCATATTGGAATCCACCCACATTTATCCCATCGTCTTATTCACCTTATAATATATTATTATCTAACGACCCAACGGGTTCTAATGGATTATTATCACAAGATTCATATATTGCCAAGTTGGGGGCAAAATTTCTTAAGGAGGCCATTCAGGCTAGGATAGAAAGTGAGTTATATCAAAGAACTTTAGGTTCGGTAAATTTGGATATACTATCCGACCCATTTGAGGCGAGTTTAGTTGCGACAGGAAGAGAACCTTTAGTATATAGGGATTATAGAATTACAGTACCAGAAAATATAGTTACAGCTGGTGCGGAACTTACATTAAGATTAACTGGTGCGTATTTACCATTCTCACTAATCCCAGGTGATTACTTTTTGGAGAACGAACCTGGAGCGGGTATGTCCAAACAAACATCTTTAGCTTTAAATGTTGTTAATCAATTAACTGGAGGATTTTTAGGTCCAATCTTAAATAAGACTAGAAACCCATCTGAAATATTTTTGGCAAATACTGGTAGTGGACAACGTTCCGTATTATTCCAAACAATTAATTATAATAAGTATCAACCATTCTATGAACGAGGTTTTGGACAATTATTACAAAGTGGATTGGCTTCAGTTAACCCAGAGAATGGAACATTAATTGGAGGGTACTATGTGGGCTCAAGAACATCTGAACCATCAACAATAACATCACCACCAAATCAAATACCTGTTGACGCTGGAGGAAGACAAGTTCAAGCTAATGTTTATGGACCATCTGAGTTAGGTATATTATATGAAGGGAATCAAAATCAATTGAATTTCGGTTTAGCTGGCAAATCATTTTCGGATGACGGAGGTATTGTTGGTAGATTTGTGTGGACATCACCAAAATATAAAGGTGGTGCTGGTTATAAGGCAACTATTGGTGGTGGTAAAGGTTCTTTAGATTCGGAATTTAACGCCATCACATCTCAATACACCAGGGAT
>Ga0247837_1000729_pt1 | contig 71120 bp, 76 predicted proteins | sample LaCtaG_2_FD_187115 | JGI IMG/M metagenome (GOLD analysis project Ga0247837, IMG submission 187115) | Freshwater microbial communities from meromictic Lake La Cruz, Castile-La Mancha, Spain - LaCruzMarch2015_14.5m | ecosystem: Environmental > Aquatic > Freshwater > Lake | place: Spain: Castile-La... | reverse complement strand
GAACCGAGTTTCTGAACGATCAAAGTATCATTCTCACCCGCTTCAATTACAGCTGCATCTTCTCTATATTTTGTGCAATTTTTTGGATCTGCTAATTTTTTGAAAGCTTCGTCGCAACCCTTGCCCATTATTAAATCATCCCAAGCATCTCTTGTGCCTGATGTTGGTGGAGCAACTAAAATTTCAATTTTTATATCTGGTAAAGATTTATCAATCTCATTCCAATTTTTATAAGGATTTTTTACTAATTTTCCATCAACTACAACATCATGAGCAATTGCTTTCCATAGTTGTGCTTTTGTAAAATTAACATCTTTTCCTTTGATTGAATGTGCGAATGTTAAACCGTCATTACCAATCGGTAACTCTATAATTTCAGTTACACCATTTTTAATGCATAGTTCTATTTCGTCTTTTTTGATTGCTCTTGAAGCTCCAGTCATATCTGGATGTTGAACGCCTACACCACCACAAAAAGATTTAAATCCACCACCTGTTCCTGTGCTTTCAACAACCGGCGTTTTGAATTTCCCTTGTTTTCCAAATCTTTCCGCAACTACTGTCGTGTATGGATAAACAGTTGAAGATCCAACTATTTTTATTTGATCACGTGCTATTGCTTGAGATGAAATTATAACAGCAACTGCAGTGATAAATATTGTTTTTAATTTTATCATAATTATCCTTAGTTATTTAATTGGCGACACATTAATTTTTTGAGATGTTTTAATTATTACAATTTAATGACACTTTTGTTACAAAACTAACTTTTTAGTTGTAATAAAAGTTATTTAATCTCGTTTTTTTATTCTCTAAATTCTAAACTAAGCTTTAGGCAATCTAATAATAAATTCACTACCAAGTCCAATTTTACTTGTAATTTTTAACTCACCTCGATGTTGATTTATTATATGTTTTACAATGGATAATCCTAATCCTGTCCCTTCAATTTTTAGTTTTCTAGTATTTTCAGCCCTAAAAAATCTTTCTGTAATTCTATGGATGTCTTCTTCGTTAATTCCTATACCTTCATCAATAATTGAAATTGAAACATACTTTTTAAAAATTTCATCAACTTTTAAAATTTTAATTTTGATAGTTTTTGAAGGATTACTAAATTTTATTGCATTATCAATTAAATTTAAAAATAATGTAGATAATTTTTCTGCATCACCTATTACAAATTGTTGATTATTATCTAAATCGACTTTTAATGAAATTTGCTTTTCTTTTATTCTTTTAGAAGTTAAAATGATTACATCTTCAATTATTTTTTTTATGTTCACTTTATTATTAATTGAGATATGTTCTTGTTGCTCAATTCGACTCAACATCATTAAATCTTCTATTAAAATCTCCATTTTACTTGCTTCTAATTTCATGATTTCAATAAATTTTTTTTGAGAGCGTGGATCATCTTTTGCAGAATCTTCAATCGTTTCTAAAAAACCTTTTAGTGAAACTAACGGTGTTTTTAAATTATGACTTGCATTGGCTATAAAATCAGAACGAATTATTTGAGATTTTTGTACTTCAGTAAAATCTTTAAAAACTAATAATATTTGCTCAAATTGAATGTTACTTATGTTTGTTTTATAAAATTTAAAAATCGGGTTTTTAATCTCGATATTTATTGTTTTTATTTCTTTATCAATCCTATGCTGATCTATTTGCTCCAGAAGTTCAGATATTCTTACAGCCACACTTATATGTTTGCCTTCTAGTTTTTCACCAAAGTTATTTGTTGCTGATTTATTTGCATAAATTATAACATTAAATTTATTTAAAATGATAATTACATCTTCAATTTTATCAATAAATAATCTTTCTAAATCTTTTTTTCCTAACTCTGAGTTAAAATTTGTGATTATCTTTTCTTTTGTTTCGATATTTTGATCTTTTTTTTGATAATTAATAAAAATAATAAATACAAAAAATATTAAAATGTTGAAAAATAGTATCCATAAAGAAAATTTTAAAAAAATATAAAAGATTATATTAGCTAAAATTGCTAATGCACCTGTTAAATAAATCATTCGTTTAATTATAGTCTAATAATATCAAGATTATTTAACAGAAATTATGTAATAAAAAAGTAACATAAGTTTCATTTTACTTACACACAAATCACCTAATCGAAGCTTCAATGGCATTTATAGATAATTTAAAAACTAAATATTTACCTAAAGATTTTTTTGTCTCAACAAGTAATTTTTTTCAACCTGTATTTGATTGTTATTTAGCCAATAGCAAAAGTGAAATTAGAAAAGCTCAAAGACTTCGATATAAAATATTTTTCAATGAAAGAAATGGTCAAAAAATTTTCAATTTAAGTTCTTTTAAAAGAGATGCTGATAAATTTGATAAATATAGCGATCACATTATAGTTACATTTAAAGCGTCTAAATTTAGTAAAACTAAAATTGTTGGAACATATAGATTGCTTCAGCAAAAAGTAGCCCTACAACAATGTGGTTTTTATTCATCAGAAGAATTTAATTTAAATACATTGTATAAATCCCAGGACAGACCTCAGAACGGCTTAGAATTAAGCAGATCTTGCGTATCTCTACAGTTTAGAAAAAAAAATGTTTTACATTTAATGTGGTCAAAAATTAATGAATATGTTCAGCATAATAAAAATGATGTCCTTTTTGGAATGGCAAGTTTTTTAGAGGAAAATCCAAATGTAATTAAAGAGGAATTATCTTATTTATATCAAAAATTTTTAATGCCAGAGAATATAAGAGTTGATGCAATTTTTTCAAAAAAAACTGAAATGAATTTAGTGCCAACTGAAGGTATGTCTGATCTTTCTATTATTAAAAAGTTGCCTCCACTTATTAAAGCTTATTTAAGATTAGGTGCTAAAATTGGTGATGGTGCAGTTGTAGATAGAATATTTAAAACAACTGATGTTTTTATTTACCTTCCTTTTAATACAATTAAACCTGAATATTTAAAAAAATTTAGTTTATAATATTTTGATTCTATATGATCAAAGTATTATTACAAATATCAGTAGAAAAAATATTTGGTTTTTCTTACCTCAAACAACTTTATAAAAAAAATTATTCAGACCCTGATTTTAATAATAATTTTTGGAAAAAAACTTTGGAAATTTTAAGAATTGAACATATTCTTAAAAACGCTGAACGCATTCCAAAGCAGGGTCCTTGTATTATTGTGTCTAACCATCCCTTTGGAATACTTGATGGTTTAATTATCTGCTCCGAAGTTGCAAAATTAAGAAAAGATTACCGAATATTAATTAATGAAGAACTGACTACAATTGATCATATAAGGGATTATCTTTTTCCATTAAGGCTAGATATGAGCAAAGATGCTCTAAAGCTTAATATAAAATCCAAAAATGATGCCATTGAATTTATAAATAAAGGAGGGTTAGTTATTATTTTTCCCTCAGGAGAAGTTGCAACTTCTGAAAGACTTTTTAACAAAGCTATAGAAAAAGAATGGAAACCTATAATTGGGTCAATTATAAGAAAAGTTAATTGTAAAATTTTGCCAGTCTACTGTCATGGTCAAAATAGTTTTTTATTTCAACTTACAGGCATTATTAACTACAAATTAAGACGAATACTGTTTGCAAGGGAGTTGATAAATAAATCCAATAAAAAATTTAATGCTGAATGCGGCGAGGTATTAGATAGTCAACTTTTTCATAAACTTGAAAATTCTCAGATTGCGAAAAATTTAAGATCCGAAACTCTTAAAATTGTAAATTTACACTAGCAGTTTGCAAGAATATTTTTGCACAATTCTCCCATGTGTATTGCTTTGCAATTTCTTTGCATTCTTCTTTCTTAATTTTCAAAGCTTTCTTCATAGATTCTTTTAAATCCCAGTCTAAACAATCAGCCTTGGTATTTTGCAAGATATCTAGAGGGCCTGTCACTGGATAGGCTGCAACAGGAACGCCTGCTGCCAATGCTTCAATAATAACAATTCCAAAAGTATCTGTTTTACTTGGAAATACAAAAACGTCACTTGCTGCAAGATAGGAGGCAACTTCTTTTTCCTTTAACATTCCGGTAAATAAAACGTCTTTATAATTTTTCTTAAGCTCATTAAATTGAGGTCCATCCCCAACCACAATCTTTGAACCTTCAATTTTTATATCTAAAAAGGCCTTAATATTTTTTTCAATGGCAACTCTACCAACGCAAATGTAAATCGGCGAAGGCAAAGAAACATTTGCTTTTTCTACTTTACCAAAAATATTCCTATTTACGCCTCTACTCCATACTACTAAATTTTTAAAATTTCTTTTTGTTAACTCATTTTCCATATTCTTAGTTGTAACTAAGATTTTATTGGCTGGTTTATGAAAGTACCTCAAAAAAGAATATCCAACACTAACTGGAATATGTGTTCTTTTATTTACGTACTCAGCAAATTTAGTATGTAAAGAAGAAGTAAATTTTATATTATTTTTCATACAATATCTTCTTGCAAAAAATCCAAGCGGTCCTTCTGTTGCTATATGAACTATATGTGCATTAATCTCTTTAATTTTTTTGTAAACTCTAGGATAAGCATTAATTGATAATTTTATTTCAGGATATGTAGGACAAGGAATCGTAATAAAATCATTTGGTGTTATTAAAAAAACCTCATGATTTTGTTTTTTAAGTTCTTCTACTAAATAACTTAGAGTTGTTACAACACCATTTACTTGGGGATGCCAAGCATCAGTAATAATAAGAATTTTATAACTTTTCATTAAGATGCAATTTTAAGCTGCTCTACATCTTGATTTTCTGTAAACAATTCTTGTCTTTTTTCTATCCAGTTAATTAGCTCTAACTTTCCATCAAAATGCTCAACTAATGCCGTGCAACTTTCAACCCAATCTCCATCATTAATATAATGAATGTTATCGATATACTGCATGTTAGCGTGATGAATATGTCCGCAAATAATACCATCCACATTATGTTGTCTTGCATAGTTTCCTACTAATTTTTCAAATTCACTAACAAATTTAACAGCATTTTTAACTTTAAATTTTAAAAATTTAGATAATGACCAATATTCATAACCCAATTTTTTTCTGAAAAAATTTATGTAACGATTAAAATAAATTAAAAAATCGTAAGTAAGAGAACCTAGTATTGCAAGCCATTTAGCGCATTGAATGATTCCATCAAATTGATCTCCATGAACAACTAAGTACTTTTTGTTATCAATAGTTTCATGGATGACCTGATTTGCAATTTCAACTCCACCAAAATTGATAGGTATAAATTTTCTTAAAATCTCATCATGATTACCAGATAAATAAAATACACGTGTCCCATGACGGGCTTTTTTTAAAATTTTTTGAACAACGTCATTATGAGATTGTGGCCAATACCAAGTATTTTTTAAAGCCCAACCGTCAACTATATCACCAACTAAATATAATTTTTCTGATTGGGTATGCTTTATAAATTCTAATAATAATTCTGATTGACAGCCTCTGGTCCCTAAATGAAGATCTGAAATCCAAATACTTTTATAATTTAAAATTTTATCAATTCTATTTTTAAAAGACTCTTTTTTTAGCATTTAATTTCATTTCGAATCATCAACTATGAGTTGAACATATTATTGTTACGAAATTGTTAAAATTGAATTTATTCTCAACATTCTTTAAAGTTTTTGCTTAACAAATAAAAATTTCTGATAAAAGAATTGCCACATGGTAAAAATAACAAAATCTATAGAAATTTTTGTATTTTTTATAATTATTCCAATAATCTTAATTCCAATAAATTCCAACATCGCTATGTTTTCAGCTCTGACAGCGGTCGCTATAATTTGTGTTTGTTATTTAAAATATAAGAAAGTTACTTTAATTAATCTCAAAGATTTTAGATTTGATCAATATCTTAAAATTATTTTTTATAAGTTTTTAATTGTTGCCACATTAGTTTTAACCTTTTCTTATTTTTTTGATCCATCTAAATTTTTAAATCTTCCCCGCTCTGACTTTTTTTTGTGGTTATTGATAATAATTCTTTATCCAATTTTATCAGCTTTCCCTCAAGAGATTGTTTACAGATCTTTCTTCTTTAAAAGATATGACAATTTATTTAAAAATAAAAAAGTTTTAATTTTTGTAAATGCTTTTTTATTTAGCTTTGCACATATAATTTATTTGAATCCTATTGTAATTTTTTTTACTTTTATTGGGGGTTTAATAATGGCGGAATCCTACTCTAAACATAATTCATTAATAAAAGTTTCAATCGAACATGGATTGTACGGAGATATTGTATTTACATCTGGCCTTGGAGCGTACTTTTATCACGCGCAAGGATTAACTATCGGCTAACCAGGATATCTGATTAGCCGATCGTTAGATTTAGTGTGTTTGATTTTGAGCTTCTATAACTAACGCTTCTTTTTGTTTTTGAGTATGTGGCTTAAATTTTTTAAATTCTAATTTAAGCTTAGAAACTTCCTTATCAAGGCTTACAACTTCTTTATTCAGTCCTTTGATAAATTTTTTTAACTTCTTAAAGTTTTTCTTTGATATTTTCATGATTGAATTTAAGCAAAAATTTTATTAGAGGTAAATTAAAATTTCATAATTCTTTAATAAATTTGCAATAATAACAGTATATACAACTTAACCGAGTGCTTATGTACTTTGCATCCTTAAAGTTAATTTAGTTAAGTTAATTTAGTCTAGTGAATTTTTCTCTAGATCTCCCTAATAGCAAATATGTAAGCACTCACCAATCTTCCAAATTTTAGTATATTTTTTTTATAATCAATCGAATAATAACTTCATGTAACGTCATGAAGAAAATCTGCATTATATATAATTCAAAAATAAGTTTATTTAATAAATTTTTACTCAATAGAATTATAAAAATTTTAAGAAAAGAAAACCATGTTGAAACTTTTGGAACAGAAAGAATTGGTCATGCAACTTTACTCTGTAAAGTTCATATAAAAAATTTTGACATTATGGTTGCGGCTGGTGGCGATGGAACAATAAATGAAGTTATCAATGGGATGGATGACAAAACATCCCTTGGAATAATACCTCTTGGAACAGCAAATATAGGAGCTTATGAAGCAAATATTAATAAAAATCCAAGTAAAGTAGCTCAAATTATATTGTCAGGAAAAATTAAAAAAATTCATATTCAAGAAGTAAATAATAGAAAATTTTTTTTGATGACGGGAGTTGGTTACGATGCCTCGGTAGTAGAAACAGTTCAATCAAATTTATTCTTAAAAAAAATATTTGGCAAATTATTTTTTTTTATCGTTTCAATTGCAAAATTAATCTATTTTAAAAAATATGAGTTAAAAATTCTTGCTAACAATAAAGTTTATCTAGCAAATTGGGCCATTATAACTAATGCTAAACATTATGGTGGTTCTTTTCAATTAACGAAGGATACAGATATTTTTGAAAAAAAATTAATTACTTATTTATTTATTAATTTAACAAGATTTGACGTTATAAAAAATTTACTAAAAATTTTAAAAAAACAAAACTTAGAAGAAAATAATAAAGTAATTAAGATTGTAAGTGATGATATTTTTATAAACTCTAAATTAAAAGTACCTATTCAATGTGATGGTGAATTTATAGGTTGTTTACCAGTGCAAATTAAAAATACGAAAAGAACAATTAATCTTTTAGTAAAAGAAGAGTTAAACGTACAAGCTGATTAATAATATCACTGCAGCAATAAGAATTAAAAAAACAATTACCGCTTTATTAAGGGGAAGATTATTTAAATATCTAAACACAAATTAAAGTTCTTTCGGCAGAGAACTGTCTATTGAAACTCTATCTCCACCTTTAAAAAATATCGCAATCATTATTACTAACCAGAACAAAGGATATTCATATCCACCTTTAACCCAAAGAAAACCATTTTTTAAATGAATATAAAAAGTTGCAACTGCCAAAAGACCTATTAATTGAATTGCAACAAATCTTGTTAAAAAACCTAATGCTAAAAATATTCCACCAAAAAATTCTAAAATGCCAATGTAAATTGCTAATGGATAAGCAGGTTCTAATTGAACGCTTTTAAAAAAATCAACTGTACCATCTAAATTAACAAATAATTTGCTATAGCCATGAGGCACCATCATTGCTCCAGCGACAAATCGAATTAATGAATAAGAATAATAAGACGCTGAATCGTAAAATCTTTCTAGGTAAGGAATAAGTAATTTTGAATTTCTAGAAACTCTCATTTGTAAATTTTATATTCTTCTTAATAATTAAGATCAATCAATAAATATGTCTACATTTTAAATTTAAATTTTATATAAATTAAAGTATTTGGTGCGCCCGGAAAGAGTCGAACTTCCAACCTCCAGATTCGTAGTCTGGCATTCTATCCAATTGAACTACGGGCGCTTATTTTAAACTTTTACAAATATTAACTTGTTAAATATTAATGTAAATTTTTTGTATAAAAAAAGTATTAGAAAAACAATTAATAACGAAAAAATTACTCTAAAAAATAACACTCCTGAAATATGACCGCCAATGATAATCATCAAGATGCTATCTTCGATAACAGCATGTACTAGATTTAATAAAGTTAAAGAAAGCAGAATACTTTGTTTATTAATTGATCCTGATTTTGCTTCTTTAATTAACAATCCCCCTCCAAATTGAAGCCCGATAGTTAAACCAACAATAATAATATTTATTGCACTAGAACTGATCCCCATTAGCTTTAATGGATTTGTGAGAAGTTTTTTAATTAAATTTTCAACACCAATTTTTTTTAAGAAATTTAAAAAAAGAACTAAAACGCAAATAATACAAAATATATAAATTAGATTTTCTACCTGTCCTAACATCCAAGAATAATAATCAGTTGGAACAACGCGCTGTTCTAAAACTAAACTAAATTTTTCCTGTAAAAATCCAAAATGGAAATAAATTCTATACAAAATAAACCCACCTAAAAAAGCAATTCCTATTCTCAGGATAGAAGCATAAAAGAAAGAAACGCCTGCTGCATGAGAAATGGCGCTCTCTACTAATATATTATGAGCAATTAAAATAACTACAGTTAAAACTGTAACCTGAGCAACTGTTAAATCTAATGATGGAACGATATTAACAAAAAGAACAATCGCAGCATAAACATTAATTATAATAGCTGTAACCCAAACTATACCTAGCTCGGCGGGTAGACCTAATAATTGAACAATAGGTTCAAAAAAATTTGAAATAATTTTCACTATTCCAATTTCTTCTAGAATTTTAATTATAAAAATAAACGGAATTAATATTTTATATAAAGGGATACAAATATCCTTGATTTCTAAAAGACTATTTTTAAAAAAATTATTCAAATTTTACTCTTGAAAAATTTATTTTTAATAAAATTGACTACTAGAACCATTGCGGCAAGAGCAGCCAAAGGAATAGAAATTTTAGGATCTGAAAGTAAATCTAAGTTAAATTGTGAACCTTCTTCAATTTTAGAGCTAATTCCAGATGCTAGACTTACAGAAATAAATATTCCGGGAGCTACACCAAAAAAATTAGAAAAGAATATTCTTTTTACTTTTATGTTGAATAATATTGGTATTAAACTTCCTGCTTGAGAAGGTATTCCTGGTTGTAATCTAAAAAATAATAAATACGCCATCTCATTATTTTTAAAATGAGTATTTAAACTTTTATATTTATTTGAAAAATATTTAAAAACTAAATCTCTAAAATAGTAATTTGCAAAAACATATAAAGTTGTCGAACCGACAACAAATCCCATTAATAATAACAAAGACCCTAGAACTGAACCAAAAATAAAGCCCGCAACAATTACTAGTGGGAAACCAAATCCAAGTAAAAAAAACCAAATCGCTGAAAATAAGAAAAATAAAAAAGAATAAAGAAAAATATTTTTGTTAATATAATTAAGAATTACTTTTCTATCATTTTTTATAAAATCAGAATTTACATAGTTGTAAACTTCGTAATAAAAAAATAAAAAAGTAACTAAGGCGACTATAAAAAGATAAATAATTCCTAAAATGATTTTAAGCTTTGATAATTGCGTCATTTTTAAAACGTATTAAATAAAAACTTTTGCTGTACATGATTTAACAATTTACCTATAAATAGCCAAATTTTAATTATCACAATGAAAAGAACCTTTCAGCCAAGTAAAATAGTAAGAAAGAGAAGGCACGGTTTTAGATCACGTATGGCAACAAAAGGTGGTCGAAAAGTTATTGCTCGAAGAAGATTTAAGGGAAGAAAAACTGTATCTGCTTAAGTCATGCCCAAGACTCTAAAATTTGAAAGTCTTAGAGGCAATCTTGAGTTTAAAAAAATTCTATCAGCAAAAAAAGTAAGTTCAGACTTATTCACAATTTATTACACCAATAAAGATGCTTCTCTTAAAATAAATAAAATTCATATGAGCTTTGTCTCGGCCAAAAAGCTAGGAAATGCCGTAAAAAGAAATAAAATTAGAAGAAGATTAAAAATGGCTGCACGCAAAGCCATTTCTGCGATTGATTCATTTAACAATAAATATAAGTATGCTGTTTTTGCAAAATCAAAAATATATGATGTTGATTTTAATAAAATTGTACAAGAACTTGAATATAAATTTAGCTCGTTAAAATAATGTTAAAAAAAATAGATGATTTTTTTTCTTTTATTCTTACAAAATTTATTAAGTTCTATAAGTTTTTATTATCTCCTTTTTTTCATAACGCTTGTCATTATGATCCAACTTGCTCTGAATATTTTATGCAGAGTTTAAAAGAATTTGGTTTTATCAAAGGATGTTTTAAGGGAATTCTTAGAATTTTAAGATGCCATCCTATTAAATTTTTAGGCGGCGGATTTGGTTACGATCCTGTTGTAAATAAGAAAAATAAATAATGGAAAATAGAAACGTCATTATAGCGGTCATATTATCAACTGCGATTTTAATTGGTTGGTCAATGTACTTTGAAAATCCTGATGAGGCTCAAAGAAAAAGACTTGAAATTCAAGGAAAAACTGAAACTGAAACTAATATTCAAAAACCAGAAACTCCTCAAACTACAAAAGCAAATCCAACAAAAGCTATTTCCAGAGGTGAGGCATTAAAGGAAGGTGACAGAGTATCCGTTGAGAATAGTAATTTGGCTGGCTCTATATCTTTAAGAGGAGCTATAATTGATGATATTGTATTAAAGAATTACCGAGAAACTTTAGATAAAAATAGCAAACCAATTGTTGTTCTTAGCCCTAAAAAATCTGATGAAGGATATTTTGTAGAATCCGGTTGGGCAACAACAAAATTAGATATTAAAGTCCCAGATAATAATAGTATTTGGCAAATTAGAGATGGTAAAAAATTAACCCCTACTTCTCCTATAACTCTTGAGTGGAATAACAGAGAAGGAATTGTTTTTTCTAAAAAGATTGAAGTAGATAATAAATATTTGTTTAAAATTACAGAAACAATCAGAAATGAAAAAAATAAAACAATTGAATTATTTCACTATTCTCAAATAACAAAGAATACAAAGCCTACTACGGAAAATTTTTATATTCTCCACGAAGGATTAATTGGTGTTGTAGATAAAAATTTAAAAGAAGAAACATATTCAACAATTGAAAAAGAGAAAAAAACGTATGCTGGTAAAAGTGGTTGGTTTGGTATTACTGATAAATATTGGATGTCTGCCATTATTCCTGAGAGCGGAAAATCTTTCAAAGGTGAGTACTCCTTTGCTAACAGTTATAAAGCGAATTTTATAATATCAGAGCCAACTATAGCGAATCCTCAAAAAAGCACTTCTGCTACTTTAAAAATATTTATTGGCGCAAAAGAAGTTTACCCAATCGACAATTATACTGAAATAGAAAAAATTGACCGCTTTGATTTATCAATTGACTGGGGTTGGTTTTATTTTATTACAAAACCCTTGTTCTTTGTAATCGATTATATCTTTAAAATTGTTGGAAATTTTGGTCTTGCAATTATTATTCTTACTCTCATTGTAAGAATTTTATTTTTTCCACTTAATAACTATTCTTTTAAATCCATGGCGAAAATGAAAGTTCTTCAGCCAGAAACGTTAAGAATAAAAGAATTGTATAAAGACGATGTAAAAAGAACGCAGCAAGAAATGATGGCCTTATATAAAAGAGAAAAAGTAAATCCTTTATCAGGATGTCTTCCAATATTAATTCAAATTCCAATTTTCTTTGCAGTTTATAAGATGCTTTTTGTAACTCTTGAAATGCGTCATGCTCCATTTTTTGGATGGATTAAAGATTTATCAGCCGCGGATCCAACAACGATTTTTAATTTATTTGGTTTAATTCCTTGGAATCCTCCTTCGTTTTTAATGATAGGTGTGTGGCCAATATTAATGGGTATTACAATGTACTTTCAAATGAAGCTAAACCCAACTCCGCCAGATCCAATTCAGGCAAAAATTTTTGCATTCTTTCCTTTGATAATGACAGTAATGTTAGCAACTTTTCCTTCTGGATTAGTCGTATATTGGACTGTAAGTAACGTCCTTACGATGGCTCAACAGTATTACATTATGAAGAAGACTACGGTGAAAACGGTTTGATGGATATAAAGTCTTTTTGGCCAGAACTTGGTCCATCAATTCAAGAGGCATCAGTTTACTTCGACAAATATAAAAATAAAAAAATAATTCTCAAATACGGTGGTCAGGTTATGTCTGATCAAAGTTTATCAAAAGCATTTGCACAAGATGCTGCAATTTTAAGAAAATTAGATGTCGATGTTGCAGTTATTCATGGTGGTGGTCCTCAAATCAAAACAAAACTAGAATCTCAAAATTTAGAAAATAAATTTATTTCTGGATTAAGAGTAACTGATGAAAATGTAATAAAAGTTGTAGAAGATGTTTTGTTAAATGAGATAAATCCAGATCTAAGAGATGCTATTATAAATTATGGAGCAAAAGCTGAGTCTGTAACTGTTAGAAAAAATAATGTAATTCATATCGATAAGGCTATAGATCAACAGTTGGGATTTGTTGGCGATCCAAAAAAAATTGACACAAAAATGTTAAATAACTTTTTTAAACAAAAAATTATTCCAGTTATTGCTCCTATGGGAATGGATAATAAAGGCCAAGTTTACAATGTGAATGCCGATACAGCCGCTGGAACCATTGCAAATCAAATAAAGGCTGAAAGGCTTTTATTAATGACGGATGTTCCTGGGGTAAATGATAAAAGTGGTAATTTGATTTCACAACTATCTACAAAGCAAGCTTTAGATCTTATTGATGATGGAACGATTACCGGGGGAATGATTCCAAAAATTAAAACATGCATTAGCGCTATTGAATCTGGTGTAAACGGAGTGGTTATTATTGATGGAAGAAAATCTCATGCTGTCCTTTTTGAGTTATTCTCAAATCTTGGAGCTGGAACTCTTATAGTAAAATAATGGATAAAATAAAGAACATAAAGTTTTGGATTTTTGATTTAGACAATACTCTTTATCCTTCATCAACAAATTTATTTTCGGGAATTGATAAACTAATGGCAAGTTTTATTACTCAAAATTTAAATGTTAGTCATGAAGAAGCTATTCAAATGAAAAATGATTATTTTCAAAAACACGGAACTACTTTGAATGGCTTAATCAAGCATCATAATATTGACCCTCATCACTTTTTAGAATTTGTACATAATATTGATTATAGTTTTTTAAATAAAAATGAAAAACTAAATAAAGAAATCAAAAGTTTACCTGGCAAAAAAATTATATTTACTAATGGTTCAAAAAAACATGCAAATAATGTTATTAGCAATTTGCAACTTGATAAAAATCTTTTTTCAATATTTGATATTGTTGATTCAGATTTTGTTCCAAAACCAGAGAGATCTCCTTATGAAAGGCTTATTAAGAAATACGACATTATACCCGAGCAAAGTATTTTTTTTGAAGATATCGCTAGAAACTTAAAGCCAGCTCATGATCTTGGTATGAAAACAGGATGGGTAATAAATGAAGATAATTGGGCAAAAGAAGGCCATGACGAGGATCATGTACACTTTAAAATAAAAGAATTAGATCATTTTCTTGAGCAGTGTAATTTGTTAATTAAATAAACATGAGTCTAGAAAATACTATTTTAAAAGCTTGGGAAGACAGAAATAATATTAATAAAAATTCCGACAAAACAATTATTTCTGCGATTAATGAAACTTTGGAAAAACTGGACTCGGGTAATATTAGAGTCTGTGAGAAAAAAAATAATGAGTGGCATACTCATCAATGGATAAAAAAAGCAATTCTTTTAAGTTTTAAAATACAAGATAATAAAATTCTTTCAGGACCTTATGCGACTTGGTTTGATAAAGTAGAGGGCAAGACAGCTCTTTGGGATGAAAAAAAACATATTGAAGCTGGATTTAGAGCTGTACCAAATGGAGCGATTAGAAAATCTGCATACATTGGAAAAAATGTCGTGCTGATGCCATCCTTTATAAATGTTGGCGCTTATGTTGATGATGGAACCATGATTGATACCTGGTCAACGGTTGGCTCGTGCGCGCAAATTGGAAAAAATTGTCATATTTCTGGAGGAGTTGGAATTGGTGGAGTGTTAGAACCTCTTCAAGCAAACCCAGTAATCATTGAAGATAATTGTTTTATCGGAGCAAGATCAGAGGTGGCTGAGGGCGTTATTGTTGGCGAAGGTTCTGTAATTTCTATGGGTGTTTACATTGGAGCTTCAACAAAGATTATAGATAGAAAAACAAACCAAATTATTTATGGAAAAGTTCCGCCTTATTCAGTGGTAGTCTCGGGATCGCTTGCAAACGAAGATAAAAGCAAACCAAGTTTATATTGCGCGGTCATTGTTAAAACTGTTGATGAAAAAACTAGAAGCAAAACCTCAATAAACGAATTGCTAAGAGATTGAAATGCTAAAGACCATTAGTGAAGTTTCTTTGGCAAAAGATCTCGTTAAATGTCAGAGCGTTACACCTAAAGATGATGGGGCAATTAATATTGTTGCAAAAAATCTAAAAAAGTTAGGTTTTAAATGTCAGATTATGGAGTTCCAAGAAAAAGGAACTGCAAGAATTAAAAATTTGTATGCAAGAATTGGCAAAAGCTCCCCTAACTTTTGTTTTGCAGGACACACAGATGTTGTTCCTGTTGGAGATCTAAAATCTTGGACTGTTAATCCTTTTGGCGGGGTTATTAAAAATCAAAAATTAATTGGTCGTGGTGTTAGCGACATGAAAGGTTCAATTGCTTGTTTTATTTCTGCAGTTAGTGAATTTTTAAAAAAAAATAAAAAATTGAAAGGCTCAATTAGTTTTTTAATAACAGGTGATGAAGAAACTATTGCAATTAATGGCACTCAAAAAGTTATCGAAAAATTAATAGAAAAAAAAGAAAAAATTGATTTCTGTATAGTAGGAGAGCCTACTAATGAAAATAAACTTGGCGATATGATTAAAATCGGAAGAAGAGGCAGCATAACAGGTCATTTAACAATTTTAGGCACCCAAGGACACGTTGCTTATTCATATACTTATAATAACCCCTCTACAATTATAGTTGAGATTTTAAATAATATTAAAAAATTAAAACTAGACAGTGGTAATAAAGATTTTCAACCTTCTAATCTTGAAGTTACAAAAATTACTATTGATAACTCAGCAGACAATGTCGTTCCTGCAGAAGCAAAAGCTTCCTTTAATATAAGGTTTAATAATTTGCACACATCAAGCTCTCTTAAGAAAAAATTAAACAAAATTTTTTCTTCTATTACTAAAAAGTCTAAAGCAAATTACAAAATTAAATACAATGTTTCGGGGGAATCTTTTTTAACAAAACCTAGCAAAACTGTTTACATGATTAAAAATGTTATAAAAAAGAGCACAAAAATTAATCCTGTGCTATCAACGACGGGTGGTACTTCTGATGCTCGTTTTATAAAAAAAATCGCTCCTTGTATTGAATTTGGTTTAATTGCAAAAACTATCCATCAAGTAGATGAAATGGCTAGAGTTACTGATTTAAAAAAATTAAAAAATATATACTTAGATATCCTTGTTAATTACTTTAAGTGACAACTTGCATATTCACCGCTGATTCTTCTATTCAACACGATACTGGCCCTGGTCATCCAGAATGTCCTGAGCGAATTCCATCAATTATAAATGGTTTAAAAAAAATACAAACTCCAAAATTAATCTGGAAAAACGTAGGATCTTTTGATGAAAAATATATTAAACTTACTCATTCAGAAAAATATTTTGAAAAAATTAATCAATCATTTCCAAAAGAAGGTTTAGCTTTTCTTGATGGGGACACCATTGTTTCTAAAGGTAGTAAAAAAGCAGCTTACAATGCTGTTGCATCAATTATTAATGCAATCGATGCCGTAATGAATAAAGAGTTTGATAATGCCTTTTGCGTTATTAGACCTCCTGGCCACCACGCTGAAAAAGAGCAGGCTATGGGATTTTGCCTATTTAATAACGTTGCTGTAGGCGCAACTTATTTATTAGAAAAATATAAACTAAATAGAGTGGCGATCATTGATTTTGATGTTCATCACGGAAATGGCACTCAGGATATTTTTTGTAATGAAAAAAAAATTTTATATGTCTCATCTCATCAATTTCCATTTTATCCAGGAACAGGTTCTGAAGATGAAACCGGCAAATATAATAATATTTTAAACATTCCTCTAAAAGCTGGAACAGGCTCTAAAGAATTTTTTAATAGTTATAAGAAAGTTTACGACAAATTAAATGAATTTAATCCTGAATTTATATTATTATCAGCCGGTTTTGATGCTCACAAAAACGATCCTTTAGCTAACATTAATTTAGAGTCTAAAGACTATTACACATTAACAAAAGAAATTATGAAAATTGCAAAACAAGGTTGTGGTAATAAAATTGTTTCAATTTTAGAAGGTGGCTACAATCTTGCAGCTATTCAAGAAAGTGCAAAATATCACGTTGAGGCTTTGTTAGAAATTTAAATTAATAAATAATATTTTCCAAATATAATCCTGCAGCAGGAGCTGGGGATGCACATTTAGATCTATCTTTAAAATTTAATGCATCTAGTAAATCTTTTTTTGTCCATTTATTTTCACCTACAAGCTTTATGCATCCCATCATAGAACGAACTTGGTGCTGTAAAAAAGACTGCGATTCAAAATAACTATAAATGTAACCATCTTTTCTAAAAATATTTATTCTCTCCATAGTTTTTATTGGAGATTTAGCTCCACACGAGGCTGACCTAAAAGTTGTAAAATCATGAGTTCCTATTAAAATTTGTGCGACATCATTCATTTTAGTTTCATCAAGTTTTATTTTTAATTGCCATGCTCTATCTTTTTCTATGGACAATGGTGAGTCTCGATTAATAATTACATATTTATAAATTCTTAATTTTGCATCTCGTCTTGCATCAAAATCATCGTTTATTGATTCTGTTTTTAAAATGCTGATAGATTCATTCTTTAAATGAAAATTCAAAGCATCGGTAATTTTTTTAGCATCAATATCTTTATTAAAATCAAAATGAAAAACCTGATGTATTGCATGTACGCCTGTATCTGTTCTTCCAGCACCAAAAATTGTTATCTTTTTTTCAGCTATTTTCTCAATTGCCTGTTCAATCGCTTCTTGAACTGATCTGCCGTTTAATTGTCTTTGCCAGCCTACAAAATGAGTGCCATCATATTCAACTATGCATTTCAATCTTGGCATTTAAAATAGCTTAGATGCTTTGGGAATTTTATATCCTAATAAAAATTCTTTTACTTTTTGAATTTTCTTTCCAGGTCTTTGGATCTCTAAAACTTGAATTGCAAAATTTTTACAGGCAATTAAAAGATTATCATTAAGTGTTATGCCAATTTTGCCTTTTTGATCTGTAATTTCTGCTTTCCAAATTTTAATTCTTTCATTTTTAAATTTAAAACAAGCACCTGGAGTTGGATTTAAACCATTAATTTGCTGCACAATCTTATCTGCATTATTATTCCAGTTAATTTCTTCATCTTCACGTGTAATTTTTTTAGCATGGGTAGCTTTTGTATGATCTTGCTCTAAAAACTTAGCTTTATTTTTATCTATTAGATCAATGGCTTTAATGATTAATTTAGAACCCAAAATCGATAACTGGTCACTTAATAAACCGTAGTTTAGCTGATCATTAATTTCTATTTTTTCAGACAACATCACAGGTCCTGAGTCTAAACCTTTTTCAATTTTCATAATTGAGATTCCTGTAAATTTATCACCATTCATAATTGCTCTTTGAATAGGTGCTGCACCTCTCCAATTGGGTAATAGAGAAGCATGAATATTGATAAAACCTTTTTTTGATAAATTTAAAAAATTTTCAGGAATAATTTGTCCATAAGCAACAACGACTACTAAGTCGGGATTTATTTTTTTAAAGAAATCTAATTCTGTTTCATTTTTTAATGAGCTTGGATGGTGAACTTTTAAATTATTTTTTTCCGCTTCTAGATGAACTGGAGTTTTTTCAATTTTTAAACCTCTGTTGGATTTTTTTGGAGGCTGCGTATAAACGTAAGTAATATTTAATTTTTCCTTAAGTAATTCTTTTAATGTAGGAACAGCAAATTCTGGTGTCCCCATGAAAATTATTTTTAATGACATGGATTACCTAAAAATTAATGTGATCTGAAACGTCTTCCTTTTTTGCTTTTGAGAGTTTTTTTAAAATAAAAGATTTTTTTAATTTCGATAAATAATCAATAAACAAAATTCCATTTAAATGATCAATTTCATGTTGGATACAGGTTGCAAGCAAACCTTCTGCTTTTAATAATTGTTCTTTTCCGTTTTGGTCTAAATATTTTACATGACATTTTTCTGGTCTTTCAATTTCTGCAAATTGTTTAGGTAATGATAGACAGCCTTCCTCAAAAGTACATTTTGTTTGGGATGTCAAAACAATTTCTGGATTTACAAAATACATAGGATTATTTGGTTCTGGTTCTTTTGCTATATCAATAACAATAACTCTTTTGTGTACTCCAATTTGAACGGCTGCAAGACCAATGCCAGGAGCTGCATACATTGTGTCCAACATATCTTTCATTAACTTTTTAATCTCAGCATCAACTTTTTGAACTGGCTTTGATTTAATTCTTAATTGAGGATCTGGCTCTGTTAAGATTTGCCTAATAGTCATAATGAAAAAATACTAAATCTACTTAATTAATCAAGCGCTTGATGCTAATCACTATTTAAAGAGCTACGATATTTAAACGCAGAAAATAATGTTCCGTCATCCAAATATTCGATCTCCCCGCCCACAGGCAGGCCGTGCGCTAACTTTGTTACTTTTACATTTAAATTTTTAATACTATCTTTAATATAATGAGCTGTTGTTTGTCCTTCGATTGTAGCGCTTGTTGCTAAGATAACTTCTTTTACTGAATTAGCTTTAATTCTACTAACTAATGAACCTATTAAAAGATCTTCTGGATTTATGCCATTAATGGCTGAAAGAGTTCCTCCTAAGATGTGATACTGGCCACTGTAAACATTTGTGCCTTCAAGAGCCCACATGTCCGCTACATTTTCTACAACACAGATTTGTTCATAATTATTTTTATTACTACAATTACACTCAATTTTATTAGTTTTAAAATTTCCACAAATATTACAGCGAGCAACATTTTGATAAACTTTATCTAAAGCGCCAGACAATGGGTTCATAATGTTATCTCTATTTTTGAGAAGATAAAGAGCAATACGTCTTGCGGACTTTGGTCCTAATCCTGGCAACTTTGCAATTAGAAACATTAATGTTTCTAAATCTGGATGAGAATTTTTTTTCATTACTAGAAAGGAAGTTTAAATCCAGGCGGCAATTTTAGACCACCCGTTATTTTTGACATTTCCTCAGATGATTTGGCTTCAATTTCTTTTTTAGCGTTGTTAGTAGCTATAATAATCAAATCTTCTAAAACTTCTTTTTCTTCAGTCATTAACTTTGGATCAATATCTATTTTGATCATCTCATGGTTGCCATTCAAAATCACTTTCACCGCACCATTATTAGCAATACCCTCTGCTTGAATATTCTTTAATGAAGCTTTTGCCTCCATCATCTTTTGCTGCATCTCTTGTGCTTTTTTTAACATACCACCAAAATCCATTACTTAATTTCCTCCACTTCATTAAGTTCGGCATCTGGAAAGTTTTCTTTTATTTTTTTGTAAACTTCACTTTCAAGGGCATCTTGTAATAATTTTTTTTTGTAAATTTCTTTATTTTCAAAAATTGTATTTTTACCTGTTTCTTTCGATAAAGAAATAATCCATCTTTCACCTGTCCAAAGTTTGAGTTTTTCAGTTAAAGATCTTACAAAATTTTTGGATAATTTTTCATTAAATGAAATATCAATTTTTCCAGTCTCAAATTTTACTACTCTAACATTTCTTTCTAAATCAAACTTTAATTCAATTTCTTTTTTATTATTTGTAATCTCTATTAATTTTTCGAATGAATTAATTATCTCAAGTTTTCCAACTTCTTGTTTTTTTTCTAAAATTTTTGGATTTCGATCAATATCTTCTGCTTTTTCTTGTATAATGCTTTTTATTTGCGTCTTTGCTGAGGTTTGTTTGTTAATTATTGTTCCAGGTTTAATTTCGTTAAAATCATCTTGTTTCTCAGTAGACTCGGACATTGCACGCGTATCTGAGTTTAGAGCATCCTCAATTACTTGTTCTGGGCTTGGTAAATCTTTTAAATGCACTAATCTCATAATTAACATTTGAAAAGATAGAAAATGGTTTGGAACAAAACTTAACTCTTCGATTCCTTTAAGAATGAATTGCCAGATCATTGAAATATAAGAAAAATCAATATTTTTAGAAAGCGTTAGAATTACATCAGATTCAGATTCGGAAACCGTTAGGTCGTTTTCAATTTTGCCAAAACTTTTGCTTCTAGAAATTAAATAAATAACTTCAAGCATATCTTGCAAAACTAATTTCGGATCTGCTCCCAGATCAAATATTTCTTGAGCATCTGCAAGGGCTTTTGCTTTATCACCATCAATTACAAAACGGACAAGATCAATAATTCTTGAACGGTCTGCTATGCCTAACATCGTTCTCACTGATGTTTCTATTATTTCTTCACCTAAAATATTAAATGTTGAGATTGCCTGATCTAATATAGATAAGGCGTCTCTTACTGATCCTTCTGATGCCTTAGCAATTAGCATTAAAGCTTTTTCATTAATTTTTGCTTTTTCTTTCTCAGAAATTTTCTTTAAGAAAGAAATCATTTCTTCAAGTTTAATTCGTCTAAGATCAAATCTTTGGCATCTTGAGATAATAGTTAATGGTATTTTTTTAACCTCAGTGGTTGCTAAAATGAATTTAAGGTGAGGAGGTGGCTCTTCTAAAGTTTTAAGCAAACCATTAAAAGCTTGTTTTGATAACATATGAACTTCATCAATGATGAAAACTTTATACTTAGCGCTTGTAGGATAATATTTAGCAGAATCGATTAATTCTCGAATATCATCAATTCCTGTTTTAGAAGCAGCATCCATTTCTAAAACATCGATATGATTTGAATTTGTTATAGCTTCACAATGACAAAAACCTTCACACTTTTTTTCTGCGCTTTCAATATTTTTACAATTAATAGCTTTTGCAATTATTCTTGCGGTCGTTGTTTTTCCAACGCCCCTAATTCCTGTTAATAAATAAGCGTTAGGAATACGATCCATCTTGATCGCATTTTTAATAATCTGCACCATTACGTCTTGACCTATAACTTCATCAAAACTTTGTGGTCGATACTTTAATGATAAGCCTTTACGATTATTTTCCATAAAAAACGGGAGACTGAGGACAACCTGAAAAATTATCGTTACGGCTGCTTCCTTTCGGACCTGACCGGATTAGCGTAACCTCCACCTGCCACCAATCTCCCAAAATATTATAACAAGATAATTAAAAAAAAACGACAGCTATAATAATTTTAATATCTAAATGAATTGGCAAAATAAACGCCTAAAATATCTAATTTTTCAGTGTGTTTTTTTAAAATAGTTAGAGCTTTCTTTACTGCTAAGTTTTCAATATGCCCTTCAATATCAAGATAAAAACTTACCTGCTTAAAAGAATTACCAGTTGAAAAACTTTCAAGTTTTGTAAGGTTAACTTTATTCTCAGCAAATCCTCCTAAAGCCTTATGCAGTGCCGATGGCACGCTTTTTAAGCGAAAAATACAAGAAGTAATATATCTTTTATTTTTTTTATATAATTTTGGTCTAGCAGAAGCAGACATAATTAAAAATCTTGTAACGTTACCTTTTAAATCTTCAAAATTTTTCTTTAAAATCTTCAATCCATAAATCTTTGCAGCAAGAGCTGAGGCAATAGCAGATTCGGATTCTATTTGATGTTCAGAAATGTATTTTGCAGAACCGGCTGTATCGGCGGCTACAATTGGTAGTAATTTTAATTTATAAATATTTTTCTTACACTGCCCAATTGCCTGAGCATGGCTTCTTACGGTTTCTATTTGTTTAATTGAAACATCTTTTAATCCTAATAAGCAGTGTTCAACTTTTTGAAAGTGCTCTCCTTCTATTTTTAATCTAGAAGAAGATAACAAGTAATGAACGTCCGCAACTCTACCCGCTATAGAATTTTCAATTGGAATTAATAATTTACTATTTTTAGTACTTTTGGTTTTAACAAAAGCATCCTCAAAGGTTTTACAGCATATCATGCTAGGATTTTTAAAAATCTTTACTGCTGCTAAGTGTGAATAAGCGCCCTGTTCGCCTTGTATAATTATTTTATTAGCCATTTTTCATAATATTTCTTATTTCTTCTAAATCTTCAATAGTATCTACTCCTAAAGGATAAGAATCCGTTAAACCTACGCTTATGGATATATCATTATCCATAGCACGCATTTGCTCTAGACTTCTATTAATTTCATTATCACTTCTTTTTAAATAAACAAATTTTTTTAATGTTTCGTATTGATAACCATAAATACCAACATGATGATAATAAAAATTATCTTTATTAATATTTTTTAATCTAAAAAAATCTAATGCATTATAAAAATTATTTATTTGCATTTCTTCTTTAGTTTCAATTTTTACAATATTTTTATTTTCTAAATCTTTTCTAGAATTTAGTTGTGTGGCAAGAGTTGCTATTTGATAAGAATTATTATTCATAAATTTATCTAATAATTTTATTGCTGATGGATCAATATTTGGCATGTCTCCTTGTAGATTAATAATATTATCTGGTTTTTTAGAAAAATTTTTTTCTATAGCTTCAAAAATTCTATCGGATCCTGTTTTATGTTCTTTGCTAGTTAAAATACTTTTTCCTCCAACATCTTTAATAACTTTTGCAATTTCTTCATCTGCTGTTGCAACATAAACTTCACCAATTTTACTATCGATTGCTTTCTGCCAACAATGAACAATCATGGGTTTATTATTAATTAACAATAATGGTTTATTAGGTAATCTTGTTGCTCGTAAGTGGCTTGGTATTAAAATAACTGTATTGTTCATAATTAAAATTATGCGACTGTAAGACGCATAAAATAGATTTTAATAAAAATTTTTTACTTTAAAGATTATGATGTTATACAATTTAGATTATAAAAATCACTAGAATATGGACAGTTTTGAATTTAATAAAATTGCTGCAGCAATACTAGTTGTTGCTTTATTATTAATTGGTTTAAACCAAATTGGAGATTCTGTTTATCGCGTAAAAAAACCTGAGACTCCAGGTTACAAAATAGAAGGTGTGGCAGAAACAAAAGCTCCTGTTAAAGGTGAAGCTAAAAAAGAAGAAAAATTAGCAGATATAAAAATTTTATTAGCAACAGCAAATGTTGCCGCTGGTGAAAATACATTTAAGAAATGTGCAGCCTGTCATACTAATGTAAGTGGGGGTGCATCAAAAATTGGTCCTCCTATGTGGGGAATTGTTGGTAAAAAATCTGGTTCACATCCAGAGTTTAAGTACTCGTCTGCACTTGCTGCTCATGGAAAAGCTTGGTCCGTTGAAGAGCTAAACGGGTTTTTATATAAGCCAACTGATTATCTTAAAGGAACTAAAATGGCTTTTGCAGGTATTGCTAAAGATGAAGAAAGAGCAAATCTAATTGCATATTTAAGTACGCTTAAATAGTTTTCTTTATATTCTCTTCAAAAAAAAATAAATTATTTACTAATGACATTTTCTTATTTAAATCCGCTTTTTAATCCTAAATCATTAAGAATGTTGTTTCTTGGCTTTGCGGCTGGTCTACCTATTCTTCTAATTTTTTCTACACTATCTGTTTGGTTGTTTAAGGCTGGAGTAAATAGAGCAACTATAACTTTATTTAGCTGGGTTGGTTTTGCATATTCTTTTAAATTTATTTGGACGCCTATAGTTGATAATTTAAAATTACCAATACTAGGCAAATTAGGGCACAGACGAAGTTGGCTGCTGTTGTCTCAATTAATGATAATCCTCTCATTAATTTTTATTTCTTTTACAGATCCAAAAACTTCCCTGATATGCACAGCAATAGCAGCAATATTTATTGCATTCTCAAGTGCAACTCAGGACATCGTGCTAGATGCCTTTAGAATCGAGTCTGCCTCAAAAAATCTACAAGGAGCATTATCTTCAATGTATTTAACTGGTTACCGGATAGCGATGATTGTCGCCGGAGCTGGAAGTTTATGGATTGCATCATTCTTAGGAAAAGAAATTTATAATCAAAAGGTATGGCAACAGGTTTATCAAATAATGGCATTGCTTATGTTATTTGGAGTCCTGACAGTTTTCTATTCTTCTGAGCCAAAAATAAAAAGAAATATTGAAAAAAATTCTAATCAAAAAATTAAATTCTTTATTGCTTTTTTAGTTTCTCTGGCAGGATTTATTTTATGCTATTTATATTTTAAAGATTTATTTGATAGCAAAGACCCTATTATTAATTTTTTAAATGAATTTATTAAAATTATTTTTTGCTTCTTAATATTTGCTTTAATTATATTTTTTTTAATCAAAATAAAATTTCTTAACAAAGAATCTGCAAAAAATGCTTATGCAAAACCTGTTTTAGATTTCTTAAATAGATACGGATCAAAAGCAACATCAATTCTACTTCTAATAGGTTTGTATAGAATTTCAGATGTAGTCTTAGGTGTAATGGCCAATATTTTTTACATAGAGAAAGGTTTTTCAATTGCAGAAATTGCTACCTATTCAAAATTCTTTGGAACTATAGCCACCATTGTTGGTGGCGTTATTGGAGGTCTTGCTTCAGTTCATTTAGGGGTAATGAGATCTTTGTTTATCGGAGCATTAATTTCAGCATTAAGTAACATATTATTTGCTTGGCTGGCGCTTGTTACTGCAGATGTAAAAATTTTAGCTTTTGTTATTACCGCCGACAATGTTGCGAGCGGTTTTGCGGGAGCTACTTTTATAGTCTATCTTTCGGCATTAACTTCAATAAAATTTACTGCAACACAATATGCTCTATTTAGTTCAACAATGTTATTTTTGCCTAAACTAATTGCTGGTTACGCAGGAGGTTTTGTAAACTTATTTGGCTATCCAACATTCTTCATATTCACTGCAATCATTGGAGTTCCAGTTCTGTTGCTAATTATGTGGATAAACAAAACTATTAAAATTAATAAAAAATGATTTACAGAAATAAAATTGGGGCATATATCTCGCTTGTGAAAAAAATATTATTATCTGCCATTTTAACTATATTAATCTGTAACACCGTTTCTGCTCAAAATTCTCCTTTTCCATTAAAGAGACAAGATTATTTAGATGCAAATAAAAAAGAATTAGAAAAAATATTTAGCAGCATTGATAAAGATGGTGATGGAAAAATTACAAAAGATGAATTTTACGCAAACCCTTTAAAGGACGCCGCAGCAAGATTTGATAATACCGATACAAGCAAAGATGGCGTTGTTACGCTGGAAGAAGAAAATGCTGCAATCGCTAAATTAAAAAAATTAGAAGCTGACGCTAAAAAGAAACAAGCTGAACAAAAAAAAGATCCAGCTCCTAAAAAATAATTTAATCTAAAAAATATATTTTCGTTATAACGAAAATATCTGTTAGTATTCTAAAGGATCTATAAGAATATGTTGCTTACGGTCAAAAGTCCCATCGCGAATATTTACAAAAAAAATAATAATAAATCTGAGATTGTTACCCAAATTCTTTTAGGAGAAAACTTTATTACTCAAAGTAAGTTTGGAAAGTTTTATAAAGGATATAAAGCTTACGATAAATATAAAGGATTCATTGATGCGAAAGATTTGCATTTAGATAAAAGAAAAAAAATATACAAGATTATTTCTAAAGACTGCAACCTATATAAAAAGCCAACTAACAAACATAAAACAAATAAAAAATTATTTTTTAATTCTAAAATATCTATTTTAGATAATAAAAATAATTTTATTCAAACAACTGTTGGATGGATTTTAAAAAGAAATGCTAAACCTATAAATTTTAAAACGAAACATTTCCTTGATAATGTTAGATTATATCTTAATACAAAATATCTATGGGGAGGCAACAGTCCTAAAGGAATAGATTGTTCTGCCTTAGTTCAAGAATTATTAAAATTTAATAACATATATTGTCCGCGAGACTCTAAGGATCAAAAAAAGTTTTTTAAAAAAGAAATTACTACCAAAAATATTAAAAAAGGAGATTTGTTGTTTTGGAAAGGTCATGTTGCAATCGCGCTAAATAATAAAAAATTAGTACATGCTTTTGGCGCTAGAAAAAAAGTAGTTATGATGGGAATAAAAGAAACTATTAAAAAAATATATTCAAAATCTAAATTGCCACTATTGTGTGTTAAGCGTATTAAAAAATTATAATTAAAAATATTTGCAAAAATGAGAACATTTTTTCGAGTGATTCGGTCATATTTTATGCCTGCTTTGTTCTTGGCTTATAACAACAGGTAGTATCTCGAAAAAAATTTAATACTAAAAATGTCTTTATTAGAAAAAAATATTATTGCTGTTCTTGGTCCTACAAATACCGGCAAAACTCATTTTGCAATTGAAAGAATGCTTCAGTTTGGTTCTGGAATTATTGGACTACCACTTCGTTTACTTGCAAGGGAAGTTTATGAAAAATGTATTCAAAAAGTTGGTGTTGAAAAAGTTGCTTTAATAACTGGAGAAGAAAAAATTATTCCTCCTTATGCAGATTATTTTTTATGTACGGTAGAGTCTATGCCTCTCGATATTAATGCTGAATTTGTGGCAATAGATGAAATTCAAATGTGTGCTGATCCTGAAAGAGGTCATATCTTTACTGACCGTTTATTAAATATGCGAGGAGATAAATTAACAATGTTTCTCGGCTCAAACATTATGCAAAATATAATACAAAAATTTGTTCCAGAGGTTGAATTTATATTTAAGGAAAGATTTTCTAAATTATCTTATTCTGGTCATAAAAAAATATCTAGACTTCCTGGTCGAACAGCGATTATCGCTTTTTCTGTTGACGAAGTTTATGCGCTTGCAGAATTTGTTAGACGACAAAGAGGTGGAGCGGCAATTGTTATGGGGTCTTTAAGTCCCAAGACAAGAAATGCTCAAGTTGAATTATATCAATCTGGTGATGTTGATTTTCTTGTTGCAACAGATGCAATTGGAATGGGAATTAATATGAATATTGACAACATCAGCTTTAGTAATCTTAATAAGTTTGATGGAAGGCGTAATAGACATCTACGTCTAACGGAAATAGGGCAGATCGCTGGACGTGCTGGCAGATACATGAATGATGGAACTTTTGGTATTACTGGGAAATGTGACGAATTAAGTCCTGAACAAATAGACAAATTAGAAAATCATAAGTTTGATAGTGTTATAAATATTTACTGGAGAAATTCTAATTTAGATTTTTCTAATATAGAAAGTCTTTTGAATAGCCTTGATCAAAAACCTTACGATCACAGTCTTTTAAGAAATAAAGACCTACTAGATGAAAATGTATTAAAAACTTTAATAGTAAAAAATAATCAAATTAAAACTGATTACAAAAATAACAATCTCTCTACTTTATGGGAGTGCTGTCAAATACCAGATTTTACAAAGAGTTCTTATAACGAGCACATTGATATTGTTAGAAAAGTCTTTGAATTCTTAGTTTCTGATAAGGGAAAAATACCTAATGAATGGATGCGAGCACAATTAAGTGGTCTGGATAATGAATCTGGAAATATTGATACGATTGCAAATAGAATCTCACATGTAAGAACTTGGGCTTATGTTTCATATAAAAAAAATTGGGTTGAAAATAGTGATTATTGGATAGCTAAAACAAAAGATATTGAAGATAAACTTTCTGCAAAATTACATGAAGAGTTGTCAAAAAGTTTTATTGATAGAAGAATAAGCATTCTCTCTAAACACTTAAAGCAAGATGCAAAATTAGAAACTAAAATTTCAGAAAAAGATGAAGTGATCATTGATAAACAATTTATTGGCACTATTAAGGGTTTGAGACTTAATTTGGATTTTTCAAGCACAGCTCTACAGACAGATATCAAATCTATAAAAAAAGCTGCTCGCCAAGGAGTTATCGAAGAATTAAAAAAAAGAATTAACAATATTATTAAAGAAAATCTTGAGACTGCAGCTCTTCAACTAAAAGAGGATTTTAAAATATTCTGGAAAGAAAACCCTATTGCAGCAATTATCCCAGGAAAAGATTATTTAAATCCAAAAATAAGACTACTAATTGATGACTCATTAGATGTAGATGAACAAACTGAATTAAGAAATTATTTAGAAAAGTGGATTGATAAAGAGAAAAATCTTCATCTTAATGATTTGATAAAAACTTCAAGAATCAATTTAGAAAATAGCTATGCTCGAGCTTTATGTTTCAGATTATTTGAAAACCATGGAGTATTAAAAAGATTAGATGCCGAAGATTTACTAAAAAACTTAGATAAAGAGCAAAGAGCTAATATTAAAAAAATAGGAATTAAAATTGGAAGATATCACATCTACCAGCCTCTTATGATTAAGCCTAAAGCTGTAAACTTAAAAATAATTCTTTGGAATTGTTTTAATAATAAAACTCAAAGAGAAAAGTGTCCAACTTTTGGATTAAATTTTTTAAAGAATTTTGAAACAAAAAATAAAGAATTTTTATTAATATGTGGGTTTGAAACTTTTGAAAACTATATAGTCAGAGTTGATATGTTAGAAAAACTCTTTATAAAAATCTTAAGCTCAACAAATAACAATCAATTCTCTATATCTTCTGAAATGCTTAATCTTCTAGGGTGCAGTAAAGAAGATTTTGAAAAATTACTAAAGTTAATGAATTATAAAAAAAAAGATAAAGACAAAGATATATTTAGCTATGATTTTAAACACAAAGATAAGAAAAAAATTAAAAGAGATAATGTTAAAAAAATTATTAACAACCCTTTTGCGTCTCTAAAAAATTTTACTTTAAATAATTAAATAATGCCCTGTATTTTTAAGGATAATAATAATATTATTAAAAATAATTTATTTTAATAGAATCATAAATGACATACGTAGTGAACGACAATTGTGTTAAATGCAAACTAACTGATTGCGTTGAAGTTTGTCCTGTAGATTGTTTTTATGAGGGCGAGAATATGTTGGTTATTAATCCAGATGAATGCATTGATTGTGGTGTTTGTGAGCCAGAATGTCCTATTAACGCAATCGAGCCCGACACAAATAAAAATACTGAAAAGTTAGTAGTGCTAAATAAAGAGATGTCTGCAAAATGGCCTAATATTAATAAAAAAAAAGATCCACTTCCTGATGCGGATAAATTTAAAAATATACCTAACAAGCTTGAAAAGTACTTTAGTGATAAACCTGGCTCAGGTAACAAATAATCTTGTAAGCTTGTATTAACTAATCGTATGCTATATTAAGCGCCATGGAATTTCTAAAAAAAATCATGAAGAATAAAAAATCATCAGATAAGAAAAAAGAATTAATTATTAAAAAAAAGAAAAAAATTAAATTAGAAAAAAAACCAATAATAAAAGAAGTTCCTAAGAAAGAAAAACCTCCGGTAGAGATTAAACCTAAAGGAAAACGTGGAAGACCTAGAAATCCTGAATTAAAAAAAACTGCACAACAACCTGCTTCACAACAAAAACCTCTAACAACATCTCAAAGTTCTACAGCTGAAATTGTAATTACAAAAGTTGCAAAACAAGAATCTGATAAAAAAATTTATAAAGTTAAAGATAACGTTATTTATCCAAAACACGGGGTTGGTCAAATTGTTGCAATTGAGAACAGTGTGATTGCTGACATTGAAATGACTTATTATAAAATTCAGATAACTAAAGATAAATTAATTTTAACAATTCCTGTTAACCAACAGGGAAACTTGAGACCTATATCAAGCGTAAACCAAATTAATAAAGCAATCTCTATCTTAAAAGGAAAACCAAAAATTAGGAGAACTATGTGGAGCAGAAGAGCTCAAGAATATGATCAAAAAATTAATTCTGGTGAAATTTATCAAATTGCAGAAGTTGTAAGAGATTTAAATAAAAATAGCGAAATTCCAGTTGATCAATCTTACAGTGAAAGACAATTATTCGAAAAAGCTTATGACCGTTTATTAGGAGAGGTAGCAATTGGAATGCAACTTACTAATGAGGATGCTAAAAAGAAATTAGATAAAGCTCTTGGTAAAAAAGAGGCCGTAACTGCAGAACCTATATAAAAAAAACGCCCTTCAAAAAATTTTGAAGAGCGTTTTTCTTGAAAACTAAAAAACTATCTTCTTCTTTTTTTTGCTTTCTTAGCTGGTTTTCTTCTAGAAGTTTTTCTTTTCTTAGAAGTTTTTTTAGCTGCTTTTCTTCTTTTAGCCATTTTTTTCTCCCTTTACGTTAATTGTCACTTAAATAATTTAAGTGATTCGCATTTACAAATACTTAAAAACATATCGTTTACTAAGTCAAATTGTTATTTGTGGATAAAATTTTTAAAATTGAATCAATTTTTTTTTGATTCAATTTTTATTGGTTTGCAGTAGTTTTTAATATTTTTTTAAGATTAAATTTTGTTTATATTTCACTTAATTGCACTCGTAGCTCAGCTGGATAGAGTACAAGTTTCCTAAACTTGGTGTCAGAAGTTCGAATCTTCTCGAGTGCACCAAATTAAAAATAAAGCTTTTCTAATTGATCTCCAAAAACTTTTTTTACTTGATGTCTTCTTATTTTCATTGTTGGAGTTAACATTTCATTCTCAATAGTAAATGGACTATCAATAATTATAAATTTTTTAATTTTTTCAATAACACTTAGTTCATTATTAATTTTATCAAAAATAGATTGTATTTTATTTTTTCTATCTTGAAGCTCTTTTTCAACGACTATTAAAGCAACTAAATAATTCTTTTTATCTCCATAAATGTAGCTTTGAATAATTTCAGGGTAATTTGCTAATAAATTTTCTAATTTACTTGGAGCAATGTTATCTCCGCCGGCATTTACAATAATATCTTTTTTTCTATCAGTAATTTTTAAATATCCTTCTTGATCAATTTCTCCTATGTCCCCTGTATATAACCAATTATCTATTAAGATTTTTTCTGTCTCACTTTTATTATTCCAATATCCAAGCATAATATTTTCTCCTTTAACTAAAATCTCTCCATCAGTTGCTATTTTGACCTCGACATCTTTAAAAATTTTTCCAACAGTATCTATTTTAATTTTATCAATCGAATTACAGCTTACGACTGGCGAAGCCTCTGTTAATCCATAACCTTGCAACGTTGGTAGCCCTAAAGAATTTAAAAATATCCCAACATTATAATCCAGAGGGCCTCCTCCAGATATAAACGCTTTTATTTTCCCACCAAATTGATTCTTAATTTTTTTTCTAACAACTATATCTAATATAAAGTTAATAAATTTTTCAAAAATAGTCATTTTTTTAAATAATATTTTTTTCTCGCCTAATTCTAGTGTTTTGTTAAAAATTATTTTTTTAAAACTACTTTGATTTTGTAAATTAATTTTAATTTTATTAACAAGATTTGTATAAAATCTAGGCACTGCAGTCATGATAGTTGGTCTTGCAATCTTTAAATTGGTTAATAATTTATCTAAGCTTTCCGAATAGAATATTTTTGCTCCTAGGCTTAATTGAACAAATTGAACTGTATGTTCGTAAGAGTGGGATAATGGCAACCAAGTAAGAAAGGTATTTTGTTTTTTTTTAATAAAATATAAAAATTCTAAAGCACCTTCGCAATTTTTTAATATACCACCATGAGATAACACAACTCCTTTTGGTGTTCCTTGCGTACCAGAAGTATAAATAATACAAGCAGGATCTTTTCTTGTTAAACTTTTATTAATCTCCCTAAAAAATATTTTTGTTTCCTCAATATCAATTTTTTTTACTAAAACAGTAGAAAAATTAATTACATTATCTGCAACACTTTCGTTAGCCTGATTTAAAAGAATTATAAAATTAAAATTGTAGTTAATTTTTTTTGCTGCCAATAAAATATTCTTTAATAGCTGAGGAGTTGAGACAATTAACCCTGAAGGCTTGCAGTCATTAATTGTAAATGCGAAATCATTTACTGTGTATGTTGTATAATTTGGAACTGTAATGGCTGAATTTAACAATATTGCAAGGTCTGCAATTAACCATTCTGGTCTATTCTCTGATACTAACAATACTCTGTCACCTTTTGAGATATTTTTTTCATTTAAGAATTTTGCAAGTTTTAAAACATTATTTTTAGTATCTGACCAAGTGTATGTCTGAAATTTTTTTAAATTTAAATTATTAAAGAATAAATGATCTTCTTTTTGATATTTTTCACATTGTAAAAAAAATATTTCATTTAAACTATTAAAAGATGAAATTTGCATGACCATTATTTTACTTTTTTAATCTATTTATTCTACAATAGTTATTTTAGATGCTAATAATAAAATTAAATATATAAGCTTTTTTTAAAATGAGATCTTTATATAATAAAATTTTATCTATCTGCTCTAAAAAACAATCTGAAAAATTTTTATATTTTATAAGTTTTATCGAAAGTAGCGTTTTTCCAATTCCAATTGTTTTTTTGATGATCCCTGTCCAATTAGTAAAAAGGCATAGGGCAATGGCTATCGGTTTTTTTGTAACAGTATTTTCAGTGCTTGGTGGAGCCCTAGGCTATTATTTGGGTTATTTTTTTTACGATACAATTGGGGCAAAAGTTATAAGCTTATATGGATATCAGGAATCCTTTATAGAATTCACAAATTCAATCTCAAAAGAGATGGAGTTTTGGATTGTCTTTTTTTATGCGTTCACTCCTTTTCCTTACAAACTTTTAACTATTGGCAGTGGTTTTGTTCAATTCAATTTTTGGATATTTATTATTGGCAGCTTCATATCAAGATCGATCCGTTTTTTAGCAATAAGCTATTTAATATGGAAATATGGAGAAGGTATAAAAAATTTTATAGAAAAGTATTTAAATATCTTGTCGATAGTAAGTGTAATCGTATTGTTAATAATTTTTTTTATAATAAAATATTTATTTTAATTGGTGCGGAAGGAGGGATTTGAACCCTCACACTCTTACGAGCAATAGATTTTGAGTCTATCATGTCTACCGTTCCATCACTTCCGCAAATCTTATTTTTATTTCTTATTAATAAAACTAATTTTTATTAAAATCGCAAGAAGCAACCAGATAATAAAAGATTCTCCATGGCTAATGCGATAAGATGCTCCAGAAAACTTAGCTATACCAACAACGATATAAAAAACGACTGGCGAAATAACTAAAGATATAGCAAATTGTTTAATATCAAATTTTAATATCATTTTTTAATTATATAAATTCAAATATACATGACAAGTTAATGTTAAAAAATCTATTAAATAAACTTATAAGACTAGCGGGACATAAATTGGCTAGATATTTTTTGGCCGTTTGGTGTTTTTTTGAAAATATATTCTTTCCATTTCCTTCGGACGCTATTGTAATTCCCATGTCTATTTCTAAACCAAAAAGATGGTTTGAAACTTTTATGATTGCAAGCGTCGCCGCTTTTTTAGGGTCAATTGTTGCTTATGCTATTGGAAGTTTTATGTTTCATAAATTAGGTGTTCTTATATTTGAACTTTCAGGAATAGATGATCCTAAAAAATTTTTATTGGTATTTTATAAAAAGAGCACAATGATAGCTTTTGTCATTATATTATTTGTCTCAGGATTTACTCCTCTTCCTTTTAACTTGCTTGCTATAACAAGTGGTTTTGTTGGTTTTAATTTTTTTTTATTTGCTGCAACTGCTCTTTTTACTAGAAGCAGCAGATACTTCTTATTAACCTATCTTTTTTCAAAATACGGACCTAAAATTCAAAGACAGATAGATAAAAATTTTGCATCTTTTGTAATGTGGGTAATTGGAAGCTTTGCTATTGTGATCGCAGGAATGTATTTGTTTTATATTAAATTTCCACAATATTTTGTTGCTTGATAAATAAAATTCATAAATATTTTATATATATTTTTGTAATCAATCTATTTGTTGTCTCATCAGCATTATTTATAGAGTATATTTTAGAAGTTAAACCTTGCGCTCTTTGTATATATCAACGCTACCCCTATTATTTAATTTTATTACTCTCTGCTTTATTTTTTTTAAAAAATAATTGGAAATACTCATTAATGATTTTAATGATTTTAACATCGATAGTAGGTTTTTTTCTTGCAGGGTACCACGTTGGAATTGAATATGGAGTGATTGACGAGCTATCTAGTTGCAAAACAGAGATCAGTAAAAATATATCTAAAGATATTCTTTTAAAAGAATTGCAAAGTAAATTGGCCCCATCATGTAAGCAAGTGGACTTTAAATTATTTGGTATGTCTTTAGCTTTAATTAATATGATTATGTCTTTAATTTTTGCAATTTTATATTATAAAATGTTCTCATGGATAAAAAAAACAAGCAAATAGCTGAGATGATTAGAGTCAATCACGCTGGCGAACGTGGAGCTATAAAAATATATGAAGGGCAATTAAAAGCTCTTCAATTTTTTAATAAAAATCCAGAATTACAAAGTACTCTTAAGGACATGCGTGATCATGAGTTAGAACATTTAAAGTTTTTTGAAAATCAAATTATTGAAAGGAAAGTTAGACCTACAGCTTTGCTTCCTTTATGGGATGTACTTGGTACAGCTCTTGGTTTTGGTACAGCATTACTTGGAAAAAAAGCTACAGCTTTATGTACGTCAGCTGTTGAAGAGGTTATTGGTGGTCATTATGGGGAGCAGATAGATATTTTATCTAAAGATTATAAAGAAGAAAAAGAACTAAAAGAAAAATTTATTAAATTTAGAGAAGAGGAGCTTGAGCATAAAAATACTGCTGAAAGTTTAGGCGCTAACAATGATGGTTTATATTCTATTTTAGACATCGTAATAAAAAATACTTCTAAATTAGCTATAGCTATTTCAAAAAAATATTAGCTTTCAAGCTTAACGTCCCAATATAAATAATCTAACCAGCTCTGATGTAAAAAATTTGGTGGAAAAAATTTTCCATTATCATGTAACTCTTCCACTGTTGGTCGAGATGGTTTTGTTTTTGGAATCATCCCACTGACCTGGGGAAGTTTGCCGCCTTTTCTTACGTTACATGTACAGCAAGCAGACACCACATTCTCCCAACAAGTAATCCCCCCTCTAGATCTTGGAATTACATGATCAAAAGTTAAATTTTTATTATCCCCACAATACTGACAAGAAAATCTATCTCTTAAAAAAACATTAAATCTTGTAAAATTAGGAAACTCCGAAGGTTTTATGTATTTCTTTAATGATATTACACTTGGTAATTTTATAGAAAAAGAAGGACTTCTAATTTCCCGATCATATTCTGAAACTATTGTCACTCTATCTAAAAAAACATCACGAACAACATCTTGCCAACACCATAAGGATAAAGGGTAATAACTCAAAGGTCTATAGTCGGCGTTCAATACAAGAGCTGGACACTTATCCAAAGGGACTGAATTAGATTCTGTAATAATCATTTAATATATAATTAATATATCAATTTTATTTGTAATCAAAAACATTTATTTTTTATTGATGTTAATAAATTCTAGACCTAAACTTAATCCTTCGACTGGAATAGAATGGCCACAACCTTTAAAAATTTTAGTTTTTAAATTAAATTTATTTTGCAGTAAAAAATTTTTTGCCTCCATCATTTCTTCTAACGGAACAACACTGTCGTCATCTCCGTGCATTAAAAAAATCGGAGGTTTAGATTTAATATTCTGTTCTAAAAGAACGGGATCATAAATCTTTCCTGAATAACCAACTACTCCTGCAACTTTATTAGAATTTGTTAGCGCATAATGTAATGACATCATCGTTCCTTGACTAAAACCTACTAAAAACAACTTTGAATAGTCTAAATTTAATTCTTTGAGTTTTGCATTAATAAAATCTGTTAATTTTAATATTGAGTTTTGTAGTTCTAAATTAATTTTTTTAACGTCATGACTCATTAGATCAAACCATTCAAATCCTCCCGGGTTTACTGAGCAAATATTTGGTGCATTAGGTGAGGTAAAATAAAAATCTGGCAAAAATCTTTGCCAATAATTTCCAATATTAATTAAATCTTTTCCATCCGCACCATATCCATGACAAAACACTGTTAAATAATTTGCCTTGGTAGCAGTTTGTGGCAAAGAAGTTGCCTTTAAAAATATATTTTCTTCAATTAATTTCATTAATATTTTATTTTATATAATTTATATTATTTTATGATAATTATTTCTTAATGTCAGATTTAAGTCGTATTATTGCAATAGTTGCACTGATTGTTGTTACCGTAATTCTTATACGTGGATTAAAATCATTTTTCCTTGGCAGCAATATTGATGACAAAAGAAAAGGGAACAAGCTAATGCAGTTAAGAGTTGTTGCTCAATTTGTCGCTATAGTTATTTTAATGACTCTATTTTATTTTCACAAAAAATAGATTTAAAGTTTCCTTAACCAACTAATAAATTTTTCATCAGCAAAATCAATGGATCCTATAACTCTTGCTATTTCTTTGCCGTTGCGGTTCACAATTAAAGTTGTGGGTAGGCCTCTTAATCCAATTTTGTTAGCCAAAACGTAGTCTGGATCATAATAAGTAGAAAAATTTTTAATTTTTAAATCTGTAAAAAATTTATCAGTTTTTTTCTTATTTATTTTTTCAAGATCAATTGCAAATATTTTAACTTTATCTTTGCCCATAACATCAACTAATTTATCAATAGAGGGCATTTCTTCTTTGCAAGGTACGCACCAAGTAGACCAAAAATTAATTAAATTTATTTGATGATCAAATTTATTAAATTTTAATTTTTTTCCAGAGAAATCTAGAAATTCTTCACCAATAATTTCTTTTGGAACCTCATGCACAACTATGTTCTTGAAGGGGAGATCTTTAATGGGTTGTGATAAAGAGTGATTAGTAATAAATAATAATAAACTAGTTAAATAAACTAAATATTTAAAAGAATTACGTAAAAAAAACATAGTTTAGTTTTATATATTATTAAAAATATGACTAAAGAAAATAAAAATAAAGTGTGGGGTACAAGAGTTAAAAAACCTACATCAAAACTTTTACAATCAATTAATTCTTCGATTGATATAGATAAAAGACTATTCAATGAAGATATTGATGCATCTATTGCTCATTGTGAAATGCTATCAAAACAGAAAATTATTAAAAGTGATACTGCTAAAAAAATCATTTTTGGATTAAAAAAGATTAAAATAGAAATACAAAATAATAAATTTGAATTTAAAAAAGAGCATGAAGATATTCACCTAAATATCGAAAAAAGATTATTTGAAATTATAGGAGATCACGCTGGATTTCTTCATACAGCAAGATCAAGAAATGATCAGGTGGTAACAGATTTTAAACTTTGGGTAAAAAAATCTACAAACATTATTGATAAAAATTTAACTCTACTCATCAAAAGTTTTTTAAATAAAGCTAAAAAAAATATTGATGTAATCATGCCTGGATTTACGCACCTTAAAAATGCACAGCCGGTGCTGTTTTCTCATTATTTATTGGCGTATGTAGAAATGTTCAAAAGAGATAAAAAAAGAATTAAAAATTTCTTAGAAAATATTAATGAAAACCCGTTAGGATCTGCAGCTCTTGCTGGGACTTCATATAATATTGATAGAAATTTTACTTCAAAAAAACTTGGATTTAAAAAACCTACTGACAACTCTATTGATTCTGTTTCAGATAGAGATTTTGCTATTGAATTCTTATTTATAGCCTCTTTGTGCTCAATGCATCTTTCAAGACTAGCTGAAGAAATTATTATTTGGAATTCAGATCTTGTAAATTTAATCACTCTTGAAGACAGTTTGTTAACGGGATCTTCAATCATGCCTCAAAAAAAGAATCCAGATTCTGCAGAATTAATTAGAGGCAAAACTGGAAGAATATTTGGACAACTATCTTCGATGTTGACTACTATGAAAGGCTTACCCCTTGCCTACTTTAAAGACATGCAAGAAGATAAAGAAAGTGTATTTGACTCATACGATACTCTTTTATTAAATATTCAGCTTGCTGCCGAATTGGTAGAAGGGATGAAGCCAAATAAAGCTAAAATGCTTGCCGCTGCAAAATTAGGTTTTACTACCGCAACAGACTTTGCTGATTATTTAGTTAAAAAAGGAATGTCTTTTAGAGATGCTCATAAAAAATCTGCCACTCTTGTAAATATTGCTGAAAAAAATAATCAAACACTTGATGAGTTAGATTTTTTAACGATAAAAAAAGTTGAAAAAAGCGTAGAAAGAGATGTTCTAAAAATGTTTGATCTAAAGAATTCGGTGAATTCAAAAAAATCTTATGGCGGAACATCACCGTTTAATGTTAATAAAATGATAATAAAATATCAAAAAGAGTTTAAATGATTAGAATTTTATTAGTATTATCAATATTATTTTTAACAACTTCTTGCGGTGTAAAGAATAATCCTGTTTACCAATCTTTGAATAATAATTTTGAAAAACAATCTTTAGAAACTAAAATTGATATCAAAATCATTTAATGAATTTTCTAAAATTCAAAAATAAAAAATTATTTTTTGAAAATATTGCTATATCAAAAGTAGCAACAAGAATTAAAACTCCATTTTATCTTTATTCTTTAGGACAGCTAAGATTTAATTTTAATAATTTTAAAAAATCTTTTAAAAAAATCAATCCAATTATCTGCTTTTCTGTAAAATCAAATTCAAATTTAAAACTTATTTCTGAATTAAAAAAACTTGGCTCTGGAGCAGATGTTGTTTCAATTGGTGAATTAAAAATTGCTCTTAAGGCAGGAATTTCTCCAAAAAAAATAGTTTTTTCCGGTGTTGGTAAGACAGAAGAAGAATTAGATTTTGCAATTAAAAAAAAAATTCTCTTAATCAATGCGGAGTCGGAAGCTGAGATAAGAGCTATTAATAAAATTGCCAAAAAAAATAATAAAATTGTCTCTGTAGGAATCAGAATTAATCCAAATATATCAGCCAAAACTAATAAAAAAATATCTACAGGAAAAAAAAATAACAAGTTTGGTATTTCAATGAACGCTTGTTTGGAAATATTTGGCAACCAATATGATTATGAATATATCAGATTTGAAGCAATTAGTGTTCATATAGGTTCTCAAATTATGGACATTAATCCTTTCAAAAAAGTTTTAAATGCACTCTCAAACTTTAATAAAAAAATTAATCTAATTGGAATAAATCTAAAATATATCGATCTGGGTGGTGGAACTGGTATCCCGTATTCTAGTAGCGAGAAAAACTTTAATCTACAACAATACTCACATCTTGTTCTTAAATTTAAAAAAATAAATAATGTAGAAATTATATTTGAGCCAGGAAGATCTATTTGTGGCAATACTGGGGTATTGGTATCAAAGATTATTTACTTAAAAGATGCACCGATGAAAAAATTTATAATTATAGATGCCGCGATGAATGATCTAATCAGACCTGCTTTATATGGGGCAAAACATCAAATTTATCCTTTATTAAAAAATAGCTCTACTATTAAAAAAAATACTGAATTTGTTGGGCCCGTATGCGAAAGTTCAGATACATTTATTTCTTACAATAAATATCAAAAACTTAATGAGGGGGATTACGTTTGTATTGATAATATTGGAGCGTACGGAAGATCTCTAGCTTCAAACTATAATACCAGACCTTATTCTGCAGAAATTTTAATTAATAAAAATACTTATCAAGTAATAAAAAAAAGACAAAAATTGCAATCTTTGATCAATTAAATGCACTTTTTAAGATCTTTGGTATTTAATTTTGCAACATACTGCGGCTCTTTTTTCTCAACATTATTAGCTTTGCCAACTCTAATAATGCCAAAAAAAGCAATGCAATGGTTAGCTCGTATGTTAGGTTTTTATATTATTTTTTGCGTGAGATTTATTATTAATACAAAAATAACATTTAAAGGGTTAGAGAATATACCAAAAGATAGAAAATTTTTTGTAGCTTCTGCACATCAATCGATTTGTGAAACTTTTGTTTTTAATGCCATACTTAATGCTCCTATTTTTATTGTTAAGGCTGAATTATTTAAAATTCCATTTTATGGATGGTGTATAAAAAAATTAGGATTTATAGGAACTCATAGAGAAAAAGTTACTAAAGATCACCTTATTTTTTTAGAGAAAACCGCCGAAGCCATTAATAAAGAAACGTCTCCTTTAATTATTTTTCCACAGGGAACGAGAGTTAAGAATAATGAAAGAGTTCCTCTAAAAAGAGGAGTTTCAAGAATTTATGAAAAAGCAAACGTTGCCTGCATACCTGTTAAATTAAATACTGGTGATGTGTGGCCTAGAGATAGTTTTTTTAGATTTCCTGGGGAAATCCACATTGAATTTAAAAAACCAATTGAGCCAGGTTTAAACATGAATGATTTCATGAATAAACTTGAAAAAGAAATTTATGATTAATTCTTCCTACCAAAATTAGGACTATCAATATCCTGACCGGCTTTAACGATTGCCTGTCTAATTTTTCTAGTTTTAGAAAAAAGTTTAAATAATTTACCTGCATCTTTTTTTATAATTGCACGTTTTAAATTATTTAAATCTAAATTAAATTTTTCCAGCATATGAAGAATCTGTTTTCGATTATTAAGAGCAATATCTCTCCACATAGTAGGGTCTGAAGATGCAATTCTAGTAAAGTCTCTAAATCCGCTAGCGCTATATTTAATCACTTCTGATTTTGTGTCTTTCTCAAGATTAGCAGCGGTTCCTACAATATTATAAGCTATTAAATGAGGAATATGACTCGTGATTGCCATAACTTTATCATGATGTTCAGGTGACATATGCTGAACCTTGCTACCAATTTTTTTCCAAAAATTATTTAATTTTTTTAAAGAGGTGGGATTTTTTTTATTTATCGGAGTTATGATGCACCATCTATTTTTAAATAAATCAGCAAAACCAGCTTCTGGACCACTTTGTTCTGTGCCAGCGACGGGATGAGCGGGAATCCATATAGTATTTTTGTTAATTAATTTATTAACCGTATTAGTTACGAAAATTTTTGCCGAACCAACATCAGTTAAAATACAAGTATTTTTTAAGTTATTTTTAATAACAGTGACTATGTTCTTATAAGTTCCTAGTGGAGTACAAATAATTACTAAATCAGAATCTTGAACGCTTTTCTTTAGATTTGGCTCTATATGATTAGTTATCTTTAGTTTTACGATTTTTTTTAAAACTATTTTAGACTTATCGTGAGCAACTAAATTTTTGCATAAATGTTTTTTTTTAATTGCTCTTGCAATCGAAGAGCCTATTAAGCCTAATCCTATTATTGTTATTTTGTTAAACATCAAAAATTTTATTCAGAGTTTTTAAAAATAAATTATTTTCTTTATTATTTCCAATGGTCACTCTTAGTGAATTGGGTAACCCATAACCCTTCATTTTTCTTAATATAATCTTAGATTTGATAAATTTATCATAAACTTTATCCGCTGTTACTTGTTTATTGTCAAAACGCATTAAGAAAAAGTTCGCTACTGGAGTATTTGTTAGAATTCCCAAATTTACAAAATTTTCGAAAAAAATATCAGCCCACTTACTATTATGTTCTATATTCTTTTTTAACCAATTTTTATCGTTCATCGCCTCTACGCCGGCTACTTGTGCAGCTGAATTGACATTAAAAGGGGGCTTAATAAGCTTCATCGCAGAAATGATATTTTTTGACCCATAACCCCAACCAAGTCTTAAACTAGCAAGACCATGTATTTTGGAGAAAGATCTAGTAACTAGAACATTACTGTAGCCTTTAAATAAATCTAAACCAGATACATAATCCTTATTAATAACAAACTCAAAATAAGCGTCATCAACTACTAATAAAATATTACTACGTAATTTTTTTCTAAGTAATAACATTTCATTTTTATCTAAATATGTTCCTGTTGGATTGTTTGGATTAGCTAAAAAAACAATTTTAGTTTTAGAAGTTACGTTCGCTAATATTGAATTTATATTTGCCTTAAAATCATCCTCTGGTGCTATAATAACTTTTCCACCGTGGATTTTAGTATAAATCCTGTACATCAAAAAACTATACTCAGTAACTATAACCTCATCATTTGGTTTTAAAAATAATTGACAGGCTAAGCTAATAATTTCGTCAGAACCATTACCAATAATAATATTATTGGGATTTAATTTTAAATTTTTGGATATCGATTGAATTAAAATATCTGAATTTCCATCTGGGTACCTATATAATTGTTTGCTACTTTTAATAAATGCATTGATGGCTTTTTTTGCAGGTCCTAAAGCAGATTCATTGGCAGAAAGTTTTATAGGATCTTTAATATTTTTTATCTGAGATAATCCACCTACATATTTTAAATTATTAAAATTTTTGAATTTTAGAACCATATTTTTATAAATATTTACTGAGTTTATTTTTTAATTAACACAATGCTATTATGGTTGATACTATTTATAAAAATAAATCTTATAAAATTTTTAAAAACAACAACAAGACAGTCAATAAAACTGAATAAATTGACAATAAATTATGCCTAAGATAAAAATCACTTGCGCTGATTTACCGAATTGCGAGCGCACATAAACAGCTAAAAAGTAAAAATCACTCCCAAGTGTTTTTTAATTTAAATGAAACTAGAGTCAAAAATAGTAATAGATTTTATAAAGCCATTCACAAAAGTTCTTGATGTAGGTTGTGGTGACGGAAGTATTCTTCTTCATTTAAAAAAGGAAAAAAAAATTGATGCTAGAGGCATTGAAATTGATCATGAAAAAGTTAAAGAAAGTCTAAGCAAAGGACTTTCTGTTGTCGAAGGCGATGCAGAAAAAGATTTGGTCAATTACCCAGATCAATCTTTTGATTATGTAATTCTAACTCAAACACTTCAAGCTTTTTACAAGCCTAGAAAAGTTTTGCATGAGCTTCTGAGAATAGGAAAAAACGCAATTGTTTCTATTCCTAATTTTGGCTACTGGAAAGTTAGATTTAGTTTACTTTTTAAAGGAAGAATGCCAGTTACAAAAACATTGCCTAATACATGGCATGATACACCTAATTTACACATGTGCACCATTAAAGATTTTTTTGATTTATGCCACTCTGACAAAATTAATATAATAAAATCAATCGCGGTGACTCAAGATAGGTCTTCCGTGGTTTCAAATTTAAATTTAGAAATAAAAAATCTTTATTCCGAGTTTGGTATTTTTTTAATTAGTAAAAAAAACTAATTATTTTTTAATTATGGATATTCATATTATTCCTTGTCTAAAAGATAATTATGCCTATATCGTTGAAAATAAAGAAACTAAAAATGCATGTGTTGTTGATCCTTCTGAATCAGAGCCTGTTATAAATTTTTTAAAAAAAAATAAATTAAATCTAAAATATATTTTAAATACACATCATCATGCCGATCATATAAATGGGAATCTAGAGCTTAAAAAAAAATTTAATTCACAAATATTAGGTTTTGAAAAAGACAAAAATAGAATTCCAGGAATTGATATATTTTTAAATGATAAACAGATGTGGAATTTTGAAGGTTCTGATGTTTTAATAGAACACGTTCCTGGTCACACATCTGGACATATATTTTATTATTTTAAAAATGAAGAATCCGTCTTTACTGGGGATACTTTATTTTCTTTTGGTTGTGGAAGATTATTTGAAGGTTCCTATTTAGAAATGGTAAACTCTTTAAAAAAAATTAGATCTTTACCGCCTAAAACAAAAATATTTTGTGGGCACGAATATACAATTAATAATCTAAAATTTTGTATGGAAATAGATAAAAATAATTATCAATTAAAAGAAAAATATAATCAAATAAGTAGTAACATTAAAAATAAATTACCAAGCGTACCTTCTTATATAAGCGATGAGATAAAAATGAATATTTTTTTAAAATTTGATGATTTAGAGTTTAAAAAAAGAATAGGGCTTGAAGATCTAAATGATGTAGATTTTTTTAAGAGGATTAGAGATCTAAAAGATAACTTCTAAAAACCAATACACCTGCTCATAATCACAATCTTGACAAGCTACGGTGGCTATATATATTGCCCAGACCTAAAAGAAATTACATATGACTTTTGCAGTAATCAAAACCGGTGGTAAACAATATAAAGTGTCAGCTAATGATACTATTAGAGTTGAAAAGCTTGATGATGAGGCTGGTAAAAAATTTGAATTTAAAGAAGTTCTTTTAACAACGGACAATACAACAACAGAGATAGGATCTCCAATGATCGACGGGGCTTATGTTGAAGCTGAACTTTTAAAACAAGCGAGAAATGACAAAGTTATTATTTTTAAAAAAAGAAGAAGACAAAATTCAAGAAGAAAACGTGGACATAGACAACATGTTTCAATAGTGAAAATTTTAAAGATTTATGGTAAAAGTGGAAAACTTTTAGCTGAAGCTAAAGATGCTACTGTAGAAAAAAAAACTTCAGAAAAAAAAGTTGAAGCTAAAGTAACTGCTAAAAAATAGATAATAAAAAATGGCAACAAAAAAAGCTGGTGGCTCGACGAAAAACGGACGCGATAGTGCTGGAAGGCGACTAGGCGTTAAAAAATTTGGCGGTCAATCCGTAATAGCTGGAAATATTATTATGAGACAGAGAGGAACAAAAATGTTCCCTGGAGATAATGTTGGTATGGGAAAAGATCATACCATTTTTTCTAAAGTAAACGGCGTAGTAAAATTCGAGACGAAGAAACTCGGAAGAACTTACATTTCAGTAGTCCCTCAATAAACTCAGTTTATTTTTAAACTGAGATTTTTATTAATAATCAATAATATGGTTGTATGAAATTTTTAGATCAAGTTAAAATTATGATTAAGGCCGGAGACGGAGGAAACGGTTGCGTTGCCTTTCGAAGAGAAAAATTTATTGAATTCGGAGGACCTTACGGAGGCGATGGTGGTGCCGGAGGATCAATAATTGTCAAAGCCGTAAATGGTTTGAATACTTTGGTTGATTTTCGTTTTGCACAACACCATAAAGCTCAAAATGGATTTAATGGCTCTGGAAATAATAAAAGAGGACTATCAGGAAAAGATTTAATTTTGAGAGTTCCTGTTGGAACCCAAATATATGAAGAAGATAAAAAAACATTATTATTTGATCTAATAAAAGAAGATCAAGAATATGTCATAGCCAAAGGTGGTAACGGTGGGCTTGGTAATTCTAAATTTAAAAGTTCGACTAATAGATCTCCAAGAAAATTTACTTATGGAAAAAAAGGAGAAGAATTTATACTTTGGCTTGAATTAAAATTAATTGCTGATGTTGGAATTATTGGTTTTCCAAATGCCGGTAAGTCCAGTTTGCTTTCAATATCAACAAGAGCAAGACCAAAAATTGCTAATTATCCTTTTACAACTCTAAACCCAAATCTTGGAGTTGTTTTTATTGATAATAAAGAAATAATTATTGCTGATATACCCGGTCTAATTGAGGGTGCTCATAGTGGTTCGGGTTTAGGCGATAAATTTTTAAAACATATAGAAAGATGCAAAAGTATTATTCATATGATTGATATTAATGAAGAAGATTTAGTTGATAAATATAACATTATTAGAAATGAACTTAAGGAATTTAACCCTGAATTAATAAAAAAAAAAGAACTTATTGTATTTAATAAGATTGATTTAATAGATGAGGAAGAAAAGAAAGAAAAAATAATGAATTTTACTAAAAAAATTAAGAAAAAAGTTTATGATATATCTGTTGAAAAAAAAATTAATGTAAAAAATTTATTGCGAGCTATTTAAATGGACATTTTAAAATACAAGACCATTGTAATAAAAATAGGTTCTAGTCTTATTGTTGACGGAAAAAACAGAATAAAAAAAAATTGGTTCAATAAATTAATAGAAGATATTAATTTTTTAATACAAAAAAATAAGCAAATTATTATTGTCTCTTCAGGAGCAATTGCTCTTGGCTGCGATTTATTAAAAATTAATAAAAAAAATACCAAATTAAGCCAATTTCAAGCAATAGCAGCTATTGGCCAAATTGAATTAATTAATCTTTTTAAAAAAGCATTTGAAAAGAAAAAAATAAAAATTTCTCAAATATTGCTTACTCTGGAAGATACAGAAGAAAGAAGAAGATCTTTAAATGCAAAAGAAACAATCAATAACTTATTAAAAATGTCTGTAATACCAATTGTAAATGAAAACGATACAGTTGCGACTTCAGAAATAAGATATGGCGATAATGATAGACTGGCAGCAAGAGTTGCTCAAATATGCAACGCTGATTGTTTAATCATGCTTTCAGACATTGATGGACTTTATTCTGCTGATCCAAAGAAAAATAAGAGTGCAAAAATAATTAAAAAAGTAACACTCATTGATAAGTCTATAGAAGCGCTCGCTTCTGAAAGCATCAGCTCTTATGGAACTGGTGGAATGATAACTAAAATTAAGGCTGCAAAGATTTGTATGCAGTCTGGATGTGATATGATTTTAACGAGCGGGATGATTAATAATCCTATTAAAAATATTATTAAAAATAAAAATTATACTTTATTTGAATCTCAATCATCATCCTTGAATGCAAAAAAACAATGGATTTTAAATTCCATTGCAACCAAAGGTTCGATTATGATTGATGAAGGTGCTGAAAAAGCATTAAAAAACGGAAAAAGTCTTTTGCCAATAGGAGTAACTGCAATTGAAGGAAATTTTAATCGCGGTGACGCTGTTTATATTATAAATTCAAAAAATAAACGTATAGCAACAGGTATTAGTGCTTACTCTAGTTTGGATGCTAAAAAAATTGCTGGGTTTAAAACTGATAAAATTAAAGAAATATTAGGATATGTTAGCCGAGGAGAAATGGTTCATATAGATAATTTAGTTTATCAAGCCGAATAAATTTTATGAGCAATAGTTATTTAGATAGAATAGGTTTAAATGCTTTAAACGCATCAAAAGATTTGGCGCTTTTAAACGAAAAGAAAAAAAATAAAGTTCTTACAGATTTTTATAAAAATCTAAAATCAAATAAAAAAAAGATCTTAGCAGCAAATAAAATTGATATTTTAAAGGCTAACAAAAAAAATCTTAGCAAAAATTTAATTGATCGACTAATTCTTAATGAAAATAAAATTAACTATATAATTAAGTCCATCCAAGAAGTTATTAAGCTTAAGGATCCAACTCAAAAAATAATATCAAAATGGAAAAGGCCTAACGGAATGGCAATTAATAAATATACAGTTCCTATTGGAGTTATCGGAGTAATATACGAATCTAGACCAAACGTTACTTCAGATGTAGCAACTTTATGTTTTAAGTCTGGAAATGCAGTTATTTTAAGGGGAGGTAGCGAAGCTATTCAGACAAATAAAGTTATTTCTGAATATTTTAAAAAATCTTTAAGAAAAAATAACATTAACGAAAATTGCGTTCAATTAATTAATAACACAAATAGAAAATTAGTTGATTATATGCTTTCAAAAATGGAAAGGTTTATTGACGTTATTATTCCAAGAGGAGGAAAAAACTTGGTCAAAAAAGTTCAAACAATGTCCAATATTCCAACTATTGGTCATCTAGAAGGATTGTGTCATGTCTATATTGATAGGTACGCAGATTTAAACATGGCAAAAAAAATTACGCTAAATGCTAAAATGAGAAATACTAGTATATGTGGCGCTGCAGAAACTTTGTTAATTGATAAGGCTTGTGTAAAAACTCATTTAAAACCAATATTGCAATTATTAAGTATTAGTGGATGTAAAATTATTGGTGATCAAATCACCAAAAAAAATTATATGAATTCCAATATTTCTTTAGCAACAGAACAGGATTGGAAAACAGAGTATTTAGATTCTATAATCTCGGTGAAGATTGTGAACGGGATAGATGAGGCAATTGCACACATTAATAAATACGGGACACGTCATACTGATAGTATTGTTACTAATAATAAAAAGAATGCTTCATTATTCTTGTCTAAAGTTAACAGTGCAATAGTTTTGCACAATGCTTCTACTCAATTTGCAGACGGAAATGAGTTTGGTTTTGGAGCAGAAGTTGGAATATCTACAAACAAATTACATCCTCGAGGACCAGTTGGACTTGAGCAACTAGTAACTTATAAATATCTAGTAAAAGGTAATGGACAAATTAGACCTTAATCTTTTTATTAAATTATAATGAAAATTGGTATTCTTGGCGGAACTTTTGACCCTCCTCATATCGGGCATTTAAATATTTCATTGGAGGCAATTAAAAGATTTCAATTAAACAAAGTTATATGGCTTGTTACAAAAAAAAACCCTTTAAAAAAAAGTAACTCAGTAAACGATATTATTAATAGGATAAAATTGTGCAATCATTTTATAAAAAAAAATAAAAATATAATTAAAGTTCAGTATACTGAAGAAGAAACCGGATCAAATTTCTTATTTGATAATATAAACTACATAATTAACAAATCTGCAGATCATAAATATTATTTTATTATGGGCGCTGATAGTTTTGTTAAATTTAATCAATGGAAAAAATATAATGAAATTTTAAATAAACTATCCATTATTGTGATGAATAGACCTGAATTCTCAATGAAATCATTAAATTCTATAGCCGCAAAAAAGCTCGAAAAATACAAATCTTTAAATTTAGTTTCAAAAGATAAACAACATAGATGGTATTTTTTAAGCACAAAAGGTATGAATGTTTCATCATCAAAAATAAAAAAAATAATTAATGCAAATTAAAAAAAAAGAAGTCCTTCTAAAAGAAATAATTAAAATTCTTGATGATAATAAAGCAAAAGACATCGTAACTATTGATCTTGCAAACAAAAGTTCTATTGCTGACTATATGATTGTCGCAAGCGGAACATCTTCTAGGCACATTCAGTCTGTTTCTGAAAATACAATTGAAGAATTAAAAAAAATGGGAATTAAGGGTTGCAAAGTTGAAGGTAGAGATAGTGATAACTGGAAGCTAATTGATGCAATTGATATTATAGTTCACATTTTTCACCATGAACAAAGAAAAAATTATGAGTTGGAAAAAATGTGGGCTGATATTATTCCAAATCAAAAAATCTTTGTTTAATGAAAATTAAAATTCTTTGTTTAGGAAGATTAAACAAAGATGAAGAAAATGAGCTGTGCAAAAGGTATGGGGGCAGGCTCAAAAGTTTAAAAAATAGTGGAATCACTAATTTTGCAATTGAACATATTTCAAAAAAAGAACTTGAAAATATAATTAAAAACAAAAAAGAAAAAAAAATTATATTTCTTAGTGAAAGTGGACAAGATCTTAATACTGAGAACTTTTGCAAAAAATTAAAAAAACTAATTATCTCATCAATTAAAGAAATATTATTTATTATTGGAGAACCAGAAGGTTTTAAAAAAAACCTAAATAAAAAAAGCTTTGAAGAAATATGTCTCAGCAAACTTACTTTTACCCACTCTTTGACTAGAGTAATACTTACCGAACAAATTTACAGATGTGCTACAATTATGGTAAACCATCCCTATCATAGACAATAATAATGAAAAAAATTTACTTATTACTTACATTTTTATTTTTAAATCTATTTTCGCAAAATGCTTTTTCACAAAAAAAAGATGTTCTTTATGAAAAATTAGATTTGTTTGGAGACATTCTTGAAACAATAAACAAAGAATATTTTAAACAAATTAACGAAGGCGAAGTAATTGATGGGGCAATTAACGGAATGCTTCAATCGTTAGATCCCTATTCTTCTTACATGAGTCCTAAAACATTCAAGAGCATGAATACTGAAACCAAAGGTGAATTTGGTGGTCTTGGTATTGAAGTTACAATGGAAGCTGGACTGGTAAAAGTAATATCTCCAATTGATGATACTCCTGCGGATAGAGCTGGAATAAAATCGGGAGATTATATTATTAAATTAGATAACAAGCAGGTTAAGGGTTTAACATTGGATGAGGCTGTAAATACCATGCGTGGCAAAAGTGGCTCTCCAATCACATTAACTATAAGAAGAATAGATGTTGATGAACCAATAATTGTAAAAATAGTTAGAGAAACAATTAAAACTAAATCTGTTGTTTCTGAAATTAAAGAAAATATTGGTTATTTAAGATTAAGATCTTTTAATGAAAAAAGTGGTGATGAATTAATAGACAAAATTAGAGAAATAAGCAGAAGCAAACCAAACATAACTGGTTACATTTTGGATCTGCGAAATAATCCTGGTGGTCTTCTTTCGCAAGCAATTAAAATATCAGATGCTTTTTTGGATAGTGGAGAGATTGTTTCTACAAAAGGAAGAGATCCTAAAGATATAAAAATTTATAATTCTAAAAAAGGTGATGAAATTAATGGAAAACCACTCATTGTACTTATTAACAAAGGATCAGCTTCTGCGTCTGAAATAGTAGCTGGAGCTTTAAAAGATCATAAGCGAGCAATTGTTATTGGTGAAAAATCTTTTGGTAAAGGTTCTGTTCAATCTATTATGCCTTTATCTAATGGTGGCGGATTAAAATTAACGACAGCTAAATACTATCTGCCAAGTGGCGAAACAATTGAAGAAGTTGGCGTTCAACCGGATATTAAAGTAGATCAACAGAAAGAAAATTTTAAAATAAACGACCCTACAAACGATAATCAATTAATTTATGCTCTTAAACTTTTAAAAGCGTCATGAAAGATTTAAGTAATCTTCCTTATAGAAAAGGTGTTGGAATAATGCTTCTAAATCAAGAAACTAAAGTTTTTATCGGAAAAAGAATTGATAGTACTAAGGCATGGCAAATGCCTCAAGGGGGAGTTGATCAAAAGGAAGATGTTCTGAACGCTGCCAAAAGAGAGCTTAAAGAAGAAACAGGAATTACATCAATTGAAATTATAAAAAAATCAGAAAAAGAATTCGTTTACGATTTGCCTAATGATCTCCTTGGTAAAATTTGGGATGGAAAGTATAAAGGACAAAAACAAACTTGGTTTCTTGCAAAATTTATAGGTGAGGATGAAGAGATTAATATTAAACAAAAAAAAGCAGAGTTTTATGATTGGCGTTGGGCCGAACCTTTAGAGCTACCTAAATTAATAGTTCCTTTTAAAAAAAAGCTTTATCAAGAAGTTATAGAAGAGTTTAAAAAGTATCTTTAAGATTTTAAATTATTAATCTGATCAACAATTTGATTGTTAAGATAAATTTCTTCGTCAGAAATTTCTTTATTACTTAACTTTTTTTCTGCGTTCTGTTTTAACTTAATTAACTCTTCACTTTGAAACTCTGTACTATTAAAAAAATTATCTAATAAAATACTTAATTTATTATTAGAAAATTCTACAGTCCCTCCTGTAGAAAAAAATGTATCTACATTACTTCCTGCTTTTGCAATAATTTTTCCTGCTTTAAGAAAAGTGATTAAGGAAATATGGTCTTTAAAGATTTCCATATCTCCTTCTATTCCGGAGATAACAACGCTATCAACTGCTTTTGAATAAGCTACTTGCTTTGGAGTTACGATTTCTAAATGAATATTATCTGCCATTTAAGTTAAGCCGCAGCTTCTTTTGCCATTTTTTCAGCTTTTGCAACTGCCTCTTCTATTGTTCCAACCATATAAAAAGCAGATTCTGGTAAATGATCATACTGACCTTTGCAAATTGCATCGAAGCCTTTAATTGTTGATTGTAGATCAACTAATTTTCCTGGTGAACCTGTAAATACTTCGGCAACAAAGAAAGGTTGTGATAAAAATCTTTGTATCTTTCTTGCTCTTGATACAACTAATTTATCTTCCTCTGATAATTCATCCATACCTAAAATTGCTATAATATCTTGTAAAGATTTATAGTTTTGTAGTATTTTTTGAACTTCCCTAGCAACTCTATAATGTTCCTCACCAACAATTCTTGGATCAAGAATTCTTGAAGTTGAATCTAGAGGATCTACCGCTGGATAAATTCCAAGTTCAGCAATCTGTCTTGATAAAACTGTTGTTGCATCTAAGTGAGCAAAAGAGGTCGCAGGTGCAGGGTCTGTTAAATCATCTGCAGGAACATAAATCGCTTGCACAGAAGTAATCGATCCTTTGCTAGTTGTTGTAATTCTTTCTTGTAAGTTACCCATGTCGGTTGCCAATGTTGGTTGATATCCGACTGCAGAGGGAATTCGACCAAGTAATGCCGATACTTCTGATCCAGCTTGTGTAAATCTAAAAATATTATCAACAAAGAAAAGAACGTCTTGACCTTCTTTATCTCTAAAATATTCAGCAAGTGTTAATCCTGATAATGCAACTCGAGCTCTTGCTCCTGGGGGTTCATTCATTTGTCCATAAACTAAAGCAGCTTTAGATCCCGGACCATCAGTTTTAATAACGCCTGACTCTATCATCTCGTGGTACAAATCATTTCCTTCTCTTGTTCTTTCACCAACTCCGGCAAACACTGAAAAGCCACCATGCGCTTTTGCAACGTTATTTATTAATTCCATAATCAAAACTGTTTTTCCAACTCCGGCTCCGCCAAATAATCCAATTTTTCCACCTCGAGAATATGGTGCAAGCAAGTCAACAACTTTTATTCCTGTAACCAAAACTTCTGTTTCAGTCGATTGCTCAACATAAGCTGGTGCGGCTCTATGTATTGGCCATTTTTCTTTTGTTTTCAAAGGTCCTCTTTGATCAATTGGTTCTCCTATAACATTAATAATTCTTCCTAATGTTTCTGGACCAACTGGAACAGTAATTGGTGTGCCAGTATTTATCACTTTATCACCTCTTTTTAATCCTTCTGTTGTATCCATCGCAATAGTTCTGACTGTGTTTTCTCCAAGATGCTGTGCAACTTCTAGAACTACTCTTAATCCATTATTATCACACTCAAGGGCTGTTAAAATCTCTGGCAGATCATTATCAAATTTTACGTCTACAACCGCACCAATAACCTGAACTATTTTTCCAAATTTATTTTCCATAATTCTTCTATAAAGATTCAGCTCCAGAAATAATTTCTATTAACTCTTTAGTAATTACCGCTTGTCTTGTTCTGTTGTAATTAATTGTAAGTTTTGAAATTAAATCTCCAGCGTTTCTAGTTGCGTTATCCATGGCTGTCATTCTTGATCCTTGCTCGCTAGCCTGATTTTCTAAAAAAGCTGCATAAATCTGCGTTGCAATATTTTTTGGCAAAAGATTTTCTAAAATATCATTTTCATCTGGCTCATATTCATACTCGCTATTATTTACTAAAGTTTGTTGGTTTGATTTTTGTTCAATTGAAACTGGGATTAACTGCTGTGCTTGAGGGATCTGGGAAATAACACTCTTAAATTGATTATAAAATAATGTGCAAATATCAAATTCATTTCTAGTAAATAAATTTAAAATTTTATCCGTAATTTCTTGTGCTTTACCAAAAGAAACAACTTTTTCGTCTTTTAAAGTTATTCTATCAATAATGTACTGATTATACTTTCTCTTCAATTGATCATTGGCCTTACCACCAACAACTATGATCTTTAGAGTTTTTTTCTCGTTTAATATTTTTTCAAAATACACTTTTGCTTTTCTGCAAATATTTGTATTGAAGCCGCCACATAATCCTCGATCAGAACTTAAAACTACACAAAGATGAGTTTCATTTTTTTGATTTCCTACTAATAATTTTGGCGCTGAATCCATGTCAGTTACTGAATTTTTTAAATTTGATATTATTGAATTTAACTTTTCAGAATAAGGTCTTGCATTCTCAGCGTTCTGTTGGGCTTTTCTAAGCTTAGCAGCAGCGACCATTTTCATAGCCTTTGTTATTTTTTGAGTAGATTTTACGCTACTAATTCTGTTTCTTAAAAACTTTAAACTCGCCATTATTTTTGAAAACCTCTCTTAAAGTCAGTAATAAATGTTTTTAACTTTTCTTCATTAGATTCATCAATTTTTCCTGAAGATTTAATATTATTTAAAATATCAGGCGCTTCTGATTTTATTTTTGATAAAAGTTTGCTTTCAAAAGATTTGATCTGATTAAGCTCAACGTCATCTAAAAAACCTCTTACTCCTGAAAAAATTGTTACGACTTGTTCTTCTACTTTTAAAGGTGAGTATTGATCTTGTTTTAATAATTCAGTTAATTTTGATCCACGATTTAATAATTTTTGAGTAGAAAGGTCTAAATCAGATCCAAACTGTGCAAAGGCAGCCATTTCACGATACTGAGCGAGTTCAAGTTTGATTGAACCAGAAACTTGTTTCATTGCTTTAATCTGCGCCGCTGATCCAACTCTAGAAACTGATATACCTACGTTAACAGCAGGTCTAACTCCTTTATAAAAAAGTTCTGTTTCTAAGAATATTTGTCCGTCAGTAATAGAAATAACATTTGTTGGAATATAAGCAGAAACATCGCTGGCCTGTGTTTCAATGATTGGTAAAGCCGTAAGAGATCCTCCGCCATGCTTATCATTCAACTTTGCAGCCCTTTCCAGTAATCTGCTATGAAGATAAAATACATCTCCTGGGAAGGCTTCTCGTCCTGGAGGTCTACGTAAAAGTAGTGACATCTGTCGATAAGCAACAGCCTGCTTTGATAAATCATCATAAACAATAAGAGCGTGCATTCCATTATCTCTGAAATATTCTCCCATTGTACATCCTGTGTATGGGGCTAAAAATTGTAATGGTGCTGGATCAGATGCTGTTGCTGCAACAACAATTGTATATTCCATCGCTCCTGCCTCTTCTAATGTTTTTACGATTTGAGCAACGCTTGATCTTTTTTGTCCAATGGCAACATAAATACAATAAAGTTTTTTACTTTCATCATTAGACTTATTAATTTCTTTTTGATTAATAATTGTATCAATAGCAATTGCTGTTTTTCCAGTTTGTCTATCACCAATGATTAATTCCCTTTGGCCTCTTCCCACAGGAATTAAACTATCGATAGCCTTTAATCCTGTTTGCATCGGTTCATTCACAGATTTTCGTGGAATAATACCTGGAGCTTTAATCTCAACTCTTTTTCTTTCTGCATTTTTATCAATTGGACCTTTTCCGTCAATTGGGTTGCCTAATCCATCAACTACTCGACCTAATAAAGATTTTCCAACTGCAACGTCAACAATTGATCCTGTTCTCTTTACTATATCACCTTCTTTGATTTTTGAGTCGTCTCCGAAAATAACCACTCCAACATTTTCAGTTTCAAGGTTTAAGGCCATACCTTTTGTTCCCTCAGAGAATTGAACCATTTCTCCAGCTTGAACATTATCTAATCCGTAAACTCTCGCTATACCATCTCCTACTGTCAAAACTTGACCAACTTCAGAAACTTCAACTTCAGTTCCAAAATTTTTTATTTGGTCTTTTAAAATGTTAGTAATTTCGGAAGGATTAATTTTCATTTTATTTATTAAATAAATTATTTAATCTTGTTTTAGCAGAAGTATCAATCATTGTACTCCCAATTTGAAGAATTGAACCAACTAATAAAGATGGGTCTACAGAAAAAGAAATTTTGATTTTCTTCTTTAAAATGTCATCTAATTTTTTTGCTATATCTGCTTTTTCACTATCTGAGATTGCATGTGATAATTTAAGCGTTGCTAAAACTTCTCCTCTTTCGTTTAATAATAAATCAAAAAAATTATTTACTATTTTCTCTAAAAAGAAAAATCTTCTATTTTTATTTAGTACTTTTAAAAATCTTGAGAATAAATCTGAAAAAGAAAAATGCTTAGTTAAAGCATCAATAACATTATTAATAACTGAATATTTATACGTTGGATTTTTAATAAACTTTTTTAAGTCTGTGCTTTGGTCTAATATTTCTTTTAAATTCAAAAAATCTTTTTCAAGAACATCTAAACTTTTAGCTTCATAAGCTAGTCTATATACTGCTTTGGCATATCTTTGAGTTTCACTAAAAGTTTTCATAGATTTCTTTGCTGTTAACTTTAAAAGAAAAAAGGTCTCGTAACATGCGAAATTACACTAATCAAGTGTGATATTTTGTACTTTTTTAAAATTATTTAAAGTTTATTGGATCAACGTCTACAGTTAGTGAAATATTTTTTTTAATTTTAATAGTTTTTAACCAATCTTTTAAAAACTTTTGGGGGAATGCTTCTTGAGGATATTTTAATAATAACCTAGAACGATATTTTCCCTTTATAAGCGAAATAGAGGCACTTACAGGACCTAACAACAAAGCATCTTTCATTTTTGGAATTTTATTTTTTAAAATTCTTGCGCATTCGTCAACATCAAATCTATTTTTTCCTGAAACAATAAAAGCAATAAGCTTTGTAAACGGGGGGAGATTAGATCTTTCTCTAAAAATAATTTCACTTTTATAAAAAGCTAAAATGTTCTGATCGCATATTGATTTTAGTGTTTGGTTTTCTGGTTCAAAAGTTTGAAGATATACTGTTGAATTTTTAACCTCTCTTCCAGCTCTGCCACTAAGCTGATTCATTAATTGGTATGTTTTTTCTGAACTGCGAATATCATTTCCTAAAAAATTCACATCAGAATTAACGATAACGATACAATTTAACTTTGGAAAATGAAAACCCTTAGAGATTAACTGGGTTCCCACAATGATATTAATTTTTCCATCCTGGATACTCTCAAAAATTTTTTTTGTACTATCGTCGTTATGAATAAAATCACTTGAAAATAATTCAATTTTTTTATCAGGAAAAATTTCTTTAACTTCCTCAAATATTTTTTCAACACCCAGACCATAAAAAGAAAGTTTACAATTATCACCGTCTTTACATTTTCTTTCTAATAAAGCTTCATGATCACAATAGTGACAAATTAATTTATTGGTTTCTTTGTGATAAATTAATGAAACTGAGCAATTAGGACAATTAAAACGATATCCACACTTTGAGCAAATAACGAATGTTGAATATCCTCTTCGATTTAAAAAAAATAAAATTTGATTTCCTTTGTCTAAAATATTTTTAAGTTCTGGAATAATAGACGATGAGATAAATTTAGATTTAAGAGGAGGATTTTTTTTTAGGTCTACAAATTTAACTTCTGGCAATTCAGCATCACCGTATCTTTTGTCTAAACTAATATAAGAAAATTTTTTATTAACTGTATTGTAGTAAGTTTCTATGGATGGTGTTGCAGAAACTAAAATGACTGATATTTTTTTTATAGAAGCCATTAATACAGCCATGTCTCTAGCATTGTAAATTACTTGATCTTCTTGCTTATAAGATTGGTCATGCTCTTCATCTATAATAATTAAACCCAATTTTTTAAAAGGAAGGAATAAAGATGATCTGGCACCTAAGACTAAATTAATTTTATGACTAGCAATTCCACGCCAAATTAATCTTTTATTTTTTTCAGAAATATCTGAGTGCCATAATGCAGGATAATTTCCAAAATACTCTTTGAATCTTTCTTTGATTTGGTTTGTTAACGCAATTTCTGGAAGAAGAACTAAAACCTGATAACCCTTTTCTAAAAAATCTTGTATTTTTTTAAAATATATTAATGTTTTTCCTGATCCTGTAATTCCATGTAATAAAACTGTTGAAAATTTATCAAAAAGAATTTGGTCATCTAAAATCTTAATAGCTTTATTCTGACTTACATCAAAACTAATATCTTTTTTTAATGAGCATACTTTAAAAGATTCCTCTGATCTTTTTTTTTTAGATATTTCTTTAAATGCTTTTTTAAAAATAAATAATTTTAAAGCAATGCCTAAATCAACTAAGTTATATCGAGAAAATTTTTCTAAAAAAATTAAGGTATCTTTAGATAAAGACGCAATATCAAATTTTTTTTTAATATCTTTAATTTTAATTGAACTTTTGATGGGACCACCCTTGCCCCAAATGACACCTATAATATCTTTGTTTTGGAAAGGAACCAAAACAAAGTCCCCAACTTTTACACTAATATCTTTTGGAACATTATATGTAAAAGGGTGATCAAATTTTAGCGGTAGTAACACATCTAAAGTCATCAAAAAATTCTATTAATTGTTTATTTCTTACTATAAATTTTATAATCTAAATCCATGGAAATTTTTCTAGACTCGTCAGATATTAAAGAAATTAGAGGATTAAACAAAGCTAATTTAGTAGATGGTATCACAACAAATCCATCTCTACTTGCGAGTGCAAATACTAATTTCAAAATTTTATTAAAAGAAATTTGTAGCGAAATAAAAGGTCCTGTAAGTGCTGAAGTAACAGCTCCGGATGTTCATTCAATGTTAAAGGAGGCTGACGTTCTAAAAAAAATTGCAAAAAACATTGTAATTAAAGTTCCGTTAACTTGGAATGGCTTGCAGGTATGCAGTATTCTTTCAGCAAAAAAAATTAAGGTTAACGTTACTTTATGTTTCTCTACATCGCAGGCCTTGCTTGCTGCGAAGGCTGGAGCAACTTATGTTTCTCCTTTCATAGGAAGATTAGAAGATGTCGGAGATAATGGAATTCAGCTTATAGCAGATATTAAAAAAATTTTTAATAACTATAAAAATATAAAAACAAAAATTTTATCAGCTTCTATTAGATCTGTTGAACATTTTAATGCCGTTGCAACTATCGGTTCTGATGTTGCTACAGTTCCCGTTAAAATTTTTAAAGAACTTCATAAACATCATCTTACAGACAAAGGTGTGGATATTTTTACTGCTGATTGGAAAAAATCAGGAATGAAGATTTTAACTTAAAAGTGGATAGCTCTTTTATCAACTGCTAAAGCGGCTTCTTTAATTGCTTCAGCATAAGTAGGATGTGCATGACATGTTCTTGCTATATCTTCCGCACTTGCACCAAACTCCATAGCTAAAGCAATTTCTGCGATCATATTGCCAACGTCTGGTCCGATCATATGTACGCCTAGGACTCTATCTGTTTTTTCATCAGCTAAAATTTTAACAAACCCATCTCCCTCATCATTAATTTTTGCTCTAGCATTTGCTGCAAAAGGAAATTTACCAACTTTATAAGATATTTTTTGCTCTTTTAATTGTTCTTCTGTTTTGCCAACTGAAGCAACTTCTGGAGAGGTATAAATAACGCCAGGGATAACATTATAATTTACATGCCCAGATTTTCCGCTAAGTAACTCGGCAATGGCAATCCCTTCTTCTTCGGCTTTATGTGCTAACATTGGGCCATCGATTACATCTCCGATTGCGTAAATGTTATCTAAATTAGTTTTATATTTATGATCTGTTTCAATTCTTCCTTTTGAATCTAATTTTACTCCAATTTTATCAAGATTTAATCCTGCGGTATTAGGTTTTCTTCCAACTGACATTAATACGATATCACAATCAATGTCACTTTTGGCACCGTGCTTCTCAACTGTGACCGTTGCACCATTTTTATTTTTTTTAACACTAATTACTTTTGTCGATAGATTAAATTGCATTCCTTGTTTTTGTAATATTTTTAAAAAAGCGTCCGACACTTCTCTGTCCATACCGGGAGTTATATAATCCAAATATTCTATAACCTGAACTTCAGCTCCTAATCTTAGCCATACAGAACCCATTTCCAGTCCAATGTAACCACCCCCAACAACAACAAGTTTTTTAGGCACAGAACTTAAATTTAATGCCCCTGTTGAAGACACTACTGTTTTTTCATCAATTTCTATATTTGGAAGAGAAATAGGAACCGAACCAGTTGCTATAATTGCATTTTTAAATTTATAATCTTTTTGATTATTAGACTGATCGATAACTGAAATTGTATTTTTATCTTTAAAAGATCCAAAACCTTTAATGTAAGTAATCTTATTTTTTTTAAATAAAAATTCTATTCCCTTAGTAAGTCCCTCTACACCTTTTGCTTTATGACTCATCATTTTCGCAAGATCTAATGATGGCTCATTAATATTTATACCTATATTTTTAAATTCAGTTTTTGCTTTTTTATAAAGATCTGATGAATGCAATAAAGCTTTAGAAGGTATACATCCAACATTAAGACAGGTTCCACCTAATGTTCCTCTAGATTCTATGCATGCAGTTTTTAATCCTAGTTGGGCAGCTCTAATTGCTCCAACATATCCTCCCGGACCTCCGCCTATAACTAAAAAATCAAACTCTTCCATGAATTATAAATTTAAAAAAAGTCTTCTTGGATCTTCTAAATATTCTTTAACTCTAACTAAGAATGATACAGCGTCTTTTCCATCAATAATTCTGTGATCATAAGATAGGGCCAGATACATGATAGGTCTAACTTCGATTTTTTCTTCAACAACAACTGCTCGCTGAACAATATTATGCATCCCCAACACTCCTGATTGAGGAGGATTTAGTATTGGCGTTGATAGCATCGAACCATAAATTCCACCATTAGTAATTGTAAAAGTTCCACCCTGAAGTTCTTCAATAGATAATTGTCCTGTTTTTGCTTTTTCACCTAAAGCGACGATTTGTTTTTCAATATCTGCAAATGACAGTTCATCTGCGTCTCTAACCACTGGAACAACTAATCCTTTTTCTGTTCCAACAGCAACGCCTATATTGTAATAATTTTTATAAACAATTTCATCTTGTTGAATTTCTGCATTAATAATTGGAAAAGCTTTTAAAGCTTCAACGCAAGATCTTACAAAGAATGACATGAAACCTAATTTAGCGCCGTATTTTTTTTGAAAACCATCTTTATATTCAGCTCTCATTTCGATAATTCTCGACATATCAATTTCATTGAATGTCGTAAGCATCGCTGCATTATTTTGAGCCTCTTTTAATCTCTTGGCGATAGTTGCTCTTAGTCGAGTCATTTTAACTCGTTCTTCGTCTCCCTTAGTAGCTCTTGCTGAAGAAGCAAGAGAAGGCAAGCCCATGGATTCTAATAAGTCTCCTTTTAAAATTCTTCCATCTCTTCCCGATCCACTTATTCTGCTAATATCAATTCTTTTTTCTTCAATTATTCTTTTTACTGCAGGTGATAATATTTCTTTTTTACTTGTAGAAACTTCTATTGTTTTTTGTTTCGCTGGCTCTGGTGCTTTAAATGATTCTTTTTTTGCTACACTTGCAGTTCCCGCTCCTATAGACCCTAAAACCACACCAACATTAACAGTACTTCCTTCTTGAATTTTAATTTCAGACAAAACACCTGCCTCTGGAGAAGGCACGGCCACACTAACTTTATCTGTTTCTAATTCAACGACTGGCTCGTCTGCTTTTACTGGATCACCAACCTGTTTAAGCCATTTAGAAACTGTTGCTTCCGTTACCGACTCGCCAAGTGTAGGTACTACTAAATCTTTTGCCATTATTTTATAAAAGTACTTTTGATATTATTTCGTCTTGCTGTTGTACATGTTTTTTCAAATATCCGGTAGCTGTTGAAGCTGAAGGTTTTCTGCCAACATACTGTACTTTTTTAGATTTAGCGCCGATCGAGTCTAACGTCCAATTAATATATTTTTCAACAAAACTCCAAGCACCCATATTTTCTGGTTCTTCCTGACACCAAATAAATTCGTCAGCATTTTTAAATCTTTTTAAAAAGCTAGCTAATTTTTTTACTGGGAATGGATATAGTTGCTCAATTCTTAGTAATTGAACTTTAGGATTTCTTATTATCTCTCTCTTTTCAGAAATATCAAAATAAACTTTTCCAGAACAAAGAACTACACGTTTAATTTCTTCATCGTTTGCCAATTTAATTAAATTATATTCCGGAAAATCTGCATGATCCGGTAATATTCTATGAAAGGAATTTTCAGGTAAAAAATCTTCAATTTCAGAAACGCATTTTTTGTGCCTCAATAAAGATTTTGGAGAAAATACTATAAGTGGTTTTCTAAATTTTCTGTGAATTTGTCTTCTTAATAAATGAAAATAATTTGCAGGAGTAGTGCAATTAACTACTTGTAAGTTTTCTTGAGCACAAGATTGTAGATATCTTTCAATTCGTGCTGAAGAATGTTCTGGTCCTTGTCCTTCATAACCATGAGGTAGAAGCATTACTAAGCCACTTGCTCTTGTCCATTTTTTTTCTCCTGAGGTAATAAACTGATCAATTATAATTTGAGCCCCATTTGCAAAATCACCAAATTGAGCTTCCCACAAAACTAAGGTCTCTGGTGATGACATTGAGTATCCATATTCAAATCCTAAAACACCAAATTCTGAAAGAAAACTGTCGATAATTTCAAACTGGGCTTGTTTTGAACTAAGATTTTTTAAAGGGTAATATTTTTCTCCTGTATCCTGATCAAGTATACTGGCATGTCTTTGACTAAAAGTTCCTCTTGAAGAATCTTGACCTACAAATCTTACTGGGTAACCTTCTAATAATAAAGTTCCAAAAGCTAAACTCTCGGCTGTCGCCCAATCAAAACTTTTTCCTGTTTCAAACATTTTTTTCTTTGCTTCAAAAAGTCTTTTTATTGTTGAATGAAAATTTAAATTTACTGGAAGATGACAAATTTTTTCTCCAGCCTGGTGAATTAAATCTAAATCAACGCCTGTTACTCCTCTACGATCAGATCCAATTTCAGTTGTGAATTTTGACCAACTTCCTGTAAACCAATCTATTTGGTTCGAAATATAGCTCTTTGATTCTGCAAATTCTGCATCTAAAAATTGTTTAAAATTATCTTTTTCTTTTTGAAACTCTTCATTTCTTAAAACGCCTTCTTGAATAAGTTGGTTTCCATAAATTGTTAAGGTGGTGGCTTGAGCTTTAATTTTTTTGTACATTAAAGGCTGAGTAAAAGAAGGTTCATCTCCTTCGTTATGACCAAATCTTCGATAACAAATAATATCTATAACAACATCTCGTTTAAATTTTTGTCTATATTCTGTTGCAATTCTTGCACAATAAACAACGGATTCAGCATCATCTCCGTTAACATGAAATATTGGAGCTTGAACCATTTTAGCTACTTCTGATGGATAAGGTGAAGATCTTGCAAAAGAAGGACTGGTAGTAAAACCAACTTGATTATTAACAATTATATGAATTGTGCCTCCAGTATTGTGTCCTTTTAAACCGGACATTGCGAAACATTCGGCAACGATTCCTTGTCCTGCAAATGCCGCATCGCCATGTAAAAGAACCGGTATCACTTTTACTCTTTGTGGATCATTATGAAAAAATTGTTTAGCTCTTGTTTGTCCTAAAACTACAGGATTTACCGCCTCAAGGTGGGAAGGGTTTGCGGTCAGACTTACATGAACATTATTTCCGTTGAAATCTCTATCTGCGGATGCACCCAAATGATATTTAACATCGCCTGAAACACCGGCTGTATCTGTGCCCAGATCACCTGAAAATTCTTTAAATATCTTTTTAAAAGGTTTTTGAATAACGTTGGCAAGAATATTTAATCTACCTCTATGCGGCATTCCAATTTTAATTTCTTTCACTCCTGAATTTCCTCCAACTTTAATAATTTGTTCGAGTGCAGGAATTAAAGATTCACAACCATCCAAGCCAAATCTTTTTGTTCCAACAAACTTTGTATGGCAATAATTTTCAAATCCTTCTGCTTCTACTAATTTTTTAAAAATGGCTTTTTTTCCCTCGAGAGTAAAGTTTGCTTCCTTACCTTTTCCTTCAATTCTTTCCTGGATCCATTTTTTTTCTTCTGGATCCGACATGTGCATAAATTCTATTCCTATTTTTGCACAATATGTTTTTAATAAAATTTCTAATATTTCGTTAACAGTTGCATATTGAAAACCTAAAACTTTATCTAAAAATATTTTTCTGTTTCTGTCTTCTTTCTTAAAACCATAAGTTTCTGGATTAAGTTCCGGATGATAATTTTTTTCTTGAAGTTGAAGGGGATCTAAATCAGCGATTAAATGTCCTCTTATTCTATAAGCTCTAATCATCATTATTGCTCTAACAGAATCAATAGTGGACCTTTCTACGTCTACTCTTTCGTCGCTGGATAAAGTTTTGTTTGCTTCTGTTATTTTTTCTTTAATTGATTTTCCATTTAAGTTTGTAGGAAGGTATTTTTCATAAACATCTAAATCTCCATTAGAAATATATTTAATATTTGATGGAGCCCAACTAGGTCCTTGATTTTCTATAATATTATCTTTTTGATCACCAAGACCCTCAAAAAATTGTCTCCAACTATCTGGAATACTTGCAGGATTTTCTACATATTTAGCGTAAAGTTTTTCAATATAAGAAGAATTTGTTCCTGATAAAAAAGATGTTTTTTGAAAAACAATATTATTTTCTTGTGACGACATATAATTTTATATTGGTAATAAAATATTAAGTCTTAAGTTTGTCAAATAAAGTTTTTCCAATATCTGCTGGAGAATTTGCAACTGTTATGCCGCAAGATTTCATTATTTCTATCTTGTCTTTGGCAAGTCCTTTTCCACCGGAAATAATAGCTCCTGCATGTCCCATTCTTCTCCCCGGAGGGGCTGTTACTCCAGCAATAAATCCAACTATTGGTTTTTTAATTTTTGAAGATTTAATAAATTCAGCGCCTTCTTCCTCTGCGCTTCCACCGATTTCTCCTATCATGATAATTGATTTAGTTTCATCGTCTTTTAAAAATAAGTCTAAACAATCAATGAAGTTAGTTCCGTTAATAGGATCTCCACCAATTCCAATACATGTCGATTGCCCCAATCCTAATGCAGAGGTTTGCGCAACAGCCTCATAAGTTAAAGTACCTGATCTTGATACGATACCAACTGATCCTTTTTTATGAATGTGCCCTGGCATAATTCCAATCTTACATTCATCTGGCGTAATAATTCCTGGACAATTAGGTCCTATTAATCTGCTTTTAGACTTCATTAATTTTTCTTTAACTCTAACCATATCTAAAACTGGGATGCCCTCTGTAATGCAAACAATTAGAGGTATTTCGCTATCTAATGCTTCAATAATAGCCGCCGCCGCGAATGCTGCGGGAACATAAATCATAGTTGCATCAGGCTTTACCTTGTCTACTGCCTCAGCAACTGTATTAAAAACTGGAAGACCTAAATGAGTTTGTCCACCTTTTTTAGGAGTAATCCCTCCAACTAAATTTGTTCCATATGCAAGCGCCTGCTCAGAATGAAATGTTCCATGTTTTCCTGTAAAGCCCTGACAAATAACTTTTGTTTTTTTATTTACTAAAACAGACATATTAAGATGTGGCCTCCACAATTTTCTTTGCTGCCTCTGATAAATTGTCAGCAGAAATAATTGTTAAACCCGATTTTTTTAAAATTTCTTTACCTTCGTCAACTTTTGTTCCTGCTAATCTGACAACAAGAGGAACTTTAAGATCAACTTCCTTTGCCGCCTCAATAACTCCTTGTGCAATAATATCGCAACGCATAATTCCACCAAATATATTTATTAAAATTCCTTCAACATTTTTATCTGATAAAATAATTTTAAATGCAGCTGATACTTTTTCTTTTGTAGCGCCACCCCCCACATCTAAAAAATTTGCAGGCTCTGAACCATAAAGTTTGATGATATCCATAGTTGCCATTGCAAGACCCGCTCCATTAACCATGCAGCCAATTTTCCCATCTAATTTGATATAAGCTAATTCATATTTACTAGCTTCAATTTCCATTGGATCTTCTTCGTTTAGATCCCTAAGTTCTTTAATTTCTGAATGTCTAAAAAGAGCGTTGTCATCAAAACTTATTTTTGCATCTAGACACTTAATTTGGTCTTCTGTTGTAAGAATTAAAGGATTAATTTCAATCAAACTTCCGTCAGTATTAATCAACGTATCATATAAAGCCTGAGCAACTTTCTTTGCCTGATTTTTTTGATCTCCACTCAAATTGTAAGGTTTTACAATTGATTCTAAATCTTCATCTCTTAATTTTGCTGATAAAGATACACGCGTTGTAATAATTTTCTCAGGAGTTTTGTCTGCAACTTCTTCAACGTCCATTCCTCCTTCAGCACTAGAAATAAATGCAATTTTTGAAGATGCTCTATCTACTAAGCATGATAAATAAAACTCTTTTTTAATATCCGATGCTTCTTCTATATATAATCTTTTTACTTCTCTTCCTTGAGGTCCTGTTTGATGTGTAATAAGTACTTTTCCAAGCAAATCTTTGCATTTTTGCTTTAATTCATCGATATTTTTAACTAATTTTACACCTCCAGCTTTTCCTCTTCCACCAGCATGTATTTGGGCTTTAACCACATACATTTTGCTATTTAGCTGTTTAATTTTTTCATCAATTTCGTTTAAATTAAAAATAACAACACCCTTTGAAACTGGTGCACCAAATTTCTTTATTAAGTCTTTTGCCTGATGTTCGTGAATATTCATGAAAAATTAATACTTTGGCTTAGTAGTTTTAATTTTTGCAACTTCTGGGTCAAGCTTGAAAAGATCCTGGGTTAATTTTTTAACTGAATCAACTGATTTTAAAAACATCTCTTTTTCTTCAGGATTAAATTTAATCTCAATAATTTTTTCAACTCCCTTTGCGCCAATTATAACAGGTACGCCAACGTAAAGATCGTCAACTCCATATTCACCATCTAAATAAACGGCACACGGTAAAATTTTCTTTTTATCTTTTAAAAAAGCCTCTGCCATTTCAATAGCTGCGCTTGCTGGAGCATAATAGGCAGAGCCTGTTTTTAATAATTTTACTATTTCAGCTCCTCCATCTCTAGTTCTTTGTATAATTTTATCTATTCTTTCTTTAGTAGACCACTTCATATCTATTAAATCTGGGATTGGTATTCCTGCAACTGTCGAATATCTAGAAAGTGGGACCATTGTATCTCCATGGCCTCCTAAAACAAAAGCAGTTACATCTTCGATAGAAACCTTAAATTCTTCAGACAAAAACAATCTAAAACGAGAAGAATCTAAAACTCCTGCCATACCGACTACTTTTTCAGCAGGTAGACCTGAATATTTCTGTAATGCTAAAACCATAACATCTAAAGGGTTTGTTATACAAATCACAAATGAGTTTGGAGAATATTTTTTAATTCCTTCACCAACTTGTTTCATTACTTTTGAATTAATTCCTAAAAGATCATCTCTGCTCATTCCTTCTTTTCTTGGAACGCCTGCAGTTACAATAATTACATCTGAATTTGCAATATCAGCATAACTTGTTGTGCCTTTAAGATTTGCATTAAAACGTTCAACAGCTCCTGACTGGGCGATGTCTAAGGATTTTCCATCGGGCAATCCTGCAGCAATATCAAAAATAACTACATCTCCTAATTCTTTTAAAGAAACTAAATGTGCTAGAGTTCCTCCGATTTGTCCTGATCCTATAAGTGATATTTTTTTTCTCATTTAATTAACTCATTGTTGGCATTGTAAAACTTGAGTTGGCTTTTATACCAGAAGGCCATCTTGAAGTAATAGTTTTTAATTTAGTATAAAATCTAACTCCTTCCATTCCATGAACATGTTGATCACCAAATAAAGATCTTTTCCATCCACCAAAACTATGAAAGGCCATTGGCACTGGTATTGGAATATTTATACCAACCATTCCAACCTTAATATGACTCGAAAACGTTCTTGCGCTATCACCATCTCGTGTAAAAATACTTACCCCATTACCAAATTCATGTTTATTTATTAAATCTACGGCTTCATTAAAATCTTTGGCTCTTACAACCGAAAGTACCGGTCCAAATATTTCTTCTTTATAAATTCTCATATTTTCTTTTACGTGATCAAATAAACAACCGCCCAAGTAAAAGCCTTTTTCATGACCCTGTGGTTTCTTAATTTTTCTTCCATCCACAATTAATTTAGCGCCTTCTTTCACTCCAATATCAATATAACTTGTAACTTTTTCTAAATGTTGAGCCGTAACCAATGGTCCCATATCCATTCCTTTATCAATTCCAGGACCTACTTTTAAATTATTAACTTCTTTTGTAAGTTTATTTACTAACTCGTCTCCAATATTTCCAACTGCAACTGCCACGGATTGAGCCATACATCTCTCACCGGCTGAGCCATAAGCGGCACCCATAAGTCCTGCAACAGCTTGGTCTAAATCTGCATCTGGCATTACGACACAATGATTTTTAGCACCTCCTAGTGCTTGAACTCTTTTTTCAAATTTTGCTGCGTTCTCATAAATATATTTAGCTACAGGAGTTGAACCTACAAAACTAATTGCACTAACATTTGAATTTGAGAGTAATGCATCTACAGATTCTTTATCTCCATTTACAACATTAAAGACTCCATCTGGCAAACCTGCTTCTTTTAATAATTCCGCTAATCTTAAAGAACAACTTGGATTTTTCTCTGAGGGTTTTAAAATAAAAGTATTTCCACATGCGATTGCTAAAGGAAACATCCACATTGGAACCATTGCTGGAAAATTAAAAGGAGTAATTCCAGCGCAAACTCCGAGTGGTTGTCTTATCGACCAACTATCAACATTAGTTCCTACATTTTCTGTAAACTCACCTTTTAATAAATGTGGAATGCCACATGCAAATTCAACAACCTCTAAACCTCTAGTTAGAGATCCTTTGGCATCGTCATAAACTTTGCCGTGTTCAGAAACAATTATTTTTGTAAGTTCGTCTGAATTTTTTTCTATTAAATCTTTAAATTTGAATAAGATTCTTGCTCTTTGTAATGGTGGAACTTGAGACCATTTTATAAATGCTTTACTTGCAATCTCCACTGCATCATCAACGTCTTTTTTTGAAGCTAAATTTACTTTTGCAGAAACCTCTCCTGTGGCTGGATTGAATACATCGGAGGTTCTTTTTGAAGTGCCAGAAAAGGATTTTCCGTTAACGAAATGTTCTATAGTTTTCATTTAAATTAATAGGAAAATATAGGGACAGAATTAAGCTGTCAAATAATGAAGTTAAAAAACTACAGATCTTTACTATGCTGAACTAACATTTTTTTTATTGAACCGATTGCTTTTGCTGGATTCAATCCTTTTGGACAACTGTTGGTACAGTTCATGATTGTATGGCATCTAAAAAGTTTAAGTTCATCTGCAACTTTTTTTAATCTTTTTACTCTCTCTTCATCTCTGCTATCAATAATCCATCTATAAGCCTGCAATAAAACAGCAGGTCCTAAATATTTTTCACCATTCCACCAATAGCTTGGGCAAGAAGTTGAGCAACATGCACACATAATGCATTCGTAAAGCCCATCTAGTTTTTCTCTATCTTGTTTTGACTGAATGGTTTCTTTATCACCCACCTCACTTTTTTTCTCAATCTGTAGCCAGGGCTCAATAGATTGATATTGTTTGTAAAGTTGATTTAAATTTGGAACTAAATCTTTAATCACTGGCATATGAGGAAGGGGATAAACTTTTATTTCATCTTTAATATCAGATGCGGATTTTGTGCAAGCAAGTCCGTTAACTCCATCAATATTCATGGCACAAGAGCCGCAAACACCTTCTCTGCAAGATCTTCTAAACGTTAATGTAGTATCAATTTCGTTTTTAATTTTAATAAGAACATCAAGAACCATTGGCCCACATTCATCCATGTTAACTTCATAGGTATCTAGTCTTGGGTTTTGTTTTGTCTCAGGATCCCATCTATAAACTTTGATTTTTTTTAGATTGTTTCCATTGGTTTTGTCTTTAAAATATTTTCCTTCAATAACTTTTGAATCTTTTGGCAATGCAAACTGAACCATTAATATACTCTCGCTTTCGGTGGAAAATATTGCACTTCATTAGTTAAAGTAAAATTATGTACATTTCTGTAATCTATTTTTACTTTCTCACCATCTTGCCAAGCTAGTGTATGTTTCATCCAATTCTCATCATTTCTCTCTTTAAAATCTTCTCTAGAATGCGCTCCTCTACTTTCTTTTCTATTTTCAGCAGATGCCATTGTAACAAGAGATTGTCTTATTAAATTATCAAACTCTAAAGTTTCAATTAAATCTGTATTGAAGATTAAAGATTTATCTGAAACTGAAATATCGTCCATTCCTTGCCATGGTTTTCTAATTTCTTCCATGCCTTCTTTTAAAATTTTAGCATCTCTAAATACTGCACAATTTTTTTGCATTGTTCTTTGCATTTTATCTCTAAGTACAGAAGTTGGTGTTCCGCCGTTTGAATTTCTCAATTTATCAAATCTTGAAATTGATTTTTGTGTTTCACTTTCAGGAATTACCTCGTGTTTAGAATTTGGTTTTACTATTGTGGCAGCTCTCATAGCTGCAGCTCTGCCGAATACCACAAGATCAATTAATGAATTAGATCCTAATCTATTAGCGCCGTGAACTGAAACGCAGGCTGCTTCTCCAACTGCCATTAAACCAGGCACAGTTACATCTTTTCCATTTTCAGTTTTTGATATTACTTCACCATAATAATTAGTTGGAATTCCTCCCATGTTGTAATGAACTGTTGGAACAACTG